>Ga0256841_1000471_pt1 | contig 41765 bp, 38 predicted proteins | sample 356308metaG_FD_185971 | JGI IMG/M metagenome (GOLD analysis project Ga0256841, IMG submission 185971) | Hydrothermal vent microbial communities from Mid Atlantic Ridge, Atlantic Ocean - 356-308 | ecosystem: Environmental > Aquatic > Marine > Hydrothermal vents | place: Atlantic Ocean: Mid...
GCTTGCAGCTGCCGGGATGTCGGGAGCGGCGTCTGAAAACCTCCCATCAGGCGTGCGGAAAAAAAAAGGGGGACGTATGGCGTATCCCCCTTTTTATAGGTGCAACACATGGCGGCGAAACGTCAGCGGTAGCTAAAGTTCATAGTCGCCTTCCATATCCAGGATGAACTCACCGGGGGCATCGCCGGAGGTTACTTTAAAGGTCCCCTTGCCCTTGATGGTGTCCAGCTTCCCGGTGCCCTTGTAGGTCTCCCAGGTGCCTGTCGTGGTCTTGCTCTCGCCGTCACGCCGGCCCGAGAACTTGCTGTAAACCGAGCCGTACTGAAAGTTGGTCACTGCGTAGCCTTCCATCTTTCCGCTGCCGGCCGTGCGGTCGTGGAAATTGACGCTGCGGCGCGAGACAAATTCCCCGGCGACACCGACTTCATAGTGCAGCGGCATGCCCTGCATTTCAACAAGCATGAGGGCATGGTCAAACTCGTCGTGAACGTAAAGCGATTCCCGCCGGGTGACACGCAGTTTGTACGTGGCTTTTCTCAGCATGGCATTCTCCCTTCGCTGATTGTTAAAGTTGTCGTTTTAAGTATCTGCCCGTCCGGTTTTTCTTTTCAAGGCCGCGGCTGAGCCGTGCATCAACGGGTCAGTCTTTGGACTCGGTCTCGACGGTCTTGAGTGCTTCGTTGGCGGTTTTGATGAGTGCCATGAAACGGTCAGAGCGGTAGGGGTCGACACCGCCGCAGCCGGCATCGCCCAGTTTGTCGTAAACTTCCTCTTCGTTAATGTATTGGACAAGCGCCCTGGCCGCTTCAAAAAGTTTGCGACATTTTTCTTCCATATCCTGCTCCTCTTCCTGATGAAAGTACGAACGATGCCTCTTTTGGCCTGCGTTTTTCGGCCGATGGGCGTAGATAGCAACTTTGACCGTTTGGTGCAATATTTTTCTAAACAAACCTGCGCAAATGTTGTATGCCGAAAGGCGCCGATACGAACATGCAATCAGCGCTAACGGGAAATTCAAGCCGCAACATCTTTTTCACCACCGGGGAGGCATGCAAAATGAGCGCAGCATACGTAAAAATTCCCATCTGGGTCCGTTTCGGCGACACGGATCCATACGGGGTGGTTTACTTTGTTTCCTACTTCCGATACTGCCACCACGGCATCGAGGAATTCATCCGCAGCCTGGGGCTGGCACCCGATGCCATGTTCAGGAACCAGGAGCAGAAGTTCGGCCTGCCGGTGGTGGGCGCCCGGTGCGATTTTCACAAACCCGTGTGGTACGGGCAAAAGCTGGAACTGTCGGTCGCCGTCAAACAGTTGAAACCCCGGTCGCTGGCATTTGGCTTCCAATTCCATCGTCCGCCGGAAACGGCTCTGATTGCGCAGGGCGAAGCCACGTTGGTGGCCATCGGACCGGACTGGCGCGCCCGCGAGCTGCCCGCCGTGCTGGTTGAAAAATTGGCCGGCGCGGCAGCCGGCAATGCCCGCTGAAGCGGCCCGCGCGAGGTTACTTGGTTTTTTTGTGTTTACGCGCGCCGGTTACCGTTCGATGATCCGGGCATCCACGATTTTGGCGCCATCGGGGTAGACGATCACCGGGTTCAGATCGATTTCGGCGATCTGCGGATTTTCTTCGGCCATCCGCGCAACTCCCAGCAGTATACCCACGAGGGAATGCGCATCTGCCGCCGGACGGCCGCGATATCCGGCGATCAGGCGGTATCCCTTGATCTCGCGGATCATGCGCAGGGCGTCTTCTTCGGAAAGCGGCAAAAGCCCCAGGCTGACGTCCTGAAAGAGTTCCACCATCACCCCGCCCAGACCGAAGAGTATCACCGGACCGAACTGTGGATCGCGGTTCATTCCAACGATCACTTCCAGCCCAGGGGGCGCCATGGGAGAAACCAGCACGCCCTCAATGTGTGCGGCAGGCTGTTGCGCCTGCATGGACGCGAGCATTTCATCGTAGGCTTCGGCCACGGCCCTTTCGGAAGATAGGTTCAGCTTAACGCCGCCTACATCGCTTTTGTGCACGATGTCCGTTGAACTGATTTTCAAAACCACCGGGAAGCCCTGCCGGCGCGCAGCTGCAACCGCCTGATCGCGGTCTTTGGCTGAGGCAGAATCGATACATGGCAGGCCTTGCCGGGCCACGCGCTCCATGGCCGCCAAGGGTGTCAGCTGCCGGCCGGGGGCGGCCTCCAGTATTGTGGGGGCCTGCGGTTTGGCGAGTCCCTCGCGCGAGATCACCCGCGCCAGTGCCCGGATACCCCGTTCGGGAGTGGGAAAGACCGGAACGCCCTTGCGATGCATCAGGCGGCTTTCGTGCCTTTGCACTTCGGCGCCGCCCAGGAAAATGACCAGTTCGTCGGCCCGGGGGGTGACGATGCGGGATGCATCTTCCACCGGATCGCCGAAGATGATGCCAAGGGTATCGTAATGCCCGGCCGCCGTGCGCATGACATCGGCAAACATCTCGGCGGTGGCGTCGCCGGTGAGATCCAGGGGGTTGGCTTTGATGGCATGCGCCGGGATCAGGGGGGTGATGGCGTCCACCAGCGTTGCCGGCAGCGGGGATACGTCCAGCCCCTCCTGTTCGGCCTGGTCGGTGGCCAGGATGGCCGATCCGCCGGATGAAGTGATGAACAGGATGCGGTTTCCGGCCGGTGGTTTCAGGTAGGCCAGGGCCTTGGAAAAGTCGTAGAACTCTTCCAGATTGTACGCCCGGCAGATGCCGTATTTGGCGAACAGCGCTTCATAAACGGCGTCGGCGCCGGCCAGGGATTTGGTATGCGACTCGGCGGCCACTTTTCCCTTGGGCGTGCGGCCGGATTTGAGGACCACCAGTGGTTTGCGCAGCTGTTGGACCGTCTCGATAAACGCCTGGGGACGTTTGATACCTTCGATGTAGGCCGCGATCACTGCACTGTGCGGATCCTGGCCGAAATAGGCGATCAGGTCGGTTTCATCCACGTCGGCACGGTTGCCCATGCTGACAAAGCCGGAGGTGCCCAGGTGGTCTTCGGACAGCCAATCCATCATGGCGGCACCCACGGTGCCGCTCTGCGCGATGACCGCCACCTTGCCCTGATGCGTCAGCAGGGGCCAGGATGCGCACATCAGATGGTGCGGGTTGTTGATTCCCTGACAGTTGGGACCGATGATGCGCAGTCCGTATTTTTGCGCGTTCTCCAGGAGCTGACGCTGCAGGCGTTCCCCATCCGCATCGGCTTCCGCGAAACCGCCGGTGATGATGACAGCGCCCTTGACGCCTTTGCGGCCGCAATCTTCTATGGTCTGGGGGACAAAGCGTGCCGGCACGATGACCACGGCGAGATCGGGTGGCTTTTCGATATCCGCAATACCGGCATGACAGGGCAAGCCCAAAATGGCATCCGCCTTGGGATTCACGGGAAAGACTTCGCCCCTAAAACCGCCGTCGATGATGTTTTTCAATACTTCATGTCCCAGCTTGCCGGGGCTCGTCGAAGCTCCGATGACGGCCACGCTGGCAGGCCTCAACATGGCGTCCAGCTGCTGCATGAGATTAGACGAGGTCATGGATCACCTCCCGGGGTTGGGGGTTATCGGGTTCGTTGGCACAGTTTTTAAAGTGTGCCGGGCAGTCCTTTTTCTATGAAGCCGCTTTTTGGGCTTTCTGCGCCACACGCTGGTTGAATTTGTCGGCATCGATGATAAACCGCTGGTGAGTGGCCTCGCCGATCTTGTCGACGTCATCGAAGCCTTCCACTTCAAAAGTGAGTTTCTTCCCCTCGACGGCAGTCAATTTCGCCTTGAAACGCACGCGCATGCCCAAAGGAGTGGCCGCCATGTGTTTGAACTGCATGCCGATGCCCACGGTCTGCTGGCCTTCTGCAAGCTGCGGCCGCACCATGTCAGCGCAGACTTCTTCGATGTGACCCACCATAGCCCGCGTGGCATAGACATCGGGTACATGGGGATAGACGCGTCGGGCTGACATTTCAGGGGTGGTTGTGTGCTGCAACTCGTGGGTCATGCCGACTTTCAATGCCTCCGTCATGTGTCACCTCCCGTGGTTCAGAATGTTTGACGTATCAAAAAGGGGGGAAGGGCATTTCCCCCTTTTCCGGGCTTTCAAAGTAAGCCAATGTACCGGACCAAGTCAATCCCTTTCGGATTGTGGAAAAAGCGGCCGGGGGTCCAGGCCGCTCCCGGCGGGCTGCGGGAAACCCGCCTCCGCGAGCAGAGCGCCCGGCGACTGCGTTGCAATCCCATAGAGGCAGCGGCGCAGGTGGGGGTGACCCAAAAGCTGCTGGCCGCTTCCGGATAGTGTGATGCGGCCGTCTTCGATGAGAAACGCGCGCGTGGCAACCTGCAGGATGCGGCGTACGTGCTGGCCGGCCAGAAAAAGGGTGATACCGTTGCGGCGGATCTGTTTCAGAGTGTCGCACAGGCGGCGCACGTCCCGGGGTGCAAGCCCCAGGAAAGGGTCATCCAGCAACAGCAGGCGGGCACCGCTCATCAATGCCCGGCCGATCACCAGCATGCGCTTCTGGCCGCCGCTCAGTGTTTTTGCCAAACGGCTGCGTTTGTCGGCCAGCACGGGAAAAATGCCGGATACAAAATCCATGCGGGCATCTGTTTCAGCACGTGCACAGTAAGCGCCGATTTCCAGGTTTTCGCGTACACTCATATCTGGAAAAACGCCCATACCCTCCGGAACATACACCAGGCCGCAACGCACGATGGCGTGCACCGGAAGTGTGTGGATGGGGATGCCCCGGAAGGTGATGGCGCCGGATACCGGCCGCAGGACACCGGCGACCGCTTTCATCAGCGTGGTTTTGCCCGCCCCATTGGGTCCCACGATGGAAGTGATCTGTCCGTTGCAGATGCTCAGATTAATATGCTTGAGCACCGGTTTGGCGTTAAGCCGGACATCCAGGTTGCAGATTTTCAAAAGCGGTCGTTCGTCAGCCGGCATGTTTCCCTCTGGAGGTGTGCCCCGGGCCTTCGTGCCGCAGGCCCAGGTAGGCACGCATGACGTCGGGGTTGCGGAGTACTTCCGCCGGCGGGCCGGCAGCGACTTTTTCACCGTGATCCAGCGCCAGAAGGCGATCCGAGACACGAACACTCAAGTTTAAGAAGTGGTCGATGATCAGGATCGTAACACCGCGCGCCCGGACCTTTTTCACCAGCGACACAGCCTGTTTGACCAGAACGGGGCTGAAGCCGGCCGCGATTTCATCCAGCAGCAGCAGGCGTGGGCGCGTGGCCAAGGCCCGAGCCAGGTCCAGGCGCCGCTGTTCGCTGAGTGTCAGATCACCGGCAGGGGTATCGGCTTTATGGGTCATACCGACGAACGCCAGTGCCCGTCGGGCCGCATCGCGGTCTTGCCCGGTGATGCGCGGCCGGCACCCCTTTCCGAAAAGACGCGCGGCCAGGATGTTGTCCGAAGCGCTCATGCCCGCAAACAGGCGCGATGACTGGAAGGTCCGGCTGATGCCCAGGCGGCAGATACGTTGCGGTTTCAACCCGTTGATCAGAACATTATCGAAACGCACTTCCCCGTAACTGGGCTTCAGCCTTCCACTGATGACATTCAGCAATGTCGACTTGCCGGCGCCGTTGGGCCCCACCAGCCCGACGACTTCACCTTCGTCCAATACAAAATTGATGTCTTTTAGCGCCGTGAAATCGCCGAAAGTCTTGCTCACGGCATGCAGGGTCAACAGGCTCACGATGTTCTTCCGAAGTATCCCCAGAAACCTTTTGGGAAAAAAAGTACCGTTAAAACGAGCGCCAGGCCGTAGAGGAATTCGTGCCCCGCCGGTAGAAGGGGGTGAAAAACGAACTGGTCCAGCGGATAGATCACAAGTGCCGCCAACGCCGGTCCCAGAATGGTGAAGCGACCGCCGCAGATGGCGAGAACCATGGGGATGGCCGAAAAGTACAGTCCGTAGACCAGGCCGGGTTCGATGTAGCGCACCAGGTGGGCATAGCAGGCACCGCAGATGCCGGCGAAAAAGGCACTGGCGGAGAGAGCCAGCAGGCGCAGGGCGCTAACCGGAATGCCGATGGACAACGCGGCGGTTTCTTCTTCACGCAGCGCCTGAAAGGCCAGCCCGAAACTGGAGCGCTGAATGATTCCCACGATGCACAGCACCATGACGGCATAGGCGAAGACAAAATAATAGGCGGCGGTGGAGCTGGCAGCCATGTCCAGACGCCAGTCGCCCCAGTGCAACACAGGCAGCCCGGGCAGCCCCACCAGCCCCAGGGAGCCTTGTGTAACGTTATCCCAGTTCGTGGTGATCACGCGGGGAATTTCCACGAAAGCCAGTGTCGCCAGGGCAAAGTAGGCTCCCCGCAGGCGCATGCAGATCAGCCCGGCCAGCATGCCGAGCGCGGCTGCGAACACACCCGCCAATGGTATAGTGATCCAGACCGAGAGGTCTTGTATTGTGCTGAGCAGTGCTGAAACATAGGCGCCGGTGCCGAAAAAGGCGGCGTGGCCCAAAGATACGGCACCTGAAATTCCAAGTACGTTCCAGGCCAGGGCCAGGGAAGCCAGCAGCAGCGTCTGGGTATACACCTGCAGTACGTAGCCATTTTGGCCGGACACGACCGGCAGCGCAGCCAGTGCGACAAACGTCAGCAGCATGCCGCCTCTGGCCGCGGTGCGCCGCTCCCGGGGCGCGGTTGAATATGGAACGGGCCGTTCAGCGGCCGTCATCGGAAAAAATCCCCCGTGGTTTGAGCGCCAGCAGCCCGAGCAGCAGAGCAGCCGGGATCATTTCGCGCCAGCTGGAACCAATGTAGAGCACGGTAATGGATTCGGCCAGCGCCAGGAGCCAGCCGGCCAGGATGATGCCGCCCAGCCGTCCCACACCGGCGAAAATCGTCAGGGTGACGGCCAACAGGGTGGCTTCGGGACCGGTTGCCGGGTAGAGGTAATGGATGCAGCCGAAAAGCGGCCCGGCCAGACCGATAAAAAAGCCCCCGATCGCGAAGGCCAGGATTCCCATGGCGGCAACGTTGATTCCGGCCAGGGCGGCGGCCTCGCGGTTCTGGATCGTGGCCCGCAGGGCTTTTCCCGGGTAGGTATGGTACATGAACAGGTAGAGCAGGGCGATGGCGCCAAGCGACAGGCCCAGCAGCGTCAGCTGTCCATAGCTGACGGGCAGGGCGTTGAAACCAGCCCCGTGATTGAGAGTAGGAATACGGATGAGCCGGTAATTGCCGGAAAAACACAGGCGCATGGCGTTTTGAATCAGAATGGCGATCCCGAAACTGAAAACGATGGAGTTTAATTCCAGCGGTTCGCTCAGGCGCGCAAACAGGCGCTGCAGCGCCAGGCAGACCGCCATGCTGGCGACAATCGCAACCGGGAAGGTGAAAACAAAGGGCAGCGCCCAGGTTTTCCAGAGCCAGTAGGCCGTATAGCCGGCCAGCACCAGCAGTTCTCCGTGGGCCAGATTGAAGTTGCGGGTAACGCCGTAGATCAGGGCGAACCCCAAGGCGACAAGGGTGTAAAAAGACCCCGTCGCAAGTGCCGAAACCACGACGGCGCTTAACATGAATTATCTTTTTCCCCATGCCGGTGCGGGAAAGATCGCCGCCGCCGCGGCCCTGCCGGGCGGAAAAACCGGCACGAGCCGGCCATGCTGGATCTGTACAACGACATGGTGGTAGTGCAGCGGGTTGCCGTGGGCGTCGAACGCCAGGTGTTCCATGGGGAGGACCATGTCCAGACGGGAAAGCGCATCGCGGATGTGGTTGCCGGTCAGGGGCAGACCGGCGGCCGCCACGCTGCGCATGGCTGCAATCAGCGCCATGGCCGAAGTATAGCCGTGCATGTTGGTGGTGTTGGGCGCATGCTGGTAGCGCTCGGAAAACTGGCGTATGAAAGTTTTTGAGGCCGCTTCGGTGCCCGGCATGGTGATTCCGGGATTCCAGGCACAAGTGCCGTACAGGTACTCGGCGTTCGGCCCCATGGCGGCGACAAAGCGCCTTGAGGCGATGCCGAAGGGGCCGATGTAGGCTTTGGGGGAGAAATGATGCTCCTTGAACTGTCGCACCATGAGCATGTGATCGGGTGTAAAGCCGGCCGATACAACCACGTCGATTTTTTGCGCGGCCAGTTTGAGAATCAGCGGCGTGAAATCCGGCGTGCCGGGGCGGAATTTTTCCAGCATGGCGACACGGATATTGCGGGTCGCAAGACAACTCCTGAGATCCTGGGCCAATTCCGTGGCACCGGGAGTCGCGGCATACAAAACAGCCAGGCGCCGGGGCTTGAACTGTTCGGTCAGGCTGCCGCACAAAGGCTCAATAAATCCCCGCAACCTGGAGACCCGAAAGAAATAGCGGTTCCGGTGTTGTGCCAGTTCCTTTTGCAGGCTGGCGGAGGCCACGTAAGGCACCCTGTATTTTTGGGCCACGGCGGCAATGGGCCCCACCAGTGCATCCACGTACCCGCCTGTCAACGCCACAACTTTTTTGAGACTGCAGAGTTCTTCGGCCCGGGAAATGGCAACGCCCGGGCGGCTCTGGTCGTCGCGTGATAGCAGCACGATCTTTCTGCCGGACACACCGCCGCGGCGGTTGGCCATATCGATGGCCACCTGAATGCCGCGGTCGATTTCAAGGCCCTGTTTGGCCAGCCGTCCGGAAAGGGGGCTGATTTCGCCGATCTTAAGGCTTCCCGCCCGAGTCGGACACACGGCGGCAGCCAGCAGCATGAAACCGGCGGCTGCACAGAAACAGCTGAATCGATATCCTGGCCGTAAATTTTGAACGCGCCTTGCGAACATTCCCATTGTCGTGCTCCATTAAAAAGAGTTGGCCGGTGGGCGGTCTGCCGGACGCTTTGCGGTGACGGACCGCACACGCGGCATTTCAGCAGTCCGCCGCGGACGTCAACGTGACCTTGGAGCCGACGCTGTTTAACAGAAAACTTTCGGGAAATGCTTCTTGAAAGGCCGTCACCGCTTTCCAGCCGGTGCAGTGCATGGGTACCACCAGTGCAGGGTCGATCTGTTGCATCTCACGCACAGTGGGTTGAAGCGCTTTCTGATAAAAAGGGCCGCTCAGGTGAAATCCGCCCAGCACGGCATACACCCGCTTTTCACCGCTGATCTTGCGCGCGTAATGCAGGGTGTTGATGATCCCGGCATGCGCACACCCCGAGATCACCACCAGGCCCTTGTTTTTCAGGTTCATGACAATGGCCTGGTCGTCGACAATGGGGTCCTGCACGAGCTGGCCGTCTTTTTCGATCAGCGCATTGGGGAATCCCTTTTCAAAGGGGGTATTGCGCTCCACTTCACCAGTGACCAGGATGCTGTCGTCGGCAATCGGGACGGGGTTTTGGCTCTCCACGATGGTGGCATTCTTTTCGGCCAGCACCTCTGGCACCAGGGTGCGTGGGAAAAGCCGTTTGCTGCCGTCCGGTGTGCGTGTGTAGCGGGGATGCGCAAAGGCCCCCGGATGCACCACCAGCGGAATCGGCGCCGAGCGCTGGTCGAGGATCCATCCCAGCGCGCCGGTGTGGTCCATGTGACCGTGGCTGATGACGATGGCCTCGAGCGCCGCAATGTCGACGCCCAGCCGGGCCATGTTGTGCGGTACGCCGACATGTGTGTAACCGGTATCGAAGAGTATGCTGTGCTTTTGTCCGTTCATATGCGTGGTTACCAGCAGCGACAGTCCGTGTTCGGCCAGCAGGGTGTCATCCAGGATGCGGCCGTCGATGGCCAGCGGCGGTCGGCTGACGGTTTCCGACGGCGGCAGCAGAAGATCCACATAGTTGTCGATCAGCGTTTGGATCTCAATACGTTCGGACATCTTGATGGCCAGAGGCAAGTGAGTGTGCATGATGAATTCCTCCGCGCAGCTCATTTTTCAGGCGTTAATGCCAGCTTCATAATATGATAGCCGTCCTCGTCTTCGACGTCGGGCAGGATGGTTTTGCTGATTTTAAAGCCGAATTTGTGGTACAGCGCAATGGCCGGCTTTCTGCCCATGTCCACATCCAGACAGATTTCGGTAATTCCAGCGGACCGAAAAATGTCGATAGCCCGGTCCAACAGGCGGGAAGCCACCGTCTTGCGGCGGTGGTCCGGGTGAACGGCGAGTTTCAGAATCGTGGCGCTGATGTTGCGATAACAGCCTACGGCGATTAGAAACCCCAGGATTTCCGCACGGCCGCAAACCAGAAATGTTTCTTTCAGAGCAGACTTGAAATTGTGGATTTCCCAGGTCTGGCCGAACGAGAGGCGCTCAATCTCCATCGTCTGGGGGATGTCACTTTCCTCCGCCGCGCGCACGTGCATGGCAGTCTCCGTTCCGGCCCTTGAAAGTTTGTTGGGTGAAAAACGACTCACTGCATATGGCAACCGCCCGCCGTCTTCCCTATGCCAGAAATAGCGCAAAAAAGCAAGGAATTCACGGATTCTTGCCGCCGGTAGGCGCAAAAAAACCCCCTGCACCGCACATGGCGCAGGGGGATCGGTAGCTGACATCCAACCGTGCAACAGCGCGGTTGCTATTTGGGCGGACGCAGATGTCGGCGCAGCAGCTTGCCGGTGGGCGTGCGCGGCAGTGAATCGCGGTATTCGATGGCCCGCGGAAGCTTGTAGATGGCAATGTAGTCCTTCAGGAATTCCTTGAGTTCTTCGAAGAAGGCGTCATTACCTTCGTGACCTTCCTTCATGACCACAAAAGCCTTGGTGATCTGTCCTTTTTCGGGATCCGGTACACCGATGACGGCGGCTTCGGCCACGGCCGGGTGCTTCTGGATGGCTTCTTCCACCTCGGCCGGTCCGATGCGGTAGCCGGAGCTCTTGATCATGTCGTCTTCGCGCGAGACGAAGAAGATGTTGCCGTCGGCACGCATGTAGACCGCATCCCCCATCTGGTTCCATCCGTCGACGACGCCCTTGCGCTGGGACTTGATAAGGCGCTCGTTGTCCACATAAGGGTTCCAGTACAGGCTTCCCGACGGGCCCTTGAGGATCATGCTGCCGATTTCATCTGGCTTGCAGTCCTGCCATTCCGGGTTCACCACGCGCACCTGCACGCCGGGCAGGGCCTTGCCGATGGAGTTGGGCACCGGTTCGGGGTTCATGGTGTTGGAGGTCACCAGGTGGAGCATCTCGGTGCCGCCGAGGCCTTCCCAGATGGGTTGACCGGTGAGCTTCTGCCAGGCCGCCAGCGTCTCGGCGCCCAAGGCATCACCGCCCGACGTGTAGAGACGCACTGAACTGGTGTCGTATTCCTTGAATTTGGGGAACTTCATCAAGGCCCGATAGGCCGTGGGCAGGCCGGTCAGGATCGTGATCCGGTGCTTCTGGATCAGCTCCATCATGTCCGGCGGCGAGAACTTGGGGATCAGCGATATGGTGGCGCCGCCCTCGAAAGGCATCAGGGTGAAGGTTCCGAAGCCGGCGGCAAAGGAGACCGGCGCGGCACCGCCCAGCACATCGCCCGGGACCATTTTGTAGACATACTTATTCACCAGTTTGGTTTCGATGACAATGGGGCGCACGAAATGGACGCAACCTTTGGGCATGCCGGTGGTGCCCGAGGTGTACAGCATAATGCCGATGTCGTCACCTTTCAGCATGGTGGCGGAAAGGTCCTCGGATCCGCTGGCGAGCATCTCTTCGAAGATCATGTTGCCGGCGGCCTTGAACTCATCGGCATTGCCGCCGATCACGATGACCTGCGTACCGAACTCGAATCTGGGCTTGGCCTGTTCCACCGGTGGCATGAGCGGTGCGTTGACGATGAAAAACTTCATCTCGGCGTTGTTGGCCACGAAAGCCACCTCGTCTGCCGACCACAGCGGGGATGTGGGTACCGGAATGGCGCCGATCTTTTCAATGGCGAAAACGGCGGCCACGGCCTGGATGGAATTCACAAGGCGGATGCCCACCCGGTCCTGGGGCTCCACACCCGCGGATTTCAGGCTGTTGCCGAACTTGTTGACCATCTGCTGGAGCTGGGCATAGGAGACCGACTGGTCCATGAACTTGATGGCGATATTTTCCCCGCGGCCCTCGCGGACATGTCGGTCGAGGAGAAAATCGGCCAGGTTCAATTCGTGCGGCGTGTCCGCGAATTCTTCGGGCACGACGTATTCAGGCCACATGTCCTTCGGTGGCAGGTACTTTTCCGGAATCTTTCCCATAGTCACATCCTCCTTTTGCTGACGGTTAAACGGTTAACAGGCATCGTTTCATCTTCTCGAATCGTTCCGTCAGATGCGGGCAAAATGGATCTGGCGGGTACTTCCATGGATGCTTTAAGCGCATAACACCAAAAAGCAGTCAAGTCCAGTGCTTTTTCATTTCATTAAGCCGAAAAATTCATTTTATGCTTGACAAATTTTTGCCGGCGATATTAATAATGAATAAAATTCACTTTTTGCTCTTGACAAGATTTCAGGCCAAATATTATAAGCACTGAATAAAATTCAATTCGAGATTTCAGGGAAGGGAGGTGATGATTCAAAAACGCTGATTTCGATTTGAAAAACAGTGAGATGGGCTTTAACTCAGGCCGGATAAGCTGCGACCTGCCCGGTTGCCGGGACGACTGCCATGCCAAACACGAAAAAAGGTCGTTTTCGGGGTCATTACCGTCTCGAGCCGGATTTTCAGAAAGAGAGGAGGTGATAGAAATCAGCAAGGCGGAAGTTGTATGTGTTTCGCGAAGCTGAACGAGCTCTGGATCAATTCTTGAGTGGAATGCTAACTACTTTTTGGAGGTCAATATGGCAGAGAAAAGAGACATTGAAATAAACAGCCGGGCCGACACCATGGATCTGATGAATCCAGAGATCAGGCCATGGCCTGTGACACCTCCTCCGACAGCCGAATGGGTCATGGAAAACACCTATGCCAAGCGCAAAGCGGAGGATTTCGGCAAGTGGTCCGAAGACAATCTCCGGTTTGAGTATGCCTTTGCCAAACCCGAGGCCCTGCAGGGAAAACGCTTTCTCTGCGCCGGGATCTGGCGGCTGGGCAACAAGTTCTGTACGGCTCTTTTGGCCGAGGCCGGTGCCGAGGTGATCAACATCGAGCCCCCGGGAGGGGATCCGCTGAGAAAACTCACGCCTTTCGGGCGGGAAGAGTACATGCTCGAAGACAAGATGACCGGCGAAAAATGCGGCCTGGACTTTCTGCACGAGATGCGCGGCCAGAAATCCGTAACCCTGAACCTGGAAACCGAAGAGGGCCAGGCGATTTTCAAGGCCCTGGCGGCCCACTGCGATGCGGTTATCGACGAAATGCCCCCCGGCTACATGGACAACCTGGGGATCGGCTACCGCGATCTTTCCGAACTTTACCCCTCACTGATATATTGCAACATTGCCGTACGCGGCACCTGGGGCCCGTACAAGGACAAACTGTCCAAGTTCGGCCAGTGGACACTGGAACCCTTTGGCGGCTGCGCCAATGCTTTCGTGCACAACACCGGTTTCCCCCAGGATCAGCTGCCGCGCAAAAGCGGCGGTTCGCCCACGCGTTCCGGTGTCTGGTTTGCCGACTACGTGGCCGGCGAGCAGGCCGCCAACACCATTCTGGCGGCCATGTACTGGCGCGACGAACTGGGCGGCACGGGACAGTTCTGCGAGGTCACCGGCGCGGAATCCCAGCTGGACATTCTGGATTTTGACATCGGCTGGTACGGCTTCAACGGATCCATCAAGGCGCGTACGGGCGGCTGGGACCCCAACCTGAACCAGTATGCCTGGAACCCCTGCCGCGACGGCTACATGATGATCGGCGGTCAGACCGACCGGCTGTGGTACCGCATCGGCATGTGCATCGAGCGCGACATGCCGCAGTTCGGCCGCCTGATCCACGAAGACCCGATTCTCAAGGAGATGGGCGCCCGCAATGCGCTGGAAATGCTGACCAAGACCTACACCATGACGGCCCGCTGGCTGCGGAACATCAACCGCATCGAGGCCGAAGAAAAGCTCATGGAGTACGAGATCGCGGCCGGCCCGCTGCTGTTCATCGACGAAGTGGCCGAGTTTCCGCACTTCAAGTACCGTCCCTGGGTGGCCACCATCGATACCGACCATTATGGTACCATCTTGTATTCGGTGCCGCCCAACAACTACCAGATGCGCACGCCGCATCGCGTCAAATCGATGGGCCGACCGACGGGATTTGACACCTACGAGATCCTGCAGAAATACGCCGGTGTCGGCCAAACCAAAGTCAACGAACTCAAGGGTAAGGGGGTGATCTAATGGCAAAAGACCTAAGAGTAACGAGAATCGAAGACCTGCCAGGCCCCAAGAGCAAGGAAGAGCTCGAAGAGATGAAAATGCCTTACGAAGAATACTGCCGTCAGCAGTTCGATGTAGGCAACGAGTTCTCCAAGCCCCAGGCCCTTGACGGCATCCGCTGGCTGAGCACCACCATGTATATTTTTACACCCCACTCGGTGGCCAACATAGCCGAGATGGGCGCCGAGGTCATCAAGATCGAGATGCCGCGCATGGGCGACCCCATGCGGCATACCTCGCCGTTCAACGAATGTTATCTCTATCCGCTGCACGACTCGCGGCCCATGACCGGTGCCGGTATGGGGTTTCTGGGAGCCAACGACAGCGAGTACTACATCACCATGGACTACCACCTGGACGAGATGAAAGAGGCCTTTTACCGCATGGTCAAGATGTCCGACGGCCTCACCGAGTGCTACCGTCCCGGGACCTTTGACCGCTGGAAACAGTCCTACCGCTACGTGCAGGAGCTCAACCCGCGCTTCATCTACGTGTGGGGCGGCGGCTTCGGCTACGGGCCCAAGTGCTTCGGCGGATCCTACGACATCCTGGGGCAGTCGCATGCCGGACTGGGGTCGGTGACCGGCTTCCATGAAACCTTCGGCGGCCACTGCGCCAAGCACTCCAACTGGTGCATCGACTGGTACTCGGGCACCCAGATCACCTTCGGCATGCTGGCGGCATTGCACTGGCGCCGCAAGACCGGCCTGGGCACCATGATCGAGTTCTCCCAGGTACAGGCGGCCACCCGCTGTCTGGGGTATGCGGCCCCGCTTTACGGGCGTTTCGGCATCGTGCGGCAGCGCTGGGGCAACTGGGATACGCAGCTGTGCGCGCACGGCATCATCCTGTGCGGCAAGTCCGATTTCCCGGACGCCAAAAACCCGCAGGACAAGTACGACGCGCGCTACGCCATGGTCAGCGCCTTCCAGGACGAAGACTTCAAGGAACTGTGCGCCGTTACCGGCAACCAGCAGCTCTACGACAAGTACAAGGCCACCAAAGACCGCGTCGAGGGCGAAGCCCAGGTGGAGATCTACGCGGCACTGGAAAAGTGGGCCGAAGACAAGTCGCGCTCCGAAGTCGTCAAGATCCTGCAGGATGCCGGGCTGCTGGCAGAGCCGGTCATGAACGACCGCGAGGTCTACGAAAGCGAACATTTCCGCCAGCGCGGCAGCATTCGCTGGATCGACGACCCCACTTACGGCGATGTGCTCGTGCAGAGCGCCTACAGTTCGGGACTGATGGCCAAGACCCCGCGCCGGCAGACCTGGATCTGGCGCACCGTGGGTGCCGACAACGTCAAGATCTACCACGAGATGCTCGGCTATCCCATGAGCAAGGTCGAAGAGTGGTACGAAAAGGCCTGGATCTAGAAAAGGAGGTAATAACCGTGTGTGATATCATCTGGTGCAAGAAAGAAGTGGACGGCAAAGTCTGCAACACCGTCAATTACCTGGACCCTTACTGTTTCTGGAACTGGGAAGGTAAGGTCAACTGTGCCGAATGTGGAGCGGTGTATTACATCCACATGATCCAGGGCCACATGTACAAGGGGCCCGAAGAACGGCCCGGCGAAAAGCCGGATACCAGTCCGCTGTATGCCGACAAACCGCTGGACGGCTATACCAACTACAGTCCTGGTGTCGAAGGGCGTACGCGGCCCTTCCAGTGCCTGCCCCGCGACATCTACCTGGGGGTGCCCGACATGGTGAAGTTCAGCGTGCGCGGCCGCCCGGTGCGCGGCTGGCGACCCCAGCCACCCAGCGCCGGAATTGCGGGCAGTATGCCTTACAGTTGGGACCTGAAAAACGGTTCGCCGGAGGTGTGGGAGGAGTACCAGAAGCGCCTCAATAGTGGTGAAGTTAAGGACTGGTAACTACGAAAGGAGTGTCCGATGGCAGAGTTGACACCTATTGAATTTCTGGACAAGGTCCTGGAGCCGGACAAGGAGTCCGACCATATCTGCTGGAACTGCCTGCACCTGAAGCCGGTGATCAAAGGCTCCAGCTTTCCTCCGGCGGATATTATCGGCTGGTGCAAGAAGATTCACTGGCCGCACTACTGGTGTGTGGCGGATTTCAACGTGGTCAAAAAATGCTACGCCTTTACAGCCAAGAAATAGGAAGCGTTATGGAAGCGAACATCCGCAAGGAACTCGACACGTTGATGAAGATGGTGCACAACTGGAAGCAGGACTACCAGCGCTGGGTGACGCCTGCAGGCGGGGATGATTTTCTCGCCCGCGAATTTCTGGAGGAAATCGAGCGGCATGTGGTGCCCTATGTGCATCGAATGTATGCCTGTGAATACCTGACGTCTTCCGAAGCCGAAGAGTTCCTGGATTCCTGTTACGGCCAGGTGAACGAACTCCGCGACCTGATTATGGCCGCGGAGACCCAAAACTAGATAAAAGGAGGTAGAGCATGCCTGAACTATGCCGCGTGATTGTTTGCGGGTTCGATCCAATGCTCGTCAGAGGCTACGTGAAGACCGGATACCGGGCCTTGTGGTGGCACATATCAGACGAACTGTACGAAAAATACGACGTGAAGCCGGGGGACAAGGTTTCCGGCAAGCTCCTCAAGGTATTTTACGGCAAGGACGGCAAGGCCACGCATGAACCCAACGAGCCTTTCGAATGGCAGGTTTCCAAGGAATCGGGGCTGGCCGTGATCCTGCCGTCCGACGTGATCACCAAGTACGAGCTGACCGAAACGCATTTCCTGGAACTGCTCATCGAGAAGATCAACGATCAGGAGGTTTACCCCGGTGAGGAGAAACTCAGCGAAAAATACTGGCCTGAAGAGAAGATGAAGCTGGACTTCGTGCTGGCTTACATCAAGTAGCGGCAAATGTGCCGCACTTTCCGGGGGCGCAGTCCACGGAAAAACGGCCCGAAACAAAATCCCCCTTTCGATACAATCGAAAGGGGGATTGCTGTTGGCGTACTTGCCATTTGTGGCGATCTGTATTAAAAGACCCATGTAAATGACCGAGCCCATATCCATGGCGCACATAAATCCGTCGATACCGCAAACCCGAAACAGGAAACGACGATGACGCAAAAAAACCGCAACGACAATCCCAAGGCCGACGACAATCCCATGGCCGCAGAAATCAACCAGTACCCACCGCTGGCCGGACAACCGGACCATCCGGGATGGGTGACGCTTGCCCGGGTACTGCAGCAAACGGACCCTTTTTTTGAAAATATTTTATTCATGATGGGCTACGATTTTTCGTCCGACATCTATGTCATCAAGGGCGGTGACGGTCTGACCATCGTGGACCCCGGGAACGACTACACCGCCTATATGGCGCTTTTCGATTTGGAGTACGAACCGGCCGACATCAAAAAGATCGTTTTGACCCACGGGCATCGCGACCACGCCATGGGGACGTTCGAGTTGCTGCGCTATCCCAGCATCAACCAGCGCAAGGAGGTTGAAATCGTCATCCATGAAGATGGGCCCGAAGAGTTTAAGAAGATGATCAAAGGCACCGGTTTTCCGCTGACCGAGATCAAGGGCGGCGAAAAACTGGATCTGGGCGGCACGACCTGGGAAGTGATTTTCACGCCCGGTCATACCATGGACGGCATTACGCTTTACAATGCCGAAAAGCGGACCGCTTTCACCGGTGACACGGTGCTGCCCTTCGGCATTGCCGATATCGACAAAAACGGCGGCGGACGTCTGGATCACCTGCTATATTCGGTCAAGGAGCTCCGCAAAAAAGACATCGCCCACATCCTGCCGGGGCACGGCGTGCCGGTGGCTTCCGCCGGCAAACGGGTCATCGAGGTGGCCTACGAGAGTGTCATGGCCAAGATCCTGAATGCCGAAGGCGAAGTCGCCTGGATGGACGGCGCACCGGCGCTGGTCCAAAAGGGCCTACTGGAAGAGGCGGCCTACTGCTGCGATAAGCACCTGGAAGGCCATCCCGACGATATGACGGCGCTGCAGCTCAAAGCTTTCTGCCTGACCGACATGGGCCGCAACGCAGAATCCCTCGTGCTGATCGATAAAATTCTGGCTCAAGACACAGACAACCCCCATGCATTGCTGGGAAAGGGCCATGCCCTGCTGGGACTGGAGCGCTATGAGGAGAGTTTAACCTATTTCGACCGCGTTCTGGCTATCGATGCCGACATCAAGGAGGCACACATATTCAAAGGCATGGCATTGTATTTTCTGGGTCGCGTGGACGAGGCCATGGATATCGAAGTTTTCAACCGCGAATTTGCGGAAAAATTCAAGGCCCAGCTGACGCGTGCAAAGTCCGGGGGGACGTCGGTGCAGGGAAGGGAATGAACCGCAAACCTTTGACGGCCAAAGCCCGCATGGAAAAAAAGAACGGGTAGGGGTCAGGACTGCAGGATTTCGATGATCGGCGGGATGACGGCCGTGGCAATGTCCGTGCGTGAACCGCCGCCCAGGACCACTTCCAGACGCCCGCCGCTGACATCTTCTGACGTCTGTTTCATAAAAACCGCGATGTCCCGGTAACAGCTTGCGCTGAGCCCCAGGCTGCCGTAATCGCCCTGGTGGGTGTCGAAGCCGAAGTACCAGAATAAAAGGTCCGGACGGAAATCTTTGACCCGCGCATCGAATGCGGTTTTAATTTTTGCGCTATAGGCCCGGTCCACATTCCGGCCATGCTCCGGCCTGCTGAAGATGTCCATGCTGCCCGGCGCCTGGATATCGACCTTGGTGCCGTCTTTTGAGACGAAATCCATGCCGCAGCAGCAGACGTGCAGCACATCCGGGTCCTCGGAGAGCAGATCACGCGTGCCGTCACCGTGATGGGCGTCGGTGTCCAGAATGGCGAAACGCCGGGCCCCCCGGGTTTCGCGCAGGTAGGCGATGGTGATGGCCACGTCGTTGAAACAACAGTAGCCGCCGAAGTAGTTCCGTCCGGCGTGATGTCCACCGGCGCCGATGAGCGCGAAGGCATTGTCGATCTCGCCGTCCCAGATTTTCTCCGCCGCCAGCACCACGCCGCCCACCGAATGCCAGGCCGTCGAACACAGTGGATCGGCCCGAACACCCCGGATCAGTCCGGGTGTGTGCACCTTCAGTATCCATTTCTCGTCGATGGGTGGAGATTCGAAGAGGGTCACATTCGGGCGGCAGGTGAGGTTGTCAAGGGCCTGTGGAAAGTCCTCCAGGCGGGCCCCCTGCGTCAAATAGCTGCGGCGACTGAAGCTGGGGTGATAAAAAACACCGGTGCGCTTCATGAGATGTGCTTGATCTGGCCGTGCAGCTCGCGGGTCTTTTCCATGCGTACGCGGTCGCGGTCCTGGGCCAGGCGCCGGATGGAATCATTGGCAGCCACCATCTCCGGGAGGCGGGAGTCTTTGCCCTGGGTGTAGCCGTCGATCAGCACCCGGTAGGCATGGATCATCTCGGAGATGAGGGATACCGGGTATTCACGGCCCTGCACTTTCAGTGTCTGCAGGCCCAGCTCGACATAGGCCCGCAGCTCATCGCCCCGGATGGCATACGCCACGTTGGGCCGGCGGCGGATGCGGTCGTTGACACGCCGGATTTCGGTCTCAGTACGTCCCCTGCGCTGCATCAGCTTCTTGCGCTGGGCTTCGGTCAGCAGGCAGAAACGGAAACAGCTGCCGCTTTTGTCCGGCCAGCCTTCGTATTCCACAATTTCGTTGCCGTCTTCGTCGTGGTAGACTTTCCGGATGTAGGAGTCGCTGGTATACTCGTGAAAGAGGCAGTTGCCGACACCCCCGATACAGCGGTTGCCGTGGATCAAAATCTCGGTCAGTACCCCGACTTTGTCGGCGTCGGCCTTGAAGGCGGCGGCCTTTGCCACGCTGTCGATTTCGGTGCTGGCAACGATCTGGGAGGCACCGGCCTGGCGATAGATTTCCATCTCGGCGGCGGTCTGAATATTGCAGCCCACGCTGGCATGAATCACCAGCTGCGGGTAGTTGCGCTGAATCAGGCGCATCAGGCCGGCGGTCTTGGCGATGATGCCCTCGACGCCGTACTGGGCCCATTTGTCTGTTTTGTTAAGGACGCGCATGAAATCTTTTTCGTCGACCTCAGCGTTCACCGCCACGCGCACCTTGCCGCCATGGCTGTCGGCAATGCGTACGGCATCCCTGATTTCACTGTCTTCCAGTTCCCAGGCACACTTGCGGCGGCTGAAACCCTTCGCCCCCACATAGACGGCATCGGCACCTGCCTCAAACACGCCCTTTACCATGGCCAGGCTGCCGCCCGGAGCCAGCAGTTCGTTCATCGGACCCCTCCTTATATAGCCGGTTGTAATGCCGGTTGTAATCTTAAATTATGGCAAATCATTGGAAATGTGTCAAGGATCAGGATTTCAAGGCAGGTTCCTCCCCGCCCTGCAAAATTCCTTGGGTATCCGGTGTGCATTGTCCGGTCAAACGGCCGCAGCAAGTGCATGCCGGTTCTGCAACGGCCACACTTTTTGCTTGACGAATCGCCTTTCATTACCATTATTATAAAACTTTATGCGAGGTTTTCAAGTTTGAGACTTTTTATCGATCGACAGGTCGCCGACAATCCTCTGACAGCCGAAATCCGAGCGCGCCTGAAAGTGCCCGCCGTGGTTGTCGACGGTGCGGCACAGGTCTACCGGCAGGTGAGATCGGCGTCGGATCCCATTGATGCCGGCAAGCACACACTTTTTTTGACCCGCAACCAGGGTGCCTTCGTCCGCAGCTGTCCGGGAACGCGGGAGTATATCTGTTGTGGCTACCAGATCCTGCACATCGGCACCTTCTGCACCATGGACTGCGCCTATTGTATCCTTCAGGCCTATTTTCATCCGCCCGTGTTGCAGCTTTTCGTCAACCGGCAGCAAATGCGAGCAGAGCTCGGCGGCCTGTTTGCCGCAACGGGCATTTCGCGTATTGGCACTGGCGAATTCACAGACAGCCTGATCTGGCAGCGGTGGACCGACCTGGCCGGATGCCTGGTGACGGAATTTTCCGGCCAGCGACGAGCGGTTCTGGAGCTCAAAACCAAGACCGTTGCCATTGAAAAACTGCGGGGCCTGTCTCATAACCGCAAAACAATCATGGCCTGGTCGCTGAACACGCCACGCGTCATTGCCGCCGAAGAACGTGGTACCGCGCCCCTGGATGCGCGTCTGGCGGCAGCGCGCCAGTGCCAGGAGTGGGGCTATCCGCTTGCCTTTCATTTTGATCCCATGCTAATATACAAAAACTGTGGCGAGGAGTACAAGCTGGTTGTCGATCAGCTTTTCAAAACGGTTTCCGCCGACCGGGTGGTGTGGATCAGCCTGGGAACCTTTCGATTCATGCCGGCTTTGAAAGGCATCGTCGCGAAGCGCTTTTCCGGATCCAATATGATTTACGGTGAATTTATCAATGGTCTGGATGGAAAGCAGCGTTATTTCAAGCCATTGCGGATCCAACTGTACCGCGCCGTAATCGCCGCCATCCGTGCCGCAGCACCGCAGGTGACGGTTTATTTTTGCATGGAGGATGAAACTGTCTGGCGGCAGACACTGGGCTATGCCCCGGCGGAAAGGGGAGGGCTGGCGCGAATTCTGGATGAAAGCGCCATGCGGCACTGCGACCTCGACGGACACGCCGGCGGGGACTGCCCGCCGTTGCCGCGCGCGGAAAATGTTGGGCCAAGCTAGAGAAACACCTATCTAAAGTGGTGGAATTATTATTTTGTCGAATCTGCCGATATACAAAGGTGCGGCAGGCTTTGATCTGCATCGTCGCGGCCGCCGGGCTGCTGGCTGCCGGCTGCAATGCGTCTTACTCCCGCCAGTGTTTTCCCGTGCTGCGTATCAATGACGGGGATACGATCACACTGGGTGACGGCCGTTTGGTGCGTTATCTGGGGATCAATGCACCGGAAATCGATCATCGTGCCCAAAAAGCGGAACCCTTTGGTTTTGCAGCCAGAAGGTATAACCGGGAGCTTTTGAAAGACAAAACCGCCTGTCTGGAATTTGATGAACAGCGCCGTGGCCGTTACGGCCGGCTGCTGGCCTATGTTTTCCTCAAAGACGGCAGATTTGTAAACCGACTCATGCTCGCAAAAGGCTATGCATATTTTCTCTTCAACGAAGCAGACCGCAGGTATCAGGAACTTCTACTGGACGCCCAGCAGACCGCCATGGCCAATGCACGCGGCCTATGGCACGACTGGCACGAAAAGCCCGGCCGCTACGTTGGCAATCGACGGTCCAAAAGGCTGCACCTCAGGTCATGCCCTCTGGCCGCCCGCATCAGCCGCAACAACCGGGTTGATTTTAAAAGCCGCTGGCAGGCTTTCTGGCAGGGTTATGCGCCGGCCAGACAGTGCATGCAGGACCGGCTTCGAAATTAAGCCGGCCTGGGCGGCATGTTTTCCCGACAGCCGTGAACCATACCGGCGCTGCAGCACTTAATCTTAAATACGAGCAAATAGTTGATAACTAGCTTAAACAACAGCTAATTACTTGTAGAAAACACACTTGATGCCGAACAAGATGGATTCCAAAATTGATGTCATTCAGCGATTGCTGACATCCCGTGGCCATCAGCTCACATTTGTCGAAAACGGATGCCGCCTCAGCCTGAACGTCGGGGATCAAGTCAATTGCAGCATCGACTTTTACGTCTTGTTGAGCGCGCCTGATCAGGTTCGCGCAAAGCTTTCCGTTGACCAGGCGGAGCCCATTTCTGATCCGGTGTGGATGTCCGAGGTGCAGGAGGTGCTGGAAGAAGCGCTCAGAGGTGCGGCCACCGTGGAAGCTTTCAGTGAATTCGGGGTTCGGGGAAAATCACAGATCAGCTATGCGCACGTCATCATGGCTGCCACCCCGGAAACGATCATCAAACGTTTACAGGCGGCAGAGAAAGCGTTCGAAGAGATACAGAATGTGGATTCCAGGCAGTTTCGTAAAGGTCTGGACCAGTTGAATCTGCCGCGTTCTTCCTCGGTGCGGGTGGCGCTCATGCGTATTTTCAGGGATTCCATCGATGCCCAGGATCTGCTGGTGAGTGCCGATCGTGAAGCGGATAATATTTTAAATGCCGACCAATGGCGGGTGATCAAAGAAATCCGCGCGCAAAACAAATTGCCTGCCACACACCGCATCATCGATATGCTGTGGGAAGCGGTCAGCCAGAAATTTATCGACCGTGCCCGGCACGAACTCGACAGCTGATCGCGAGATATGGATCATCTCAAAAAGTTCCGGCAACTTTGCACCAATCCCGCCATCGGCGGGACTGCGCGCCGGTGTTCAGCCTTCGGCGTCATCCGGTCGCCCGCCTGAATTTCAAGAACCTTTTGTCGCTACGCTCCTCACCAGCTTGATCCCACCAACGGCGGGAATAACGCCGGTCGCCGACCGGATGGCTTTTATCCCCGGAGGTACCATGTCGCTGCATCGAAACACGCCCGGCACTCTTTGGCAACCCGATGCCAAAGGTTTTTGAAAAAATACCTAGATGTCCCGTATCGCGATGTTTTTCAGGGCCGTACGGCGCGCACAACTGCGCAGTCCCGGGAATCGATTTCGCGGGCAGCGCCTTTTTGTACATTTCTAGAGCTCACCACATCCACGATCTTGCTCCAACCATCGGCATAACGGGCGTAGCTGTCGGCGGACCAGTACCAGGACGGCGGGTCGCCGGAAGGGAAAAAGGGCCTTTTTTTATACAAAGCGGTCAGTTCCGCGGCCGTCGGCAGGCGCCAGTCGCTGAATCCACCGGTCTTGAGCGATTTGATATAACGCCGGGCGGCCGCGTAGTTCATACATCCGGACGCTTTTTGTAAAACCTGCTGCGAATCCAGCAGGCACCACATCAGGCCGGTGCTTTTATCCTGTACCACGCCTTTTTGCACAACGGCAAAACGCCGCTTCGCCACCGTGAGGCGGTTTTGCATTTCGCGGCGCAGGGCTTCAAGGCGGGCGGCCTCCCGGCGCAAATCCAGCGCGTGCAGCATGGCCTGGGCTTTTGCTCTGGCCGTTGAATCCGGATAGGAGAGCAGATAGTCGCTATACACCTGACGGGCGGCCTTGAAATCCGGCAATAGTTGATCGGCGCGCTTCTTCAAGGCTTCAAACATGCGGTTATCGCGGATTTTGGTGTCAAAGGTGGAGAGCATTTCCGTGAGGTCCACACGCCGGGAGTCATCGGGATAGACTTTCAGGAAATCCTGAATAAGGGACTTGGCGCTTTCCCATTGTTCGCTGCGATCCAGGCGCTTGCAGTCACGGATCAAGTGCAGGTAGTACTCTTCGCGGGCCGCCTGGATCATCCCGAGTACCGTTTGGCGATGGGAAGATGCGGGGTTTTGTTTCAGGTAATCGAGGTAGCGCCCGACCCGCTCATAAACCGGCGTGTCGATCATGGCTTGCAGGCTGGTAAAATCCCGCTCGTCCGCCATGCGCTTCAGTTTCCGTATCCTGGCGGTCAACCGGCCTGCATAGGGGCTGCGGCGGCTATGCGCCTGAAGGTATTTCCGGTACAGGGCAAGTGCAGAGTCGATTTGTCCGGCTTTTTCCAGATGCTCGGCGCGCGCCACAAGTTTTCTGAATCCCTGTTCGCGGATTGTGCTGGTGATGGATGCAACCTGGGCCCGGGCCTTCTGGGTATAGGCCCCGCTTGCATGGCTGGAAATGAAATCCTGGAAAAGGCGCTGCCTTTTCACAAGGTCCGGCTGCGCCGCGGCCTGTACCGTCAGCTGCTGATATTCGTGTTCGAGGCGTCTGGCCTTGACATAACGCCGCCCCCAGTAACCGCCGGCAGCTGCCAGCAAGACAAAAACAGCCGCGGCGGCTATCAGGAACGAACGCCGTTTTGCCGGCTTTTCGATGCGCCAGTTTTTTTGGCGGCAGTAATTCTGGATATATTCCCGGGCTTCTTCCGCGTCCATGCCGAAGTCAATGGCGCGTTTGACCAAAACCTCCAGATATTCCGCCCGGATCTTGCCGTCCAGCCCCGCGACGTCAATGTCGGAATTGAGCTCCTGCAGGTAGGACTGTGCCCGGCTGACATCGTAGCTGCGGCGGTTTTCCTCGTTTTTAAACAGGGTGGTGCACTGGCCGACCAGGATGGTGCTTGCCGTGGCAAGTGCATCCTTGGTGGTTGTTTTAAGGAGCTGTTCTTCTTTTTGACGCGTTTTTTCCTGCAGTTCCGCGATCGTGGCGCTTGGTGGAATCTCCAGAAAATCATAGAGTGAGGCCTTGCCCACGATTTTCAAATTGCCGGTGATTAATTTTTCAATGGATTTTTCCAGAGTCCGGGCACCCTGCTGGGCACTGTCGGTTTCCGTTCTGCGTATGGTGCCTTTGACGCGCTTGCGTATATCGGCGATGCCGACAGCGTACCGGCGGGCAATCTTTTCAAGTTCGCCTTCCGTAACATAACCCTTGCGCATGCGGACGGCCAGCGCTTTGTCGATTTCGGCAAACTTTCGCTGTTGCTTTTGCTGCAGGCGTTCGCGGACGTCGGCCAACGACACCTGGTGCAGTTTTGCCAGCTTGAACAGCTCTTCATCCGTGACGTAGCCCTTGCTCATGCGGATGTCGATGTGCCGATCGATTTCGGCAAACTTCTGCGCCAGCTGGCGGTGGCTTTCTTTTGCGGCCCGGGTGGCCTCCTGTCGTCGCAGATCCGGATCGAGCATGACCCTGCGGATCTCCGGAATCATGCCGATATACTGTTTCGCTTCGAGGGATTTGGTGGGATGGTTGCGGTAGCGGCTCCACTTGGCCTGCCAAGCGGTGATCGCACGTTGGATATTTTCTGCGTTTTCTTCGGGCGGATCAATCGGAAGATCGAGCAGAAGATAGAAGTTTTCCCGTTCCATAAGCATTCCGCGACATTGAACCAACCGGTGGTGTTGCACGGCGGCTGTTTGCAGCTGAAAGGTTACGTGTCGCCGGCAACGATGCTCCGATGAAGACAGATAATTCGCACAACGCGCAATCGAAATCCAACGCTGTGATGAAAAACTATGGCGATTGCGATGCCGGCGTCAACGTTCGGGTTTTCTTAATATACGACGATACTCTGGCTGCGTGCCATGGCTTCTTCGAGGGCTGTACCGTGAATGACCGAATTGGTTTCGATGGTGACGTCCACCTTGCGCGATTCGGCAGATTCCACGGCGGTGATCTTCAGCCGCCCCTCGTTGTCGAGCCTGAAGGTGATTTCAATGGGAAGATCGGCCGGCAACCCCGGCGGCAGCTTCAGGACGGCCGTTCCGATTTCCATGGTATATCCGAGGCCCACGGTTTTCTCGCTGACCTCGTTTTCCATGATGCGGATGAGCACCGTTTCCTGGTTGGCGACCGCCGTGTAAAAGGTCTTGGAGGCATCCACCGGGACCGATGTATTGCGCATAATGAGATTGTAAACCATCTCCTCGTCACCCTGATCGCGTACCACGACACCGAAACTCTTGCTGGCCACGTCCTTGACTTTCACCATGCTGCGCTCGACGGCCGGCAAGGTGTAACCGGTTTCGCGGGCCAGTTCCTGGGCCGCATCCTTGATGACCATTTCGGGGCTCAGTTCGATGATCTCGTCGGCCGACTGGTCGGCGATATTGATCCCCTGTTTTTCAGAAATCTTCTGGGCCAGGCCATCATTTAAAGCCAGTTTCCAGCCGTAAATGGCGGCGCCTTTGGCCACCACACCATCGGGGTCATACACTTTGGGCTCCACCCCGAATTCCTGCTGAATACGGCGGGCGATCTGGGGCATACGCGAGGATCCGCCGACCAGGATGAAATCATCGAAGGTGGTGTGTCCCTTCTTGGCGCCGGCGCTGAGCATTTCTTTGGTGAAGTTGACAGTCCGCTCGAGCAGGTCCTGGGTAAGCTCTTCGAATTTGTCGCGCTGCAGTTCAATTTTCACCCGTTGCCCGCCATGGGTGATGGATATGGGCGTCTTTTTCCTCTGGGTGAGGATTTTTTTGGCTCTTTCTGCAGAGATCTGGAGGTCCTGGCAGGTATCCGGGTCCTCGAGGATGTCATCGTCGATTCCTGTCTGTTTCTGGAATTCCTGGACCAGGTAATTGACCACACGGTCGTCCCAGTCCTTCCCGCCGAGGTTGTGGTCTCCCCCGGTGCACACAACTTCGATGGTATCGCTGTCGATGGCAATCATGGTGATGTCAAAGGTGCCGCCACCCAGGTCGTATACCAGAACCGTATGCTTATCCAGCGGATCCTCGGCGCAGTATGCGATGGCTGCGGCAGTGGGTTCATTAATGATCTGGCGCACATTGAAGCCTGCGATTTCACCGGCTTTGCGAGTGGCTTCGCGTTCGTTGATGCCGAAGTAGGCCGGGCAGGTGATCACCACATCCTGGACTTTTTCCCCCAGGTTCTGTTCGGCATCCTGGGCCACTTTGCGCAGCACAAAACTGGAAATTTCTTCGGCATGGTAAATCTGGGAGTCGTATTCAAACAGAAAATCCGGTTCGCCCACAGCGCGTTTGACAAAACTAACCACTTCGTTGGGATAGAGCTTGGCACTTTCCTTGGCCACATCGCCGACGACAATGGTGCCGCCGTCAAAAAATACCACCGACGGTGTGACACGCTGGTTCTCGGAATTGGGAATAATGACCGCTTTGCCGTAATCGTCGACGTAAGCGATGGAAGAGTTGGTCGTTCCGAGGTCGATGCCGAAGATCCGCTTTATTTTTTTTCCCATGATAACACACCAATTCTCTGTGGATTCAAACCTGCGCTGAAAGCCATGGATGTTGTCTGCAGGCGGACCCGACCCGCTTATGCAGTCTCGCTTTTGATCTCATCGATTATCTTATCGGCAATTTGTGCCGGAACTTCATCATAATGTGAAAATTCCATGGTAAACATGCCACGTCCGCCGGTCATGGAGCGCAGATCCGGCGCATAGGTCAAAAACTCGGCCAGGGGCACCTGGGCCTTGATCACCTGGTTTTTGCCTTCATTGTCCATACCGAGCACACGTCCGCGGCGGCTGTTTAAGTCGCCCATGATGTCACCCATATACTCGTCAGGCGTCACAATGGTGACGTTCATGATCGGCTCCAGGAGTACCGGATTGGCATCCATGACCGCCTTCTTGAAGGCCAGTGAGCCTGCCACCTTGAAGGCCATTTCGGAAGAATCCACGGCGTGATAGGATCCGTCATCCAGGGTGACCTTGAAATCGACGGTCGGGAAACCGGCCAGAACGCCCTTCTGAGCGGCTTCACGAATTCCCTTTTCCACTGCCGGAATGTAGGTTTTAGGGATCACGCCGCCGACGATGGCGTCCACAAATTCGAACCCGGCGCCGCGGGGCAGGGGCTCCATCTGAATCCAGCAGTCGCCGTACTGGCCGTGGCCGCCGGTCTGCTTCTTGTGTTTGCCCTGGACCCGGACTTTTTTCTTGATGGTTTCTTTGTAGGGCACCTTGGGAATTTTCAGCTGAACTTCCACGTTGAACTTGCGCTTGAGTTTTTCCACGGTGGCTTCGATGTGCACCTGGCCCCGGCCCGAGAGCAGGATCTCACTGGTTTCGGAGTTACGTTCCAGCTTCAGGCCGGGGTCCTCTTCAATCAGTTTCACCAGTGAAGAAAATATCTTGTCCTCATCGCCCTTGGCTTTGGCGCTGACGGCGAAGGAGATCAGCGTCGGCAGAGGCTTGGCGCCGACGATGCGTACTTTGCGGCTCTCGTCGCAGAGTGTGTCACCGGTCGTGGTTTCCTTCAGCTTGGCCACAGCCAGGATTGCACCCGGTCCGGCTCCGGAAAGCGGTTTCTGCTCCTTGCCGGCAATTGTCAGCAGCTGATTGTAGCGCTCGCGGACATCTTTGGTCGTATTGTAAAAAGCGCCATCGGATCCCAGTTGCCCGGCAATGATTCTGAAGATCGACAACCGCCCGGCATAGGGGTCGGCAACGGTTTTGAAGACGAATCCGCAAAAGGGCGCCTGGGGATCCGGCAGAATCTCGACTTCGGCATCGTCTTCCAATGCACGGGCGGCCCAGGCACCGCGATCAATAGGGGAGGGGAGGCAGTTGACAACGGCATCACACAACAGGTCGATACCCACATTCCGGGTGGCCGAACCGCACAGCACGGGAACCGTTTCACGGGCCAGGATCGCCTTGCGCAAGGCGCCCTGCAGTTCCTCTTCGGAAAGGGTTTCCCCCTCCAGGTAGCGTTCCAGCAAGGCATCGTCACTTTCTGCGATGTTTTCGATCAGCTTCTCATGCTCTGCGGCCACCATGTCGGCCATTTCAGCCGGAATTTCGATTTCAGATCGCTTGCCCTGATCATCGTAACGGTAGGCCGTCCGGGTGACGAGGTCGATGATTCCCGTAAAGTCGGCCTCGGACCCGATGGGAAGCTGTGTGATCATCATTTTCGCACCTCCCAGTGATTCGCTGGCATCCTGGAAAGCGCGCATGAAATCCGCACGCTCGCGGTCGAGTTTGTTGATGAAGATCAGGCGTGGCTGGCCGAATTCGTCGGTGAAATCCCAGGCCTGCTCGGTCTGCACTTTGACGCCGTCGACGGCGTCGATTACAACGACGGCAGCGTCAGCGGCCTGCAGCGACATGCGCGTATCCGTAAAAAAATTCTGGTCGCCGGGAGTGTCGATCAGTGAGATGGTGTGCTTGTGCCAGGAGAACTGATGAAAGCTGCTGCTGATGCTGGATTGCCGCTTGAGTTCTTCGGGTTCGAAATCCATCACCGTATTGCCGTCTTCCACACGTCCCAGGCGGGTGGTTGCTCCGTTGTTAAACAGCATCACTTCGGCCAGCGAGGTCTTTCCGGCACCACCATGGGCAAGAAGGGCAATAGTGCGCAACTTTTCGACTTGCTCGGTCATCTAAAACTCCTCTCTTTGGGTATTTTCCTGATCGGACATCATCGATGGAAGCAGCTTAAAATCAAAATTTTCTATATGTTCGGCCGAAAAAAATCAAGGCCAAAAACGCTGCGGTGCACCGGTTGCACCCATCCTCAAGCCTTCAGGTGCGCTAAAAATTCCCGGTTTCCCTTGGCACCTAGAATCGGTGAGGGGATGATCCCTGAACAGTGCAACCCGCTGCGGACGGCAAACTTTTCAAATTCGGCCAGCACCTGCCGGTGTTTACCGGCATCGCGCACGATGCCGCCTTTGCCCACGGCCCCTTTTCCCACTTCAAACTGCGGCTTGATCAGGGCGACTATGGATGCGCCCGGCCGCAGGAATTTCAGAACACCGGGAATGACACGTGACAGAGAGATAAAAGAAACGTCGATGACCGCAAGGTCTACAGGATCCGGGATCCAGCCGACGGCGAGGTGGCGGATATTGGTGCGCTCCAACACCGCTACGCGCGGATCCTGCCGCAATTTCCAGGCCAGCTGCCCGTATCCCACATCGACGGCATAGACCTGTCGGGCACCGTACTGCAGCAGACAGTCCGTAAATCCACCCGTGGAAGCGCCGACGTCCAAGGCCGTGCATCCGGCAACATCAATTCCGAAAGTGTCAAGGGCCTCCTTCAGCTTCAGCCCCCCGCGGCTGACAAAAGGGTGATCCGGTGCTGCGAGACGGATATCGTCCTTCGGGCGGACCAGGGTTGAGACTTTGGTTGCCGGCAGGTGGTTGACCAGCACCTTCCCCTCCACCACCAGCGCCCGTGCCCGCTGGCGGCTTGTTGCCAAACCCATTTCCACAAGCCGCACATCAATTCGTTTCTTAAGCTGTCCAGCAGAAGTCATGCCAGGGCGCCACCCTTGAAAAATGCCAAAGTTTCAGAGCCGGTACCTGGCAGGTAAAGCGGACTGTGTCCGAAGGAAGACCACAAGGTCCTTTCTGCATCGAAAGGCTGCGGGGCAGACGAGGATGCAATCTCAGCCTTCAACGGCCCTGGCGCTTGTCTTTTATCCACTGCAGGGCGCTGGCGGCGATGCCTGCGGCATCGAGGCCGTATTTCGATCTCAGCAGATCCTGGGCGCCGTGCTCGACGAAAACGTCGGGAATGCCGATGCGCTGCAATGCAAAGCCGCTGATCCCGGCATCGGCCAGACACTCGAGCACCGCACTGCCGAAACCACCCTGCAGTACATTTTCCTCGACGGTCATGATTTTGGCAAAGCGGCGCGCCAAACCGCAGATCAGTTCAGCATCCAGAGGTTTGATGAAGCGGCAGTTGACCACCGTTGCCGACAGTTGATCTTTTTCGAGCAGCCTGCGGGCTTTCAGGCATTCCTGCACCAGCGGGCCGATGGCCAGGATCAGCAGGTCTTCGCCTTCGGCCAGGATTTCCGCCCTGCCCATGGAAAGCGCCGTTGCCGGCTCTTCGATTCCGACACCGATGCCGCAGCCCCTGGGATAGCGCACCGCGCAGGGGCCGTCATGGTCCAGGGCGGTACGCAGCATGCGTCGCAGTTCGTTTTCATCCTTGGGCGACATCACCACCATGTTGGGCAGGCTTCTCAGATAGCTGAGGTCAAAAACGCCGTGGTGTGTCGGGCCGTCGTTGCCGACAATGCCGGCGCGGTCCACGGCGAAGGTGACCGGCAGGGCTTCCAGGCACACGTCGTGCAGAATCTGGTCGTAGGCGCGTTGCAGAAAAGTAGAATAAATGGCGACCACCGGCCGGAGTCCCTGGGTGGCCATGCCGGCGGCGAAGGTCACCCCGTGCTGTTCGGCGATGCCGACGTCGAAAAACCGTTCGGGAAACTGGCGGCTGAATTCCACCAACCCGGTGCCTTCGGGCATGGCGGCCGTAATGGCGGTGATGCGGCGGTCATTGCGGGCAAAGTCCACCAGGGTGTTGCCGAACACCTCGGTATAACTCGGCAGTGGCTTTTTGGTATCCAGGCAACTGCCGGTTTCCACGTCGAAGCAGCCGCAGCCGTGAAAGTACACGGGGTTTTCCTCGGCTGGCTGGTACCCCTTGCCTTTCTTGGTGCTGACGTGCAGCAGCACGGGTTCACTCAGTTCCTTGACGTTGTTTAAAATATCGATGAGATGGCCCAGATTATGCCCATTGATGGGCCCGAAATATTCAAACCCGAAAGCCTCGAATAACATTCCCGGTGTCACAAAGGTTTTGAAGGACTCTTCGGTGCGTTTCATCAACTGGTAGATGTCATCGCCGATCTTGGGCAGGGATTTGACAAAGTCGCCGAATTCGCGCCGCAGCTCCTGCACTTTGACGGCGGAAAAGGTGCGGCTCAAAAACGATGAGATGGCCCCTACATTGGGCGCGATGGACATATCGTTGTCGTTGAGCACTACGATCAGGTCTTTGTGGATATCGCCGGCCTGGTTCAAAGCTTCATAGGCGATACCGGCTGTCAGGGAACCGTCGCCGATGACCGCAATGACTTTCTGGTCTTCGCCTTTCAGGCGCTTTGCACAGGACATGCCGAGGCCTGCGGAAATCGACGTGCTGCTGTGGCCGGTGGAAAAAGCGTCGTAGGGGCTTTCGGAGATGCGCGTAAAACCCGAAATTCCCCGATACTGACGCAGGGTGTGGAAGCGTTCACGCCGTCCGGTGAGTAGTTTATGGGCATAGGCCTGGTGGCCGACGTCCCATATGATCTTGTCACGGGGCGCATCAAATACGTAGTGCAGTGCAATGGCCAGTTCAACGGCTCCCATGCTGGAGGCCAGATGACCCCCGGTTTTTGACACGGCGTTGACAATAGCGGTGCGGATTTCCTGCGCCAGCGGCGCAAGGTCTGATTTCGGCAGTGCCTTCAGGTCTTCAGGCGACTCAATTTTTTCAAGAAGTGCCAAGATACCCTCGTAGTTCGTATGAATCAGTTGCTGTTTTCACGGCCGGCCGGATCACCAGATTAATTTCGCAGCTTGTATCTCAATATGCACTGGCGCGCGCGGCGTCCGTCTCCGATAGGTGCGAAAACAAAACAGGCACAGAAGCGCTTCGCTCCTGTGCCCAATTACCAGATGCCTGCTCCGCTTGCAAGGTTAAGTTGATTCATGGTGGCATGGAAACGTCTATGGGTCATTGGTTTCGAAGGGCTGTTCAGAGATGCTGCCGTCGGGTGCCTTGAGTAGAAGCGAGATTCGTTTTTCGGTGTCTTCGAGCTTTTTCGAACAAAAGGCCGCCAACCGCATGCCTTCCTCGAACTTTTTCAAGGCCCTTTCCAGTGGCAGCTCGCCGTCTTCCAGTTCGGAAACAATTTTTTCCAACTGTTTTAGTGCCGCTTCAAAGCTCTGTTTCGCCATTTTCAGTCCATATCCTCAAATTGAAAGGGGTTTTTATCCGTTTTTGCGTGTGTTGTGACCTCCAACAGGCCTTTGGCCAGAATAATTTCGAGTCGTTGCCCCAATTTTACGGCTTCTGCGCGCATGACAATTTTCCCGCCGGCCTGTTCGCGCGTGATGCTGTAGCCGCGTTTCAGGACGGCAGTGGGATTCAGGTCCTGCAGGCGTTTTGTCAGGTGCGTGAGGGACGTCTGGCGCATCTCCAGATATTGCCTGCCCGATCTTTCCAGAGCAAGCCGGTATTGTTCAACTTCTTGTTTTAGTATTTGTATGTAACGAATTGTTTTATTATTTTTTAAGATTGTCGTTAATACCTGCAGATAGCCCCTTTTGCGTTGCAGCATAGACACTGCCGAACGTTCCAGCCTTGGCCTGATTTGGGCGATCTGAGCCTTTTGCATCTGTATTTGGCGGCGCGGATCGACGATGTGCTTTTTAAGTCGCTCCAGTTGGCTGCACCGCTGGTTGCAATGCTGCCGCATGCGGTTTGCAAGCGCCTGCTGAAGTTCGTCGATGTGCTGCAGCAGATCGTGCTTCTGGGGAACAACGATTTCGGCCGCCGCCGACGGTGTGGGTGCCCGGACGTCGGCAACGCAGTCTGAAATGGTAAAATCCGTTTCGTGGCCGATGGCCGAGACCACGGGAATCGCGGACTTGAAAATCGCACGCGCCACCTGCTCGGAATTAAAAGCCCATAAATCTTCCAACGAACCGCCACCGCGCGCGAGTATGATCACATCTGCTTTTCCGTGAATATTCACCAACTCGAGCGCATCCGTGATTTCGTTGGGCGCGGCATCTCCCTGAACCGCCGCCGGTGCGATTTCAATGTTAAGGCCGGAAAAGCGCCTTTCAAGGACGTGCAGCATATCGTAGAGCACAGAGCCCGTGCGCGATGTAATCAGCGCGATGGTCTGCGGCAAGAAAGGCAGGGTCTTTTTGTGCTTTTCGTCGAACAGGCCTTCCTGTGCGAGTTTGTCACGCAGCTGTTCGAAAGCCATGCGCAGAGCGCCCAGGCCTTCAGGTTCGAGATGCTCCAGCACGATCTGGTATTCGCCGCGCGGCGCATAAAGGCTGATCCTGCCGAAACCGATTACCCGCATGCCATCCTGAGGCTTGAATGTCAGGCGGCGGTTCTGGCCGCGAAACATTACGGCACGTATCCGGGCGGTGCGGTCTTTCAGTGAAAAGTAAAAATGGCCGGAAGCCGGTACGCGAAAATTGGAGATTTCGGCGCGCAGCCAGACAAAGCTGAATTTTTTTTCGAGCAGGGATTTGATTTCGGTGGTCAGTTCCGTTACCGAAAAAACATGCCCGGTGCCGTGAGAAAGCGTCATCGATCGATACGATAGATAGCTGTTAACAGTTGCCGCAATCGGCCGAGGTTCATGGGGCCGTATAAAATCCGTTCTTATAACGTCTGATAATGTATATTATGTAAACTTTTATCCGGAGCCCCGGTCCGCCTGCGCTGGAGAACTGCAAGCGGCGATGTATTCCCTCACCGCCGGCACCATGTAGACCTGTTCGATAGGCATATCCGCCAGACAGGACGCCAGGGCTTGCGCCTTCTTTTTGAGCGTCAAATGCTTATCGACGAAGAAGATGTCGCGCCCGCGAACCTTGCACAAACCGCTGCGGGCTTTGCCGCCGGTGCTGCGAAAATTCTGTTCGGAAACCTCGATGGACAGCTTATCGGCGAGCTCCTTGAGTTTTTGATAAAGGACGTCCGGTTTCATGTGTTGGGTCCGTGCCGGATTGTCTGCACCGAATTATCGGTGTCGACCGAGATGCGCCTTGAAATTTATGCGCCTTGTGTTATATTAGTAGCACCAAATCAAACAGGAGGCAAATATGGATTCCGTTCCCTTCAAAGCAACCCAAACCGATGTTCAGGTGCGGGTAAACAGTTTCGTGCGCAGCGTTTATAACTGGATGGGCGCAGGGCTCGCGCTGACCGCCCTGGTGGCGTACTACGTTGCCAGCAGCGAAGCCGCCATGCGCTTTATTTTCGGCAACCGGATGATCTTTTTCGGAATGATCATCGGCGAATTGGCCCTGGTGTTTTATCTCAGCGCGCGGGTGCAGAAAATTCAGGCTTCGACCGCCACCTTCCTCTTTATACTATACGCGGCGTTAAACGGCGCTACGCTGTCGTTCATCTTCATAGCCTACACGCAAAGCTCCATCGCATCAACTTTTTTCATCTGCAGCGCGACTTTCGTGGTCTGCAGCATTTTCGGGTGGGTCACCAAACGGGATCTGACTTCAATGGGTGGGTTCCTGTTCATGGGCCTTATTGGCATCATCATCGCATCGGTGGTCAACATGTTCATCCGCAGCAGCGGCATGAGCATGGTCATCAGCTACATCGGCGTGTTGGTCTTTGTCGGGCTGACCGCCTACGACACGCAGAAGCTCAAATCCATGGCACTCAGCCAGCCTGCCGGCCTGGATGCCGGGGTTATACGCAAAGGCGCCATTCTGGGTGCGCTTTCACTGTACCTCGACTTCATCAACCTGTTTTTGATGCTGTTGCAGATCTTAGGGAACCGCAGGTAGTTTCGATCAATAGACACACAACATCCATGAATAAAACCAAAAAACCCTTGCGGCGGCCGCAAGGGTTTTTTGGTTTGCTGCGACAGAAAGGGTTCAGTTCACGCCGACCGATTTTTCGACCGCCGCTGCAATACGACGGCAGCAGGCCTCGGCGAGTGTGTTCGTCGGCCCTTCCACCATCACGCGGCACTGCGGCTGGGTACCAGAATAGCGCACCAGAACGCGGCCTTGTGTGCCCAGCTCATGTTCGGCCTGTTTGATGGTACGTTGAACCTCATTCAAACCCTCCAGCGGCCGGCGGCTGGAAACCGGCACGTTGATCAGCACCTGGGGATAGCGGGTCATGCGTCTGGCCAGCAGCGAGAGCGGTTCGGCGCATGCCCGCACGGCGGAAAGCAGCTTCAGCGCCGTCAGCAGGCCGTCACCGGTGGTATGATCCTTTAAAAAGATGGTGTGGCCCGATTCCTCTCCGCCCAGCACGGCGCCGGAAGACTTCATCTTCTGCATTACAAAACGGTCTCCGACATCCGATTTTACAAAAGAAATACCAAATTTACTCAGCGCCAAGGCAAGGCCCATGTTGCTCATGACAGTTCCCACAACACGGTTGTTTGCGAGCATTTTGCGCTTTTTAAGGTCCAACGCGCAGATCAGCAGAATATGGTCGCCGGTAAGGACTGTGCCGTCCTCCGCTACAGCCACCAGGCGGTCGCCGTCACCGTCAAAAGCAAGGCCGGCGTCGGCGCCCATTGCCAGCACCACCCGGCGCAGAGCCTGAGGATGCTGGGAGCCACAGCGGTCGTTGATATTTCGGCCGTCCGGCCGGTGGTTCAAAGGCTTGACCGCAGCACCCAGGTCCGCCAGAAGCTGGGGGGCGATATGGCTGGTGGCCCCATTGGCACAGTCGACGGCCAATTTCATACCCTTCAGATTGAAGCCCTGATCCATGCATGCGGCCAGGAAACGGCTGTACAAATCCGTACTGTTTTCAACCTGATGTATGCGGCCAGGTTCTTCGGCGGAAGGCGGCGCCGGGTCAGTCTCGAGAATACGGTTTTCGATACGCTGTTCCTGGGCCGGCGAGAGTTTGCAGCCGTCCGGTGCGAAAATCTTGATGCCGTTGTCGTAATAAGGGTTGTGCGAGGCCGAGATCATCACCCCGCAGCCGGCGCCCATACTGCGGCACAGATAAGCGACACCCGGCGTGGGCAGAACGCCGCAGGCATACACCGCCGCACCCGAAGAGCAGACTCCGGCAGCTACAGCCATTTCGAGCATGTCGCCGGAAAGGCGGGTATCCTTTGCCAGCACCACTCCCCTGCCCTTTCCGCCGAACATTTCCCCCAGCACCCGTCCCGCCGCCAGGGCGGTTTCCACATTCATGGGGAATCGGTTGGCGACACCGCGGATGCCGTCGGTTCCAAATAATTTCGTCATCGGTCGGTTTCCTCCAGATGCAGGCCAGGCAGCAGACGGCCCACCGCCCCTGTGACCTGTGCGACAATGGTCTTCAGCCATTGGGTGCCAGCTGCCGCTTGAGGGGCTTCAAGCCCCTGGATGACGGCCAGGTAATCGCGCCCCTGACGGGAAATGGTTTTTTCGAGCAACCCTAAAAACCGATCCCGCAGTTCCACCTGTCCGACCGCGTTACACTGGCTGTTGAGCACGTCGGCAAGTGCAGGGCCTTTTCTCGCCAGTGACCGCCGCAGGTTCAATGCCGCCGCCGAAAGAGGTCCCTCCCTCTCTGGCGGGGAGTCCAACACGCTTGCAGCCACCATGGTGCAGTAATCCTGCAGGCGACGGATACGTTCGTCAAGGGCCAGATCAATGTTTTGAATCAGGCCCTGCAGCAGGACGTCCGGGAAAGCCGTGCACACGAAGCACGTCCGCACATGCACATACCAGTGCCGCAGGGCAATCAGGTTGGCGACATAAAAACTGTTGTTGGCCAGGATCTGTCGTACGTTTCGAAAGCTTCCCCGCTCGTATGGCAAGTTGCGAAAAGTGTCATTCCCGCCAATCAGCAGGCGTTGAGGCTGCAGCACGTCCCGCCGGCAGACGGTGCCGGCCCCGATGACGGTGCCGAAGGCCAGACGTCGCGGCCCCACCATCCCTCCCTGCCCGCCCAGGAATATGGGTGGCTGGCGGATCATCACGCCGCGCGGCACATCGCCCATAAGCGACGGCGTGGCCTTGTCCTGGTTGGGGGTGAAATTGAAATGGACGTAGGAGCTGCCCACCTCGCTGTGATCGCGGGCGCTGGTGCCGCCGGACATGAAACAGTCGCAGAAGTTGATCAGGCTGCCCAGCGTCACATAGGGAAACAGAATGGTGTGCTTCAGAGCGACACAGTGCGCAGCCCGGGCGTATTCTTCCAGGATGGTCCCCTCTCGTACGTGGGCGCCGGTTTGCATGGACGAATGGGCCAGAAAAACAGCCCCTTTGAAGAATCCGCCTTCAAGCCGCACATCGGGACCGAGCAGGCAGTTTTCCACCGTTACCGGGCCCTGGTAGCCCAGCCGGACGTTGTCTAAAATCAATGTGCGGCGGCCCATGAGCTTGGTGCCCGCGTGCAGTTTGACGCCGCGGTCCGAAATGCGCGCGATGTCGACTTCCGGTCCGATCTCGACGGTTTGCGGACAGGGAATGTCGACACCTTTGGCGATGAGTTCGGCGATGATCCGGTGTTGTCCGTTTGTGTGCTGCATGTCCCTCCGGCTATCTATGATGGTGAAAAGGGAATTGTTTTTTTCTATACGGCCCGTGTGCCCCCTTTCCCCGGACGCCGGCCGCATCCTCACTGCTTCCAGCTTTCGCGCCACATCTGCCACATCAAAAGCGACCACAGCCGGTAATGATGGCTGGCCCTGCCGCTTAAATGCTCCCGAATTTTCTGCTGCACGTAGGCCGCGTCGAAGCGCCCTTCGGCTTTCAGGCGTTCCGGCGACAGGTAATCGCACATAAGTTCCCGGAGCTCTTTGCGCAGCCAGTCCGCCAGCGGAATACCAAAACCTGTTTTAGGCCTTTCAAACAGCCGTGGCGGAAGATAGCGGGCCAGCAGCTTTTTCAGCAGATACTTGCCGGCGCCGTCGCGGTACTTCATCTCTTCCGGCAGACCGGCACTGAACTCCACCAGGCGGTGGTCCAGCAGCGGCACGCGCACTTCCAGCCCCCGGGCCATACTGGCACGGTCGACCTTGGTCAGCATGGCATCGGGCAGATAAGTCAGCTGATCGACATGCATGAGGCGGCTGAGCAAGGGCAGCGCTGCGTTTTGTGCAAAGGAGCGCTCAAAGCGGCTCGCCGGCAGTTTTTGCCCCCCCAATCGAATAAGTTCCGTCTCCGGCCACAGGCAGATGGTCATGCGGTAGAGCTCCTGCAGCGAAGTTTCCGCCAGCAGATGAATCAGTTTTTGCCATTTATCCTGGAAATTGGCAACCTGAAACTGCTGCGGCAGGTGCCGGCGCCAAGGGGTGTAGCAGGCCTGCACCCAGCTGCCGGGAAGCGCTGCCAACAGTTGCGCGGCCGCTTTGCGAAGGCTCACCGGCAGGCGGCCGAAACCTTCGGCCATGGCGCGCACCGACCAGTACCGCACGTAGCCGCAAAACTGTTCATCACCGCCGTCTCCCGAAAGGGCCACAGTTACCTTTGAACGGGCCAGACGGGTCACCAGCAGTGTGGGAATGGCTGACGAATCGGCGAAAGGTTCATCGTAAATGGCCCCAAGGCGGGGTATCACGTCCAACGCCATCTGGGCCGTGACGTAAAGCTCGGTGTGATCGGTGCCCAGCTGGCGCGCGATTTTAGCGGCAAAAGGCGCTTCGTTGTGCGCCTTGTCGAAAAACCCGATGCTGAAGGTCCTGACCGGCCGGGAACTGAGGCGCTGCATGGCAGCGACGACCAACGAAGAATCGATGCCGCCGCTGAGGAGCGCACCCAACGGCACGTCACTGATCAGGCGGTCGCCTACCGCTTGCGTCAGGTGCCGGTCCAGTTCGTCTAAGGCATCGCTTTCAGATAATGATTCGGCCCGCTGGTCGCCGGCCGGAAAGGGAAGTTTCCAGTAGGTCCGGCATGTCAATTGGGACCCGTCGAATACGGCGTAGCAGCCCGGAGTCAGTTTGGCGGTATTCTGGAAGATGGATCGAGGCGTCGGAACATATTGGTAGTGCAAAAAGAGCAAAAGAGCTTCGTCGTCGATGCAGGCTGGAAATCCGCTCAGGGCCATCAGCGCCTTGAGTTCCGAGGCAAACATCAGTGTGCTGCCGCGGTGGTAGTAGTAGAGCGGTTTGACTCCCAGGCGGTCGCGTGCCAGGTACAGCCGCTGCGCATCGGCATCCCACAACGCCAGCGCGAACATCCCCACAAAGCGTTTCAGGCAGTTGATGCCCCACTGTCGGTAGGCGCACAGAACGATCTCCGTGTCGCTGTCCGTATGGAATGCATGTCCCAGACGGCCGAGTTCTTCGCGCAGCAGCATATAGTTGTAGATTTCACCGTTGTAGGTGACCCACAGGCGGCCATCGGCGCTGGTCATGGGTTGCCGGGCGGCGGCGGAAAGATCGATGACCGCAAGACGACGGTGCCCGAACGCCACACCGGCGGCGGCATCGCTGCAAATGTCGCTGTCGTCCGGTCCGCGGTGCCGCAGATTTTCTACGGCCCGTGGCAACGAAGCCCGCAAATCCTCAAACCCGCTGGTGCACCGGAATCCGACAATACCGCACATCAGGTTTTCCCCACGCGCTTTCCTTCTATATACAACCGCTGATGTGCGGCTATCATTTGTTCGACAGAAAAAAGCCGTCTGGCCCGTTGTCTGGCCAAACATCCCATGCGGGCCGCTTTTTCCGGATGCGCCAACAAGTCGATGATGCTGTCCGCCAACATCCCGGGCTGCCGCGGCGGTACGAGGCAGCCCGTGAGGCCGTGGGTCAGGGCTTCGGCATTCCCGCCCACACGCGTGGCCACTACCGGCAGCCCGGCGGCCATGGATTCCAGAAGCACGTTGGAAAATCCCTCTTCGTGGGAGCTCAATACCGAAACATCGGCGGCTCCCAGAAGTGCCGGGATGTCCCGGCGCTGTCCCAGCCAGTGTGTTTTGTTGTGGATACCGAGCCTTGCAGCCAGGTCCTGCAGGTCCTGCAGAATGCCCCGATCCTCACCCACCAGCCACGCCACGGCGTGCTTTATCCGTCGTGTTACCTGCGCAAAAGCACGCAGGAAATCCCCATGGCCCTTGTAGGCAATCAGGTTGGCGACCATGATGACCACCGCGGCATGTTGGCCAACGCCCAACTGCCGGCGGGTTTTGTGCCGTGCGGCGGACGAGCTTGCATACCGCTGTGTTTCAATGCCGTTGTATATCCGTATGATCCTTGCGGGATCGAGGTGCTCACGCCGCAGGGTGTCGTCTGCAACAGCCTGTGAGTTGACCGTCACCCAGTGGCTCATGCGCCCGGCGGCCACATCCAGAGGTCTGAGAAAGAAAAACCGCTCCTGGTGGGTACCCAGCGCCCGTCGGCTGGTGATCACCAGAGGCACTTGCAAAGCGCGTCCGCACAGCGCGCCTACAAAGGTCACCAGCGGCAAAAAGGCATGCAGTACCCGGGGCCGGAAGCGATGGGTGAGTGCGGCTAGGCGTGCGGCGCTTAGC
>Ga0256841_1000472_pt1 | contig 41734 bp, 32 predicted proteins | sample 356308metaG_FD_185971 | JGI IMG/M metagenome (GOLD analysis project Ga0256841, IMG submission 185971) | Hydrothermal vent microbial communities from Mid Atlantic Ridge, Atlantic Ocean - 356-308 | ecosystem: Environmental > Aquatic > Marine > Hydrothermal vents | place: Atlantic Ocean: Mid...
GCCCGGGCGGCAAGTGCAAGTTTTTTGTTCACATCGTCCAGGCTTGCAACCCCGTAATGGCCCGGTTCCCGGTTACCAAGAAGGTTCAGGTTAGGGCCATTCAGGATCAGGAATCTGGACATTGCACGTATAATCCGCTGGTTGCGTTGCGGATCATAACAAGTCCATTCTCAGGCTGTCCAGGCGGCACGCGCTAGCCTGCGCCGTGACAACGCTTGTATTTCCTGCCCGACCCGCACGGACACGGGCTGTTACGACCCGTTTTTTCCGGGGCCTCGCCAGGCGGCTTTGCGGGACCCGTATCCGCGCGCCCTTCGGCCAGCCCGGGGGTCAGTGCAGACGCCAGGATACGCGCACACATCACCTGCGGCGCGCTGGAGCTGTTGGACAATAGCAGGCCGGCATCGATCGACAGCACCTTTTCCGTGGTTTTGTTGATCAGCAGTTCGTAATCAAGCCACCCGGTTTTTTCCGGCCCGTGGACCGACCAGATGGACCGCCAGGCAAACCGGAAAGTAGTCAGGATGGCGAGATACCGCTCAAGCTGTTCACGATCATTTTCCGCTACGGAACCAACATCCTGTATCAACCCCTCGACCAGCGCATCAACCTCTCCCGCAGACATCACCACGGGAACATTAAAGCGCTCGGTCTGAATTTTTACCTTTTTTGACGCCTGGAAAGGAACCTGCACAGCAGTCGCCTCCCGGCCGGGCGCGGAGGATGATGAAAATATTTGCGCCGATTCAACCAGTTCCCAGAATTCCGGGGAGCCGGACGTATCAATCACCAGGTGCACCCTGGTCTTGCCGGACGGATTGACCACGCGGTGCATTTTCCACGAATCGAAAATCCACGCCTCCCCCTCCGCCATATGCACCTGCTGATCTCCGCAGTGAAAAATAACGTCCGGCGTGGTCACAATGGGCACATGGATACGCACTCTCGACCACCAGTGATAATTGATATCACTGTGCAGGGGCACGTCGTGCCTGCCTTCCAGGCGCATCAACCTGGAGCGGCTGCAGACTGACCTGAAGGTGGCAATTACCTGCTGCATATACGGAGACCGTTTCAACTGCGGGGTCGGCTGCATCGGACCGGCAAAATCGTCGTTGATCCGGCCATTTACCGACACAAGCGGTATGGCAAGATTCCCCTTGTAGTCGCTTGGATGCGTCTGCCAGTCCGACTCCGGGAACGCAGCCAGCTCTTTCCTGAGGCGTTCGACATCAAAGCGCAGTGGCAGCTTGTAGAACTCGTGCTTTAGCTTCATAAGAGGTTGAAGTTTATCTGATTCAGGGGCAAATATATTTGCTATCAATCGCGACAGGGCGGCTGTAAAGCAATCCTCCGATCAACCTGCTCCGGCGCTGGATATGGACATGGTGTGATAATGATTAACTCCCAGTTCGTCAAACTGGTCATACACGCGTATGTCACTCGCAATCAGAATGCGTTCGCCGGGCACGCTGAACGGGTGCGAAAAATGTACCTGGTAGCAAGGAAACACCACCAGGTCACCCGCCCGAGGATGGATCTTGGCGTTACCATAGGCACCGTGCTGCACACCCGGTATCAGTACCCGCTCGCGAAAACGGGTAACCACGGCATCCTTGCGATTGACGAAAGAGGGCTCGGTATGAAAGCCTCCCTGAGCCGTGGTAGTCCTGGCGCTCGCGCGAGTGTCAGCCTCCAGCTTCAGAATCAGCCGGGACAGATCCCGGTTCAGGCGATCCACCTTTTCCCCTTCGTAGTGACGCAACAGCAAACCCATCGGGAAGGTCACGGTAAACTGCCCCCTGGCTGGTAATTCGCCCATCTGCTCTTCTCTCCAGGATCTGTATCGAAGCATATCGCATGCTGGATTCAGGTGGCCACAGGGAACATCCGTCACCAGTCCAGACAGCGCCACCCGGTCTCTCGCAAAGTATATCAGAATTTGGTTATGTTCCTGTCCGGCGCGTACTATTTTACGGCAGATGACCGCATAAATGTGCCCGCAAAACCACCGTTGCCGGATCAAACAATGAATGCTTCAAACCCTACGCCGAAACTGGCCCGCGGCCTGAACAAAAGGCTGGTGCGCGAATTGTCGACGGCGGTACAATCCCGGGTCGACGAAGCGATTCAGAAAACCATACAGCGCAACCGCGAGCAGAAATCCCGCAAGGGCTGGTACCGCAAGGTAGTATCCGAACTGTGTGGTTTTGTTGAAGATTCCTATGTTGGAACAGCGGCATTGCCGACCAGGCCCAAGCACCCCGCCTGCCTGGTCCTGTACCTGGACAGCTGCGAAATCGAAGGCCGCTTGCAACTGGTCTGTTTTCAAATCGATTCGAAAACCTTTACCGTGGAACCAAAAGTGGTAGGACTCTATGTTGCCAGGCACGCACTGGAACGGGTCTTCCAGAGACTGGGGCTGAACAGTTCACAGGAGGCCATGCAGGAGATTATACCCGCCATCGAGGAATTACTGCTAAACCCGGTACTCGGCGAGATCCGCATCAAGTCCGAGCATGGGCTGTTCCTGGGCAACAGCGAAAAAAACGAGGTCGGCAATATAACCGCTGTTATTACCACCTTTGTAGATAATACCCGACTGCGGCCTGACCAATTGTAAAGATTCCACAGGCCGGCCTGTGCTATCCTGCGTGTTGCTGACAGACTTCAGACCAGATTTCAAGGTAGGCATTCTCCAGTCTTGCTGTAAATGCCGGGAAATCCATCAATATGGATTTCCTGAAATCATCCCGCAGACTTTTCCTCAGCTCTGAAAGCAGACTTTCGTCGGTGCCGATGGCGGCTGCTTTTTCGATGTATTCATCTTCACTGCGGGCAATAAATTCACTATGTCCTGCTGCATTCACTATTGACGAACAAACACGCGCAGCATGCCTGTTGCCATATAAAGTGATCACAGGAACGCCCATCCATAACGCTTCCAGTGCTATGGTATGGTTGTTGTATGGCAGGGTGTCAAGCATCACATCACATTCCGACATAATTGCCATGATCTCCGTCCCTCCAGGCAACGATCGATACCGCTCCGGAATCTCGCCCACAAAGCTGAGACGCGCACTGTCGATTCCTTCTTTTTCAAACAGGGATTCGAACCGTTTTCTGGCAAGCTCATTGATCGACAGACGCATGATCAGCAACCTGGAACCGGGTACGCTGTGCAGAACCCTGCTCCAGAGCCTGACCACCTCTTCATTTATCTTGTACAGGTTGCTGAAAGAACCGAAGGTGACATAACCATTGCGCGTGCAAGGCGGCGACTCAAGAACATCCGGGGCTTGCGGATTCGGCTGGTAACATATAAAGCATTCGCCCAGCGACCACAGTTTTTCTGTATGCCATTGCTGGTCACTTTCAGTATCGAGAAGATCGTCGGTCAGCTTGTAATCCATCGCGTTCAGGCCGGTAGTATTGGGATACGCCTCATACTCCACCTGCACCGGTGCCGGCTTCATCGCCAGTACCGGAAGACGATTGCCTCCTGTATGGCCCGACAGGTCAATCAGTATGTCGATATTATCGTCATATATGGTCTGCGCCAGCCGCGCATCGGACATGCTGTACACATCCCGCCATTTGTCTGCCAGGGCTTCAAAGCGCTTCGTAATGTGGTCCTTGCTGGCATCATTGTAATAGCAGTACAGCTCGAACCCGGATTTGTCGTGCTGCCTGAAAAACGGTTCTATGACATAATAAACCGCGTGGTTCTTCAGGTCCGCCGACACATAGCCGATTCTCAGTCGCCTGCCAACCGAGTAGTCATGATGCGAATGATCGTAGACAGACAGGTTGCGGGCGAACTGCGCATCCCACTTTTTGTGCTCTTCCAGGAATTCCCGGTTGGAAAACTGCGGAAGGTAGTTGCTATTTAACAGGTAGGTACTGAACAAAGAAGGGTCGGGCTTGAGCAATGCATGCGCCTTTCTGCTGTATTCCATACATCTTTCCAGATCACCGACTGCTTTGTATGCCCCGGACAAGGTCAGCATGGTGCCACCATTGCCGGGCGCCACGCCGGTCGAACGTTCCAGCAATTCTATGGCTTCCGATATCCGGTGACACTTGATGTAAAAACTCGCCAGGTGATTCAGTACTTCAACGTTATCCGGGTGCTTCCTGCGTAATTGTTCATAGAGTCGCGTCGCTTCGCCGAGCTTCCCTGTTTTCTGGTACAAGGCCGCCAGCTCCAGGGATGGCGTAACCAATCTGCCCGACAGACTCTCTGCTCGCTGGTAAAAGGGAAAAGCCTCTTCGGTATTGCCCATCGATACAAGCGCCCTGGCCTTACAATAATATCCCTGGTATTTTTCACCGTGCTGCCCGATCACGTGGTCAAAGTACCTTATTGCATCCTCGGCTCTCCCTGAATCCAGCAAGGCCTGCCCGTGGAAAAGGCAGGAGTCCATATCATTCTTCCAGTATTTCACCATTTCGGCTGTATAGCGGAGCGCTTCCGCCACGCGGGATTCACTGATGGCTATCAGGGATAACAGTCTGAGCGCATGGTAATTTTTATTCTGCTGTCGATAGACCGTTTCCAGGTACACGACAGCGCTGCTGTTTTCCCCCTGGTTGTGGCATGCCGACGCCATGAAAAGGTTCGCTTCGATATCGTCCGGGCTGATAGCGAGCGCTTCTCCCAGGCTGATTGACGACAGGCTGAACCGGCCCATATCATGGTGGATGATACCGGTCATCTTGAGCGCCCAGAATTGCTTTGGCCCTTTAACCAGTTTTTCAAGCAGGGATAATGCTTCCTGAAACTGCTTTTTTTGAACGAACCTGTTTACTTTTTCCTCTACTGTCATCGTGCGGACTTCGCTCGCCATGTTGCCGTAAACTGCCCCCGGTCGAATACGGTGGAGACACAGTATAGATGGTTTTACGTAATAACTGATAATATCCACAACCGGCGGGGCAACAGTCAGGGCAGGCACTGGCTTGACCCCGAAAACCTGTTGATTCTTATTGAGTTGGGGCAGTTACGCCATGCCACGCACACCACATACTCCGCCGGATACCCTGTTACAGCGGGGCATCCGGCTGGACCAGGCCGGTCAACATGAGGCAGCTGCAACCCTGTATCGAGAAATACTCGAACAGCAGGCAGACCATGCCTACGCATTGCATTTACTGGGCGCGGATGCGCTGCGGCGCGGCGACCCCGCTGCAGCCGTCGAGCTGATCAGCGCTGCGATCAGGAGCAACGCGCGCGAGCCGGTCTTTCACTTTTTCCTGGGGCAGGCACTGCAGGAAAAGGGCGACCTGCCGGGCGCCCTCTCGGCCTATAACTTTGCACTCGACCTGGCGCCACACTTCTCGTCCGCAATGTTCCGCCGGGCGACTGCCCTGATGGCACTGCAACAGGTGCCGAAAGCACTGGACAACTTCAGACAAGCCCTGAAGACTGACCCGGAGCTCGGTCGTAGCTGCCTGCAACAGGCATACACCTATAAAAATAATGACGAGCTGGACGCTGCCCGCAACTTGCTGCGGATCACGCTGGAGTTTCACCCGCATATGCGGGAGGCTCACGTGGCGCTGGCTAATGTACTGCTGGCGCAGGAACATTACAGTGAAGCCCGGGAAATATTCGCGCGGCTGTTCCGCTCAGAAAGGGGCAGCGGCTGGGGCGATGCGCCGTTCCCGGCGGAAAATGACGAGGCCGCTCCAGAGGCTGATCAGCTACGCGCCTCACCGTTTTTTTTCGAAAACCTGATCGGACACATCAATCACCTGCTGGGTCGCGGCAAGCTGCATAGCAGCTTTTCCCAACTGGCGGGAATCTACAGGGAGATCCTTGCGGAGAGTGCTGACACGACCGACTCGCAGGGTTTGATCACACTCTCGCCGGCACAGGCCAGGCGTGTTCAGGCAGTCCTGCCAAAGGCCCTGCACTATGCAGACAGCGCGCCTGTCCCCGGCGCGGCGGTAAACCCGACCCTGGACGGCACGGCAATTCAGCGGAACTACCGGGAATCACCCTGGCGCATGACCTGGTTTGATGACTTCCTGACCACGGATGCACTCAACAGCCTGCGGGATTTCTGCCTGGAATCCACCATCTTCTTTCGGCAAAGCCCCAACACCTTCGTTTCATCCTACCTTGATGAAGGTTTCAATTGCAGCATCCTGTACAAGATCGCCTCGGAGCTGAAAACTACGTTTCCGGAGATCCTGGGTCCGTTGCACCTGCAGAATATATGGTGCTACCGCCAGGCACCGATCGGTGACGGTGTTCGTGCCCACTCGGACCAGGCCGCCGTGACTTTCAACTTCTGGCTCACAGCTGACGACGCCAACCTGGACAACAAGAGCGGCGGACTGGTGCTGTATGACAGGGAACAGCCACTGGAGTGGGACTGGTACAAGACCAACTATGAAAAGGACGACCCGGCAGTGCTGCAACGGATCATGACATACCTGCAGGGCGCGAATACCAAAACCATTCCCTACCGTGAAAACCGGGCAGTGATGTTCTATTCCAACATGCTGCATCGCTCCGATCGGTTCCGGTTCAAACGGGGCTATAAAAACAGCCGCATGAATGTCACAATGCTGTTCGGTCGGCATGCCAGCCAACTACAGTAACCGCACCTGATAACTGTTTCCGCACGACATATCCATGAGCAATGAACTGATAATTACCGGGATCCCACGCAGCGGGACCAGCTATCTCTGTTCGATGCTGAACAGAGCCCGGAATACCGTTGTCATCAATGAACCGGAGGAAATCTTCCGGATTCTTCGCAACGACTCCAATACAGCCCTGTCCAGCTATTACGAATACATCCGCAAACGTATAAACAATGGTCAACCGGTCGTTAACAAGCTGGTAAACGGAAAGTTCATCGAGGATACCAATGTACTGGATGCGCGTTCTGCATATACCCCGCATGTCGATACAACAGACTTTATACTGGGAACAAAAAACACGCTCGTCTACCTGAACACACTGAAACGAATCATCAACAGTCTTCCCGAAGCCGTTATTGTGGCTTGCGTGCGCCACCCCTGTGACACTATTGCATCCTGGAGCAAGGTTTCCTTTCCCCATATCAGAGATGCCATGCCGGGATTTCTCCTTGAATACACCACCGGAGAGGAAAATCGCGCTATCGACAGAGTATTGAAAACAAGGCAGCTGGCCGTGCGCTATGCAAGCTGGTGGGACTATCTTGCCCGGATCATCATCCGCAACCGTGAGCACGTGATATTAATTAACTATGAACACATGGTGTGTGACCCTGCGACTGCCCTGAATCGCATCTACAAAGCCATGAGTTACCAAACTGACCTGCTGCCACCGCTGGAGCCGTCTGTACCACGCCATCACGAAAATGCGCTGGATACTGAAACCCTCACCGCAATCACAGACAAGTGCAAAAGTTCCGCGGCATTACTGGGATATACCCTGGAGTGATGGCAGGGGAAAAGTGCCTTTACCCGTCCTCCCTGTTCAGCGACGGAAATACTACGCTTGCCGATTCCACGCCCGGGAACACGGGAAGTCTTGCTGCGATAGCGCGATCGCCTTCTTCAAGACCGATCCCCGTTCCGATCCGGTTTCACCAGCTGACCGAAGCTTCATTGCGCTGAAAGAACCAACAGGCATCCAGTCCCCGCAAGCATACATTTTTACGTTACGATACACTTACCAACATGACAGACTCTGACAATGACATCATAGATCGCGTGAGGGGAAAACAGCTCATTCTCACCGCGACAGCCGGCCGAACCGGCACAACTTTCCTGCAGAAGCTGTTTTCATTGATCCCGGGCGTAGACAGCTTTCATGAGCCTGACCCCAATTATGTTCACTTCCTCAGACGCGTTCAGTCCCAACCAGCCACAGCTACCCAGTTTCTGCTCAAGCACAAGCTACCTGCCATTGCTGAATACAGATCGCGCACGTACGTGGAAACTAGCCACCTGTACTGCTGAAGAACTGAATGACCCAGACACATTCCTCTCCCTGGTGAAAATCTTTTCCCTGGGTATTGACAATAACGAGGGACTGTTAAAGCTGCACAAAACCACATCATCGACCGAATACAACAAGAATCCACGCACGTTCGACAAAGCGTCTTTTGATTTTGACGAGGCAGAAGAACTGGTATGGTAAAAAGTGTCTTATTACGAACCGTTCCTGCGCGGACAACTTGCCGAACGCTACGCCGGCGAGAACGGTTTCCTTTCCCCTCCAGGCAACGAGTAACGCCCGGACAATGACAAGGGGGGCCTTTACCCGCCCCCCCTGTTCAGAGAAGGAAATACTGCGCTTGTCGGCTCCACACCCAGGAACGCGTGAAGTCCTGCCGCGATAGCGCGATCGTCTTCTTCAAGATCGATCACCATAAAGTTCTGACGACCAGAAAAATATTTCTCAACGGCACGGTTATGTGCAAGATATATCTTCCTGTACCTTGCGACATGATGATGGGGGTTTCCATATCCGTAAATCATCTGCCGCATGCGGGTATTCTCCTCGCTCGAATACTTCAACAGACTGTTGATCCAGCCATCTACCTTTCGCCTGGTAAGAATGAACAGACTCTCCGGGTAGTTCCGGTCAAGACGCCTGTACAGCAGCGGCCAGGGGTTATCACTGAAATAATCGAATTTTCTGACCAGGCCATCCAGCAAACCCTGATCTATCAGCGAATCCAGGTCTACACTGGTACCATCACCTTCCTCAGCACATCCCTGGACGCCAAGCCCGAGCTTCACCATCGAATAGCTGACAGAATGCAATACTTTAAAACCATGCTCACGCATAAACTGTGTGAGACTGGTAGTTCCGGTTTTATGAAACCCGATGTTGAATATTTTCCGTTCTTTCATACCTGGACCGGTAAAAGCCGCATGACTGCACACCCCCGAAACAGCCTACACGGAATAATTGGCTACGAAAACAGGACAGGATTCGCTAAAATCCTGGGTACATTCGACATAGTACAGCTGGTTTGCTATCCCGTTCCGGAACACTTATGAAATCTGTCACCAAGAATATACTGTTATCATTAGTTACCGTACTGGTACTTCTCTCCCTTATAGAACTGGCCGCCCGGCTCTTTTTTGATCCGGTAAGCAGGGTAAACTTTACTCCAATACCACGCTCCCTGCTAATGAAACCTTCTTTTCCCGGAGTACCTTATATTCTGCGCCCAAACGGGACGGGGACACAGCATTTCGGGACAAACCCTGACGGTTATTTCAACGAGGGAGCCACGCTGACCTATAACATCAATTCGTTGGGATTCAGGGGGAAGGAAACCACTGTAGGAAAACCCGCCAATACAGTCCGCATCATTGGAATCGGTGACTCCTTCACTTTCGGGTCTGGCGTGCGCAACAGCGACACTTTTCTATCGACACTGGAAGCAGATTTAAGCGATTCCGTTAACGGTAAAAACATTGAAGTTCTGAATCTCGGTGTCGGCGGCTATAACACAGCACACGAACTGAGCCTGCTGTACCACATGGGGCTGAAATATCAGCCGGACATCGTAGTGCTATGCTACTTCCTCAACGATACAAATGCCGGAGGGACCGCACAGGCATTCAGCCCGCACGCGCACGTCAATCAACTACCGCTCTGGCGCCGCTATTCCCGGCTGGCAGACCTGCTGGCCAGCGGCTTTGAAAGGAAGCAGGCAGCAGAAAAGCTCGTGGCGAACTACAACAGCAGCTACCAGCAGGATGCGCCCGGCTGGATACGCAGCAGAAAAGCCTTGCAACAGATGCAGATCCTCTCCCAAAAGCGCGGATTCAAACTGACACTGGTTATTTTCCCCGTGTTATGGAATCTTTCCGACAATTATCCTTTCCTGGCAATTCACCAGACCATCACTGATTTTGCTTCCGGCCTTGGCATCCCGGTACTGGACTTGCTTCCCGCATTTTCCGGCTTCAAGGGGCCGGAGCTATGGGCGCACCCCAATAACCAGCATCCAAACGCGGAAGGACACCAAATCGCAGGTCATGCGCTCGCCGAGTTTCTGGAAACCACCTATCCTTCCATTTTGCCTGCAGCAGGGGGATCATAAATTATCGTCGGCATCTTCTTCCGGAAAATCAGCAAAACAATCCTTGATATAAGGCGACGAATATAACGTTACAGCGATAGCCAGACTGATCGCAAACTGAACCCATCCAACCTTGTCGATATGGTGCGCCAGCCCCAGCCACAGGGGCATAAAAACCACAGCGATATTGCACAGCGCTGAAACCGCAAGCAACTCCCTGCCTCTACGCCATACTTTTCTCGCAAACATGGAAGCCCCCGGCCTCCTCCTGTTCCACGCATAGACCACAAAAACGGCTGGAATTCCGGCCAGAAACGCCCACCAAAGCACCAGTTTATCCGAATACACCATATCGATTAACCCGGTTCTGTCGGTCCGGTTGACCAGTGAGATGATTGTCACCAGATACGGCCTCAGCAGAAACAGTAAAATCACCCACAATGTGTCGTTCATGCGCAGACAAAGGTGCTTGTCATAGCTTTCGATCGCGTACTTCTCTGTCATATTCAACCTGTTGATCTGCGTATATGGCTAGGCCGGGCGGCTGGTCATATACTCGTTCATCATTTGATACTTGACCCGGTTATCCACCGGGTTGAAATGGTAAAATATGTAGTCTTTCTTCCTGGAGAATACCCTGTTGTCGTCTGCTTCCCGCCTCACCTGCACCGGGTACGCCACCCACTCATTCGGGAAGGGTTGCGCCTTCACCATCCCCCTGACAATGACTTCATTGAGAGCATGCTGATCATTATCGGTGGGGGTCTGTTTCAGAACCTTCCTCCAGGTTTCCAGAAGCTCCCCCAGCATGGCTGTCTGCACACCAAAAATACCCGAGCAAATGCCCGTTAGCGAATTTTTTACTATCGGGGTGTTCCGGTACTGATCGATGTAAGCTCCCGCCATGAACGCTTCGCTGTCCCAGGGGAACACCGGCGCATAAGTGTAATAAATTGCATCACCCCTGATCGCATTGAAAGCCCTGTTCATATTTTTCAGAACGAGAATATCGAAGTCAATATAAATGAGCTTCCTGTGCACGCTGAAATCATAGTAATCATCCATATAGATTCTGAAATTGCGCGGGTCCTGTGACGGATACTGATCCACATGAACCCGGATAATATCCAGCGAATCCTCCCCCCGCAGTTTACGGGTAAAATCACTGAACACCACGATATCACCTCGGTAACTGGCACGTTTTCGCAGCGAATACAATGCGAGTTCGAGCAATTCTGCGTTGAAGTTCGTGTCCTGAAGGCAAACAAGGACCACGACATATTTATGACCAGGCATAAGGTCTCACCCATCCAGCTACGGCTTCATTGAGCGCTTATGATAATTTGGATCACTGCACCTACCAACCCCCGTCAGCCGATATAATTACTGCATATATAACATGGGCTTATGTAATTATGCATGGCGAATTATTGAAACCACGCGCCACTGGAGATAGGATTGACTATTATAAGCCAAAAATACAGACGACGTGCACAGACACGTTAAAGCAATTCAGGAGGGGCTCCATGGTCAACAAATCAATTCTAGTTCTGTTTGTCGTTACATTGCTGGCCAGCGCCGGATGCGCCATTGTGCACACAACCCCGCTGGCCGCACGTAAAGGCGATACTGTCATGGTTTCCGTAGGCTCCCCTGATGACATGACCAGATCCAACACCAGCCTGACCTATACTCCCTCGGGTGGTTCGGCAATCGCTATCCCGAACAGCGCGATTCGCGCGATATTCAACCTGTACCCCGACAAAAACAGTGATGTCTGGCTCTATTCAGCAGCAGGACTCATTGAAAACGAGTCAGGACACGGGCCATGGAATACGGTTCTCGTTTTCGATGTACCTGGCGGACCTGGCGACACCAGTGGAGTCGTACTCCCGGAAGGCCCCGGAAACCTGCAGATCAACACGACTGCCACGTATGACGGAACCATCCCGGGCGTCAATGGCCGGGATATCGCCCTGGAAATACTGCCTGGTACCGGAGCTTCCAGTTCGTTCAATTATCTGGGTTTTGGCGGCGTGGAACTGACCGGGGATCTGTCCCGGCTCGAACCCATGAAGAAACTTCAATTCAAACCAGTCTGGACCGGCCGCGACAGTACAAATACGTACGGAGCTGTTGAGATCAAGATCGGCCTGGACAGCAGCGGTATCGCGAAAGGCGATTTCAATGTCGTCGTTGATGACAAGATCGGGCCTTTACAACAAACCAGGCGCGTACACAGCATCTGGAACAAAACCCGGTTCGAGCTGACTGTTTACTTCATCAGCCCGGTAGGCAACTTGCAGTACTCGGATGTCAATTTCTCGGTCATCTCAAAAGAATTGCAGACACAGTTTGAAAACGGTACGCAAAATGTTGCCACCGACATAACCATCAATTCCGTTACCTGGTATGACGTCAACGGCGCAGTAGACTCCAGTGGCCCGCCTATTACCCTGGTTAATCAGACGGGCACCTGAACATAATAATGGTTCATTTTTTCGGCCAGCACATGGATAAAGTATATTATCCACTCCCTTGAACAGCTGCGCCCAATACCGCTCACGTTTGATCGCCTGCCGGAAACCAGGCTTTTTATGTTCATTCACGACCGCGAGCGGTTTGGACTCCCGCCACTGGCGGATTTTCCCGAGAGCAAAACAGGGGAAATACTTTACGGTGATGAATACTTCAAGTTCACTTTTGTCCGCAATCCCTACAGCAGGCTGGTATCCGCATGGACAAACAAGCTGTATTTTATCGAACCTGGCCTGGAATCTTTATATCAGTCGAAAAAAATCAGGTTTCCGGACTGCATCAAAAACGGATACGTAACATTTGAGGGTTTTGTCAGGTATATAAGCCAGTTTGAGGACATCCATACCTGTAACCCGCATTACCGGTTGCAGAGCAACCTCGTCATGGAGAAAGCGATCAGGTACGACATGGTTGCCATGGGTAGAGAATTTTGCCGACGGTATAAAAGAACTGGAGGCACACATCGGTGTTGGCAACCTCAGCAGTTCCAGAAACAGCCCGGCAAACGAGTCATATAGCGAGGACTGGAGAAGCCACTATACTCCGGAGCTTGCTGAAATTGTTTACAGTCTTTATAAAGTTGATTTTGAACAGTTTGGATACACAAAAAACAGCTGGAAAGGTGGCAGCAGGATCAGCCGGAAGTCACCCCGGGAGATCTACCTGGAAAAACAGATATTTGACAGGAATCGACTGATAAGCCAGATGTACCAGTGGATCAACAGAAATTTCAACCGGCAATAATACACACTGGATACCCCGCTGAATTAACTTCGAAGCCTTTCAATAATGAGCACCGGAATGTCATCAACCCCTTGCCACGATGAATGCACCTACCTGATTGAGCTGGCCCACAGGCTTGAACAATCGATGACGGAAACAGATAAGCAACTCAATAAATGGTATGAAGATGCCAATACGCTGCTGCGTTCAGCGAACCTGGAAAGCCTCGCAGGTGAACGGGAGCTGGAAAAACTCTCCTTGCAGCTACGCACCGAGTGGCTGCGCTATGCCAATCATATCTCCAGCAAATACCTGAGATCGCCGCCGCATTTCCAGATGGTATACCTGCCTTCCGGTAACCAGAACCCCCTTCCCTATGATCGCTGGAACAAACCGGTATCCCTGGAACAGCGTGCTGCAAACTTCCGTAGCGCACCAAGCGGCTGGAAAGCGGACCACATCCTGTTCAACAGTGGCATGGGCGCGGTAAGCTGCCTGCTGCAGGTGATGCGAAAGCTGTTCGAACCCAGACCTGGCAACCCCATGCGTTTTAACGGCGTGGGCGGTTATTTCGAGATCATGGACCTGATGCAATTCAGTCACGACGAACTGTTTCAGTTCCGGATCTTTCAACAACAACAGCAATTTCAGCGCTCGGTAGCCAGTGGCGCGTCGCAGCTGTTGTATATCGAACCTGTATACACCCTGCTTGGCCGGCTGGAAGTATTCGATATGGATGCTTTTCTTGCGGCCTGGCACCAACGTCCCGAAAATACCCCGACCGCCATAGTGGTTGACACCACTTTCGTTGGCAACAGGTTCCCTATGAAAGAGTTCCTGCGCCAACTGACACCACATGAACCCAGGGTTGTAGTCCAGATATCCTCAACGCTTAAACTTGACCAGGAAGGACTGGAATTCTCCAATGCCGGCCTGATGAGCATATTTTCGACGACTGAACCTATTGTAAGCGGCCTTGGCAAACGCTTGCGCAAATACCGGGCATCCATGGGCCTGGGCCTGACGCTGGAGCAAACGGCTGCACTGGATTACACAGGCTTCCTCGACGCCAGCCTGTCCACACAACATGCCGACGGCATTTTCAGGAACAATGCGCTGCTGGCGCAGGAAATGGAGGTCGGCGACAACCGCCTGTTTGCCGAAAGATTCCATCCGGTTCTGCAGGAATCCCTGCACTCCACTCCCTGGGCGGTATCTCCGTTTGTTAACCTGCAGTTAAGAAGTGAAACCAGCCAGATTGAGAGAGAGTTGCTCAAACATGTACTCTTCAGGGAAGCCAGCCAGCGGGGTTTGACCTTCAAACCGGGATCGAGTTTCGGATTCCGTGCCCACCGCGTCGAAACCAGCATCCAGGACGAGCGTGGCGGCGTCCAGGTTATACGCGTAGCCATGGGCTGCAGGGAAGGGCCATCGCTTGGCGGCGCCATCAAACTGCTTAATGACATCAGCCGCATGGGAACCTTTGATGCCGTGAGGGCAAAATACCCGGAACTCCTGGAGACCGTGTTGAAAATTGCGCAACCAGAAGAGAAGGAGGCCGACTGAACCACGCCTACTGAAACCTGGCGATTCAGGTTATCATAACGACAGTAGTCAACGGCCTGCATGATCCGATGTTAAATCCGGCTATTCAAGTAAAAAAAGACAGTGTCATCGAGGGTGCCGGACTTGTGGCTGACCGGCTCATTCCGGAGGGAGACGTCCTTTTCCGCTTCGACGACATAAACCCACCGGCTCACCTCCATGAGCTGGTCGACTGGCCGCCACAGAGACGCATCAGGTTCCTGGCATTCGCCATTCAGATCGGCGAAGACGACTACGCGTTCAGGCAGGGTGATATAAAATTCATCAATCATTCCTGTGACCCGACCGGCTGGTGGTCAGGCTACGGCACACTTATCGCCCGCAGGGATATACACCCTGGAGAGGAAATAACCTACGACTATTCGACATCGGATATAACACTGAAGTACCGGATGGAATGTCTTTGTGGAACTGAATCCTGTCGAGGTATTGTCACCAACCAGGACTACCTGGATCCCGACTTCCAGAAAAAATACGCCGGTCACATACCGGAACATGTTATGGCCGCTATAGACAGGGCCCGTTCAGCCGCCCCGGTCGGCACCGGGCGGGACACGGTAGATATTCCTGCTCATGTAATTGAGGCTGTACAGCAGGCCAGACAGAAAGCTCCTGCGCTTCGCCTTGAGTTCGGCAACCAGTATATTTTTGAAATGGTCAAACTGGCTGTGCACCAGGTGCGTTCAAACAACCCCGGGTTTCGCAGGGAACACGGCGACAGATACCTCTACGAGATGGTCCGGGAACTGATATTAAAAAACTGACTACACAGGTGTAGTCACCCCGGCTTTTTTACAGCCTGACCCAGACAGTATCTGCAACCGGGATCCCGTTAAATGAAGTATTCCATTCCATGGAATAGGTGCTCACCTTCCCGAAAACCACCTGACTGCCAATCTCCAGCCCCGCATCAGGAATCACATCGCCAGAATACGGCACGTAGTATTTTCCGATAAAATCCGACTCGTAACAGGAAGGCCCAAAGAACTGCACTACGCACCCCTTGTCGTGGTGCGGTTCAAAGAAGTGTAACAGGCTGGGAGACGACCAGTGCAGGTGACTTTTTCCGGACAGATCCAGCGTACACCTGACAATATCCCCCGCACGGGAAAGATTGACAACTGTGCCGACAGCGTAACCTGCCGGCTCGGCGTACCAGCGCCCGGGCTCAAACAGTATGGAGCAGGGTTCAGGAAACCGCTTCCGGGCACTGTCCAGCACTTCCCTGATATCCTGCCTCGACAGGTGGTGCCAGCCCCCCCCGAGGTTGATACACGCGGCAGGCATATCCAGCAGCGCCCCCAGCTTCCCCAGTCCTTCAAGAAGGGTGTTGTAAGTGGATTTCCTGTTGACCTCACTGCCGTGATGAACATGAAACCCGATCGGTTTTTTCCCCTTTATGGCAGGGGTCTGCAGGAGTTGTCCGATTTCACTGACAGTAAATCCGAACCGGGTAACCGGGTAGTAAGCAGGATCATGCGGTTTTGATGCTCCCAGGAGGCTTGAGCCCTGGACTCTCAAAAGATACTCGCAGGGATCCTGCTGCGCCAGATGTCTTGCAAGCTGCGCCGGACTATCCAGCGTGACAACGAGCTTGTTACCCTTGCTGCGAAAGTCTTCCATCCTGTCTGTTATTACAGGCGACGTAACTGAAACCAGCTTGCCCCGCAGGTCGTCTGGCAACAGCGAATACTCGTTCAGGTTTGAAACATCATAGCCACCAAGATGCTGTTGAGCCAGGCACAGGAAGTCCCGATCGGTGCAGCTTTTCACCGCCAGAAGTGGCGTCACCGAAAACGCTTTTGACGTTTCAGCCAGCCAGCGCATCCGGGATTCCACGACACCCAGATCGAATACCAGTGTTGGTCGGGTAACATTGGCAGAGGCCAGCCATCCGTGCACAGGATGCGAAGTCACGTTGCTGCCTATCGCCTGATTCAGCGCAACGGCAAACTTCTCCCTGCCCACACCGGGTTTACCGAATTGATTGAGTTCTATCAGGATAGACATGAAAAAGAATGCATTGCGGCCTGATTACGCCTGTTTTTGATAACAACATTGTACCCTTGCCTGCACGTTAGTAAAGATCAGGGAACCCGTAACAGTTCGCGCTATTGTGCTACTATAACCGCTGAATAACCCACTGGTTGCAGCCTGTTTTCCTGATGGCGAAGCATCAAAAGAAAAATGATCCGCAGCGAAAAGCGCGTCACCTGGCCAGTACAAACCGCCTGGACGAGGCACGTGAACTTTACCTGAAAATCTGCCGCAGGCAGCCGCAGGACGGGGGGGCATGGCTCGGACTGGCCGAAACCTGTCGCAAACTGGGGTTGCTGCAGGAAGCCTGGCGAGCCGCCCGCAAGCTTCTTGAGATAGATTCTCACGACCCGGACGCCCTGCATGTACTTGGCTCAATACTGCACAGACAGGGGCATCTCGAAGCCGCGGTCAACAACTACCGACAGGCCCTGCAGATCGATCCCGGCAAGGTGGAAACCCACTATTTCCTGGCCAATGCGCTGCGCGAACAGGGCTTTTTTGAAGCCGCCGAGAACGAATATCAACGCACGATTGCACTGCAACCTGATCATGTCGAAGCGCTGAACAATCTGTCTGCACTGTTAACCAACCGGGGAAGGATCCAGCAAGCCGCCGAATTACTGCAACGCGCCCTCCGCGTACGTCCGGACAGTCACCAGATGCTCATCAACCTGGGCCGCGCAAACCTGCACGCCGGAAATGCAGTTGAAGCTGCGACCGTCTTCCGCCGGGTAATCGAACTGCAACCAGGACTGGCCGATGCGCACAGCAATCTGCTGGCCTGCCTCAATTACCTGCCGGGACTGGAACCCCGCACTGTTTTCGAGCAACATCAGAGCTGGGCCACGGCACACACCTGCACCATCGCGCCAAACAATACCTGGTACAACGATCCGGACCCACACCGTCGGCTGCACGTGGCGTACCTTTCCGCGGACCTGTGCGAACATTCAGTGGCTCGCTTCCTGCAGCCGGTACTGGCCAGTCATGACCATGAATCCCTTGAAATCACCTGCTATTCCGACGTAACGAAGCCGGATGCGATCACCAGGCAGCTACGCGGGCTTTGCAACCATTGGCGTGAGACTGCCAGTCTCTCCGACGAGCAGCTTGCCGGGCTGGTCACCAGGGACAAAATCGATATTCTGGTCGACCTTGCCGGACACACGGCACACAACCGGCTGCTCGTTTTCGCGCACAAACCTGCTCCCCTGCAGGTATCCTGGCTGGGCTACCCCAATACCACCGGTCTGGCCAGCATCGATTTCAGGCTGACCGATGCCAGGGCAGACCCTCCGGGGGAAACCGATGCGCTGCACACGGAATCCCTGCTGCGTCTGCCGCGCAGCTTTATCTGCTACGGCCCCCCGCAGGATGCGCCCGAGCCCACCACACCTCCTTCACAGTCCGCGGGCCACATCACCTTCGGCTCGTTCAATAATCTTGCCAAGACGACCCCGGAACTCATCGAAACCTGGTCCCGGATCCTGTCCGCAGTACCGGGCTCCCGCCTGCTGCTGAAGAGTCGCGCCACCGCTGACCCGGCCACCAGGCAGCGCCTGCTCGCCCTGTTTTCCGCAGCAGATGTCAACGTGGAACGGATCGGCTTCCTGAACCCGGAACCCTCCCACTTCGAACACCTGGCCGCCTACCGCCAGATTGATATCGCGCTGGACACCTTTCCCTACCATGGCACCACCACGACCTGCGAAGCCCTCTGGATGGGTATCCCGGTAATCACCCGGGCAGGACCGGTGCACGCCGCTCGCGTAGGCGTCAGCCTGTTGGCACAGGTGGGACTCGACCAGCTGGTGGCAACCGGAGAGAAAGAGTATATCCGTACAGCAGCCCGGCTGGCAGGCGACCGGGAACTCCTGGCAACCCTGCATCACACCCTGCGCGGAACCATGCGCCGCTCCTCCCTGTGCGACGCGGCAGGTTTCACCGCCGAACTGGAACAGGCCTATCGAAAAATGTGGGTTGACTGGTGTCAGTAGGCAAACAGGACAACATATCCGGACTGCTGGAAAGTGCGTTACGGCACCACCAGGCCGGCGAGCTGAATGAAGCAGAAAAACTGTACCGGGAAGTCCTCGCCTGCGAAGCCGTGCATCCCAGGGCACTGTATCTACTCGGCACCCTGAAAGCGCAAGGCGGCGATACGGCAGAGGCAGTTCGCTATCTCAGGGAGGCAACCCGGCATGACCCCGGTTTCAACGCAGCCTGGCTCAACCTGGGGAATGCCCTGCTACAACTTGCCAATGCCGATGAAGCCGAAACCTGCTACCGCAAGGCCATCAAGACTGCTCCGGAACAGGCAGACGCATACTTCGGGCTCGGTCGCACCCTGCTCTCGCTGCGCCGCTATAACGAAGCACAGGATGAGCTGAAACGGGCACTTGCACTCAAACCACAGTTCGCAGAAGCACAATACCAGCTGGGAAAAGCCTTTTTCCTACTGGGAAAACTGACAGAGGCTGAAAACAGTTACCGGCAAGCGTTGCGACAGAATCCACAACTGTTACATATCTATACCGATCTGGGCAGAACGCTGCGAACGCTGGGGAAGCTCGATGAGGCAGCTGCAGCCTACCGGGAAATTATCCGGGCACGACCCGAAGCGGCCGATGCCTGGAATAACCTCGGTAACGTCCTGCGCCAGCAATCGCGCATGGATGATGCAGCCGAATGTTACCGGCGCGCCCTCTCGATAGATCCGAAGCTGGCCGAAACGCAAAATAACCTGGGGAATGTACTCAAGACCCTGGGACGACTCGATGAAGCCGCAGGCTGTTATCGACAGGCGATTCAACTCAAACCCGGTTTCATACAGGCACACAGCAATCTCCTGCTGTGCCTGAACTACATTCCGGGTTACGATGAACAGCAGCTGTTCCGGGAACATCTGCACTGGGCAGCAACGCACACCCCCACCCGTCCGGTGAGCGGTAAGTACAGTAATATTCCGGACCCGGGGCGCCGTTTGCGCGTGGGCTACGTTTCCCCTGATTTCCGGACCCACGCGGTTACCCGGTTTTTCGAACCCCTGTATGCCCATCACAATCATGAAGTGGTCGAAACCATCTGCTATGCGCAGCTGGTCAAAGGTGATGAGACCACCGAACGGCTGCAGTCCATGTCCGATGGATGGCGCCGCACCATTGGCATGACCCAGGCAGGGCTGGCCGAACAGATCCGGGAGGATGCTATCGATATCCTGGTGGATCTTGCCGGCCATACGGCGCGCAATCGTCTGCCGGTATTCAGGCTGCGGCCAGCGCCGCTACAGATCTCCTGGCTGGGCTACCCGAACACCACCGGTATGGCCACCCTGGACTACCGGCTGACCGATGCCATTGCTGATCCTGACGGAGCGGACCGGTTCTACACGGAACGGCTGTTGCGGCTGGAAAACGGTCTTACCTGCTTTCTGCCACCGACCGATGCGCCAGACCCCGGCCCCCTGCCGGCCGGCGGCTCCGGCCGGGTAACATTTGGCTCACTGAATAACCTGGTGAAACTCAATGACCAGGTAATCGCGCTCTGGAGCCGCGTACTCAGGCAGGTTCCGGGCGCCCGTTTACTGCTTTTTCGGGATATGCTGCAGGGAAAGGTCGCGGAACGGGTACAATCGGGGTTCGAGCAGCATGGTATTAATAGCAGCCAGCTTGAATTACGTCACGAAGCAGGTAGCGGCAATACATACCTCAACGTCTACCAGGAAATCGACATCGCCCTGGACCCGTTTCCGTGGAACGGCCACGTTACCAGTTGCGAAGCCCTGTGGATGGGCGTGCCGGTAATTGCCCTGCTGGGACCGGCACATCGGGGACGCCTGGCAGCGAGTGTGCTGCACCAGGTCGGCCTGGAATCCCTGGTCGCCCGGGACCCCGATGACTATGTGCACATCGCCTCCGAGCTGGCCAGGGATGTACGAGGGATGGAGCAACTACGTTCAGGCCTGCGTCAGCGGGTAGCGGAATCGCCATTGTGTGACGGCCCTGGCATGGCGCTCGAGGTGGAAGCCATCTACCGCAAGCTGTGGCACCACTGGTGCACAGGCCGGGATACCCGCTAGCCCGAATTTCTCACCGGGTTCCGTAGCGAGGCGGTGAGAAATGCGGGCTAGTGAAAATAACGAACGTGATGCCCGATACTATAGGGTTTCCCGGTTAGTCGCAGTTTATACCTGCTGCTTCAAGCTGCTCGCGGAGTGGTCGCAGGTACTGCTCATAATGTCTCCAACGCTCCAGTGACCGGGTGTACATGGGTTGTCGAACCTGTTCATAACTGAGAGTAAAGACAAAACGGTTCGTAGCGTGAAAGTCAAGGCAGCGCTCATCCCATTCCAGGCCGCAGAATTTTACAATCTCCCGGCTGTAACGTTCCTGCTCACACACCAGGTCAGCATACGAAACCTGCAGCACATGATCGGGAAAAACGCGTGCCCAGTGCTGCATCAGCCTGTGGTACTGGATATAGAATTCCCCAGCCGTCTTCAAATCATAGGAGAAGTCGTGCCCTATGGTGCCAAAGTCTGAAAAAAAACAGGACAGACAGGTATCCAGTGGGTGGCGTATACACTGGATAATACGCGCAGCGGGGAAAAGTTGTGCTATCAAACCAACATAGACGAGATTGTAAGGCATCTTGTCTGTGACCCTTGCTGCCGTCCCGCCCAGCTCCATGAGCGTCCGCAAGTGCTGCTCCGCGGCAACATCCAGCGATTCCCGGGTGACATACCTGGCCAGCCCGGGAAATGTGAGCCCCGGGTAATCAACGGTAAAGCGCCGCACAATCCTGGAAATATGCGGTAACTCCCCGGCACCGAACACCTCCGGGTGGGAGGCAAGGATCTGCTCGACAAGACTAGTGCCGGAACGTGGCATACCGACAATGAATACCGGCAGTTCCGTACAGCTGTCAGCGCGGCGCATACTCCCTGCAAATTCCTCACTGTAGGTGGCAATAATTCCGTCTACCAGTCGAACCTGTGCCTCGCGGTTGAAATCCGCAGGCGTCAGGGCGTTTGCCTGCTCGAAATGCCGGAAAGCCGTGTCATAGTCACCAAACTCATCGTAGTGCCTGCCCAGCTGAAAATGGATACCTGCAGCAGCTTCAACACGCATATCCGGCCGTTCACCAAGAAATCTCTCCAACTCTCTGACAGCCTGGTCCCGCTTCCCGATGTGTTTGCTGATATCGAAGAATACCGGGAGCGCACTGCCATACCCCGCCTCTACCAGGGGTCGCAGCAGATCATGTGATTTTACGTATTCGCCCAGTTGCTCGAATATTTTCGCCTGCGCCAGAATCACTTCTCGCCAGCCGGGCACCAGGCGGGCCGCCTTACCGTAGCTGTGGAGCGATTCCTGCAACCGGCCGGCATGATGCAGCGCATTGGCAAGTGCACGATGGGCGTTCGGGAACTTCGGGTTGACACGTACTGCACGCTGCAGGATTTCGATGGCGTCTTCATACCGGCTCCTGGCAACATAGGCATCCCCCAGGTTGGTCATGGTCTCGATACTGTCCGGTTGCAGTTGCAGGGCACGGTGCAGCAAAGGAACAGCCTCCTCAGCATTTCCAAGATTCTTCAGGTGAGTTCCCAGGTTATTCAGACCTGCAACATGATTCGGACTGAGTTCAAGTAGCTTGCGGTAGGCAATAGTGGCTTCGTCAAGGAGGGCTGCTTGCCGAAGCGCGTTGGCAAAAAAGTAATGCGCTTCTACCAGCTCGGGATCCAGCCGGACAGCTTCCCGGTAACAGGACAGCGCTTCATCCAGCTTGCCCTGCTGCTGGAGGGCGGCACCGAGTGCCTGGTGGGCGGATGCAAGGTTTGGCTGTAATGAGACAGCCTTGCGACAACACTGCTCTGCCTCCTTAAACGCCCCTAGGCGCCGCTGAACAACGCCCAGCGCTACCCAGGCATCTGCATCCCCCGGAGTCTGCTGACATACCTTCTCAAGTCCCGCTTTTGCCCGGGAAAACTGGTTATCAGCCAGAAACAAATCAACCTGCTTCTTCAATTTTTGTACCTGGTCTGCATTTCCGGTCATGATTATCTGGCTCTGGAACAGGAACGGAATCCCCTGTGGACTGCGTCCGGGCCGCGACTCTGTCCGAACCTGCTTCTGCATCAGGGAATATCTGTTTAATTCGTCATGGCAAGGAACGGAGTGAGGAGGCAATCTCTAACAGCCTGGTTCCATTATATGAGATCGCCTCGCTTCGCGAGCAATGACGGGAATTTTGAATCAATCAGGGTTTCCTTAGCATATTTCAGTGATCAGGTTAATCGTATGGCGGCAGCGTATCCAGGGCTTTCATAAGCGGGCGAAGATGTGCCTGGTAATGCTTCCAGCGACTTACGGATTTCGTATAGATAGGCTGACGAACCTGGCCATAGCTTGGTGTATTGACATCCCGCTTTGTCGCATAGAACTCAAGACAGCGATCATCCCAGTCCAGTCCACAAAATTCCACCAGTGAACGGGTAACCTGCTCAGGTTCCGCAACAAGCTGTTCATATCGTATGTTCAGGATCGGGATGCTCAGCACCCTGTTCCAGTATTCCATCAGCTTGCGGTAGAGGCCATAGTACTGCCCGAGACGGGCCAGATCGCACGCGTACGCGTGTTGTGGCGTGAACAACTGGAAATAGATCGAGGTGCAGGTATCGAGTGGCTCACGTGCGATGTGAACGATATGCGCATTCGGAAACAGCAGCGAAATCAGGCCAAGGTGCATAAAATTATGAGGGCATTTGTCCACTACCCGGCTTGCTGTATCCGACAGCAACTGCAACTGGCGCAGGTGACGGACAGCATGCCGCTCTAGCACTTGCCCGGTCAAACCGGCAAGCCCGTCCGGGTATGACGACTGGTAGCGCGCACCGGGAAACAATAACCTGGCAATCTCTTCCACGGCCGTGAGTTCACCTGCCCCGTAAACCCGTGGATGACTGGCCAGGATCTGCTCCACAAGCGTCGTTCCGGAGCGTGGCATGCCTACCACGAATACCGGTTTCTCCGAGCAGTTACCTGCTCTCGCCAGCGCATGCCAGAATGCCCGGTCACAGGTCTCCATACGCCGGACAACCCGCTCTGCCTGTCTTTCAATGGTATCTACACCTTTTACCTGCCCTACAGCGTGGCAGGTGAGTTCATTCGCTTTCCTGTAGTGTTCGAATGACCGGTCATAGTCTCCTGCTCTATCCAGTAACTTGCCCAGCTTGTAGTGGATTTCGATACGGGTCTGCTGACCAGTCGTGTTGCTGGACAGCGCCTGCTCCAGCAAATGTATTGCCTCGTCGTCGTTATCCCGCTGCATCGACAGCTCTGCAAATGGCAACACAATACCCTCATGGGTAGACCCGGATGCGATAAAGGGTTCCAGAAGGCCAAGTGCATCGTCCAGCTGGCCACGTCTTTCCAGCACATGAGCCTGCGCACCGATGGCATATTCATCGTTGGGCCGGATACGGTCAGCCTTTCTGTAACATTCAAGCGCATCGTCATAGCGCCCCATCCGGGTAAAGATGTTACCAAGCGTATAATTTGCTCCGTAGGAATCAGGATCTGATTGTATCGCCTGTTCCAGCACCCGGAGCGCTTCTCCATCCCTGCCCTGGAAAGCCAGCGCCTGCCCCAGGTGTATCAGTATTTCAGTATTGCCTGGCTCGATGGCAAGCGCTTCCTTCAACCACTTTTCTGCCGCACCGGATTGGCCAATATTGTTGTACAGCAGGCCAAGTCCCGCCATTGCCGGGACGAAACCCTTCTCCAACGACAGAGCTTTCAAATAACCGTTCTCCGCCTCACGATTCTCTCCCTGCCTGGCCAGTGCATTGGCCAGGAACAAGTGCGCATTGGCAAACCCCGGACGCAAGCTAATCGCCTGCCTGAATTCTGTTATCGCCTCACTCAACCTGTCCTGCCGCTCAAGTACCGAACCCAGCACATGATGTGCCAGGGCATGGTTCCGGTCGATTTTAAGTGCATTCAAACAACTGCATTCAGCATCCTCGAGATTGTCCCGTCTTAGTTGGGCAACGGCATACATTACCCGGGCATCAGTATTCCGTTTATCCGATCTGCAGATTTTCCTGTAGAGCTCGGCTGCCTCGGGCAACCTGCCCTCAGCCAGCAAGGCATCGGCACGTTTCCTGGACGAACGTGTTAATACGTTTTTACTGGACATAACTAAAAAATATAATACTGTTATCTGCTATGGTGTTTTACACACGCAATTGTAGCCATCATATCCACCGCTTTTACAGCAAAACTTTTCATTGCAAGACCAATAGCTTATCATGTTATACCATATTGTTTTAATTATGTTTTTTAGATTTTCGCCCCCCCTTTACCCGCACATCTTCCATTATGGCTGAAATCGATGCTCACAAGCTGGCTGCGAAACTGAAATCACTTATGAACGGAGGCAGATTTCCCTCAGCCGTGCGGGGCGAAGCCAACCAGCTGTATGAACAGCTGCGTATATCAAAACGCAACAATACTGACCTTGTACTGGCGCTGGCCGTCCTTTACCGGAAGTCCAGGCTCTTCATGGAAGCCGATGCTGTATGCAACCAGGTCCTCGAACTCCAACCGCACAATGCGCTGGCACACCATATCAGCGGATCAATACAACAATGTCTTGGCAACCATAGCGCAGCAATCATCCGCTACAGGACTGCGATCAGCCTGGATGCCACGCTGGCCGAGACACGCTATTTCCTCGGTAATATCCTGCAGATGAATGGCCGGTCACAGGAAGCGGTCGAAAACTACCGAAAAGCTGTCATTTTACAGCCCGACTACCTGGAGGCGCTAAGCAATCTTGGAGCAGTTCTGATGGCCCTGCACCGGTTTGAGGAAGCCAGGAAGGTACTGGAGACTGCCAACAGCTTCCATCCGGACTGCCCACAGGTGCTGTGCAACCTGGGAGATCTGGCACTGAGGGATGGGGATTACGAAAAGGCACGGAGCTACGCGGCTTCTGTTCTCGGAAAAAACCCGCAATTCTTTGATGCACACCATCTTTCAGGAAAAGTCTGCCGCCAGCAGGAAGACTATGAAAAAACACTAAAACACTTTTCCCGCGCACTGGAAATTCGACCGAACGACGAAAACCTCATTGGCAGCATTGCCGAGATACTGGAGAAACGCAGCGAGTTTTCCGCAGCACGGCAACTGCTGCAGCCGCTGCTTCAAAGAGGTACTCACAACCCGCTGGTGCTAAAAGCCTGGTCCGCCCTGTCGCGGAGCCTCGGCAAAGAGCAGGAAGCGGTGCACCTGCTGGAAAGCGCTGTTGCCCGCGATGGCCTGCACATCCACGAGTCTGCCAGCTTGCACTCGGAGCTTGGCAAGCAATATGATCATCTGGGTGATTACGGGCGCGCATTCGAACATTACCGGCAAGCCAACCTGCTGGAGCGCGAACTGAAGACACAGGGCCGAATGAAATCGGGCACCGCATTTACAACGATCGCAGAAATCAACAAGTGGTTTGAACAGTTTGATGCCGCATTCTGGAAAACTCTGCCGTGCGCCGGGTCAAACAGCAAGCGCCCGGTATTCGTGGTCGGAATGCCGCGCTCCGGCACCACACTTGCCGAACAGATACTAGCAAGCCACCCTGACGTATACGGCGCAGGAGAATTACAGGACATTCCGGACCTGGCAGCACATCTTGGGGAGCATGGGACCGGGGTTGGCCGAATCCGGTACCTCGCCAGCCTGAATCGACAGAATATAACTGCGGCGGCGGAAAATTACCTGGGAACACTGCTGAAAAGGTCCCCCGATGCATTGCGAGTGGTTGACAAGATGCCTACTAACTTCGCTTATATCGGGCTCATCTCTCTGCTCTTCCCGAATGCATATATCATCCATATGCAACGCGACCCGAGGGACACCTGCCTGTCGATGTACTTCCAGCGTTTTGGCGCATCGATGCTCTTTACTACTGACCTGCAGGAGCTGGCTGCATACTATTCCGCGTATACTAGGATGATGGAGTACTGGAAAAGCGTACTGGATACAAAAATCCTGGATATCCAGTACGAGGAACTGGTCAGCGACCAGGAGCATGTAATTCGCCGCATGATAAAATATTGCGAGCTGGACTGGAATGAAAGATGCCTGAACTTTCATACCAGCAGCAGGGATATACATACTCCGAGCTACGACCAGGTGCGCAAACCCATGTACCGCAAGTCGGCAGGCCGATGGAAACACTATGAAAAACAATTAGCACCGCTAATAAAAGCTTTGAATTTAACTCCCTAAAGTCACTCTCTACATTGCAGACCAGCGTCAACCGGACAAGCTCCAACGCTTCCATCCAACTTGTAGCCGTACTGGTTCATCAGGGCTTCCAGCCCACTGATTGCCGACATCTGTGGCTGAGGCTCATTCATCGAATGCGGCTTTCTGACCATCTCGCGAATCTTTCCTTTCAGTTCAGCAGTCATATCCAGGCCAAGCCAGTTGAAACAGGCCCGCAACTGTTCTACCGGGCTATTTACAATATCTTCATAACGCATACTATGGATGGGAACAGCGGCCTCATTCCTGGCCTGCTGCACCCACTTCTCACGACCTAACCACTGCGTGAAAATATCTTCAGCCGTTCCTTTCCAGGAATCAGGAACTGTCCCCCAGTCCTGCACAGCAGTTTTCATACTTCTGTATACCGCACAGGGATTTCTGATGACATGTAGAAAATGCGCATCGGGAAAAAGCTCCAGTATAAATTGCCTCAATTCCGGGTCAGCATATTGCGCAGGTTTTTTATCCCCAACCCATGCAAGCCCGCTTTTCCCCGGGCGCCGCTGCTGCACATCTGATCCATTTTTCATCAGATGATCCTGGATACGAAAAAACGCTTTGACAAGGTCACTCTTTTCATGGTTGGTCGTTAGCATTGACTGATATACAGCTGCTGCAGATTTCAGTGTAGCCCGCATACCCAGGTCACCGTCATCAGGATAAGGTGCGAATTGTTCTGGCAAGCCCATGCGCGACTGAAAGAGCGTCCAGATAACATCGGATTCGTGTGTTATAAAAATGCGCGGGTGGGCATTCAACAGGCGAACAAGCATAGACGTTCCCGAGCGCTTATTCCCCATTATAAATAGTGTCCTGGCGTGCATATTCACCTTGTTCCCCGGTCAACACCAAGCCACGGACAGCACGCAATCAATATTTCGCATCCTGGCAGATCCTTCGTCTTCAACTGTCAATCCTGGGGGATAGTTCCCATCGATTCCCCCTCATAACCCGGCACTGTCCGTTTGGATACATCGACGGCAGACAACGCGTTAAACCAGAGTGGCGGGATAACCGGTTGCGCACCGGAACCCTTATTTGCCTTACACAGAGCCCAGGTCCAGACCACACCATTTTCATTTACATTGGTATCGAAACTGGCGAAATCAAAGTCGCAGTGAATCAGGTCAGGATAGAGATCCGCATAGTACTTTTTTGAATAGTAAAATAACGAATTTCTGTTCCAGAAAGACACGTGCGTGGGATCCTGGAAAGCGCCACGTCCGTCTGTAGAAGGAACCCACAGCTCCAGCAATCCACCGTGCCCGAGTACGCGCCATGCTTCATTCATCGTATTGATTGGATCGTGCAGGTGCTCAAAAATATCAAATGCGCGGATATAGTGTACGCTATTGTCTTCCCATGGCCACTCCTCCTCCAGGTTCGCAACAACATTCACCCCCGGCATCGACTGTATATCCACGTTAATCCAGTCATCCAGCGCGTTTTTGTTGCACCCTAAATTCAGCTTCACCCATTCGGATGGCAGCTTCCTGATTATGGTCATAAGTTCGGTACTCAACCTGTTCTATAAGTATATAACACCCCAAACACAATCTGTGTTCGGAAATAAAACACATTATAACATTTACAATGTTTGTCCATATTTAGGAAATTTTTTATAGAAATCCTCTACCAGCATTGCCACGTATCCCGAGCCTTTTTCGGGGTCCAGCACAGGGGCCACGGGAAGCTCCCAGTCATCCGGATACCCGTACTTCTCCATGTACGGCCTGAAATAGGGCCGGAAATATTCCACGTCCTCTTCAAGGAACCAGTTCCTCCAGTCACCCGACTTCCTTGTCCTGGCAACGAATTTGAAGTGATCCGGGACATCAGACCGGTCCCTTAGACGGAAACCGAGATATTCTTCCAGGGAAGCCAACTTCCTGTAAATATAATCTTCGTACCTGAATGTATAAAATGATGGATTCCTGTCCAGGTATTCAACGCTAAAGTTGCGCCACCGCATAAACAATTCCACGAAATCCGATGAATTCAGCTGCCCCATCAGGCTTAATATACGTCGCACGGACACGTCACCGGGCCTGTCCTCCTTTTCCCTGATAAGGTCTACCAACTTAGTGGCATGCACCCTCAGGACAAGCCTCCTTGAATTGACAATCATGTACAACATATAGCTAACCAGATTATCCCTGGGATCCCTGACCAGAAATATCTTTTTTTCATACCCCGAAAAACTGTCATAGTCCGGTCTCGGCACCCGGATAATGTTGGACTTTTCCGGATCGTGGTCGACACAGACCAGCTTGACAACAAGATTCTTCCCGTCGTTTATCGCGCGCTGAATTTTTTCATTGCCGGAAATATACCGGTTATCGATCGGCTCAAAAATGCTCACCACATTGGGTGACAGAGCCTTGACCAGGTCACTATACAACCCCGTTGTTGCGGACTTAGGGAGCCCCAATACTAGATATCTGTCTGGTTTCTTCATAATCGACATAAAAACAATTCATACCTTATAGCTGCAATAACCACCATTAACCGAAAACTTCCTGGCCATCGATAGCCTCTATCAACGGACCGATATGCGCAGCGTAGTTTTCCCGGCGATTCAGGGATGTTGTATATATCCTGTGCCGAACTTGCACAAAACTGGCGGTATTTACGTCACGGCGTGTCTTGTGCGGGCACAAGCACCGTTCATCCCACTCAAGACCACAATAGTCAACCAGCATTCTGCTGGTCTCCTCCGGGTTATTCACCAGGTCCTCATAGCGCACTTCGTAAAATGGAATTTCCAGTGCGTATTTCCAGTGATGCATTACCTTCCGGTATTGACGATAGTAAGCGCCCAGGCTGGAAAGGTCGCAGGTGTATTCGTGCCCGTCACGGAAGTCTGCAAAGTAGCACGAAATGCAGGTATCCAGTGGATTTCTCGTGCAATGTATGATTTTCGCTGCCGGAAAGATCAACCTTATCAGCCCGAGATTCCAGAAATTCTCCGGCATTTTGTCAGTCATCATCCTGTATCCGCTGGCGGGCAGTGACAGCCAGTCAGCCAGATAATCGTCGCGTATCTGCTGCATGACAGAACCGGTGGCTTGCTGAAGGCAGGCTGGATACCCACCGCCCGGGCCGGAGATACCAAAATATTTTTCCCTGGCATGATTGATATGCCCCAGTTCACCGGCACCGTACACTGCAGGATGACTTGCCAATATCTGCTCGGTAAGTGAAGTACCGGATCTTGGCATTCCTACAATAAAGACAGGCTCTATGGCATCAGTCTTTACTCTTGCAGACGGCAATCGCGCATTAAATTCACCAGACCACGCTCTAACAAGGTTATCTGCCTGACTATCCAGCCGGGGAGCATGTACTTCGAGCCGCTTCAATCTGTTTGCCTCTGCCACCGCCTTGAAAGCCCGGTCATACTGCTTCATCCGATCATACAATTTGGCCAACGCAAAGATAAGACGGCGGTGCCTGACCCTTGGTTTCGTTGAGCGACGCAATATCTCCTCAATAATCACAGCGGCTTCCTCACACTGCCCTGTGAACTGGCAGAGGTCCGAAAAAAGAAAAGCTATCGCGTTTGGTGTGGTTCCGCCCCTTATAAAGGGGGCAACCAACTCGTGGGCGCCTTCCACATCACCCGCCTTCATGCGCAGATCTGCGAGCCCGGCAGCCGCATGAATAACTTTCGGGTTTTTTTCCAGAACGCGCTCATAGCAACATCTGGCTTCGTCCAGCTTTCCCAGCACCGTTTTCACCCGGGCCATTCTGTTCAAAGCATCTATACTACCGGGATCTTCTTCCAACACCTTGCCTGCATACTCAGCTGCTTTTTCGTAGCTGCCAAGCTGTTCATAAACAGCACTCAATGCCAGGTTGGCGCCAGGAAAGAATTCATCAATGGACAGGCATTTCAGCAAATTAACGGCAGCCTTGTCGAACTGTTGCAATTCTATCCGGGCAAGCGCCTGGTGGTAACAGGCTGACGCTGACTGACTATTTAACTGGATAGATTTTTCATAATATCGGATGGCTGCGCCCGGACGCTCGAGACTGGACTCGATACGACCGAGCAGGTACCACATCTCAGCATCATTTGCTTCCAGCCCAATTGCCTGCAACAGCACTTCTTTTGCCTGTTCGAGCCGGTTGTTGCCAAGATGAATCCTGGCACATTGCTTCAGATCATGCGCGCTTTGTCTATCCATACCGGAATGCTGCCATATTTCTGTTTATTCAATATGAATCGGTGCACCGGGCTGACCCGGTTTCAGGGTTTCGTGGTTGGCAACCAGGTGATTGATTGCTCTCCTGAAAGCGGCTGGATCCAGATTAGCTGTGATATCCCTCTTCAGGTCAGAACGGCCTATCTGCTCCGCAAGACTCTCGCGAAAGACTTTATCCTCGATCAACGCAAGTATCTTTTTCCTGAATTCACTGTGCCCGTGCGTGACGACCTCGCCCAGCCCGGCTTTGCGCAGCAATGCGCAGGGAAACCGGTTATACCCGTGCGTGCCCTCCCTGACAACCGCCGGCACTCCGACATAAAGGGAGTCAATAACCGTGTTAAATCCTCCAAAGGGATACGGAACGATAGAGATATCCCCCTTTGCCATTTCTGCGAGGAATTTTCTGTAGCCCATCATGCCATGGAGCTCAAAATTATCCTCCCCCAGAATCTCCGCTATATCCTGCCAGTATACCGGTCTGGCCCATTGGTCTGCTTTGTCCAGGTCGGTAAAAAACCGGAAACAGACGGGTTTCGAACACGCATCGGTGATTTCTTTCAGCAAGCCGATGAGGTCGGCATTCATCTTCATCAAGGTCCACGGACAATTTATAAGAACTCTGCCCGCATCGGGAGTGGACTGCTTTTCAACCGGTGCTGTTGGCCAAACCGGAATCATCCCCATACCGGGAAGCAGAACCAGCCGTTCTGAAAAATACCGGTCCGCCAGTTCCGGTATTTCCGAATCTTCACCAGCCATAAAATAATCGATCTGCCCGCCATGCATGCTGGCCGGGTGGCCATAGCCCATCACCTGTACAGGGGCCAGCCGGCAGTTACCCAGATAGATCGACTCTACGTCCATACCCACATCGGGAAAATAAGCCACCGTCCAGTCCTGGTCCAGGACCGCCGCACGCTGTTCTGCATTCAGCTGCCGAACATTCTGCAGTCGCGGGAAAGTCCTGATCGAGGAGAACATAGAGGTGTCTATCGCAGGATTCATCTTTCCCAGGTGAACCAGCGTCAGCCGGTAGTCACCGACAAGCGTTTCCAGGTAGGGACGCAGGGCCCGGTAAACAGCGGAACCGGGAAACCAGCGTCGCGTTATCACCGCCAGCGAGCGTGGGTTTCGTTGCCCGCTCCACTGCAGCATTTCACAGTCCCTGCGTATCGCCCGGTTAAGCTTCTGCTTGTAGGAACGTTCGTCTTCCGGCTCCAGGTAGGTGATATCAAAATAACCTGCGGACACGGTGCCCGGCGATACAACCTGGTAGGCGTCAGGCATATCGCGGTAATGCGCACGCGCATTTTCCATCAGCCAGGGCTGCGCCGGTGGAAGCGCTGTAAATGTCTGCATGGCATACCAGTGGGAAGCGAGGCCCGGTTTCTCCCGGAAAAGTTCCTGCAGCGGCAATCGAAAGCGGTTGCGTAATGAATAAAGGGCAAGAATCTTCTCAACAGGCGCGTTCTGTTCACAGAGCGTCCGCAACCAGGAATCCGTGTTGATAACCACGGAACACCCTGCAAGGTAGGCGATCGTACTGTTAAGAGAAATAAACTTTGGCGCATCTTTCGGCGGTATCGCAAAGTCCGGGTTGCAAAACAGGTGGAAAAAGTCTTGCATGAACTCATTGAGTTCGTCGCGAATCCTGTTGTTTATACCAGCGTGCTCACGCTCCCTGAACGTAACCAGGGCGCCCAGCAGCCTGGACGAAAGAGCATCGTGCCGGCTTGCTGACAGGAGGGAATAGCACTCTTGCATGGTACGATTGATCAGAATCCTGTAACACCCCTGATTCCGGCAATGCTTGCAGGCCTGGCGCGCAGTAACTTAAAACGGCTGAACCCCAGGGAGGAAAGCGCATCCAGATCAAAATCCACCATACCGTGCTTCTCCCTGTATTTTAGCGTCTGGGAACACTTGAACTCTCCACCCTTGTATTTATTGATGACGGAGATCGAGGGATAACATATTTTTGAAGGGCAGGTCAGCGCACAACCCGCATTGGCAAACAGGGTAATCCGCTCCTTGTTTTCTATTTTAACCAGGAAGTCCGGGTCCTGGCAGAATTTCATTGGCAACACAACTGTATCGTACAACTCAAATGCATTTTCAATTTTCCGGTACGTATTGATATTTTTTATCACACTCGCTTCGATCCGGTATTCCGGGAAATCCCTCCTGATCCAGCGTGCAAGGTCATCGTTTGTAACAATGACGGCGTTACCCTGCCGATGGTACTTCTCCAGCAACGGCAGGTTTTCCCGGTACTCCTCCGACTCTACGTAACTGTTGGTCAGTGGCATACGGACGCCGATACCCGCGGAATAAAGTTTATCCACGTCATGCTCGCTTATCTGCCGCTCTGTAAACGGACGACCTCCGTACAGCGTCGATCTCTCCAGAAACCCGAACACACTATCAATATCGTGATGTGGAATATCCGGATAGTTCCGGGCAAGAAACGGGAGTATGGGAACTTCCTCTGACTTCCCCCGTACAGATATTGTAAATCGCATTTCTGTTACCGTGCTGAATATAGGCTAGCCAGAATACACTCTGAATCCCGCGCATGTGCAAGTATCTATATTCATTGACTTAACAACAAAACGTCAACCATTATTTTCCTTCAAAAATCCTTCGGATGGAATTATCCAACTGAATCCTTTAGAATTTTGATGTGCGTATAAAAAGCGCCACAGGCGTGATGACAGACCATGAATAGCCGCAACAGCGAATTTCAAAATACCGGGGCTACCGACCCCGCCGCAGCGCAGGTTTTCCTGGATCGCGCCATACAGCACCACAAGGCCGGCCGGCTCCAGGCTGCCGAGACTGCCTACCGCGAGATACTGCAGTCCCTGCCGGAACATGGAGTAGCGCTGCATATGCTGGGGCTGATTGAATACCAGGCAGGTCGATATGAACAGGCCATCGACCTGATGAGCCGGGCGGAAGCCCGCATACCCGGCGATGCAGGGCTCCACACCAATCTGGGCACTGTCCTGCAGGCCAGCGGCCGCCTGGACGAAGCGGTCGGCCGGTATATGAACGCCATCGCTATCAACCCGGGCTTCGCACTCGCGTACAACAACCTGGGCAATGCCCTCAGGTTGCAGGGCAAGCACGAGCAGGCTGTGTCCGCCTTCCGTCAGGCTCTGGATATCGACCCGAATTACGTGGATGCCTGTGTAAACCTGGCAATTGTATATCAATCAATGAACGAGACAGAGAAAGCCATACAGTGCTATGAAAAGGCTATCGCTCTCGACCCGCGTCATGGCCCGGCCACGCATATGCTGGCCGCACTGCGGGGGGAACACACAAAGGCTGCCCCACCGGAGCACGTTGCCCACCTGTTTGACGAATATGCAGCCCGCTTTGATCACCACCTTGTCGATACCCTCGGCTACTCGATGCCCGGTCTGCTGCGCAGCGAGATTGATCGTCTTGGGGGAAAAGACGCACATTTCAGGAATGTGATCGATCTGGGCTGTGGCACCGGGCTGGCCGGCATCGCCTTTCGTCCGCTTGCCACCCGTTTGACCGGAGTCGACCTGTCACCTGGAATGATCGTAAAATCCAGGGAACGGAACGTATACGATGCCCTGTTTACAGGCGACATCGTCACTACCCTGCTGGAACGGCAGGAACACTACGACCTGTTTATTTGTGCTGACGTATTCCCCTACATCGGTGATGTCGGGCCACTGTTCTCGGCTTTGCACAGCCGCGCAAACGAAGACGCCCTGTTTGCCTTTTCCACGGAATCCCATACCGGCAGTGATTACATACTGCGTCCGACAGGGCGCTACGCCCATTCCGGTGACTACCTGTGCAGTGCGGCTGCAGACCACGGATTTTCGGTCATGACCATGCGCACGGAAAACCTGCGCAAACAGAAGGACCAGTGGATACCCGGCGATCTCGTCATACTTCGCAAAACGCCAGGGGATACCGTATGAAATACTGGTCCATTCTTCCGGTCCTTGTGTACCTGTTCCTGCCGGGAACAGCTTACGCGGACCACCTCAGCGGCCTTGCCATTACCGGCGTGCCGGCCAATGCCATTGTCGGTGCCTGGCCGGTTGATTCGCAATATTCCTGGCTAAGCAACCGTTTTCCCCAGGCAGGCAGCCCGCACTCCTGGCGCCTGCATCCCGGCACCGATGGCGGCATTTTGCTGGACCAGGCCCAGCCTTCCGGGTCCCTGACCGCTGAATTCCTGATGTTTAATATACCCACCACCATTTTCAGTGTTGGCAATGGCATTACGCTGGATGCCAGTGAAAATATCAACATGGATAACCTCCGCAAACTGGCCGGCAAGAACATTACGGACCTGGGTTCCGGCAGTGGCGCAAACCCGGTAGTGCCACTGGTGCCGGATATTACCGCACTGGCTGCCGGACAGAACGGCTGGCAGCTCAATGCGGATGGCACCTACCATATAATTTATAATACGCAGGGATCCTGTGCCGACTGCGAAATGATTATTCATTTCTATGGCAACGTCATGCCGGTAACGCCCGATGGCGATATAAACGGCGACGGTAGCGTCACCGTCACCGATGTCCTGCTGGCCGAACGCTACCTGTTCGGGCTTACCCAGCTGACCCCCGGCCAGATTGCACACGGCGACCTGGCCCCGGCCGGCCAGGGTGACGGCGCCCTGACCATTGCGGACGTGTATCGCCTGATCAAGCTGCTCAATACCCCCAACTGAAATGCACCGGAAGTGGCTGCGCGCGCGTGTCGCGTATGCCCCGTCGTCCGGGAGTTTGAACGTCGCCACTTGCTGCAGCCGACGCAAATCTTCCCGTTAGCCCGCATTTCTCACCGGGTTCCGTAGCGAGGCGGTGGCAGGTCGTGTGATAAGCGGCGTTCGCGACCGAGGGCCGCGCAGGCATAGTCGACTCTATGTCGAGCAGCCCGACCGAGTGAACGCCGCTTAGCGCGCGGCATGACACCGCCGCAGCAGGAAGTCGGTGAGAAATGCGGGTTAGTCCATGGTGTGTTCCAGGATGGGGTAAACCAGTAATGCTCCCTCACGCGTGAGGTGGTTATCATCCACATAAAGCGGCGTAAACCCGTCATCCGCGTAGGTCCTGCAATATTCAGTTGCACACAGGATATCCGCAGGGTCAATGATATGAACCCGTGGGTTCTTTTTAAAAGTCCTGAATATCCTGTCGATCGATGCCCGCTTTTCCATGTAGGCCTGTTTTGACACCTTGTGTGTCAGTTTCTTTATGTGGGTGGGCAGGTCCGGCACCGGTTCCAGTATCGTAACCGGAATTTCCAACCCGTTGGTTAATTCATCAACCGTTCGCAACAGGGCGCGTTTCAAAACCCTGGCACTGTCAGATGGCAGGACACTGGTTGTTTCACTATCCGACAGGTAATGGGTCGCTTTCTGAAGGCGACCATCCATAACCCATCCCGTCTGGTAAAGCATCCATCGCGACACCATGTAAATCATGTCGATGTTCGCCCTGTTCGCGTGCAGGAACGCCCTCACATTTTCGGAAAACTTTCCGGTGCACCCGTCCGCCCCGATGCCATCCAGCCTGAAGACACCAAAAACAGGGGCACAGCCCCCGCTGCGCGCCACAATGCCCCGGTAGCCGTTTTCTGAAGCAAATTTCTGGAAAGCCGGGAACAGTGCGTTCGAATGGGAGTCCCCGTATAAAAGAAAGATCTTGTCCGTATCCAGTGTTCCAAAACTGCATCTTTCCGTACTCTTCAGGGTTTCCTTCCCCTTGTAAAAGCATAACTGGTCATAGACATCCTGCTGCCCGGTTTCTACAGGACCCATTGCGTATAAGGCACCACCGGAAATCACCGACAGGGAAGCCAGTGCAACAATCCCTGCCTTTATCTGCAGGAATTCCCTCAGCCTCTGCGCTCTCCTGAAAGGCTGTTCCACAAATGTATATGAAAACGCGGACAGGACAAAGGCCAGAGCGAGGATCGACAACTTCATCCACAGGCCCAGCTCCCCGGTCATACTGCTTTTGACCAGCGCAATAATCGGCCAGTGCCAAAGATAAAGCGAATATGAAATCAGGCCGGTATAAACCACCGGGTGGCTTGTCAGTACAGCGGATAAAAGCGTCCCACCTCGTGCCGCATAAATAATCAGCGCGGTTCCCAGCACCGTATACAGCACGGTAAAACCGGAAAATGCGCCGCTCCTGTCCAGCAGGGCAATCGAAGCAATGATGAGCGTCAGACCGGCCATGGAGAGCAGGTTGTCCAGCACAACTCCCTTGCGGGGTATTCTGTGAAGTGTAATAGCGAGCAACGCCCCGGCAAGCAGCTCCCAGAACCGTGTGAGCGGCAGGTAAAAGGTCGCAACGGGATCACTTAAGCCGATCGCCGGCATGCCTGTCACAAAGGAGGCTATAGAAAACACCAGCAGTAACAGGACGATATTCCTGTCAGTCATTTTCCTTGTCAGCAACATGAACACCGGGAATACAATGTAAAACTGCTCTTCGATGCCCAGGGACCAGGTATGCAGCAGTGGCTTCAGTTCTGCGGCAACAGAGAAGTAATCCGAGTATTTCCAGAAGAAGAAATTGGATGTAAAGGTGCTGACACTGAAAACACTTTTCAGGAATTCTACAAAATCCTCCGGCAGGAGGAGGTAATACGCGAAGGGGATAAGCGCCATCACCACGAAAAACAGCGCCGGGATAATTCTTCGAACACGCCGCCGGTAAAAGTTCGGAATGGTAAAGTTGCCGTTCTTGATGTCGGAGCGAATACTGCCGGTTATCAGGAACCCGGAAATCACAAAGAAAATATCAACGCCGACAAATCCCCCGGGCACAAAAGAGAAATCCAGGTGATATAAAATAACGGCAAGTACGGCGAGCGCTCTCAGGCCGTCTATTTCTTTATAATATTTCATCTTCTTTCATACCTGTAACCACAAAGCGAGCCCGGCAATTCCTGACCGCTCAAAACTCCCTGTGGTCACAGCAAACAAGTGGATCGCCGATCGTGCAGTCATTAACTGCACTCAGCCGGGTCGGATAGCGTTCCTGGCGTAGTCGGCAACGATACGGGTAACCCCTCTCGACAACAGATCATCCAGCGCGTTAACGAACGTATCAATCTGCTCACGGCTGACAATCAACGGGGGCTCAAGCCGGATCACGTTCCGGTTATACTCGGTGAACGCTACCAGAATATCATATTTCCTGAGCAGCAGACTCCCGACAAACCCGCAGAGACTGCCTTTCAGCCTGTTGTCCAGTACCGATACCAGCTGCTTCAGGCCCGGCACCAGGGTCTGACTGAAATCCTGGAATTCGATCCCCAGCATCAGGCCCTGCCCGCGAACCTCTTTCAGTATTTTCGGATATTTTTCCTGCACTTGTTGCAGGCGCTCAAGAAGGTAGGCACCGCTCAGCGCCGAGTTCTCGACCAGGTTTTCATCGTACAACACATTGAGCGCTTCAATCGCCGTGCAGCACGCCTCCCCTATCCCTCCAAAGGTCGCCGGCCCGTGGATCAGCGCCGTTTTCGGGTCTCCGTATGCCTTCATGTACAACGGCCTGCGGGCAATCATCGCCCCCATGGCCGTCTTGCCACCGCCCAGGGACTTGGCCAGCGTTACAATATCCGGGCAGACACCAAAATGCTCGAAAGCAAAGAATTTTCCCGTGCGCCCTACCCCGCACTGCACCTCATCCGCAATCCATATCACTTTGTAGCGGTCACAGAGCCGGCGTACTTCCGTCCAGTACCCGGGTTCCGCGCCGACGATCCCCGCCCCGCCCTGCACGGTTTCCAGGATCAGGATGCCAACGGCCGTGTCCCCGGCCAGTAACGACTCCAGGGCGGCGGCATCGCCAAAAGGCACACGCACCCGGTTTTCAATCAAATGGAAACCGGATTGGTAAAATTCGGAGTCTGTCACTGACAGGGCGCCGCGCGTCTTGCCGTGAAACGAATGTGTGGCGTAGGCGATTTTTGCCCGTTCCGGCCCCTGGACCTGCTCTGCCAGCTTGAGTGCTGCTTCCACCGCTTCGGACCCCGTGGAACCCAGGAATACCATGTCCAGGTCTTCCGGCGCGATCGAGGCAAGGTTACTGGACAAGGCAGCTGCATACTGGGACATAAAGGCAATAGCAATCTCGTGCCGCAGTTCCTCCTGGAACTGTTTACGGGCCGCAAGAATCCGCGGGTGGTTATGCCCGCATGCCAGCGACCCGAAGCCGCCAAAAAAGTCCAGTATCTTGCGCCCGTTTCTGTCCGTGTAGTACATCCCCTCGGCCGAATCAATCAGCACTTCATGAAAGCCCAGCAACTTCAGGAAATGGTACTGCCCCGGATTCATATGATGGTTAAACGCTTCTGCAGTATCCGCCACGCTCATTTGCTTCGCATCTTCGACGGTTAACAACGACGGTTTGCGGGTTTCTGTAGCGTGATTCATGTATATCTGCTCTCGGTCTGCTTCAACATCAGTGTGGCAGCCTTATCTGTAAACGTCGCGCGAGATCGGAGTTCATACGAACCTCCGGGTCAATTTTCTCCAGAACACGCACGAACTTTTCCAGACCCGGGTACATTTGCTGAAAATGCCCCGGGGACAGCCAGGCGTCTTTGGCGAGATAGGTTCTACCCCCGTGCTCCAGGGTAATCCGTGCCAGGCGGTCGAGAAGCGCTTCAATACCCGGCCTGTGCGGGAGATCCAGCGCCAGGGTATAACCTCGCATCGGGAATGACAGGTACCCCCTGCCCGCTCCACCCAGCGTCTTGATGGTAGTCAGGAACGAACTCGAACGTGAACGGGATATCGTTTCCAGCAAGCGCGGCAATCCCGCCGCGCTGAGTTCGTCCGGTAATACGCACTGGAACTGAAAGAATCCACGCTTCCCGTAGATCCGGTTCCAGTCGAGCAGCGCATCCAGCGGATACAGGAAACGCTCGACAAGCACCCGGCGCTCGCGCCCGCCGCGCGGCACCCTGTGATAATAAAGCTGGTTGAACGCACGGACGGTCCACGGGTTCAATACAAAACCCGGGAAATCCACTGGCACCCTCACCCGCCTGGAAGTCGCAGACGGCAGCGACCGATCTGCGGGATCGGCAGACTCGAGTATACCACGCCCGAGCCGGCTGCCACGCGCCAGGGTATCGATCCAGCCAACCGTATAGGTTTTACTCGAACGCACCTGTTCCAGTCTGGAGAGAAACGCGTCGAGGTCTGGAATCCGTTCTTCCCGCAGGACAACGGCATTGGACAGGACTTTCCGCATTCTGAAACACACGGTAACAATCACCCCGGTCAGACCGGCTCCCCCGATGGTAGCCGCAAACAGATCAGGGTGTTCGTCCGGTGATACGCGAACCGGCTGTCCATCGGGAAGCATGAGATCCATCCACAACACATGATCACCGAAACTGCCGGCATGATCATGATTCTTCCCGTGCACATCATTTGCGACCGCGCCGCCAACAGAAACATACCCGGTACCGGGGCTGACAGGCGCCATGTATCCGTCCGGCAGAAACCTGCGCAGCAGGTCGTTGAAGGTGATGCCCGGGCCACAGACCAGCTCGCCGCTGTCCGGGTCAAAAGCATGTATCTGCTTCAGGGCTGCGCTCAGAATGGTACCGCCACCGCTGTTCAGCGCTACATCGCCGTAACTGCGCCCGCCGGCATACACGATCAGCCCGTGGTCATCGACCGCTCCGATTGCCTCACCCACCCCGGTTTTATCCGCTGGAGTACACGCGGACACGCGGGCATACGTGGTACGGCCCCATCCACAGAGTGACATGGACTCCCAGTTCACTTCCCGGCCAGAACTTTGGGCACGTCCCGCGCGTTGTCCGGTCTGCGCGCAAGCCGTAAAGCGAAAGGCAGGGCCGCGAACCCAAGAGCAACCGCAAACCAGAGCGTCGTCAGGCGTATAACAGCAGTTGCCGCCAGACCAACGTCCAGGCTGGTACCCGGCGCAAGCAGCAAAGCCATCATCGTTGCTTCAACGCCTCCCAGACCTCCCGGCAACATGGATAGTGCTCCTGCCACCATCGAAAAAGCAAAAATGAAGACGGCGTACAGGAATCCAACCGGTGCACCCAGCTCGCTGAGAAGCCAGTAGAAGGCAAAACACTCGGCCAGCCAGCCACACACGGACAGTAACAGGGTCCCTCCGAATACACGCCACGTAAACAGTCTCGCGGTTGTTCTCAGCACGCGCCGTGC
>Ga0256841_1000473_pt1 | contig 41715 bp, 35 predicted proteins | sample 356308metaG_FD_185971 | JGI IMG/M metagenome (GOLD analysis project Ga0256841, IMG submission 185971) | Hydrothermal vent microbial communities from Mid Atlantic Ridge, Atlantic Ocean - 356-308 | ecosystem: Environmental > Aquatic > Marine > Hydrothermal vents | place: Atlantic Ocean: Mid...
CATTTGCTCTCCATGGCATAAAACAAAAATTAATTTTCTATGATCCCGTTTATCATGATCGGTCTGTTCGTATCAACCCGAATGGAACCTGTTTTTGGGTACAATAAGACCCTTCCGTTCGAATCTCTGTTTGCCCTCAATTTCAGAAATGAGTTTTCTTCTTCCCTTCTGCAGACGGGTCAATAACACCGGCAAACTTTTTAGACCCTGAATTAAAACTTATAGCCGATCATTCTTAAGAATTCTTTGCGCTTGACAATATCCGCTTCCGTTTCGATTCCTTTGGTACGAACCCCGTCAACGACTCCCAGGATGGCGCGTCCCATTTCCGTTTCGGCCAGGATCACCTGAACCGGATTGGCTGTGGCGCAAAATATGCGGGTGACTTCCGGCACATTTTTGATACTATTCAGGACATTCACCGGAAAGGCATTACCTAAAAACACAATAAAACTATGGCCGGCTCCTAAATTAAGCGCATTCTTTTTAGCCAATTCGATGAGCTCCGGATCGGTACCGCTGAAACGTACCAGTGCGTCCTGGGAGGCTTCGCAAAAGGCCAGACCGAATTGAATGGCCGGATTGACATTAACAATAGCTTCGTGAACATCCTCGACCGTTTTGATAAAATGAGAATGACCCAGGATAAAATTCATGTCTTCCGGTTTTTCGATTTCTACAATTTGTAATTCCATCCATCCCTCTATGTATTAGTTGTTTTGAGTCCAATTAAAGCACTGAATATCGATAAATTTATTGAAACTAAATTTAGGTAAGTTTCAGTAAAAATAACAGTATTTTTTATAAACGTTTTTTAAAATGGGAAGCGAAATGACACCAAACGGCATGAGGATCCCGGCGAATCAGGCCCTTGCTATTCCGGTTTAAAACGGTTAGGTGGTAAAAATGATTCTTTTATCTCTGCCTGTAACTCCTGGCTCATTCTTTGCTTGCTACCCTTCGTTTTCGGTTAAAAACGTTTCATCCCATACTATTTTGCTATCTAGCGGAGCAAAACTATTTTACGCGATTTGGTATAGCCATTTCCGGCGGAAAACCGCACGATATAAACCCCGCTGGGATAGCCGGAAGCGTCCCAAACGACCACATGCCGGCCCGCTACCTGTACTCCCCTTACCAGGGTTTGTATTTTTTGGCCTAAGATATTATAGATTTGTAATTGCACCCGGCTGACAGTCGAAAGTTGATAGCGGATAACCGTTTGCGGAATGCCCCGAAAGGGACGGCTTGCGCCAAACGGATTGGGATAATTGGGCAAAAGATCAAATTCCAATGGTTGCTTCCCGATAAATTGTCCCATCCCAAGAGGCTCTTCTACAATAATCAGAATGGAATCGGAAGCGCTTGCCAGACTGTCGTCCCGCACATCGATATACAACCAGCCCTGCCCGTGAAAATTCTTTTCAGCGGACAGGGTTATGGAATAAGAGGAATCCAGTTCGGTCAGGACAATGGAATCATTCGATACGGTGTACAGATATGATAACTGTTTGGCAGGCGTTTCCGCATCATACACAGAGCGCCAGGTTTCCAGTATAACGGAACTGTCCGCTTTAAAACGCAGGGTATCGGGCAATTCATCCAGGAATACGGGTGCATCGTTTAGCGAATTTACGGTAACGAAAAACGTGTCGCTCGCGCTCAATCCGTAGGGATCGGTTGCCGTAATCATAACGTCCATCCGGCCGAAATAATTTTCGCTGAAATTCAGAAACAGGCTATCGCCGCTTATACGTATAAGGGCCTGCGCCTCCCCGGTCCGGGCCCTGAAGGATAGTGTATCGGCGCTGTCCGGATCGCTGAAAACCTGCGGGAAATAAAGCATAAAATGCTGGCCGCTGTCTTCGTCAACAGAGGTATCTGCTGGAGAATGAACAACCAAGGGCGCCTGTTCCACAATAACATAATCGGATCGTACTTTTTCACTGCTGCCCAGTTTTCCGAAGATGCGCAATCGCACCGGGTAGCTGCCATCATGCGTATAAATATGGCGGGGATTTTCTGTATAAGCGGAGTCACCGTCGCCGAAGTACCAGACCAGACTGTCGATCTCGCCGACGGACCGGTTGGTAAACTGTACGCTCAGCGGCTTCTCACCCAACAATACATCGGCCGAGAAATCGGCAATAAGCTGACTGAACTCATAGGCGCCCATATCTACGATCGATTGGCCGTCGTTATTACCGTCGTAAACGCGCGGATTACCCGCCAGATCATTTTCGGGTAGCGTAACTAAGGGATTATCCATCGTTCCTGCATCGATAGCCGGAGAATTACTCATCAGGGCGAAGGGATCTTCGCCCTCTTGCACAAAGGAAGGGTTGTAGCCCTTCCGGTTGCCGCCGCCGTCCGTTGCTTTGGGAGGGATATAGGTTTTGCTGAACAGCGAATAGGTTACATAGGGATTGCTGGCATCGCCGGAGGCAAAATCGAAATCATGGGTGTTATTGCTAAAGATGCAATTGGTTACGTAAGGGCTGGCCTCGTTGCAATAGATTGCTTCTTCACTGTGGTTCACCAGCGTATTGTTCATAATCTGAGGATCGAGATGATCGAGCAGGATTCCCCGGCGATTACCGTTGAACAGATTACCGGTAATTTCGATCAATCCGTTGCAATAAATGCCCACTTCTTGCCCGGAAATGCGGTTGTTAAGCGCCTTGGTCTGGGCATAGCCGGAGGCCGTATAAATTCCGTAGCGCTGGTTATCATAAATCCGGTTATTCTCGATTTGACAATACACCGGCGTTTGGATGGACAGGCCGTCGCCTCCGTTGGCAAAAATGCGGTTGCCGTAAAGCAAAGGATTGTTTTTGCCCTGATTATTGCTAAAGAGAATCCCGTCAGATCCGTTGGCGTGTATAGTGCACCGGAGGATGCGCGGCGATGATTTCCCCGTCACATGGATGCCCTGGCGCAGATTGCTGCCAAGTTCGGCATGTTCCAGACGCAGCCGTGCGCCGTAAAGGGACACGGCGCCGCTTAGAGTGAGCGAATCAACCAGCGAATCGCCATAAGAGGCATAAGTCACCCGAACATAGGCCAGCAGGCTGCTGTCTAAGCTGTTCTCGTTAAAAAACAACAAGCCCCAATAGCCGTTGTTCCCGTTGCGCGTGAAGACGATGCTGTCTTCAGCCGTGCCTTGGGCTGATAAACGGCCGTCCACCCGCAGCATACCCAGATCGAAATCGGGAGAGGTATAAACGTGATGACTACCCGTGACAAAACGCACCTGCACGCCCGGTTCGATAACCAGCAGAGACTCCGCCGGCACCAGTGCTTCGCCGCGCAACACGTAGGGACTGTATGCCTTCGACCAGATGCCGGAAACCCGCTGGCCGTTGGAAATTATGGTTTTATCGCTAATAATGAAGGTCGTATCACTCTGATCGGTTAGCGCCGGATCAGGAGCATCGCTTACCCGGAATAGACACTGCTCGGACTGTTCATCCGGGATCAGCCAGTCGTAAGTACCGCTGCCCGGCTGTCCCACGGAAACGGACTGCCAATTTTGCCCGTTATCGGCACTGTATTCCAGGTTAACCGCCGATACATTACTCTGCCAACGGATGGTTTGTTTCGTACCGATTTTCCACGATTCCCCGCCATTGGGAACCGTAAGACGCAGATAGCTACCGGCAAATTCAAAGGCACCCATATCGATGCGGGAATCCAGGATTCTATCCTGTCCGCCGGCGTCCTGTGTGGGCAGATTCAGTCCGCTGGTATCGCGGGTGCCGCCGTTAATACAGAAGGAATTCGAACGCAGAGTATAGTCTCCCGCGGCCATATTATTAAAGTGGGGGTCGATTGCCAGCAAATTACCCGACCCGTTGGTAACCCCTTCGGCAGGTTGATTTTCCTCCAACAGGCTGTAGGACAGATTTACCGTAGAGGTCAGATTGCTTTCAATAGATTGTTGGTTGGCCCAGAAAATACTGTTCACTACCTCGGCCGTGGCGTTATAACCGGCATCGTATCCGGTTTGGCTATGGTTGGCGACGGTACAATTGATCATCTGCACATCGCAGGCATTGGTGGATAAAATGCCGTTCCTGTTTCCGGCAATCAGGCAATTCCACAACCGGAGAGTAGCATTATCCATAAACAAGCCGTCATAGGCATTATGAAGGATGCGGCAATTTTCCAGGGTTAAAAACGTTTCATTCAAAGAGATGGCGCCGGTATGTTCTTTCCAGTCGTTAAGGTGCAAAACCTGTGAGGCGTACTCAATTCGGCAGTATTGCAAGTGGGATGAAGAATCGGCAGAAGAATGAAAATAGAGGATGCCCCAATTCCCGTTCTCCCCGTTGCGGGTAAAAAGCAGCGGCTGATCCGCCGTACCTTCCGCCGTTAATTTGCCCTCCACGCGCAGAAAAGCGAGATCAAAAGCGGGATTGAGATAATCCGCTTCCGTACCGGTTTTAAAGCGCACTTCCACACCCGCTTCGATATGCAGGGTCGAATCGACCGGTACAATCGCTTCTCCTTCGATTAGGTAGGGCGACTGCGCCGCCGTCCAATTACCGTATACTTCGCTTTTATCGGGGATGACGGTTTGAGCCAAAAGAAGATGGTAGAACGTTAAAAATACCGTTATAAAAAGAGTTCTGCGGATCATAGCATTTCCTGTAATTATTTACAATGGAAAAAAGGAATGTATGAATCTGCTCTAAAAACCGAATGTTGTCATTGCGACCCGCCAAAGGTTGGGAACCCTCTTCCCTATCCATTATACCCGCCGGCCTCCAATTGAAGCGGGCAGTCACATTGTTCCCGGAAATGACGGCTTCGGACTCTTTTAGAGTCGTCTCATGTATAAAATTTATCTACAAAATATAAAGATACAAGATATTGATCCATTTGGCAAAAAAAGACGGGATAAATCGGGTCGGATTCATATTATTTTGTTCATATTTTGGGAAAATGTATGTTCTTTTTTTCGCACAAAGCAACTGTTATTCCCTGCTTGCGGCAGGCAGGGCAAAGCATGAACCTATTACCCCTTGTTTTTTATGAATTTCCACTCCGGTTGGGAAGGATATTTCTGAAATGAACTCACTTGTTTTTTTGAATAGCAACCCATTGTAAGCCATTTTAGAGTAAGTCCGACAATTGTACTTCAGAAATTCAGGGAATTTTTGGAAACATTTTTGAATTATTCCCTGAGTTATACAAAGCACCCTGATATTTAAGAAGAAGAGTAGAAATTTAACGTTTGCTTTTTACTTTAGTCAAAACTTGCAGGAAAGAAAGCGGATTTTCTATTTGTTTTTCCGAGGCTTCCATATCTGCGTTGCTGGCCTCACCCAAATCGGCAATTTTGTTAACGGATTGATCGGTGACCCCAAGGGCGAATTTACGGCCGTCTATAATCGCTAATAATATATATTGTTTTGGACCGATCGCGCGCCTGGCGATAATCTTAATAGCCTGTTTATTGACCGCGGTCAGGTGGCCGCTTTTTTTCTTATAAATATTCAATCCGATCAAAAGGATGAGAATGATCAGGCCGGTTACCACAAAGACCCGGTAATAATAGCCTTCCATGCGATTATTTTGCGGTTGGATGCTCGTTGTGCTATCCGTGTTGGAAAATAAGAGTGAATCCTTTGTAACGGATTGAGCAAACGTTACCTTGGGCTGGAAAAGGACCAGGAATATGCCGCATATCCCCAAAAGGATGATTTTCTTATACATTATCATCCCAGGCTTTTAATTCGTTCTTTTGGACTCAGAAGCTGAGTGATCCGTATACCGAATTTATCGTCGATAACGACCACTTCTCCTTCGGCAAATTTACGGCCGTTTACAAAAATATCGAGCGGCTCTCCTGCTGATTTTTCGAGTTCAAGGATCGATCCTTTTCCCATTTTTAAAAGTTCGGAAACAGTGACGACCTTCCGGTCCAGTTCCACAGCCACTTCTAAATTCACATCCAACAGCATATCGATATTTCGGGAATTATCCGGGTCGTATCCGTTTCCGCCTAAATTGCTGAATTCAGCCGGTTGGACGGTTACTTTTTGTTCCTCTTCTACAACTTCCGCTTCCTGGCCATCGGGTTCATTCTGGCCGGTCTGGGTGGATTCCCATACCAGATAGATGAATGAGAATGATTTTTCATTTCCGGTAAGCTGATATTCCACATTCATTGCCGGGACATCATCCAAAAATTCGGCAATATCTTCCGGATTCTCAAGTTTTTTAATTTCGGACGTTCCGACCACAAAATTGGCCTGATCATCGGCAACGGACATTTTAATCTGCCCCATCACCTGTTCAAACCCCTCTTTCATCCCTTCAAAATGTTCGGGGGTGATGGTTTCGGCCGGTTCTTCGGCAATCATCCAGGCATAGAATTGCAGCACCAGATCTTCATTAAACAATACCAGATGCTTCAAAGAGGGTTGTTCATCACCTGTTGTAAAATAGAGAGCAATCCTCGGCAGCTCGGCCTGATTGATATAATCCAGAACACTTTCCACTTCGCCATTACTGGCGGAAATTGCAATCTCATTTTGCAAAAGCTGTTTTAAGGCCTCGGTAACAACAGGCTCTACCTTGCTCTGGGTTGCGTTAAATTTATCTTTGAATTGATCAACCGTCATCTTCTTCTCCTTCTGCTGTTGAAAGAATACGGACAGCATAACGTTTATTCCGGATTCCTGCTACTCCGTAAAACAGGTGTTTGTTTTGAACAAAGACTTCCAGCGGACTGTTCGTGCGATTCATCAACTGAATCACATCCCCTTTTTTTAGTTCCAAAAAATCTCGGATCGAGATATTGCTTTTTCCGAGAATCATACGTAAAGGGACACTTGTATTTTTTATATTATATTCGACGATGTCTCTTTCTTCCGTCGACGATTCCCTGGCGCCAAACAATATCTTTTTCTGAACTTCCGGACGGGTAAGAATATTCGAAATCCACATATAGGGATAACAGATATTCATCAAGGAGGTTGTACCATGAATTTTCACTTCCATGGAAGCGACGATTACAGGCTCGGAAGAGGGTACGATTTGTACAAATTCGGGATTGCTTTCGAATTTGACCAAGTTCGATTCGAGCGGAGCCACCGGTTCCCAATTTTTACTTAATTCAACTAAGAAACGGTCCACCACATGACGCATGATGCGCTGCTCGATCACCGAAATTGCCCGTGCTTCGGCAATGGAAGAGCCCTGTCCTCCGAAAAGCCGTTCCACAATGAAGATTGCCAGTTGGGGACTCATTTCCATCACAAACTGAGCCGGATTTTCTTCCTTTGTTTCGAAGACATAGATACTACTCGGAGGTACGATGGACATGACGAATTCCGAATACATAATCTGATCGATAGCCAGAAGATTCATCTCCACGATCATCCTCAACTGAGCAGACAGGAATACGCCAAAATTGCGACAGAGACCTTCATGAATCGTCTCCAGTAGGCGCATTTGTTCCTTAGATACTAAATTGGGATGCTTAAAATCATACAGCGATATCTTCTGTTTCGGCTCAGCTTTACTATCCGACTCCTGCTCGCCGGGAACATTCGATAATAAGGCATCAATTTCTTCTTGTGAAAGTATTTTGGCCATAATAAAACAGGTCCCGTTATTCTAAAACGTAGCGCGTAAAATACAAATTGGTTACCACTTTTTCCTGTATGACGCTATTCGCTATATTCTTCAGATCATTACGGATAGCATCCATCTCCTGGACATTGGAATACTCCTCAATGGTTTTACTCCGCAAATATTTAAGAAACTGATCGACAATTACCGGTTTATAGGCTGTCAATTTTTCAACCGCTTTAGGGTCATGTACCTCCAGGGCCACCTCAAAGACTGCAAATCTGCGTCCCATGGACCCCTTGGGATTCACCGTTAAATTCGAAATGGAGAACAGAGTACCCAGGGTGTTTCCTTCTTTAACCCCGGCCTCTTTCTGTTGATCCGCTCCGGGATCCGTGCTCCCGGCAAATTTGGGATAGATCACAAAAACGACTAATGCAATCGCTGCTATGATCTGTACCAGGATAATAGTTAAGAACAAAAACCCCTTTTTCTTTTTCGGGGGCAGGGCCGGTTCTTCCTTTCCGGAACCGTTTTTTTTTAGTTCAGCCATCTTCTACCTCGATCTGTTTTATTCACTTTTAATAAAAATTTCTACGCGACGATTTTTAGCCCTGTGCTGAGGAGTATCATTCGGAACAAGGGGCCGAAATTCACCATGGCCTACCGCAGCCAACCGTCTGGCCGGAATCTTTTCAACGTCATAAAAATAATGAACCACACTCATAGCTCTGGCGGTTGATAATTCCCAGTTCGAGGGATATTTTTTAGTATGAATGGGAATATTATCCGTATGCCCCTCCACATATACCTCATTATGCGTATCTTTTATCATTTTTGCGATTTCATTTAGAATCGGCATGGCCTGGGGTTTGATCTTCGCTTTTCCTACATCATAGAGGACACTATTTCCCAGACGGATATGGATGCCGGAAGAGGTAATTTCCACGGATATTTTATCCTGCATTTTTGAATTTTTCACCACATCCTGGAACTCTTTAACCACTTCACTGAGGCCTGTATTTTGGGTGGAAATTTTCTCCCTCAAATGCAACGTTCTGCTCGGTACAGCACTGCCGTTATCCGGAAGAACCCCTAAAGCTCCTTTCATAGAGCTCATGGCGCCTTTGAACTTCTCCAGTTCAATGGTCGAGTAGGATAAAATCAGGATAAAGAACACCAACAGTAAGGTGGTCATATCGCTGAAAGTCGTCATCCAAAACGGCGCCGACGGTTCTTCTACTTCTTCTTTTTCTTTTTTCATGAACTAAATCGTTAAGATTGTTTTTATACTTACCCCTCTTCCGTAGCGATCCTCTGACTGGGAGGAAGAAAGTTCGACAATTTTCTCTGAATCGTGTTGGGATGTTCGCCGAACTGGATCGAGAGGACCCCCTCAATAATCATTTCTTTTATGACGGCTTCGGAATCGGATCGATTTTTTAATTTTCCGGCAATCGGCAAAAACAGCAGGTTTGCCAGTACCGCCCCGTAAAAGGTAGTAATAAGCGCAACGGCCATACCACCACCGATTTTGGACGGATCGTCCAGTTGGGTAAGCATTTGTACCAAACCCATCAGAGTCCCTATCATCCCGAAGGCAGGTGCATAGGTTCCGAAGGCATTAAAAATTTGCTGGCCCAGTTTATGGCGTTCCAAAGTATAAGAGAGCTCTGTTTCCATTACACTGCGAATCAGTTCCGGTTCCGTACCGTCTACAACCATTTCCATACCCGTTCTTAAGAAGGCATCTTCAATCTCATTCACATCCCGGTCAATAGCCAGCAAACCCTCCTTCCTTGCCTTTTTGGAAAGGCCGACGATTTGCTCGATTATTTCCCCTCCGTTCACTTCATCACTAAAAAAGGCTTTGCGGACCACACCGACCACACCTAACACTTCTTTTAGTTTGAAGCTAACCAGAGTGGAGGCGGTTGCACCACCGAATACGATCAGAGCCGAGGGTATATGAATAAATATTTTAGCCCCCTGACCGGTAAGAATGGTAAAAAAGATCATACCCATACCAACCACTATTCCGATAACTGTGGCAAGATCCAATCTATTCTCCTCGTTTCTTTGTTAAAAGTGGGGCTATGAGGCATAGCCCCACTTGTTACTCTTTATGTTTAACGTTTCAGGTTAATTAATTCGCTAAGAATCTGATCCGCTGTTGTAATAACCTTGGCATTGGCCTGGAAACCGCGTTGCGTGGTAATCATATCCGTGAATTGTCGTGATAAATCCACGTTTGACATTTCCAGGGCGCCGGAAATGATATTCGTTGCCGAATCTTCTTCCAGGCTGTTAATTTGCACATTCCCCGAGGCAATGCTTTCCTGATAGAGGCTGTCACCCAAATCATCCAGTCCTTGTTCATTGGGAAAATCCGCCACGGCAACTTTGGCCAATTTGGAGATTTCACCATTTGTGAATGATCCGTATATCGACCCGTCCCGGCGAATATTTAGCCCGATCAATTGTCCTGTAGTCTGTCCGTCCTGATCGCGAACGGCCATTGTTGACAAAGAATCAAATTGGGATAAGCCACTGTAATCATCCGAGGCTTCGGCATGCAGGTTGATATTCATTCCTTCGGCTCCGTTTCCCGGATCCATGACCAGCGCCGTGGCCCCACCATCGTATAGAAACGAGGTCAAATTTCCATCGGCATCAAAGGTAGCTGTTCCGGTGGAACCGGCCGAAATCGTTTCGTCACCTGTAGAACTGACCTTCCAGGTCCACTGCCCGTCCGTCGGGGTCTTATCGAATTCAATAACCAGATTGTGGCTGGCACCCAGGCTATCATACACCATGACCGAAGTTCTCGCTTTGGCGGTAACACCTTTCGTTGTGTTTTCAAAGTTCGAGAAAGCAATGGAACCCGTATTTCCGGCTCCGTTACTCAGACTGATTGTGGTAGAACTATCTCCAGCTGTATTATCGGTCAAAACGATCTTTCCATTAGAAATACTTGCCGTTGAATCGGGATAAGCGGCACTGATCGCATCCAGGAGCTGTTGAACCGTATCACCGCTGGCATACGTGTAAGTGGCCGATACGGCCGTACCGTCGGAAGTTGTACCGTTGATGAGTATCGTATCACCCGCTACCAGGGGGGTAGTAGTCTGATCCAAAGTATTCAAATCGGTGGCTGCCGTGGCATCGGCACCACCTGATGTCAGTGCATCGTTTAAAGACCATTCTTCGGCAGTGGTATCCAATCCGGCATTAAGATTTCCGTTTAGATACACATTCTGAGTCGCAACCGCATCCGAAATCAAGCCCGGATCAATAACAATATCACTCATATTTCCCGATCCGTAGCCATTGTTTTGGACCTCCTGAGATTCCATCCAGCCCTGTACGCTCAAACCCCGCTGATTAACTAATTTGCCGCGGGAATCAAAATAGAACTGACCGGCTCTGGAGTACAGGTCCCCGGAAGCGCCTTTCAACACAAAAAATCCTTCGCCTTCCAGAGCCAAATCGGTTTGAATACCCGTATTTTCAAGAGCACCCTGAGTAAACGAATTCTGAATCGATACCGCTTTCATACCCAAACCAACCTGCATGGGATTTACAAACCCGTTACCCATGCTCGGCGAAGCAGAAGAAATCGTTTGATTCAGAGCTTCCGAAAAATTAATTCGGCTTCCCTTATAACCAACCGTGTTAATATTGGCAATGTTATTTCCAATCACATCCATTTTCATCTGATGATTCATTAATCCGGTTACACCGGAGTACAGAGAACGTAACATTATAAAACCCTCCTAAGTTTGATTAAGAACCCGCGTCAATCGTTCGGCGGGTGAGGGCTTCCCGGCGGACATGGTCCGCTTACGGGTCCAGCCCATTTAGTTAAACAACTGCGACACTGTCAATATTGGTAAATATGTTGTGGTTCGCGCTGTTACGATCTACAGCGGTTACAACGGTTTTATTTCTCACACTTACCACAAAGGCCGTGTCGTCTACAAATACTACCGAATTCCGGGAACCTTTGGCTTCCAGTTGGCGGATGCCTTGATCCAGACGATGGAGCGCATTTATACCCACGGGTACCTGACGTTCCTCTATACGGCGCAAAGCATGAGCGGAAAATCGTATCTTTTCCTGCCCTCTGATCTCTTTATTCAGCACTTCGGCAAAGGGCTTACTACCCGGTTGAACGGATAGGCCTTTTGCCGGCCTTGTCTGGCCCAAATGGCCCGGTTTCAGTGGAAAAGAACCGAGATTTCTTTGCAGGTCGGCTACTTTCATAACTTTTTCCTTACCTTATTCATCCGATTTCCAATACATCGGCCAGGGAAATTTCCTTTCCGTTAACCAGTAAAACGGCATGACCATCCACATAGCGTATGGTGGAAACGATTCCCTTGGTCAATTCCTGAACCTTTACCGTTTCTCCCTTGGCATTTTCGGCTTCCACGCTAAAGGTATAGTTACCTCCCGGTAACGGTTGACCGTTATCGTCCAGGCCATCCCATTCTACCGACTGTCGTCCTGAAGACAGACCACTCATCTTTAGGGTGCGTACCACTTTCCCTGTTTCATCAGAGATTTTTAGCGTGGCTTTGTCGGCATAATCGGAAACCAGGAAATTGAGCGCCGGATGATCCCCGGATATGAGAGTAACCGTATTCCCGAGGGAGGTTACCTCTTTGCCGATGAAATTGGCAGCCATGGTATTGTTAACAGCCTGAGTCAGCATCATATCCGTACTTAAGCCATCTTTCAGGTTGGAATCGATACTGGTTAATTGCTCCAGCGAACTGAATTGGGCTAGCTGAGCTGCAAAATCGGTTCCCTGCATGGGATTAAACGGATCCTGATTTTTAAGCTGAGCTACCAGTAACTGCAAAAATTCATCTTTTCCCAGGGATCTGTTTTTTAACATTCCCTCCGTCTGGGTACCCGATGCATTGGTATTTGTTGAATTAATTGCTGATGTTTGCATCTTATTCTCCTATGCGACAACTTCAATGGTATTATAACCGAAATCCCTTGATTTTACGGGGGCAATATCTGCTTCATGATCGCTTCCCTCCTTTCCTTTTGAATAGGTTTTATGTTTATCCCGGCCGGAAGATTGTTTGGCCTGCTGTTCCTTGGATTGGACAAAGCGGCCGATATCAATCGTGACGACTGAGATTTCCATTCCGCGCATATTCAGATTATGCTGAATAGCGGGCACCAGTTTCTGTATTTCTTGTTTCGAGTGCTCCGATTCAACCGTAATGGCAATTTTTTTGGCATCAGGCCCGTTTTTGAGTTGAATTTCCATTTTACCGAGGGGACTGCTCTCCAGCTTAAAAACACTCTTTTCCGCACCGGGCTTCTTTACTTTTTCCAGATTCTGAATAAGCTCACTCATTCTGGAAACGAAAGCCCGTGATTGTGTTTCTTTTATTTGGGGCGACTTTGGCCGAATGCCATCTGTCTGAAAACGGACGGGAGCCGAATCATTTTGCTTTTCAGACTCCTTAGACTCATTGAATTTCGGAATGGTCTCCTCTTTTTTCCCGTGTGTATGCCCGGGGTCAATTCGTTCATGCCCGGTATGCATCTCAGGACGGGCGGCCAATACCTTGTTTTCTGGCGCTGTTTTTACCGTTTCGGACGGCTGTATTCTTTCGGAGAAGAGAGTGATCCTTTCCTTGCCGACTTTCTTTTCAATATGCGTATTTTCCTGCCTTTTCCCCTTCATATTTATCTTCACCGGGGCCGTTTCGGAAACCGGAAGGTCCTTCAGTCTCGGCAAATTTTGCAAAGGGGATTCCTTCTTCAGAGGGGCTTCTTCGTGTGTTTGTTGTATTTGAGGCGTATGAAATGATTTGTCATTTGCTTCAACCTTATTTTGCCGGGCTATTCCTTGTGTAAACGATTTTACTTTTCCCTTCCGGATATCGGCCGGGATTTCTAAATTTTTGACGCGACCCGACATTTGTTCGCTTTCAAGTTTGGCCCGGCTCCACCGCCCGCGCCGCATCAGACGCGCAACCTTGTGAGGAAGTGAAGGTTTATCCTTTTGCAGACGATGTTCCGGTGCCGGAGCATGGTCGGTTCCCGATTTCTTCGCTTTAAAAGACGGGAAAACGTCGCTTTGTTCACCTCGCTTTACGGTCGAAGCTTCAAGTTCGGAAAGGGGACTCACCGTTTTACTACTGCTATTTCGCGCAGTTGATTTTAGCTCGCTTTTTCCCGCGGTCGAAAGGATCTTTTGTTCGGAATCGTGTTCCGTACCTTTTATTTCGATTGCAATCCGGGGGAGAGGCTTCATATTTTGTTTATTTTCCGGAACATTCTTTCGGAATCGGGTTAAGAGCCCGCTTATTCTTTTGGCCACCCGTTTGTTACTGACTTTTATTTTGATCGGAACCCTGTCATTATCTGCGTCATATTCGAGGGAAACCTGGTCACTGAAGCGAATTTCCAAACGGCGGGTTTTGCCCATTAACTTTTTGAATTCCGAAGAGGTAATATGTTCTATAATATACAGTAGCTTCGCATCCGGGTCTTTATTCAAGATTTTTATTTTTTCCTTATCCTGAACAGGTTCCTTCTGCCCGGCAATCTGTTTCCCCACAGTTTTATGCGATTTTCCCAGTTTGGTAAGGAATTGCCCCATATTATCGGAGTTTGTCAGAGAAATACTCTTTTTCTCAACCATGGATCTTTGAACCGGAATCGGGGCTGCTATCGGATTTTTTTTGAAACTCTTCCTTAAAATACTGCTCAGGAATTTCCCGAAGAATCCGGTCGATGTTCGTTGTTTTCCGGTCTTTTTATTCCCGAAAAGAGGCCCGATTTTTAAGGACGAAAGTAATTGTGGTGTTTTCATCTGCATTCTCTAATTCACTAATTTTCTTGTAATTTTAGCCGCACGATCTTCACTTAGAGCCATTAAAATATTTTTCCGGGCGCTTCTACTGGTTTGGTTGTAGATCAGAATAATCGTCTCATCATCCAGTTTATTCAGAATCGGGGCCATTTTTTTTAAGGTTAAAGAGGACAAAGTTTTAGCCATCGATTTAGCCCGGACATCCTGATCGCCTTTGTTTTTGAGTTCTACCGTTAATTTTTCAATCTCTTTTTGGGAAGTACCCAGCTGATCATTCTTTTCTGCAAGAACCTGTTTCAGACTATCCAGCTCTTTCTTCTGTCGGTCAATCTCTTTTTCATAATCGTCAATCACCTGAACAAGGCTATCCCTGGCATTCAAAATATGCCCTATCTTCTTGAAATGGGTCTTAGAAGAGGTCACTCTATTTTTCTGCTTAAGCGGCTTTTTAGGGGGCGGTTTAAGATATAGCATGGCCCCAAATACAAGACTAAGGATAAAAATAAACGAGCTAACGCTGAATGCGATCCATTTCATCATTTCGAATATACCTAATTGCTATTCTTTCGGGTTCTTAAGGCCACTTCGTCTATGATTTTTGTTTCTCTTTTCGAAGTTTCCTTTTTATAAGATTCCTTTTGGCGTTCTTTTAATTTCTCAACTTTTTTCTTTTCTTTGGAGGCTTTCATCAGATCGATTCGTTTTTCCTCCACAATCCGGGACTTTTGTTCAATCTCTTCCGTTTTTGTCTTGATTTGTCGATTTAACTGATCCAAATAAGTGCCCAATACCTGTAACTGTTGCAGTCGAACAGTTTGCTGAAGGTCCTGATCGGATTGTTGCAGAGTATTACTTTTCTTAATCCGCAGATGGTCCAATTTTTGCTCTTCCTGGTAAAGAGCGTGCCTGGCCTGACCCAGTTCGATTGCTTTCTGATCTTCCTGATGAGTTCGAATATCAAGGACCTTCTGTAAAGGAAAAATAAACCGACCGCTCATTCGTTTTCCGTCTCCATAATTTCGCGCATCATGCTGTTTGTTTGCACAAAATCGGCTCTCTCGGTAATGCCCTGTCGCAGAAAGCCGTTCATCGGTTCAATTTTTTTCAATGCTTCATCCAGTTTCGGATTACTTCCCGGTGCATAGGCGCCGATATTAATTAAGTCTTCATTTTCGGCATAAACGGCTAAATTTTCCAGGAACCTTGCTGAGAATTTTTTCTGGTCGTCACTGGTAACTTCCGTCTTCAAACGACTGATACTGGCCAGTACGTCGATGGCAGGATAGTGCCCTTTGGTAGCCAGCCGCCTTGACAAAACAAGATGTCCGTCCAGAATAGAGCGCGCGGTATCGGCAACCGGTTCATCCATATCATCCCCTTCGACCAGTACGGTATACAGACCGGTGATACTCCCTGTTTCCCCGTTTCCCGCCCGTTCCAAAAGGCGAGGCATCAAGGCAAACACCGACGGAGTGTACCCCTTGGTAGTCGGCGGTTCACCGATAGCCAGACCGATTTCACGCTGAGCCATAGCCACCCGGGTTAATGAATCCATTAATAACAGAACATCGAGCCCTTTATCGCGGAAATATTCGGCAATGGTAGTTGCCACCAATGATCCCTTGATACGCACGGTAGCGGCTTGATCGGATGTGGCCACAATCACCACGGAATGGCGCAATCCCTCTTCACCTAAATCCTTTTCAATAAATTCCCGAACTTCTCTTCCCCGTTCACCAATCAAAGCGATCACATTTACCTGAGCATCGGTATAGCGACTGATCATTCCCAACAGGACACTTTTTCCCACACCACTTCCGGCAAAAATACCCACACGCTGCCCTTTGCCGAGCGTAACCAGTCCGTCAATAGCCCGAATCCCCGTAATCAGGGGATGCACAATACGCTTTCTCTTTAAAGGGTCCGGGGGCATATTGAAAACACTGCGAAATTGATTGGTACGAATCGGCCCCTTATCGTCAATCGGATTACCCAGGCCGTCGATAATTCTTCCCAGCAACCCTTCACCGACCGGGACTCTCAAGGGCCGGGTATTTAAACGAACATGACTACCCGGTGCGACACCAACCGTTTCACCAAGAGGCATGAGAAGAATTTTGTTTTCTTTAAATCCAACAATTTCCGCTTTTATTTTTTCCTTAACCGTGGAAATTTCACAAACTTCTCCTACCGTTCCCCCCACGGAAGTCGCTTCAATCACGATACCGGTGATCTGGGATACCTTACCATCCACTTGGATCGGTTTGATATCTTCCATTTTATATAAGAATTTCTGAAAGCGTTCGTCCAGGTCTTCCATCAATCTTCCTCATTGGCTAACTGATCGTGAATATCTTCGATCTGTGATTTGAATCTGCCGTCTATATAATAATCTTCGCTATTAATGATAACTTCGCCCTTCTGCAGGTCTTCGCGTCCGATAAAATTCAATTCCATTTTGGGAGGCATGCCCATCGTATCCTTGATCTGCTCGGAATCAAAATTCTTAAGAAGTTCAGGATTGATTTCAACGATCACCTTATTCTGGTCTATGATTTCATAGAGCATCTTCCTTAATCGTTCATAAAGAGATTGTTCGGCCGCTTCGGGGAGCTTTAAGGCAATGCTTATGATCTCTTCGGCCATACGTTTCGAAATGGCCAACAGAGGGCCCTCGATTTTTTCTATAGCTTCCAGGTATTTAATTTCCATGGCCTGCATTTCGATATTCATAGCCTCAATGCGTTTCTGCGCTTCTCCCATGATGCTCTGGCGACCTTCTTCATAACCGGCCCGGAAAGAATCTTCCCGTGCTTTTTGCAGTTCCATTTCCAGAATTTTTATACGATCATTCAGAGTCTTTATCTTTTGCATCTCTGCAGAGAAGGGGCCTTTACCGTCCTGCCCTCCTCTTCTACCGGAACGGTCACCCCGCATACTTCTGGATTCGGCTACTTTATAACCCACGGGAGGTCTGTTTATTTTAAGCGTAAACTCTTTCATAACTATTATTCCAGCAACTCTTCTTCTTCACCGCGAATAAGCATGATCTGTCCTTGCTCTTCGAGTCTTCTGGCTGTTTCCAAAATATTTTTCTGCGCTTCTTCCACCTCTTTGACGCGTACCGGGCCTAAGTAATCCAGTTCTTCCTTAAGCATTTTCGCAGCCCGCTCGGACATATTTTTAAATATCAATTCCTTCAGTTCATTGCTGGTCGCCTTAAGAGCCAGCGCCAGAGTTTTAGAATCGATTTCCTTGAGAATCGTCTGGATGGCCGAAGAAGGTAGGTGAGCGATATCCTCGAAAACGAACATCAGGTCTGTAATCTCATTGGCTAATTCCGTATTTCTTTCGCGCAGACTGCTTAAAATATTCTTTTCCGAAGTGCGGCTGACCGAATTCAATATATCCGCCAAAGCTTCCACGCCACCGGTCTTGCTTAATCCGCCACCAAAAACGGAACCCAGCTGTTCTCGCAGAACATTCTCAATATCTTCAATTAATTCCGGAGAGGTTTTCTCCATAGTGGCTACTCTGTAAGCGATTTCAAATTGCGTTTCTTCCGGCATCTCAGAAAGAATAGCAGCGGCCTGTTGCGGCTTCAAATTGGCCAGAATCAATGCTGCGGTTTGGGGGTGCTCGTTCTGCAGGAAATTTAGCAATTGTTTATCGTCCACGGTTTGCAACAAATAAAAAGCGCTCACTTCCACCGCTGCTTCAACTTTTTTAATAAGATCTTCCGATTTTTTCTTACCCCGGGCCGCTTCGAGCATTTGGCGGGCATAATTAAGCCCCCCCTGGATGATATACTGGTTGGCCATAATCATTTCATAGAATTCTTCCAGGGTGGCCGATAGAATTTCCACCGGAATATTTTGCAGACGGGCGATCTCTATAGAAATATTTTCAATTTCCGTTTCCGATAGATTCTTTAAAATGGGTGTGGCCCGTTCGATTCCCAAAGCGATCATCAATAATGCAACTTTTTGTACAGGTGTTATTTTTTGCGCGCTTAATTGTGCCATTTTAACTCTCTGAATTAGTTAACCAGGAACGAATTAATTTAGTCGTATTTTCAGGATTTTCTTCGGCAAACTTGATAACTTCATCGGTCATTTTGTCTTTGGCCTTCATTTTAGCCCGGGCCTCGGGACTTAGTTTTTTCATATAAAAATCTTCAGAAATTTCTTCTTCCGGCTGGGGCCGTTTTATTTGTCCCGAAACGGATGTATTTTCATTTAGGGCCTGGGACTCTTCCGAGGATGCGGGTACCGAGCCGGGAAGAGATTCGGCCGCCGCCGTTCCACCACCGGGTAGAGCCAGCTGAGCTACACTTGTCTTTAACATCCCTTTTAAGAGGAACAGGGCTAACAACAGACCGACGAAGATCAAACCATAGGTGATTATTTTCTCCCAGAAATCAAATCGAATCCCCTGTTCAAAATACTCCTTATCCTTGGTGACCTGACGATCGGCTAATTTCATATTCTGTACTTCCACTACATCTCCGCGGTCTTCATTATAACCGACCGCACTTTTAACCAGAGAAGCAATCTGATTCAGTTCCTCTTCACTTCGGGGGATATAGGTGTATGCCTCTTTCCCGTCTTTGGTCTTGTTCTTTTGATATCTACCATTCACCAAAACCGCCACAGTCAGCCTTTTTATATCACCCGTATTGGAAACGTATGTTTCCTTGGTCTTGCTTATTTCGTAATTTGAGGTCACTTTCTGCACATTATAATTGGAGGTATCGATAGCACTTTTAGACGATTCATTATATTTTTCCTGACTTAAAATAGCGGTATTATCCGGATCGATTTCTTCTTTGGTTCGTTCAATACGATCGAAATTGAGATCGGCGGAAACCTTGACCACCATATTATTTTTACCTACTACCCCGCCCACGATATCCTGCACCTTTTTTTGTAATTGCTGCTCAAGGGATTGACGCAGTTCATATTGGTTGCCCACATTCCCCATGGAGGCATTACCTTCATCATCCTGGACCAGTACATTCCCATCGTCATCCATGACCACCACATCTTTGGGCTCAATGCCCTCTACACTGTTGGCAACCAGAGCGGCAATTCCCTTCACCTGATTGGTATTCATATGCGCACCCGGCATGAAATGCAAGACAACCGAAGCACTGCCCTCTTTCTCGCCCTCAAATAATTTATCTTCCGGAATAACCAAATGAACACGGCTTTGCTTTATTTCCGGAAACTGATTAATGGTGCGCATCAATTCCCCTTCCAGAGCTCGTTTGAAATTCAAACGTTGCATAAAGGTGGTCATACCCAGATTGTTTTTCTCGAATATTTCATATCCATTTACATTATCTTTAATGAAACCGCTTTGTACATATTTCAGTCGTAATTCATTAATTTGATCGGATGGAGCTAATATGGTTGTTCCGCCGTTTTCCAGACGAAAAGGGATTTTACTATTGCGTAAATCCGCAACAACGGATCCGGCCGAATTGGGATCAATATTGCTATAAAGTACACTGTATTCGGTACGATTGGCCCATAAAACCAGAGCAACGGCTGCCGAAAAAAAACCAATCAGCACACCGATAATGATGATGCGTTGTTTCATTGAATATTGTGAAAAAAGATGTTGTAGCTGACCAAAAACCGAGTTCATTTCCTTACCTCACTAAATCTGCATTCTTTCCAGAGTCTTGTACGATTCGAGTAGTTTATTACGGATTTCAATCATCAGTTGGAAACTGAGACGCGCTTCTTCCAGACTGGCCATAGCCTGATGCAAATTTTCGGAGCGACCTTCAATCACGTCTGCAACTTGCTGTTGGGAAGAAATTTGTTTATTGTTTACAGCTTGAATAAAATCCGAAATTGTCTGACCAAAATCACGCGTGCGCAGAGCATCGCCAACCGATCCGGCCTCCACCGTTTTTTTCTGTTGTGTGATCTCAGAAATCTGGTTGGTATTCAGGGGATTAATTTTGGGCATTTGTCACCTCATTATCCTTTTAAATCCAATAAAAAACCGGACTGGATACTTCTTACCGGTTTATTTCCGTAGAACATTTTTATTTGCTCGTTTCCCGAAAAAAGAGCATGCAAAGTTGCCCTCTCTTTCGTGGAAAGTATATCCGTTGGTTGCAGAGCCGCCTTCAAGGTTTTAGCAGACCCTTTGGAAACCTGAACATTGGTCGATTGGCCTTCGGGCTGAAGATGCGAACGAATCTGGCGGTAGGCCCGGGTTGCGCCTGAAATATTCCAGTTTGATGATGAAACTTTCATTCTTCCACCCTTTATATTTCCAAAGCTCTTTTGGCCAGTTGCTTGGCTGCGTTCAGCACGGTCACATTAGCTTCATAAGTTCGCGTGGCAGCGATTAAATCAACCATCTCTTCCACCGGATTCACATTAGGCATTTTGACATAGCCGTTTTCATCCGCTCTGGGATGAGAAGGATTGTAGACCAATTTAACCCCTTTTTCTTCCACAACTTTCAATGGAAATTCATCCGGTTTTCTGCCGGTCAGAATTTCTTCGGCTGATTTAAGGCTCATATGATTTTGATCCTGTCGACGCAATGGAAGAGATGATTCGGGATCAAAATGTATATGCCCTTTCGATGTCTTTTTCGGTACAACTACCTTACGATGGTAAACCCGACCCTTGGCATCCGGGGCCCTTTCCGCATTGGCAATGTTTTCCGAGATTACGTCCAAACGCTTCATCTGATTGGACATACCGGAAAGTGTGGTATGTATTGCCGATAATATGCCGCCTATTTTCATCATTCACCTCTTTTAAGTCTGTCTGCCTGTTATTCCCGAAAGAAGCATCCTGTAAGTTCGGTTCAAGGCTTTACTGGCAAATTCGTAACGAATCTGGTTTTCCGCCAGTTGTCCCATCTCCTGCGAAATATCTACTTCGGAATGCGCATCGTTTTGATTTTTCCGTTCGGGTATTTCCGGTTCGCTAATATGACGCGGATCCGTTGTCTTAAGGGTCCGTTCCAGATTGGAACGTAATACTTTACTAAAATCCGTATTTACCCGTTTATAGTTGGGATTGTTGGCATTGGCAATATTCTTGGCTATAGCCGAATGTTCCTTCGCATACAGATCCAGGGACTTTTTTAAAAGATGAATATTGTCTGTGTTAAATAGTTTCATCGTTCTTCTCCTCGTTATCTACTTTACAAGGGGCGTGCCAAACCCGAAAAATTACACCGCCATAAAGGGATTGTATCCTTAACTGGTTAAATTTACGGGAGTTACCGGATGCGAATTAAAAAGAGTTGATCCTGTGTGTTGCTAACCCGGATGTATAGAAGAGGAAAAGATTTCCTCCGGTAAAACAATCTTTCCGTTTTAGCTCTCTCCCGGGAAAATTTTCAGCTGTTTCTCGCTATAAAATTTTGATAAAATAAAAGTATATAGGAATATTTTTAACAAAGTGAAATATGAGGGCAGGCGAAAAGGTTTTTAAATAAATAATTGAGTTGGGTGTGCCGTTCCGAACAAAATGGAATCAGCGCACTCCCAGTTCCAGGCGATCCATTTCATTCCAGGGTAAAGCATCGATCAATTCGGATAACATGGCCGGTGATACCTGCAAAACTTCCATAACCCGTCCTAAATCACCGGAAGCGCTGCTATGGACCGACTCGCCGGATGCGAAGCTGTTTACTAATTGGTTGGACAGATAAATTACATTGGTTAATTTTGCATCTACCTGCGCGGCTTCCGGATTGTGATGATAGGCAATGACTTCTTGTAGGTTTTCAGGCAGAGACCATTTCTCCGCCAAAATTTTCCCGATTTCCGGATGGGAGTATCCGAATATTTCCTTTTCCAAATCAATCAGGGGATACGTAGTATTGCCCATCATCTTGCGATAAAATAAGGGGTATTCCTTGGCCATGAACTGATCCAGAACTACTTTACCGAAATCGTGAAGTAAACCGCCGGTATAGGCTTGATCCGCAGCAACGGACTTTAAGAGTTTGGCGATGGATTCCGCTACAAAGGCCACACTCAAGGCATGGCGAAATAATCCGCCTTTTACCAGAGAATAACCTTGTTCCGCCTGTTGGTAATAAATCTCCGTAAAAACCGATAAAGTCATCAGTAAGATGCGTTTCTCACCGAGAAAAATAATCGCTCTGTCAATGGAATCGAAGGGTTTTCTGGGATTGAAATAAGCCGAGTTACTGAGCTGTAACACCTTAGCGGTCAAAATCTGATCCTGGCGTATCTCTTTGGCAATAGTCGATAACGAAATATCTTCTTCGTTGATCATGCGAATCACGCGCAAAGCGATCTGAGGAATAGGCCGCACCTTATTCATGGCTTCATCTAAATCCAATTTTTTATTAATGGTAGGAGTCGGATTATGTATGGCCGGATGAGCGGCTACAATCGGTTCTATCTTGCATACTAACTTGGAGGTATCCAGGGCAATCTGAAAAGACAGATACCCACCGGTTTCCATCTTGATAACCGGAATATTCTCCAGCTTAAGAAAATTAGCCACGATCTCTGCGGACTGGCCGCCGATATCCAATTTTAAATCGATCATGGAAACATTCCCAACCAGGGAGCCACCGGCCACACTGGCCTTGAGCCGTTCCTTTTTGGCACCGGCTTTTTGCAGATCGGCCAGGAATAAAGCCATCCCTGTTGAAGCGTATTTTTCCGGTTCCTGGGCAGCTCCTTTTCCGGGCGGCTCGGGTAAGAGGATGTGATAGAGGCCGGCAACTCTGGCCTCTTCGTCAACAATAGCCACACCCACACAAGACCCGAGGAAAGCTCTCAATTGCACGTGACCGTTTTTTTTGATCGAATAGGAGCCTGAAGGGACGGTTTCAAATTCCATGCACATATTCTCCTGCAGATGATCTGTAAATTGGATCTATTAAAAGATGCCTGAACTAACAAACGATTATAAATCTATCTTCGGCTTATTTTTTAAAATATTAACGGCAAAATTTCGCCATCCTTTGTTATTTTTATCTCGCCGGTGGTTAAACGCCGTAAAAATGTCATCCTTAAATCAGCACGAAGTGATGCAATATAAGTACCACACCCGTCAGCCGACGGGCAGGAACAAAGCCTGTGGGCAAGATGCAACCGCAAAGCGGTAAAATAAACCAGGCCTTTCAATGTATAGGGTCTCCTATCTCGTTAGAATGCTCTGCGTTCCACATTCGACGCCTTCAGCGTCGCGCTCGCTTTTTCCGCTTTACCACAGGCCAGGCCTGTGGCTACTCATGTTCGTATCCTTCGGATACTATTGTCTTTAAATACAAGATGGACGAAACCATAAAAAATTGTTTCATTCCTTTTATCAGTCTTCAATTAATATACGGCTTCACAAGAAACACGGTAGAGTCGAATAAGAAGAGGAATCTATTAGGAGTAAGACAAAGCAAAGGATTGTTTATTTTGCCTAAAACATAACCCGCTTGTCGGGATGCGAAATCCATACATTCAATTTACATGCTGTTCTTTTAAGGAATAATAAATCGATTTCATGGAATCCTTCCGTTCGAAACAATCGTCCGCCCCGGATAGGGTTTCCGAGGAGCCAATCATTAAGATGCCCCCGGGATTCAGCTGAGTTGCGATGCGCCTGAACAGAAGGGCCCGATTCGCAGGAGCAAAATAAATAGCGACATTCCTGCATAAAATCAGATCAAATTTTTTCATTCCCGTAAATGGTTTTAATAGATTTTGCTTTTCAAAGGATACGAATTTTTTCAGTTCATTCCGAACTTGCCAGTATTTTCCGTGATTTATAAAATAACGTCTGAGCTGAATCTCATTCAATCCTCTGCCAATTTCCGTACGATTATATTGACCCGATTTGGCCCGAGTGATGGCCGCTTCGGAAATATCCGTTCCCAGAATGTGAATATCCCAAAGTTCAATATCGGAAAGAAGCTCCGTTAAAATAATTTCCAGGCTGTATACTTCCTGGCCTGTGGAGCAGGCCGCACTCCAGATCCTTAACCTGTTTTTGGAATCCTTACTGGTCCGGAGACGATGAATCATTTCCGGAAAGATTTTATGCCTTAATAATTCAAAAGGAGCGGTATCCCTGAAAAAAAACGTTTCCTTGGTTGTAATAGCGTCAATAATGCGTTGCCGAACGATATGGCTCGAATCTTTTTCAGCATTTTCACACAATTCGCGGTAGTTTCGAAAACCATATTCCTGAAGTAATGGCCCTAACCGGCTTTCCAGCAAATACGCTTTTGATTCACTAAGGACAATACCCGTTAGCCGATGGATGTACTTCGTAACATAGGCCAGTTCATTGGCGTTTACTTTCAGCATATCCTACTCTTATGTATTAGATATTGCGCGGATTATCCTTTTGGGCTCGGATCCTTCCGCAAGTCAAGATATACCCAAATAAGACCGATTGATCCCCATCCCATTTGAGGGTATCCTTCCGTTTTCTACCCCGTTTACAAGGCGGTATATTTTCCCGGCTATTTGTTTCAAAGGAATCACCTCATCCACTACCCCGGCCCTGATGGCTTCCAGAGGCATTCCGAAGACGACACAACTCTCTTTATCCTGGGCAATAACCCCGGCACCCCGCCTCTTCATTGCTTTTAAGCCGTCCGTACCATCCCGACCCATTCCGGTCAAGATGATACCTAACGCGTTTCGACCATAAATCGAAGCGACAGAACGAAACAGATAATCAGCGGAAGGTTTACAATAATTTTCCGGGGGATCATCCGTTATTTCGATAATGACTCTTTGTGCCCTATTCCTGGATAGCCTCATCTGTTTGCCACCCGGAGCGATATATACGGATCCGGCCGTAAGCTCACGGCCCTCTCCGGCTTCCAGCACAGTGAGTTCGCTTTTTTTATTGAGTGATTCCGCCAGAGCCCGGGTAAAAACAGGAGGCATATGCTGAACTACAACCAGGGGCACGTTTAAATTGCCCTGAAGCCGTGGTATTATTTCTGCCAATGCTCTTGGACCGCCGGTACTCACACCAATAGCAATGATCGCATATTTTCGACCGCTTAATACGGATTCCGGCTTTTCATTCCTCGCAAGGGATTCCGCATCGGGACTTCGATAGAGATTATCTTTAGGATGAAGCATTCTGTATAAGGCGGCGATTTTAGGATGAAGTTGCTCTTCTAAAACCCGGATATTCTGTACAAGATCAGTACCATTTGGTTTGGCGATGAAATCGAAGGCGCCTAATTCGAGGGCTTTTAAAGTGATTTCCGCATCTCTCGTGGTATGGGAACTCACCATGATACTAGAGACCTGGATTTCCCGATCTTTAATAGCCTGCAGCGTTTGCAGGCCGTCCATTCCCGGCATTTCGATATCGAGCGTTAACAAATCGGGATGTAACTGATGGATCCTGTCTAAAGCGAGCTTGCCATTTGGCACCGATCCAATCACTTCTACTTCATCCATTTTATTTAGAAGATCGCGTAGAATCTTACGGTACAAGGCCGTATCATCTACAATGAGAACCTTAAGTTTATCTTGCCGCATTGCTTATCCTGCCATGTTCTTCATAAAAAAGGAGCCCTTCCCCATCTTCCCAAAAGGTTTTTCGGCAACCCGCAATAATACATAAAGCCGGACAATCGAGTTCATCCGGACCATACGTTTTTTATTCCGTCTTAAACTGGTTTACCAATTGGATAAGTGTCGTACTAAACTTAGCCAGCTGTTCTACATTGGTATGAATCGTTTCGCTATCCCGCACTACCTCTGCGCTGGATTCGGACACATGTTGAATCTTTTGATTGGACTCTTCATTCTTGGCAGAAGAAGTTGCGATCATCCTGTTTATTTCATCCATCCCACTGGCTGCCTGGGTTATATTGGTAGCAATTTCTTTGGTAGTAACCGCCTGTTCTTCCACGGCAGTGGCTATTGTGTCTACGGTTTCGTCCACCTGATCCATTACCGAGTTAATATTTCCGATTTCCGAAATTGTCTTTTCTGTGGTCATCTGAATGGCTTCAATCTTCTGACGGATATCTTCGGTTGCTACGGCTGTTTGCCGGGCCAGTTCTTTCACTTCATTGGCCACTACAGCAAAACCTTTTCCGGCTTCTCCCGCCCTGGCTGCCTCTATGGTTGCATTTAATGCCAGGAGTTTGGTCTGGTCGGCAATTTCCTCAATCATCTCCACAACACGATCTATCTGACTGGCCGCCTGCCCTAATTCACTCACTCGATCACCTGCGACACGGGCATTCTTAACGGCCTGCCCGGAAACAGACCTGGCTTTTTCAGCGCTGCGGGCAATCTCTCCGATAGTGGCCGTCATTTGTTCCGCCGATGAAGCAACTACGGTAATATTAGTTCCGGTCTGTTCGGCCGCAGCAGTTACAACCATCATCTCTTCCAACATTTTATCCGAGTTGGATACAATACCGGACGACATCTCTTGCATTCTCATGGAATTTTCCGAAAGACGTTCGGAAATTGTATTGAACTGATTCGAATTCTCATTTAAAGCCATGGCAGTCTGGATAATAGATTGAATAATTTTTCTCAGCTTTATGATAATATTATTAAAAGATGAAGCTAATACACCTATTTCATCCTGGGACTTAGGATGCACAGAAACGGTTAAATCACCGATACCTATTTGTTCTGCCGCTTTGGCTAATTCTTCCAGAGGATCGGTTAATTTTTTGCCCAACCAGAACGCACCGATAAATATTACGAAAAAGACGATGATCCCGGTCAGCAAAAGAAGTTTGATAAAGGTATCGAGAGAATGATTCATTTGTATATTGGCCTGGTCGATTTCGTCCAGGTAAGCACCGGCACCGATCACCCAGCCCCATGGTTTAAAATAGGTAACGGCAGAAATTTTCATCCGGGTTCCGGTATCACCCCTGTTTTGCCAGGGATATTTTTGGAAGTACACCTGATCTCCGTTGAGATGTTCGGCTGATTGTATCATTTGCCGGATGAAAAAATGACCGTCGGCGTCTTTTGCCGACCAAATATTTTCACCGTCTCTCAACCTGTTTTTTGAAAGAATATAGGAACCTCGTTGCTTTCCTCTTGTCCCCAATATAAAAACATAACCCGAATGCCCTATGGCGATGCGGCTGATTTGTTCCTTCAACTTTTTCTGAACTCCGGCTAAATCGCGGCTATTTTCATTAACAATTCTACACTGATCGTATACATCCCTGGCAATTGTTGAAATATATTGCTTTGTCTGTTGATCGAGTATGTTCCCAACCTTCTGTACTGTCGCCTTTTTTACGGAGATACTGATCAGAATAAGAACCAGAATCGGAACGACGGTGGCCAAACCGGCGATTCCCATTAACTTGTGTATGATCTTTACATTTTTCATCGGATTACCCTTCTATAAATAATATGTATTAAATCTATAATCTAAATTTTACTAAAAATCCTTTTCTGCTTGCTTAATAGTTTTATGTGTCCCCTTGATTTCAGATACGGTGCGAAAATTCTTTCCCGCCTGTCCGGCCGTCATGAAACCACGGTGAGAACGACATTCCACTCTTGATTTCACAATTTCATCCGGTCTCTACATTCACGGGATACTATAGAGTTCATTCATTTAGGGACCCAGTCTGAAGAGATTCGTTGCATCCGGGAGCCTAAAATAGCTTCGTTAGAATAGTAACCCATAATCATAAGCACATCTCTTTCCGTTTCATTCAAATGGGATAGTCCATTTTATTTATTCGTGTTTCCGGATTAAGAATCTTATCTAAATCCAGTAAGGCTAACAGTTTTTCATCCATCATGTATATTCCCAAAAAGTAAGAAGAGACTTTGCGGTCAATATTGGAAGGCGTCGGCTGTATCTCTTCCGTCTTTGCATAAACAATATCCATCATCTTACCGATCAGCAACCCGACCGGTTCCCCTTGACTGTTCACAACCATAATTCGTCTGTTCGAATCATAATTCATAGATTCTAAAGCGAATATACGACGCAGATTCAGAATCGTGATTACTTGCCCACGCAGATTTGCGATGCCACTGACATACTGGGGCGCATTGTATACCGGAGTGATGGTTAAATGATTTTTAATTTCCTGAATGTGCTCAACCGGTAGGGCACAGAAAATAGACCCGATTTCAAAAATGGCCAATTGTCGTTCTTCTGAATTTTTCATATTTTATTCCTATTCATCAACCCTGCAACGATCTGCCGTTTCGGATGAAATGTTGGACACGTTCCAGAATATGTTCCCTGTTCAGCTTAATCAGATATTCATCCATACCGGCTTTCCGAGCTCGTTGTTCGGCGGACTTACCTATGACGGTTGTGAGTGCAATAATCGGTAATTCATCAAAACGATGTTGCCTGCGAATCTTTTCCGTCATACTCACTCCATCCAGATTAGGCATTTCAATATCCGTTAATATCAAACGAATGGGATGAACGGAACTCTCAAGTAATTCGGCCCCTTCAAGCCCATCTTTGGCAGTTAAGACCGTATATCCGGCTTGTTCGAGGAATCCTCTGATCTGCCTTCTGAAAAAACGAGAATCTTCAACCAATAAGACCGTATTTTCAGCATCCGATTCCGAATCCCGGGTCCATTCCGGCAGCAATTGAGAGACTATATCATAAAGATCAAGCAATAAAGTCGTTTGGTTGTTAATGACCGCCGAACCGAGGATACCGCTTTGCCTGAAGCTTTCTTCATCCATTTTCATGTCAAAATCCACAACATCTATGATACGGGAAACCAGTAATCCAACTTCTTTATCGCCGTAAGGGAAAACGATCACAAAAAAAGTATTCAGATCGGCTATGGGTTTCACTTTTGCTACATCTTCAATGGAACAAAGAATCAGGCTCTTCCCGCGATAACGGATGGTTTTTTTACCACCGGTTATCTCGATTTCCGATTTGTCAATTTTTTCGATCCTCGAAATCAACCCGAGCGGTACAGCGAATTGTTCGTTTTCCGCATTGTGTACCAATAGCATGGACTGCGTATCTTCAGGCCTTTCTTGTTTTTTTGGTAGAATCGTTTCTTCGACCTTTTTCTTAACCACTTTCATTTTCATGACCATACCCATACCGATTACATCCAAAATAAGTGCTGCTTTCCCATCACCTAACAGGGTAGCGCCGGCATAGGTGGGTAACCTGTTAATATGCCGTCCCAGCGGTTTCACGACGATTTCTTCGTAATCAATTAGTTCATCAACCAATAGACCATAATTCAATTCTCCGGCATTAACTACAACGATTGTATAGGCGCTTCCGGGTGAAATACGGCGATCGGCCCGCTCTCTGCTCTTTTCATTCCGCTTCATAGATTCGTGCCCAGCAGCACTGTTTTTGATATCCTTACTTCGTCTGTCGATAAAAGTCTTCCGGCGGTCCGTTTTTTGCTCGCCTGTTTCCGGATCGATGAAAATACGGTGAATATTCAGCACATCCGAAATGCGAATCAGGGGCAACAATTCTCCCCTTAAACGTAACAGGGCCGAATGGTCGATACGTTGAATCCGTTTCTGAACTTCTTTCGCAGGAATACGTACCAGCTCAGCCACATTAATCTGTGGAATGGCATAGCGTTCCGAAGCCACTCTTACGATCAGGCTGGGAATAATGGCCAGAGTCAACGGCAACTTAATATGTATGGTTGTGCCCATACCCACCGTAGACTCCATATCGACCGAACCCCCGATTTTAGATAAATTACTATGCACTACATCCATCCCAACTCCCCGTCCGGATATTGCGGTGACTTTTTCCGCGGTGGAAAAGCCGGGACGGAAAATGAATCGCATCAGTTCGCTTTCGGGCATGGTTTCCAGAGCTGCCTTTTCCGCCAGTCCCATTTCCAGTATCTTTCGTTTGATCTTCTCAGGATCGATTCCGGCTCCGTCGTCCGTAATTTCAATATTCATCTGTCCTGCTTCATGGTAAGCGTGTAATCGGATGACAGCCGGAAGTTTTTTCCCGGCCTGTTTCCGTTTTTGCGGTGTCTCGATTCCATGATCCAGGGCATTTCGAATCAGATGTGTCAGAGGATCGGCGATGGCTTCTATTATGGTTTTATCAAGTTCTACGTCATCCCCTTCGATAACCAGTTCCACTTCTTTGCCGGCTTCTTTAGCCATATCATGAACAAGACGATGAAATTTAGAAAAAATCACACCGATCGGCTGCATACGGGTAGCTATAATCGCTTCCTGCAATTCCGAAGTGAGCAAATTTATCTGATGAATGGTATAGGTTAGATTTGAATCTGGAACCGAACTATATTCTTGTAACAATTGATTCCGGGTAAGTACCAATTCTCCGGCCAGATTCATTAAACGGTCAAGCAAATGCACCGACACACGCAGACTGCTGCTTTTAAAACTTATGTTCGGTTCTTTCCTTCCGACGCGGGGATTTTGGGAATAATTCTTCTCTTCAGAAGGGACGGAGGGGCCTTTTCCCTCATCATGCGCATCGGAACGTTTTTGCTCTTGCTTTTCCTTCTTCTCAGGGGAATACCCATCAACCGAATCGGGTCTGCCGATACATTTTAAACTATTATTATCCGTTAGCTGATAGGTTTGGGAGGTATCCACTTTGACTAAAGTCGGGATAAAATTCGGTTCGAGCACTGTGGCATACAGAACATAGAAAGGAACCGCAGGAAGATCATCCAGATGCTGCAGATCCGGAAGACTGCTCAGCTCTATTTTACTATTCAAATACATACCTGCTGCTTCTACCTCTTCTATAACATCCCCTGCCGTCCGATCTTTTTTATCCAGATCCTCGAGCCAGTCGAACAAGGTCACATACACAAAGCGGCCGCCGGTTTTGGCTGCGGCTAATTCCTGTCGGGAAATATTAAAAAGAACCTTGCCGTCCGGAAGACGAATTTCAATCTTGCTCCCTTCTGAAGTTAAGGAAGTAGTGCCCTGCGGATCGGATGAAAAAATTTGCAGGGTCTTCAACGGTTCACTAATATCCATCCGTTCGCTTGAAGCGTAATTCTGAATTAAATCTTTTAAAACATCCACAGACGTGAGTAACGTACCGATTAATTTCGAATCGGGTAGCAAAGTCCCGTTACGCATACGGTTCAGAATATCTTCCATACTATGGGAAAGATTTTTGATGGTCTCGAATCCTAAAAAGGCCGCTCCGCCTTTTATGGAATGAATGGCTCGGAAAACCTTGTTAATCCGTTCAGGATCGACTGCCTTCCCCTGCTTTTCAATTTCCAAGAAATCGGCTTCGATTCCATCCAAATGTTCGCCTGATTCCTCGATGAACAATTCAATCAGTTCCTGATCCTCCGAATAAGCCATTTAATCGGCTCCCTGATACGTCATAGAATGATTCCATTCTACATGTGATGAAAATATTGTTGCAGACCCGTTATATCCAGCAAGGTTCTCATAAAAGGAGAAAGTTTAACCAGTTCCATTTTCTTTTCGGAGGCAAGGCAGGATTTGTAAGTTGCCACTAAAACGGCAATCCCTTTGGCATCGATTTTCTGGATATTACTCAAATCGATTTTCAGATGCGTTTTACCTTCGTCCAGGATTTTTAAGACCCTCTCCTTGAAGCGATCCGCATTCCCGGCAGTAAAATTCTTCCCTATCCTGATCGTGGCTGGTTTTACCACCATTTCCATTCCTTTTCAATTTTCGATCCTAAAAACTAATTAAACGTAAACACTCTTCTCTACCTTGGGAGCCGGTACAGCCCCTGGTAACGGAGTTTGCCATAGAAGCAAATTCTTCCCGTATATAATCGAACATTTCAAAAGATAACTTTAGGCTGAATCCCCTCTTATTTCTCAACTTTAAACTGGAAAAAGGCCGTCCGGATACGTATATTTATGCCAAATTCAGCAACAGATTTTTTCTTGTGCCAAATCGACTAAGAAAATCCGATTCTTTCACCTACAGAGAATCAAAGATTTTCTACGTAAGCATGACACGTAATAAGGCTCTTTGCAAAACATCTATTGCCTGCTGAACAGGATAAGGAGAAAAGAGCCGATCACCATTTAACCGGGGAGAAATTAGTATGGGGAAAGGAGATCGACGAACCAGAAGGGGAAAAATCTACCGTGGTACAACCGGAAAAACACGTCGTAAAAAGAAACACGGCAAAGTAAAAAAATAAATCTATATGATAAGAAGGCTGCCGGGCAGGAACGGATTGTTGGTCCTTCACAAAATATAATGCGGGGAAAAGCGTAAGATTATTTCGGCTTCCGGCTAAAAAGATAAATTCCGTATGGTATAGCGGGTTACATTGCTTTCACTGCCATATTGATTTCCTGCGCTTAAAATTCTATCTTCCTCTTTATGATTAAACAGGTTCTAAAAGAAAAACTGGAACGCGTTCCTAACAGACCCGGATGTTATTTATTTAAAGATAAAAAGGGAAACATTCTCTATGTAGGCAAAGCCGGTTCTTTGCGCAATCGGGTGCGTTCTTATTTTCAATTATCCCGCTCCTCTCACCCCAAGTTAGAGGCCTTAGTCAGTCATATCGAACATATTGAATGGATTGTAACCGATTCGGAAGTGGAAGCCCTGATCCTGGAGAACAATCTCATTAAGGAGAATAAACCCCGCTATAATATCGATTTAAAAGACGATAAAAGCTATCCATACATCCGTATTACCCGAGAAGACTTTCCCCGCGTTTTTATAACCCGCACTCTGGTTCAGGACGGATCGGAATATTTTGGTCCCTATACCAATGTCAAAAATGTGCGCTTTACGCTGAAAACGCTTAAACGTCTCTTCCCTCTTCGTTCCTGTAAATATGATTTAAATCCCCGGGTGATTGAGGATAAAAAAGTTCAGCTCTGTCTGGACTATTATATTAAAAAATGTAAAGGACCCTGTCAGGGCCTGCAAAGTCGCGCAGAGTACGGACAAATGATTGATCAGGTCCGACAATTTCTAAAGGGGAAAACCCAAGCGATCGTAAATCAACTGAAAACCGAAATGGCCCGGCTTTCCGATCAGCTCGAATATGAAGAGGCCGCCCGGGTTCGGGATCGTATTGAAATTCTGGAAAACTACCGCAACACGCAGAAAGTCGTCATGACGGATTTCAAAGACCGGGATCTGGTCGGTATGGCCAGAGACGGGGACAATGCCTGTGCTGTAATCTTCAAAATACGCGAGGGGAAAATCATAAATCGCATTCATTTCTTTATGAAAAAAATTGCGGGCCAGAGCGACAGCGAAATTCTGGATTATTTTCTGAATCATTATTATTTAAGCACCGAAGACATTCCTCAGGATATTCTGGTATCCGAGGCCACGGAGAACCAAAAGATATTGGAAAAATTTTTAAATCGGAAATCCGCTCAAAGGGTTCATTTTATTCATCCTCAAATTGGCGACAAAAAGAAATTGATTGAAATGACGGTTAAAAATGCCAGATATTTAATCGAAGAAATAAAATTACAACAATTGAAAGCCAAAGAATACGTCCCTCATTCTGTGGCTTCATTGCAACGTGATCTCCGTTTAAACAAACTTCCCCGTCGTATAGAATGCTTTGATATTTCCAACATTCAGGGCAGCGATCCCGTAGCTTCGATGGTCTGTTTTGTGAACGGTAAACCCAAAAAGTCCGAATACCGGAAATTTAAAATACAGAGTAAAGAAACGCCGGACGATTTCGCCATGATGCAGGAAGCATTGACCAGAAGATACCGGAGAGTATTGGATGAAAAGCAAGAAATGCCGGACCTGATTGTGGTAGACGGCGGTAAGGGACAATTGTCGAGTGCCCTGATGGCACTCGCCCGGTTGGGTTTGGACGGTAAAAAGCTGCCCATCCTTGGGCTGGCCAAGCGTCTGGAAGAAGTTTTCATCCCCGGTATAAAAGATTCGATCATGTTACCCCGCACCTCTTCCAGCCTGAAGCTGCTACAACAGATTCGCAATGAAGCCCACCGTTTTGCCATCACCTTTCATCGCCAGCGGAGAAGCAAACGCACGTTGCAATCTGAATTGGATGCCATTCCGGGTATTGGCCCTCATCGTAAAAAAGCGCTTCTAACCACTTTCGGCTCTGTAAAAAAAATCAAAGATCTCAGCAGAGAGGATTTAAGCGCATGCCCCTCTATCCCCCCCAAAATTGCCGAGGCGATCTTCAACCATTTCCACCCCGGGCGGTAATCGGACTGCATATTTTTCGTATTGAACTGAAATGATGTCACAGTCCGCTGTCATTTTTTTCATAGCCAATCGAAAGATTGCTCTTTTAAATGATTTTACAGGGTCTACCTCTATTTGGCAACTCATTATTTTTTAATTACTTACAAAATTTTCCCGAATTTTGGCACAACCCTTGTATATATAATTGGCGAATTAGAAAACAAAAAACCAAAAATAAGGAGGTGAGGTACCATGACCTTAGTAAAATATAATCCCGTACGCAGTCTGTTCGACTTAAGAAGCAGTGTAGACCGTTTATTCGATGATTTCTTCGGCTTGGATCGGCCAACTTTACGTGAGCCGTCTTTGAATGTGGTTCCTGCCGTTGATCTGGAAGAGACCGGTGATGCTTTTAAGATTACCGCTGAATTACCGGGAATGGATAAAAAAGATATTCAGATTACCTTTGAAAACAACGTATTGTCAATCAGCGGTGAAAAGAAAGCGGAGAAGGAAATTAAGGAAGAAAATTACCATCGGTTGGAGCGTAGTTACGGTAAATTTCATCGATCCTTCGAATTACCCGGTTACATCGATCGCGATAAGATCGAAGCCGATTATAAAGACGGTATTTTGCATATAACCATTCCTAAAACCGAAGAAGCCAAACCGAAACAGATTGAAGTAAAGGTTAAATAATCTGCTTCAGGAATAAGAAGAAGGCAGGAAAAAAATCCTGCCTTTTTTTTTGTGAACCCAATGGATCATAGAATTCTTCCCATACTATATAAAAATCAGCTTGATGCCGAAAAATTTGATTCTTCTCCATAATTTTGTAAATTCAGGGCTTAATTATTCAGGGTATGATTTAACATAAGTCTATCGTTTTATGTAGTGAATTGATTAAGGCGGCCCTATACGGATGTTATGGATTTCCACATGAAACGGAGACACCAATAAGGGACACAGTTGTTCGGATGATTAGACGAATGGGTAAGTCATCCCGAAAATCGGGACGCCCTTCGCAACCCGGTCTTTTACACGGTAATCTTTGAATTTGCTATCCGTTCGGAGGATTAGACGAATGGGTAAGTCATCCCGAAAATCGGGACGCCTTTCGCACCCGGTCTTTTACACGGTAATCTTCGAATTTGCTATCCGTTCGGAGGATTAGGCGAATGGGTAAGTCACCCCGAAAATCGGGACGCCCTTCGCACCCGGTCTTTTACACGGTAATCTTTGAATTTGCTATCCGTTCGGAGGATTAGGCTAACTGGTAAGTCAGCGGTCTTGAAAACCGCCGCCCTTCGGGCTTGGGGGTTCGAGTCCCTCATCCTCCGCCAGGGAATCTGAATATACAAAATACAATCGGTAGGGTAGATTCACAGCTATTTTTATAACGGAGAGGTGGCCGAGCTGGCTGAAGGCGCTCGCCTGCTAAGCGAGTATAGGGGCAAAACCTCTATCCAGGGTTCGAATCCCTGCCTCTCCGCAGCAAAGCCGGATATTTCTTCCGGCTTTTTTTTATTCATATTTCTTCAATCGAATCTGTAAACCTCTGCAAGACTCACAAGGAAATCCGAAACCTGTCCGGGATTTTTAATCTATTCCTGAAAACCAATATTTTTGTCTTTATCGCCCTGACCATGCACCGTAATCTGGCCATATTGTGTTTCATATTTTTTTATATTATCCTGTAAGGCCATCAGCAGGGATTTGGCGTGTTGGGGGGCCATAATAATACGTGAATAGACCTTCGCCTTCTGGCGTCCGGGCAGAATCCGGGTAAAGTCAAAAACAAACTCGGCGGGCGAATGGGTAATTAAGACCAGATTACTATAGGTCCCTTCCGCTTCCTGATCGCCCAGTTCTATTTTAATCTGATTCTCAGCGGGATTATTCATTTTTTTCTCCGTTTTTATGACGCATTTTAATAAGTTGACTTTATTTGTCAATTCTCTTTTGATTACGTAAATTTTATCCAATATAATCAATAAAAGCAAATTTTGAGATCAAGGATAAAAACGTTTCCCCAATGGCTAAGTTATCCGACGAAAAAATTGATGAAATTCGAAGTTCGGTAAATATTGTCCACTATATTTCCCAATTCATAAACCTGAAAAAGACCGGTAAAAACTATAAAGGACTCTGCCCTTTTCATACTGAAAAGACACCTTCTTTTGTAGTGAGTCCGGAAAAGCAAATATACCATTGTTTCGGCTGTGGAAAAGGCGGAAATATCTATACCTTTATTATGGACTATGAAAAACTCTCTTTTATGGAAGCGGTTAAAAAGGCTGCTGATTTTGCCGGTATTCTTTTACCGAAACCGGAATCGAATCCGGAACAGGCAGGTTATTTCGATCGGCTTTACGCAATGAATGAAACGGCTTGTCAGTTCTTCGAACAATCCCTTCAGCAAGAAAAAAATCAAAACTGGCTGCGATACCTACTGGATCGTCAACTTTCCCCTACTACCATCCAAAAATTCCGTCTCGGGTACGCTCCGGATTCGGATAACGGATTGCAACAAGCTTTACAGGAAAAAAACTTTTCCCTTGAAGAGGTATCCAATCTGGGTCTGCTTCAGAAGCGGGATCAGGGTACGGGGTATTTTTCCAAATTCAGGCACCGGGTTATCTTCCCTTTTCATACTGTGGGTGGTAAGATCGTTGGTTTCGGGGGACGGAAACTACGCGAAACTCAGCAACCGAAATATTTAAATAGCCCGGAAAGTCCGATCTACAAAAAAGGTGAAATTCTTTACGGTTTGCATCAGGCGATTACTTCAATCAGGGAAAAGGGATTTGTTGTTCTGGTCGAGGGATATTTTGATCTGCTGCGGTTGGTAGAGAATCAATTTAAAAATGTAGTTGCTTCCAGCGGGACCGCCTTAACCGATATACAGGCCCGATTAATTCGCCGTTATACGAAAGACGTCTATATTTGTTATGACGGTGATGCCGCAGGTATTTCGGCAGCAATTCGCAACGCCCAAATATTGGAAAAGCAGGATCTGAATGTCTTTATCGCGGCTCTTCCGGCAGGGGAAGATCCGGATACCTTTGTTTTAAAACACGGCATACAAGATTTTGAAGCAATTCTCAGCCGAAAACAATCTCCTATGGAATTCAGAATACATGCATTCCTTGAAACCACGCCCGGCGCGGCTATTGAAGTGAATAACCAATTTATTCAGAATATACTCGGGGATCTGGCCGAGCTAAAGAATCAGGTTAAAATCGGCCTTTATCTGCACCAATTATCCGAACAATTCCAAATCAATGAAACCCTGTTAGTTGAACAATTAAATCATCTGAAACGATACAAACAACGCTATCAGGATACTGCTAAAGAGCAACACCCTTCCAACCCGGGTTTCGTACGGACAGGAATGCACAAGGCTGAAGCCGGAATTACCAGCCTTTTATTATCCGGTAACCAGGCCATCATTGATTATATCCGTGAAGAGGTTTCCCACGAATTATTCGAAAATCCCCCATACATCCGTATTTATGAATTTACTATGCAGGATCTGGAGGAGACCGGACAGATTGATGCACAAAGATTACTGGAACATTTTCAGGATGATGAAGAGATTACCCAATTAATTTCGGAAATTATGCTGCTCGAATACGGTGATGCCAAAAAATTCGCCACCGATTGTATCTTCCAACTAAAAAAGTGGCATTTAGAGAAACAATCGCGGGAAATCAGTGAACTCATTCGTAAAGAAAAGAATTCGCCTGAGTCGGTTCTCCATTATAATCAGGAACTCATCCGGATCCGCAAAAAGATCCATGCCCTGGAAAAGAGCAGACATGATCTGTGAGTTTTTCGGATCCATACAGTAAATACTGCAGAGTTTGTAGCATATACATAATTAGGCTCTACAGGAATTCGTGTATTTAAAAACCGGAAATGGAATGGATGAAGTACACACTTTACGAATATTCATGAGAAGAACAGAGTGATCCGGACTACCCATCACTAAGGATAGTAAGAATTTTGATTTACCGCGAAGCGGTAAAAGAAACCGGGCATTTCTGCCGGATTATTTTAATCCAATGGCATTCGGAGATTTGCTGAAAAATACAAAACCGCCTCAATACCGTTATAAGAGTTCACTTTTATGATATTCGTGTTGATTCGTCAACAGATTTTAAACTGCTTCCTGAGCCGCGCCGGAACGGGAATTGTAAAATTGCTGTCAAATGCAGAGACTAAAAAAAATAAATTATTTCCATACCCCGGGAATTTTTTGACCACATTTTGCGCAATGCCCCTCCTTGATGTTATTAGTATAAATACTATGCCAATCCCGTTCAATTAAGGCTGCATGGCAGTTGGGACAGAAGGTCGTTTGCCCCGGAACATCACGAACATTACCCACATAGCAGAAATGAATACCTGCATCCAAAGCTATTTTTCTGGCCCGGGTCAAAGTGGAATGGGGAGTCGGCGGATGATCCAGCATACGGAATGAGGGATGAAAAGCTGTGAAATGAATCGGTACATCAGCCCCTAAATTTGATAATATCCAACCGATCATTTGTTTGATCTCTTCATCCGAATCGTTTTCACCGGGAATAAGAAGGGTGGTAATTTCCAGCCAAACATCCGTTTCGTGTACCAGCCATTTCAGCGTATCAAGCACCGGAGCCAAATGACTCAGAGTCAGTTTGCTGTAAAAGCGTTCCGTAAAGGCCTTTAAGTCTACATTGGCCGCATCCACGAATCGAAACACATCCTTGCGGGCTTCGGGATCAATATACCCATTGGTGACCATGACCGAACGAATATGCTCTTCCCTGGCCAGTCTGGAAATATCAACCACATATTCACCGAATATGATGGGGTCATTGTAGGTATAGGCAATGGAGGGAACCTGATGTTTCCTGGCAAGCTCAACTACCTGTTCGGGCGAGGCATAAAGAGAATTGACCTCATCCAGGTGGGCCTTACTCATGGTCCAGTTTTGACAAAATTTGCAACCTAAATTACAACCTGCTGTCCCAAAACTTAAAATACCCGTTCCCGGTAAAAAATGATTTAACGGTTTCTTTTCAATAGGATCGATGGCAAAACCGGTAGGACGACCGTAACCGAGAGAGTACAGTTTACCGTCGATATTTTTACGAATATAACAGAAGCCGGACTGCCCTTCCCCTATTTTACAATAACGGGGACAAAGGGTACAGAGCAAACGATCATGATCCGTTTCCTGCCACCAGAGCGCCGAATGAAAATTTTGATTGAGCATAGTCATGATATTTTAATTCTATTAATTTTTAACTATCCGTCCACTGAATGTTCCGGAAAAATTTTCCTATCTATTTTTCAGTAGTAAAGCATTGAACAGTAATTTGAATGTTCCTTGCGTTGAGCCCCGAAACTGGGGATTAAAAGCGTAAAGAATCAATTGACCCTTTCCCTTTTTAAGCCAGACCATGGCGCTTTTATTCGAAAGCATTTTCTGTTTTTCTGCATAGCCGCTAAGTAATAAATCACCATCCGGGAACCAGCCGATTACTCGACGATCCATATCAAAATGGGGAATGGAGGTGGTAAAAACAGGGTGGCCGCGATAAAAGATACCCACCTCGTCCGGTAATCCCAGGGTAAGAGGATGATGCTTTTTAAGTTTCATCCGGATCAGTGATCCGGGAATATACAGACCCTCTTTGTTCAAATTCTTCGAAATATCTTGTACCGGAAGCTGAAAATTTTCTTTGTTCTTTTTAGACCACCGGATTTCCTTAGCTCCCATAAAAAGGCCGGTTGAACGACCCCAGGAAAGTATACGACCTCCTTCGCTGAGAAACTTTAAAAGCTTTTCCAGTCCTTTTTTGCCAATCCCTTTGGTAAATTCGGGGGGATAGGAAGGGATATAGTATTCATTACCGGACTTCCACTTCCCTTCCATCAGAACCGACTTGTCCGCATCGGGAAAGACAACCACATCAAATTTCTTATTAAAATCGATCGCTTCAAAATCACCCGGATGCAGGACGGTATAGGGGATATGATATTGATCGAAAATGAAACGGGTCCAACCGGCGTCCATATCATGAAAATAGGTCTCAACCAGCGCAATACGCGGCAGGCGCAAAGCCGAAGATTCAAATTTGACCGGTGCCTTGAGAAAAATAGGCTGAACTGTTAACAGGGCTTCCAGCTTTTTTAACTTTGATCCCGTAGCACCTGAGGTCATTATAATGAAACTGCCGTCGTTAACTTTGGTATCGTTAAAATCCGTAATCTTATCGAGACGTTTTACCTGTAATCCCAAACGTGAGGCATAAAAAGCGATTTTATAACTTTCATTCTCAGATACGGGAAGAACCATAGCCCAATATGAATCGGGTACGGATTTCAGCAACGAATAGTTGTCTTCAATCGGTTTTAGTTCCGAAGAAAATCCGGCAACGGGCCGGTTTACCTCTACACATTCCAATCCCCGATGCAAAGGGAGAGACCAACTGGTGATATCATAAGGACGAATTAATTTGCCGTCAGGTGTATAATGCCTCTCCGGAAACTTCTGTCGTTCCATTACTTCCTTTATGAAAGCCCGGAAAGGCTGAGCTAAAGGTACAACGATATCGCCGGCATGAAATGTGCGCGAAGCAATGACTTGATCCGACTGTAAGCGATAAACGTTCACACCCTGCTCATTCAGTAAATGGACCAAATCAACCAGTTCCGATTGATCTTTTTGCTTCTGAGGCAGAATATAATAAAAGGGCGGCTTGCTTTTTCCTTTTTGTACTTCACGTTTACAAAGTGTATTTCTAAGACGCAATATTTCTTTTTTATGCAGGGCCGCTGTTTTTAAAATGGATTTGGTAGAAACAATTTCATATTGAACAATATCCGACAAGCGCCACCAGCCCCCTTTCCAGGGCAGGGTCATATTAATGCTCTTCTTGTACTCGGATAACCCCTTTCCACCCACACTCAATTCGGTCGGTTCTACATAAACAGGAGTTGCATAATCGGCACTGGAACATTCGGTTAACATGCCGATTACATTCTTCCATAGACAGGTTTCGGTAGAACCGGGCCAATAGTCATCAAAGATATAATGCTGGGAGATACCTGCCAATCCGGCCCTGGTCATATCCTTGGCCAG
>Ga0256841_1000474_pt1 | contig 41712 bp, 49 predicted proteins | sample 356308metaG_FD_185971 | JGI IMG/M metagenome (GOLD analysis project Ga0256841, IMG submission 185971) | Hydrothermal vent microbial communities from Mid Atlantic Ridge, Atlantic Ocean - 356-308 | ecosystem: Environmental > Aquatic > Marine > Hydrothermal vents | place: Atlantic Ocean: Mid...
GAGCTTCTCGTCCGCAGCCCTCTTACCTGCGAAGCGGATATGGGGGTTTGCTCGAAATGCTATGGAATGGATCTGAGCCGGGGCCGAATGGTGGAAGTGGGGCAGGCAGTAGGAATCATGGCTGCACAATCCATCGGAGAGCCGGGAACGCAATTGACGATGCGAACTTTCCATATTGGAGGGACGGCCTCAAAAACATTGGAAGAAAGTGAGGTTCATGCCCGAAGGGCCGGTTCGGTGGCCTTTACCAGTATGAGGGCAGTCAAGAACCCCGCCGGCCAGGTGATTTCTCTGGACCGAAAGGGCGAGATCTTAATCCTGGATGACAAGGGTCGGGAGTTGGAGCGCTATTTGATCCCGATTGGATCCGGTCTTTTGGTCAAGGAGGGGCAAAAAGTAAAAGAAGGAGAGTCTCTCTGTAGTTGGGATCCTCACTTTGTTCCGATTTTGGCTGAAGTATCGGGGACTGTACATTTCGAGGATGTTGTCGAAGGACGAACCCTCAAGATTGAAAAGGATCCTGGATCCAAGGTGCTCCGAAAGCAGATTATGGAGCACAAGGGTGAGATGCATCCTCAGATTTTGATTACGGACAAGGATGGAGAGGTCTTGGAGATCCATCCTCTTCCCGAACGTGCGTATATCGAAGTGAAGGATGGTCAAAAGGTTCACGCGGGTGAGTTGCTTGCGAAAACCTCTCGGGTTTTTGGGGGTGTTCAAGACATCACTGGCGGACTTCCTCGCATCGCTGAACTCTTTGAGGCTCGACGGCCCAAGGAAGCGGCGATTTTGGCCGAGATCGACGGAGTGATTGAGTTTGGAGAGCGGAAGCGTTCCAAGCGGACGGTGATCATCAAGGGAGAGGGTGGCATCGAGCACGAGCACCTTGTTCCGCATGGTGCTCACCTTCGCGTCCGAAAAGGGGATACCGTGGAAGCCGGGGAACCCTTGACCGAGGGGGCCCTTGTGCCCCAGGAAATCCTGAGGATTTCAGGGGAACAAGCTGTGCAGGATTATCTCCTTCATGAAATTCAGGCGGTTTATCGGGCTCAGGGAGTGCCGATCGACAATAAGCACATCGAGGTGATTCTTGCCCAGATGATGCGTAAAGTTCAGGTTGAAGAGCCTGGTGACAGCGAACTTCTTCCAGGGGCGGTGATTGATAAATTCCGGTTCCGGAAGGAAAACCAGGCCTTGATCGCCAACAAAAAACGGCCGGCTTCGGCCGCCCCTCTTCTCCTTGGGGTGACGAAAGCGAGCCTTCAATCTGAATCCTTCATCTCGGCGGCATCCTTCCAGGAGACAACCAAGGTCCTGACGGAAGCTGCTTTGGGAGGAAGAAGGGATGATCTGGTCGGTCTCAAAGAGAACGTCATCCTTGGCCATCTTGTTCCCACAGGGACGGGCTTCCCCCAATATCAGCATCGCCCGGTCCGTAAGACGATTGACCTCCAGGCCGCTGCAGCCGAGCTTCTTGCACATAAGCCAAGCGTGGAGGCAGGAGGGCCGGCGATTGAGTTGGAGGGTTCTTGATCGCCCCGGATGATGGGGCCATTTTTTGGAACTAGTCTTTCATTCTTGATTTTCAAAAAGGTGTTTTTATACTTTCCACCCCTATTTCTCGAAGTTGCCATTCCTTGGTTTATTCCTCAGGATGATTACGGGAACCATTGATCCCGAGAGTTTCGGAGTTTTTTATGCCTACGATCAATCAGCTCATTCGAAAAGGCCGCAAAAAGGTCATTAAGAAGAGCAAGTCGCCTGTCCTGGATCGTTCCCCTCAAAAGCAGGGTGTTTGCCTCCAGGTTAAGACCATGACCCCGAAGAAACCGAATTCCGCCCTCCGGAGAGTGGCTCGTGTTCGGCTTTCGAACGGAAAAGAAGTTACGGTCTATATTCCCGGCGAAGGTCATAATCTCCAGGAGCACTCCATTGTGCTGATCCGGGGCGGACGGGTGCGGGATCTTCCTGGCGTTCGTTACCACGTAATCCGGGGAACTCTTGATACCTCAGGAGTGGATGACAGAAAACGTTCAAGAAGTAAGTATGGAACGAAACGGCCTAAGTAGTCGGGCTTAGGTTAAAGGGTTTTATAAGTTCTTCCGGATTTATAGTCTCCCCTCGAAGTTTTCGAGCCCAAGGCAATGGATCCGAACAAAAACGCAACAGATAACAATCAGGGAAAAGTATGCCGAGGAATTTCAAGTCGACTGAGCAGTATTTGAAGCCGGATCCCCGCTTCAACATGATGCTTGCCACCAAGATCATCAATAAGATCATGTGGAAAGGCAAGAAGGCGACTGCCCAAAAAATCTTCTATGAAGCGGTGGATACCGTGGCCAAGAAGGTGGGGGCCGAGCCGGAAGAGGTCATTACTCAAGTGATTGAGAATATCAAACCTCGGGTTGAGGTTCGTTCCAAGCGGGTAGGTGGTGCCACCTACCAGGTTCCCATGGAAGTTCGTGCCCGCCGTCAGCAGAGCCTTGCGATTCGTTGGTTGGTCGATGCTGCCAGGGCGAAGAGGGGTAAACCTATGGCGCGCCGGTTGTCCGAGGAGATGTTTGATGCCTTCAACAAGCAGGGGGCTGCTGTTACCAAACGGGATAATGTTCACAAAATGGCTGACGCGAACAAGGCCTACGCGCATTTCGCCTGGTAGCCAGGCTTTGCTTGCGCCTGCAGCTTAGTCGAAAGACAAGTGTCTGCGCCTCGCTCCGTTTACCGGGCGGGGCTTTTTTTTTGAGCTGGGAAAGGGGCTGGGTCCAGTTCATTGCATGCGCTCGCTTAAAGAAACGCGGATGTATGATCGTAAGAGCAGGCTTTGGCAAGGCTTAGTTTTACCAAAATGGGGTTGCCGCCTTTATCGTGGTCTGCTGGAACGGTTTTCGGAACTGCGAGGGTTGTCATGCGAGATTTGGAGAAGCAGCGAATCTTTGGAGTTGCTGCGCACATCGATGCCGGGAAGACGACCGTATCTGAACGCATGCTCTTTTTGGCCGGGATTCAGCATCGAGAGGGTCGGGTTGATGAGGGGACGGCCACGATGGACTTCGAGGAGGAGGAGCGGGAGAGGGGAATTACCGTTCATTCCGCTGCGATCGACCTGGTTTGGAAGGATTGGGATTTCACCTTAGTGGATACTCCGGGGCATGTGGACTTTACGATCGAAGTAGAGCGTTGCATGCGGGTTTTGGATGGGGTCATTCTGGTTTTTGACGCCGCTTGTGGAGTAGAAGCCCAGACAGAGACGGTATGGGAGCAGGCAAGTAGGCATGGTGTCCCAAAGCTCGGGTTTCTGAATAAACTGGATAAGGTTGGGGCGAATTACGAGGATGCGATCCGGTCCATCGAAACAAGTTTTGGCGTTTCTGCTCTACTTCTTCAAGTTCCCTTTTTGATTGAAAGTCATTCCATCAAAATCGCAGATCTCCGAGATCGGACTGTTTTGGCCTATTCCTTCGATCATGCGGAAGCAAAATGTAAAGAGGAGCCTTGGCCTGGGGGAGATGTGGCTGAAGCCCTGGAGATGGAGCGAGCTTCTCTTCTCGAAGTGCTTGCCGATGCGGATGAAGAATTTCTGGAGTCTTACCTGGAGGGGGGAGAGCAGGGTCGGGAGTTGATTGATGCCGCCATTCGGCGTTGTGTTTTATCCGGAAGTGTTTTTCCTGTTCTCTGTGGGGCAGCGCTTCGAGGAGTGGGGGTAAGGGGGCTTTTAGATGCAGTTGGGGCATTTCTACCCTCTCCAGGGGACCTTCCATACGCAGTCGCAAGGGATGCTAAGGGTAAAGATGTGATGCTGGAGCCTTCTCCTTCCGCTTCACTGGTGGCGAGAGTGTTTAAGGTGGTCGCTTCCAAGCATGGTCCCATTGGTTGGCTTCGGATCTTGCAGGGAACATTGGAGCCTCATTCTCAGGTCTGGAACTCTCGGACCAAGAGGGTGGAGCGTGTCCATAGTCTTTATCGCCTCGAGGGGGGGCATCTGGACCGCGTGGAAAGCTGTGAGGCAGGGAGGATTGTTGCCATGCGGGGGCTTCAGGATCTACGCACAGGGGACACCCTCAGTGATCGGGGGAAGCGTTTAATCCTCCCCGAGTGGTCCTTTCCCAAGCCAGTGATTTCAATGGCGGTGGAAGTGCGTAAATCTGAGGAGAGGGAGGATCTCTTGCGGGCGTTGGAAAGTCTCGAAGTCGAAGACCCGACGATGGGGTTTAAGAATGACGAGGAGACGGGGCAAGTTCTCCTCTCGGGCATGGGAGAGCTGCATCTTCAAATCCTTTCTTCGCGGCTTCGGAGAGAATTCCATTTGGATCCGATCCTGGGGCGTCCGACCGTGGCCCATCGGGAGACTTTGGGTGAGCCTTTCCTCTTTGAGGGGCGGATCCAAAGGGCTTATCAGGCCAAAACCTTGGATGTTTTTCTCAGAGTTCAGTTCACTCCTAACCCAGGGGTGACGGAACCGCTTGTGGAGTTGGCTGGGGGAGCTTTTCCTGAAGGGGCTGGGCCGATGAAGCGGGTCCTTGAGGAGAGTGTTCTTCAAGGTTTTCCTCGAGACTTGGAGGGGGGATTGAAATATGGGTATCCCGTCGTCCTCTGCCGAATCGAGGTCCAAAAGGTTGAGGGGGAGGGTGAGGGGGACCTTCCTAGCCAGGAGGATTTAGAAACGGCAATGTCCCTCATGTGTCGGGAGGTTGGAGAGCAGGCCCGTGTGGAATTGCTGGAGCCTTGGATGCGAGTTGAAGTCCAGGTTCCCGAGGCCCATTTGTCACCCATTTTGGGGGACCTACAGGCTCATGGTGGCGAGGTCGCAGGGGTGGAAATGCGAGGCACTCTTGCTCTCGTTCGAGGGCGGGCGCCCCTGGGGCAGCTCCTGGATTATTCGACGCGGGTGCGATCTCTTTCCCAGGGGCGGGCTTCTGCGACCGTTTTATTTGAGAGTTGGAAAGCTTCTCGGACAAAGAAGTAGATCGGAAGCGAAGAAATCAGGTAGAGAGCTGGATCCAAGTCTTGACTCTCCCTTGCATCCTCCGTAAAGTATCCGCCCTTCGACTCCAAGGAATCAAGCGGAACGATTTATAATCCCTGTAATACTAAGGGTTTACGTATTTGCTGCCTTTGGGGCACCCTTCTTTAAGGGTGCAGGAGTTCGAAGGCTTTATTTTTGCCTTTTTTGAAGGATTTTTGATGCAGGACAAGATCCAAATACGGATGGAAGCCTATGACCATGAGGCGCTTGATCAAGCAGCGGTGGATATTGTTGAAACCGCTAAGCGGACAGGCGCCCGTGTGGCAGGGCCAATCCCTCTCCCAACAAGGATTGAGCGATATACCGTTCTTCGGTCTCCTCACGTGGACAAGAAGAGCCGGGAGCAGTTCGAGATTCGGACTCATAAGCGCTTGATCTATATTTCGGATCCGACCTCCAAGACTGTGGATGCATTGAGCAAGCTCAACGTCCCTGCCGGGGTTGGAATCTTGATTCGGGCTTGAACGGGTTGGCGGTTTTCTCTTCCGGAGGTTAGGACAAACAGAATTTTCGAGCGGGCAACGCCTCGGGTATTTCTCTGATTTGGAGGATTGCAAGAGGGCGGGGCTTGGCGACAAGTGAGGTTAGAAGAATGGCGACTGTTCATACGTACGGTGGCGGGAAAAAGGAGACCCGAGAGGTCGATGAGGCCTTGTTTGGGGAGAAGGTTCTTGGGCGGAACCTCAAAGACATCCTTGTGATGTATGAAGCCAATCGCCGTCAAGGCACGGCCAAGACCAAGGAGCGAGGCGAGATTGCAGGGAGCAATAAAAAGCCTTGGAAGCAAAAGCACACCGGTCGGGCGCGAGCGGGGAGTGTCAAGTCGCCTATCTGGAGGGGTGGTGGGACGATCTTTGGTCCAAAGCCCAGGGACTATTCTTACGCGGCCCCCAAGAAGCAGCGCAGGCTTGCCTTGCGTTCAGCTCTTTTGGCAAAGCTTCAAGATGGTGAAGTGTATGTCGTGGACGGGTTTCCTACGGACAGCCCTTCTACCAAGCAGGCCGCTGCTCTTCTTGCCGCTGCTGGCGTTGAAGGTGGCGCCACCGTCGTTTCCAAGGAGGTTGATGTGGTCATGATGAAATCCCTCCGCAATCTTCCCAAGGTAGATGTCTCGCCTGTCGGTGATTTGAATGCGCGTTCGGTTTTGTTGCGTAAGAACCTTGTTTTTACTCCAGACGCCTTCGATGCCCTGCTTTCAAGGGATTGGAACTTTGGCGTGAAAGCCAAGGCCGAGTCCGCCGGTAATCTTAAAGGGGAGGCCTGATCCAGGATGTCCGCTTCGAAGGACCTTTCGGTTTTGATCGTTGGGTCTTTGAGGGCTCTGTTGGATGGAAATGAATCATGAATAACAAGGATCTAAGCTATTCGGTTCTGAAGAAGCCTCTCTTTACGGAAAAGAGTTCGGGGCAGCAGGAGCGATTTAATACGTATTCTTTCGTGGTCGCCCCTTGGGCGACTAAGGTGCAGGTGCGCCAAGCTGTGGAGTCTCTTTTTGGCGTTCATGTCACAAAGGTGAATACGCAGAACGTTCCTGGCAAAGTCAAGCGACTTGCGGGAGTTCAGGGGCGAACTTCCGGTTGGAAGAAGGCTCTTGTGACTTTGAAGGAGGGAGAAGCTATCGAGCTTGCCTAGGCGGGGTCGATGGCTTTTTCTTTAGAGTCGAGGCGTGTGCGTCTTGCTGGAGAGAGGTTGAGATAGAACAAAATGGGTATCAGAAAATACAAGCCAACATCGCCGGGCCGAAGGAACTCTTCGGTTAATGATTTCTCTGAAATCACGAAGACCTCTCCTGAAAAGAGCTTGGTGGAGAGGATCTCTCGGACGGGTGGGCGTAACTCACAAGGGCGTATCACTTCTCGTTTCCGGGGTGGAGGGCATCGGAAGCTTTACCGGGTGATTGACTTTAAGCGTCGGAAGGACGGTGTTCCTGCCAAGGTTGCTTCAATCGAGTATGACCCCAATCGAACTGCCAATATTGCGCTTCTCCATTATGCCGATGGTGAAAAGGCCTACATCTTGGCCCCCAAGGGGTTGAACGTTGGGGATGTTGTCACCAACGGAAAGGGTGGAGAGCCTAAGGTTGGGAATTGCATGGATCTAAGGGATATCCCAATGGGTTTGGATATCCACGCGATTGAGTTGCAGCCGGGTCGGGGGGCTCAGTTGGCAAGAGCTGCGGGTGGCGCTTGCCAGTTAATGGCCAAGGAGGGAGATTACGCTGTGATCGTCCTCCGAAGCGGGGAGATGCGCCGCGTCCATCTTGATTGTCGGGCGACGATCGGGCAGGTCGGGAATGTGGATCATCAGAATGTTCGCTGGGGTAAAGCCGGGCGTCTTCGCTGGAAGGGTCGGCGTCCTCATAACCGTGGAACATCTATGAACCCAGTTGCTCACCCCATGGGTGGTGGTGAAGGTCGCTCCGGAGGCGGTCGTCATCCTTGCTCTCCCACTGGGAAGATTGCCAAGGGTGGAAAAACTCGTAAGGGAAAGAAGGCGAGCAGTAAGTTCATCATCAGGCGTCGGAAAAAGAAAAGGTGATCGGGTTTATGTGTAGGAGCATTCTGCAGGTTTCCGGTGAGATTACCTCTTGGGTTTGGTAACGGAGTAGAACGATGAGTCGCAGTATTAAAAAAGGTCCCTATATCCATCCCAAGGTTTTGAAGAAGGTCCGGGATATGGATGCGCAAGGGAAGAAAGCGCCCGTCAAAACATGGGCTCGGGCATGCATGATCATGCCGGAGTTCGTTGGGCATACATTTGAGGTGCACAATGGTCGTCATTTTATCAAGGTCTTTGTAACTGAGGATATGGTGGGGCATCGGCTGGGAGAGTTTGCGCCGACTCGGACATTTAGGGGTCACAAAAAGAAGGATTAAGGTTTTTTGGCTTCACTCTGTTTGTTTGCTTAGTTTGTTTGCTTATTTCGGTTTGCTCATTTGCAACTGCTAATTTGCGACCGCTTGAGGTGAGTGGGGAAAAATCAAAGTGAAGGCAAGGATCTACGGAGCATAGATATGACCAAGGAATTTGTAGCAAAGCATCGGTATGCGCGGATGACCCCACGAAAGGGCCGTTACGTGATGGACCTGGTTCGGGGGCTCCCTGTGAATCAGGCCTTGGACGTTCTCGCCTTTTCCGACCGGAGGGCTGCACATTTTATCCGCAAGGTCCTTGCGTCTGCGGTCGCGAATGCAAGTCAGGATGCGGAGATCAATGTCAACAAGCTTCGAATCATGAAGGCTTTTGTTGATGATGGTCCCACTCTCCGTTTCCGCTGGCGTCCGGGCCCCCAAGGGCGTGCGATGCCCTTCCGTAAGAGGACCTGTCATTTGACGATCATTGTGGGCGAAGAAGAGAAATCATAAAGGAACGGTTGAATCGAACATGGGTCAAAAAACACATCCGATCGGCTTCCGAGTCGCGATTACAGAGCCTTGGCGCTCACGTTGGTTCGCAAACAAGAAGGACTTTGCGACCTTCCTTATGGAAGATCAGAAGATCCGGAAATACATCAAGAAGAATTGCTATTTTGCAGCTGTTCCCAAGGTGGAGATTGAACGCGTGGGCGGGACGGTCACCGTTACCATCCACACCGCCCGACCTGGTCGCCTTATCGGGAAGAAAGGCTCCGAAGTGGATCAGCTCCGGGAATCTCTCGAAAAGCTCACCGGGCGTATGGTTCGGCTGAAGATCCAAGAGATCCACAGGCCTGAGCTTGAAGCGGTCTTGGTCGCTGAATCCATCGGCGAGCAGCTGATCAAGAGGCAGGGGTTCCGGCGGGCGATCAAGAAAGCGATCGAGTCTTCGATGGCTGCGGGCGCCCAAGGGGTCAAGGTTCGAGTGGCCGGACGCTTGGGTGGGGCTGATATGGCTCGGACCGAGGTCCAAAAGGAAGGCCGGGTGCCTCTTCAAACTCTTCGAGCTCAGATCGATTATGGTTTGGCTGTAGCGAAGACAACCTATGGGGTGATTGGGGTTCAAGTTTGGATTTTCCGCGGGGAGCTGGAGCCTGGGGAGAGGACTTTGGGTCTGAAGCCGATCCGGCAGATTCAGCCTGCGATTGGGCGTTCGATGAGCTCCAAGCCCCGTCGGCGACCAAGGCAGCGTCCCGCTGGGGGAGCTGGTGGTCCCAAGGCGGATCCGCATCCCGATCCAACGCCCTCAAGCCCACCTCCCAACCCTCCTGCAGGCAAAGAGGATTCGGGTCCTGCAGATCCCAAGCCTTCCCCTGAGTCGGGTTCCTAAGTGTCCCTGAAGTGTTCCTGAAGTTACGAGGTGAATCATGGCAATGATGCCGAAACGTATGAAGTATCGGAAAGTCCAACGGGGCAAAGTTCGCGGAAGGGCTACCCGGGGGAACAAGGTTTCATTCGGGGAATATGGGATCCAAGCTCTCGAGCCCGGCTATATCCCTGCGAAGACCATTGAAGCAGGGCGTGTTGCTTGTACGAGGAACGCACCAGGGGCAAGAGTCTATATCCGGATTTTCCCCCAAAAGCCCATTACTTCGACTCCAGCCGAGACCCGGATGGGGAAGGGGAAGGGGGAACCTGATTTTTGGGCGGCTGTTGTCAAGCCTGGGACCATCCTCTTTGAGTTGGAGGGAGTCACTGAGGATATTGCAAAGCTGACCTTTAACCGTGTTGCGCACAAGATGCCCGTGCGAACCCGCATGGTGAAAAGGAGGAGGATCTGATGGCAAAAAAGGAAATGGTCCAGGAGATCCGGGGTAAGGATTCCCGGGAACTTCAATATGACTTGGAGCAACTCCGGAAGGAACTCTTTCATGCGAGACTTCAGGTCCCAACCGAAACCGGGCGTTCTTCGGATATCCGAGGGACACGACGTCAAATCGCCAGGATCCTGACCATTCTAAAGCAGCGTGAGGCGAATGAAGGACAGGGCACGAAAAAGGAACAAGAGCAGGTTTGATGGAAGGCGGCAGCGGAAGGATGAACCCGGAAGTTGCGCCAAAAGTTAAGCCAAAAATTAAGCTCAACGAATCGAATTTTAATCTGAGGAACGACAATGTCGGAATCGGGAAGTAAAAGTCAAGTTAAGAGCCGGGGGATCCGGCGGACAGAGGTTGGAGAAGTCATTTCGACAAAAATGGCTAAAACCGCTGTCGTCAAGGTGATTCGAGTGCAGAGGCATCCGAAATACGAAAAGTTTGTTCGGAAAGCCGTTCGTTTCTTCGTTCATGATGAAGAGGGGAAGGCCCAGGATGGGGATACGGTTCTAATTATGGAAACCAAACCTCTTTCCAAGAAGAAACGTTGGCGGCTCGTTCGCGTCTTGAGGCACGAGCACGGGGAGGCATGAGCGATGATTCAACTCCATACAATGGTTGATGTTGCCGATAACACGGGCGCAAAAGCGGCCATGTGTATCAAGGTTCTTGGAGGAAGTCGCCGCAGATATGCCTCGGTGGGGGATATTGTTGTCGCGACCGTAAAGAAAGCCCTTCCCACCGGAGAGGTCAAGGCCGGAACCGTCGTTCGCGGCGTGATCGTTAGGACCGCCAAGGAAGTTCGAAGAGCGGACGGGTCTTATGTTCGCTTTGATCGGAATGCGATGGTGTTGATTGACAAGGACAACAACCCCAGAGGGACCCGTATTTTTGGAGCGGTCGCTCGCGAACTTCGTGAGAAAAATTTTATGAAGATCGTTTCCCTGGCTCAAGAGGTGGTGTGATTATGACAATCAAAGGCGTTCAGACCGGGGCCTCAAAGAAAATCCGTCTCCGCAAAGGAGACAAGGTGCAGGTGATTTCGGGGACCGAAAAAGGTAAAGGGCCCGTTGAAGTCATGAAGGTCTTTCCTGAAACCGGACGGATCCTGATCAAAGGTGTCAATGTCCGGACCAAGCATCTGAAAAAGACACAAGAAAACCCCAAAGGGGGAATTGTTAAAAAGGAATTTCCGATCGATGCGAGCAAGGTTCTTCTCTTCAGTGAAAGCTTGAAGAAGGGGGTTCGGATTCGGATCGAGAGGAAGGATGGAAAAGCTGTTCGGGTCGGCATCCCCTGTGGGACTCGATTCGATTGAATTATTGTCTTTAGTTGAGTGAAGTTTGTTGAGCGTGGGTTCTAAGTGTTCCCAAAAGTTTTGATGGATTTTGCTCAATGATTTCAGGGATAAAAATATTGGATCTCATCTTCATCGATCTGGATACAAGTAACGGAGTGCCATCGTGAGCGAATCGCCGCGTGCTCAGAAGAAATATGTTGAAGTCGTCAGGCCGAAGCTGAAAGAACAGTTTCAGTACAAGAACGAACTTCAAATTCCAAGGCTGACTAAGATTACCATTAACATGGGAGTCGGAAAGGCTGTCGAAAACAAGAGTCGTATCGAGCAGGCTGTTCGGGATTTGACTCTGATTGCGGGGCAGAAGGCTGTGATTACAAAAGCCAGGCAGTCCATCTCTCAGTTTAAACTCAGAAAAGATGTCCCGATTGGAGCCAAGGTGACTCTTCGCAAGGCACGGATGTTCGAGTTCTTGGATCGATTGGTCTCGGTGGTCATCCCCAGGCTACGCGATTTCCGTGGGATGAAGCGGAAGTTGGATGGTCAAGGGAACTACTCCATGGGGCTTACCGAACAAATGGTGTTTCCCGAAATCAACCTGGACAATGTTCAGTTCGTTCAGGGGATGGACATCACTTTTACTACTACGGCAAAGACAGACGAGGAAGGCTTCGCCCTCCTGGCGGGTCTAGGAATGCCATTTAAAAGGGAAGGGGATTCGTAGAGGAAATCATGGCAAAGAAATGTTGGGTCAGGAAGGCGAACGCCACTCCTAAGTTCAAAGTTCGAAAAGTGAATCGTTGCAACCTCTGTGGGAGGTCACGGGCGGTTTATAGAAAATTCGGGATCTGCCGGCTTTGTTTCCGGTCTCTTGCCCTCAAGGGTGAGATTCCTGGTATCCGCAAAGCATCTTGGTGAGTGGAGGAAAAACCATGACTATGACTGATCCAATCGCGGATATGTTAACCCGCATTCGGAATGCGTTGATGATCAAGGCCCCCGATGTGACAATGCCTGCCTCAAAAATGAAGGTGGGGATTTGTCGCGTCCTCAAGGATGAAGGTTTTGTTGGGGGCTATTCAGTTCTTGGAGAAGAGGGAAGCCCAAAAGCGACTTTGCAAATTCAGCTCAAATATGATGCTGAAGGAGACCCAACCATTCGACATCTTTCACGAGTCTCCACCCCAGGGTGCAGGCGCTATCGGGGTGTAGGGGAGATTCCTAAAGAGCTGGGGGGGCTGGGTGTTTTTGTCTTAACAACTCCGAAGGGTATTTTGTCCGACCGGGAATGCCGGAAGGAAAACGTTGGTGGGGAGCTTCTCTGCAAAGTGCATTGATCTGAGGGCTTACGCCTCAGGGCTTTCAAGGCTTGATTGCCCTTAGGACAATGCTGATAGGTTTATTCAAAGAAGAGTATTGAGGTTTTCAAATGTCCAGAATCGGTAAGATTCCTGTTGCTATTCCTGCGGGTGTCGATGTGAAAATCGAAGGCTCTCTTTTCAAAGTAAAGGGGCCGAAGGGGGAGCTGTCCATCAATCTGTATCCCGGGATTTCCGCTGAGGCTGAAGGGGGCAGTATTCATTTCAAGCCAGAGGCGGGGCGGGAGGAAGAACTCTCACCCTTTCATGGTTTGAATCGAGCACTTGCTCAAAACATGATCATTGGAGTCACCCAAGGTTTTGCAAAGAAGTTAAAGATTATCGGGACGGGTTATCAGGCCCAACTCAAAGGAAAAACGGTTTCCTTGCAAGTCGGGTTTTGCAATCCAGTGGAAATGGAAATCCCCCAAGGATTAACGGTTGAAGTTCCAAACCCAACGGAGATCCAAATTTCGGGGATTGATAAGCAGGCTGTCGGAGATTTCGCTGCGCGGGTTCGAAAAGTTCGTCCGCCTGAGCCCTACAAAGGCAAGGGAATTCGTTACCACGATGAGGTTGTCCGCAGAAAAGCCGGTAAGGCCATGAGTGCGGGTTAGGCTCAGGAATTTAAGTGAAGATGAAGGGATCATGGTTGGAATCATGATCTGATTAAAAGGAAAATAAGATGAAAACCAAGTCGGAATATATGCGCCTGCTGAAGAAGCGGAAGCGGACTCAGATGCATGTTCGTTCGCGCATCCGCAGAGAGACGCAAAGGCCTCGCCTCAGTGTTTTTCGGAGTCACAAAAATATTTCTGCCCAGATCATTGATGATCTCAAGGGTGAAACTCTTGTGATGGCTTCGAGCCTTGACAAGTCCCTACGGGATCTCGTGAAAGGTAAGCCAAAATCTGAAGTCGCTGCTGAAGTCGGGAAGCGTCTAGGAGAACTCGCAAAGGAGAAGGGGATCTCTGAGGTCGCCTTTGATCGTGGATATTACAAGTTTCATGGCCGAGTTAAGGCTCTGGCTGAAGCCGCGCGTCAGGCCGGTTTGGTGTTTTAGGAAGGCAGTCGAAACATGGTGAAGAGAAAGTTCAACGTACTTCCCCTTCAGGAAGCCTCCGAGTTGGCCCTGGAAGACGATGTCGTAAAAATCAATCGGTCCTCCGCTGTTGTGAAGGGGGGGCGTCGTTTCTCCTTTTCTGCTCTTGCGATTGTGGGTAATCGGAAGGGGGTGGTCGGAATCGGTTATGGGAAAGCGAAGCAGACCCCTTCTGCGGTGGAAAAGTCGGTTAAGGATGGCAAGAAGAATCTCGTCCGAGTGACTCTTGATGGGGCGACGATCCCTCATGAAGTCATTGGGAGGTTTGGAGCGAGCATCGTCAAGCTGGTTCCTGCCTCGCCGGGAACCGGTTTGGTTGCTGGGGGGGCGGTTCGCAAGGTCTTGGAATTGGCAGGAGTTCACGACATCCTCGCCAAATCTTTTGGATCGAACAATCCCATCAATCTCGTAAAGGCGACCCTGGATGGGCTCGTCCAACTTCGATCGCGCAAGGAACTTGCCGAACGAAGAGGAGTGGAACTCTAATGGATTTAGGTAAAGCAAAATCTCTGGGAATGGCCTATACCAAGCGTAATCGGGTGGGCAGGGGACCAGGAAGTGGAAATGGCAAAACGGCCGGTCGAGGGTTCAATGGGCAAAAATCCCGCTCGGGTTACAAGCAGAGGCTTGGATTCGAGGGTGGACAGATGCCTCTGTACCGAAGAATTCCCAGGCGGGGGTTCAATAACGCTCGCTTTTCTGTCCGATTTACCATTATTAACGTCGGCGATCTCAATGGCTTTGATGCTGGAACCGTGGTGGATCTCGATAAGATTTTGGAAGTCGGTCTCACCAGCCCCGAAACTCCTTGGCTGAAAGTCTTGGGAAACGGCGAAATTGATCGCCCTCTTACCATCAAGACCCACAAAGTCTCTGTTTCGGCCAGGAAAAAGATTGAGGCTGCAGGGGGAACGGTTGAACTCCTTCCCTTGGAGCGCCCCAAGGCAAAAAAAACAAAGGAGAGTAACGAGGAATAGGAGCGTTCAACATTCCTTTTTACTCACCCAAGATAATTTGGCCCGGATTGGGTCTGAACTCATAGCCCTGGGGGCTAAGCAACAATGAACCTGAAGATCCTCAACCTCTTCCGTATCCCCGACCTTCGGCGGAAACTGATGATCACCGTTGGACTTCTGTTGGTCTATCGCATCGGTTTCCATATTCCCCTTCCCGGTGTGGATGTGGATGCCCTCCGGGAAGCAGCGGAGCAGTCGGGAACTTTGGCAGCTCTTTTTGGAATCATGAGTTCCTTGACAGGGGGGAGCTTGGGGTCAGCTGCCCTCTTTTCTTTGGGGGTGATGCCCTATATCTCCGCGAGCATTATTTTCTCCCTTTTGACGAAGGTTATGCCAAGCTTGGAAGCCCTCTCAAAGGAGGGCGCGGCTGGTCAGCGCAAGATTAACCAATACACGCGTTTGGCGACCATTCCGATCTGTTTGTTCCAGTCTCTGTTCGTGATCTATGGAGTCTTGCGGATGAAGACTGCGGGAGGAGGAGATCTGGTTCCGCCCGATGTCTGGGGGGTCCCCTATATTCTTGGCACCATGGTCGCGTTGACCGCTGGGACGTTTTTTATCATGTGGCTGGGGGAGCAAATCACCGAGCATGGCCTTGGGAATGGAATCTCCATCATCATCATGGCGGGGATTATCGCGACGATCCCAAAGGCTTTAGTTGGCTTTTTGAATCGCAGGGCTTTGGGAACCGATGAAAAGTTCCAGACCATGCTTCTCTATTCCTTGGCCTGGGTGCTTACTGTCTTTGTGATTGTCTATATCACCAAGGGGCAACGCCGCATCCCGATCCAGCAGGCAAAGCGTACACAAGGCCGTAAGGTCTATGGGGGACAAAGGCATTTCTTGCCCTTCAAAGTGAATCAAGCGGGCGTCATGCCCATCATCTTTGCAGCCGCATTGATGATGCTTCCGAACCTCATGGCCCGGGTTCCCGGCTTGCATTTTTTCTCTGTTTTTCGGGACCCATCCGGCTGGTGGTACATCCTGGTCTATAGCATCTTCATTATTTTCTTTGCATTTTTCTGGGTTCAGATGATGTTCCAACCCAAGGAAATTGCAGACAATCTTAGAGAATATGGTTCGTTTATCCCCGGGATTCGGCCAGGTAAGAAAACGGCTGAGTACTTGGGCTACATTATGAAGAGGGTGACCCTTGCAGGGTCCATCTTTCTCTGTTTGATCGCAGTCCTGCCGAACATTATCACCAAAGAAATCGGAAATCTGCAGGGTACGAGCTTTGCCTATTTCCTCGGCGGAACTTCGATCCTCATCGTTGTTGAGGTGGCCTTGGATCTTGTGGAACAGATCAACGCCCAAATGGTCATGAAGAACTATGACGGGTTTATGAAAGGCGAAGCAAGCACTCGAACCGGTTGGGGTAGAAACGGTTGATGTTGAGGGCGGATCATGGGTGAGATTCTGGTTTTTCTGGGGCCTCCTGGGGCGGGTAAAGGAACTCTTGCTTCATGGTATCGCGAAAAAACAGGAGCCAAGCATATCTCCACTGGAGATGTGCTCCGGCAAGCGGTGAAAGATGAGACCGAAGTCGGAAAGACCGCAGCCAAATATATGAATGCCGGGAAGTTGGTGCCCTTGGATGTCATTTTGGATGTTCTCTTCGAGGCTGTTCCCGATTTCTCTACCGGCACCATCCTTTTGGATGGGTTTCCCCGGACCGTTGACCAGGCAGAGGCATTGGAGAAGCGTCTGGGGAAAAAGAACTTGGAGGTCGACCGGGTTGTCCTTTTTGAGATTCCGGATGAAGATGTGGTCAAACGCCTTAGCGGTCGGCTACTCTGTCCGAATTGCGGGGCTGTCTACAATCTGGAATCGGCTCCTCCACATCGTGAGGGTCTCTGTGATGTGTGTGGGACTGAATTGATTCGGCGCAAGGATGACGAGCCGGATTCTATTCGTGAACGCCTCAAGGTCTATTGGGATTCGACCTCGCCCTTGGTGTCCTATTATCGGGATCGGGGAAAGCTTGTCCCCATTGATGCATCAAAAGGGATTGAAGAAGTCAGATCTGAGTTAAAAAACATTTCAAATTTATAACATTGCACAGGAAGGAAAGGTAATCGTCCGTGGCGAAAGAAGAACCGATCGAAGTGGAAGCCATCGTTAAGGAGGCACTCCCAAATGCACAATTTCGGGTTGTTCTTGACAGTGGTCATGAGATTCTCGCCTATGTCTCAGGGAAAATGCGATCTCATTGGATCAGGATTCTTCCTGGGGACAAGGTGACGGTTCAAATGTCTCCCTATGACCTGACAAAGGGTCGAATTGTCTATCGGGGAGGGTAGGGGGCCTTGGTCCACATTCCATTTTTTTTGCTTCCTTTTGGAAAGCTTCTTGGAATCCAAGGGTTGTGAAAATATAATCCTTCGTCCATTTTTGCAGGTTTTCGGGAGCCCAGTGCTCCTCTCTCTTTTTCCAGGTTTTGAGATGAAAGTTAGAGCATCTGTCCGTCGTTTGTGCGAGCACTGCAAAATTGTCCGTCGCCGTGGGGTTGTGCGAGTGATTTGCAGTGCAAACCCGCGTCATAAACAAAGGCAGGGTCGTTAATCCTCCTCTCATGAATGGTGAACCCAGCCTTTTGGCTGGCAGCAGCTCAAAAAGAGATTTTTTAATACAGATTTGAATCGTCCCAAACCAAGCAGGTTTGTGGATAGGAGAACAGAGTATGCCTCGTATTCTTGGTGTCGACATTCCGAATGATAAGGTCGCCTGGGTCGCCTTGACCTATATCTATGGGATCGGTCCGGCCACCGCCTCCAAGATCTTAGATGAGCTGGGTATCAAAAAAGAGATTCGAGCAAAAGAGCTGACTGATGAGGAACTGGCCAAGCTTGCTAGCACGATCCAAGATCAGTTGGTCGTAGAAGGGCAACTTCGAAGGACGGTTGCACAAAATATTAGTCGTCTCAAAGATATCGGCTGTTATCGAGGACTTCGACATCGGCGAAGTCTTCCTGTCAGAGGACAACGAACTCGTTGTAATGCTCGTTCGCGTAAGGGGCCCAAGAAGGCGATTGCCAATAAGAAAATTGCAAGGAAGTAACTCGGAAAAAGGATTCATGTTGAATCTCGAAACCTTTGATCTTTTGGGGCCTTTTGTCTCCGAAGCTTTGGATCTCAAAGGCTATAGCAGCTTCTCCATGGAGAGTCCTAACGGGTTCGTTTTCAATCATTTACCAGAATTGTTATTCCCTCACCAATATTCCCTGAAGAGAGCCCGATCCCTGTGGTCTTTAAGTGCTGCAGGCTATGTCGGGAAGTAAGTAGAAAAGGCATGAAGACAATGGAAGTTGCACGACCAAGCGGAGATCAAGAGTGAGTTCTCGAGGCGCAAAAAAGAAGATTCGTAGGCATGTGTCTAAGGCGGTTGCACATATCCAAGCCACCTTTAATAACACGATTATTACGATTACGGATTTAAATGGGGAGACACTCTGTTGGAGTTCTTCAGGAACGATTGGCTATAAAGGGTCAAGGAAATCCACCCCTTTCGCTGCGCAACGCGCCGCTGAACGATGTGCCGGGATGGCCCGAAAGATGGGTGTTTCCGAAATCGAAGTCAAAGTGAAAGGGCCGGGTGCCGGTCGTGAATCTGCGATTCGGGCATTGAATAACTCCGGGCTGACCGTCCGCTTGATCGAGGATCGCACCCCGATTCCTCATAATGGATGTCGGGCAAAAAAGAGACGGCGGGTCTAAAAGGAATCACGAGGAAAAACATGGCAAGGATTCATGGAAACGTCTGCAAGCTATGCCGGAGGGAAGGGGGAAAGCTCTTCTTGAAGGGTCAGCGTTGCTTTTCCGAGAAATGTGCGGTTCATCGGAGGCCCTATCCCCCCGGGATGCATACAAGACCGCCCAGGAAACGTTCTGAGTTTGGTTTGCAGCTCCGAGAAAAACAAAAGGCCAAACGTCTTTATGGAGTGATGGAAAAGCAGTTCCGGAATCTTTTTGCGAAAGCCAAAAGGCAGCGCGGGAATACCGGTGAAAACCTTCTTATTCTTCTGGAGAGACGCCTTGACAATGTCGTGCTTCTCCTGGGGCTTGCACAGTCACGTTTTCATGCGCGGCAACTCATTGCCCATGGGAACATCCGGATTAACAATAAGAAAATGACGGTTCCTTCCTATCTTGTGAAGCCGGGAGATGAGATCTCGGTCAAGGATAAGGAATCCATCCAGAAAATCGCGAAGGAAGCGGTTGAATTGAATAAGGGACAAGCCATCCCTGATTGGGTTGAAGCGGATCCTACGAGTTTACGTGGGAAGATCCTCGCCTTTCCGAAGCGCGAAGATGTCCCTCACCCGATTCAGGAACAGCTGATTGTGGAGCTTTGCTCCAAGTAACCCAAGTAAGGGGAGAAGGTCGAATGAGAATCCGTTGGCGTGAATTTGAATTGCCGAACCGGGTGGAGATGGACAAAGAAACTGCCACTCCGACCTTTGGCCGTTTTATCGTAGAACCCTTCCAAAAGGGTTTTGGGACGACCATTGGAAATGGGCTCAGGAGAGTTTTGCTCTCCTCCATCGAAGGAGCTGCGGTGAGCGGTGTCAAAATCGATGGGGTTCTCCATGAGTTTTCCACCATTGATGGGATCTACGAAGATATGCCCATTGTTATTCTCAACCTCAAGAGACTGAGGTTGAGAATTGAGGGCGATGAGCCGGTCGAAATGAGGCTCGATCTTGAGCGAAAAGGCGAGGTTACGGCAGGGGATATTGAACTGCCTGCAAATGTTGAGATCCTCAATCCAGAATTGAAGATCTGCACGCTTACGGACAACATCCGCTTTTCCGCAACGATCTTCGCAAAGAAGGGGCGGGGTTATGTTCCGGCAGAGGAGAACCTGGATGAGACAACGGAAATTGGTCTCATCCCTGTTGATTCTCTTTACAGCCCGGTCTTCCGCTGTCGCTACTCTGTGGGGGCCACCAGATTGGGAGAAGAGACGGATTATGACCGTTTGATCCTCGAAATTTGGACGGATGGCTCCGTCTCACCCGAGATGGCTCTTGTCGAAGCGGGCAAGATCTATCGGAAGCATTTGAACCCCTTCATCCAGTTCTTTGATTTTCAGGAAGAGGAGGTTGTCGAACCGATTACCCTGGATCTTCCTCAGGAGAAGGCTGAACCTGTTTCGGAACTGGATCAGCTCTTGGATCAACCGCTGGATCGCCTGGAGCTTTCTGTTCGAGCAAAAAACTGTTTGGATTCTGAGAACATTCTCACCATCCGCGAACTAGTTTCTTTGTCTGAAACGGATTTGCTGAGGGTCCGCAATTTTGGAAAGACTTCTCTCAAAGAAGTACAGGCCAAGCTTCAGGAGCTTGGGTTGAGCTTTGGGATGTCTGTTCCACCTAGAATCTAATCTGCTTTTCAGAGCTGCAAAACGAACAACTGCGATAGGAGTGAAATCAAATGAGGCACCGTAAGGCGGGAAAAAAACTTGGGCGAAGCCCATCCCACCGGCGAGCGACGCGGCGAAACATGATTGCCGCTTTACTGGGTCATGAGCGAATTGTGACTACCATTGAGAAGGCCAAAGCCTTTAAGCCCGCTGCTGAAAAAATGATTTCCCTCGGTCGGAATAAAACCCTGGCGAACGTTCGCAAAGCGATGGCGGAACTCCAAGACCGGGCTCTAGTGGCTAAGCTCTTCGATGAGCTTGGACCGCGCTATAAGGATCGTCCGGGAGGGTATACAAGGATTTTGAAATTACCCAATCGTAGGTTGGGCGATAACGGAAGTCAGTGCATCTTTGAACTGGTGGACAACAAAATCGTTGAGCGCCAACTCGCCGAAATGGCTGAAGAAGGAGAAGAGTAAAAACGAATCCGGGGGGAGATCGTTTTTACTCTGGGAGATTCTTTTTTCGGGCTCAAGCCGAAGATTGAAGACTCTTAGCGCCTTGTAAAGGAAAGCCCGCGGGATCCCACGATTTTGGCGCACTCATCGAGGAGTTCGTCATCCAAGCCGATTTTAAAATGGCTCCCCGCCTGTAGTCGGAAGCGTTCGCCCTTTGTCGTTTTCAGCTCAAATAGAAGCCTTTGGTTTCCAGGTTTCTTGGAGACTACCTCGGCGATCTGCTCCAGGGTCTCCTTGTTGTGTTTCTTTTCCTCCAAGCAAAGGACGAGGCCATCTACTGCTTGGCGGACATAGCGTTCGGCCGGAATGATTTCATCGGCGAGCAAGGCGGGTTCTTCCGATCCCTGATCGATACGTGCCTTCAGGAAGATCAATGCATCCTCGATGATTCGGTCCCTGACTTCGTTGTACGTTTTGGAGAAAACGGTCACGGGGACGCTCCCCTGGAGATCTTCAAGCCTGAATTTTGCCATCTTTTGGCCTTCGTTGCGCCCGGATTTGATGGTCATGATTCGGATAGAGGAGATCATTCCCGCGAGGAGTACGGAATCCTTCCCTCCTTTTTCCCGAAGTTCCGCAAGATCGCCTGTTGTGGTCCCTGCAAGCCTGGAGAAGAATCTCCCCCGTCTCTCAAAAGGATGCCCGGAGAAGTAGAAACCCATCGCTTCTTTTTCGAGAGCGAGTTTTTCTTGTTCCGACCATTCAGGGATCGCTCTTTTTTTGCGTTCGGTGTTAGGAGGTGGGCTCATCTCGAACAGGAGGGTCTGTCCCCGTTGGCGATCTGAAGCAAACTGCGCTGCGTCTCTCAGGGCTTCGGGGATTGTTTCGAAGACTGCTTTCCGAGTCCATCCGGTAGAATCGAAGGCCCCGGACTTTGCAAGGGTCTCGAAAGCTGTCTTATTGACCACAGATGCATCCCAGCGTTCGGCCAATTCAAAAATATCGGCATATGGGCCACCCTTTGCACGTTCTTGTACGAGGAATTCGGCAGCTTTTTCACCGAGTCCTTTTAATGCTCCCAGTCCATACCGGATGGCCCCATCCTCCATGCTGAATTTTGTGTGGCTCCGGTTAATGTCTGGAGGGAGGACTTCGATTCCCATTTTCCCAGCTTCTTCGACGAAGTCGCGGACTTTGTCCGTAACTCCCATATCACATGTCATGAGAGCACATAAGAGTTCGCTGGGATAGTTTGCCTTAAGCCAGGCCATCCTGTAGGTCAGGAGGGCGTAAGCTGCGGAGTGGGACTTGTTGAAGCCATATCCCGCGAAATACTCCATTAGGGAAAAGATCTCATCAGCATCCTTTTTCGGATATCCCTTGGCAACCGCGCCTTTGACGAACTTGCCCCTGAACTTTTCCATGACCTCAGGTTTTTTCTTCCCCATTGCTTTTCGAAGTGAATCCGCTTCGTTGAGGGAAAAGCCAGCCATTGTGTTCGCGATCAGCATGACTTGTTCCTGGTAGACAATGACGCCATGAGTGTCTTCGAGGATTTCTTTGAGGCATTCGTGGGGGAAAACAACGGGTTCTTCTCCGTGTTTCCGTTTGACATACATGTCAACCATGCCGGATTTCAGAGGACCAGGCCGATAAAGGGCGAGAACGGCGATGATGTCTTCAAAATGATCCGGTTTCAGGCGCACCAAAAGCTCCCGCATTCCATCGGATTCGAGTTGGAAAACCCCCTGCGTCTCCCCAGATTGGAGAAGGGCATAGGTTGCGGGATCATCCAGCTTCATGGCATCAAAGTCGATGCTGACCCCATGGGTATCCTGAATCAGATCTAAAGCCTCCTGAATGATGGTAAGGGTTTTTAAACCCAAAAAGTCCATCTTGAGCAGACCTATATCCTCCAAGTCGGTCATCTGCCATTGGGTGGTGATATCGTCCCCGTTTTTATAAAGAGGGACGTACTGATCGAGGGGCTTATCGGAAATCACGACACCCGCGGCGTGGGTGGAAGAGTGACGACAGAGACCTTCAAGTCGGACTCCAATGTCAAAAAGTTGGGAAATCTCAGGGGAACTGCTTCGAAGCTCCTTGAGTTCCTGGTCCTTTTCCAGGGCATCTTTCAGAGAGGCTCCCGGCCCTTGGGGGATTTTTTTTGCAATCCGGTCTACATCCCGAAGGGGGATGGCAAGGGCTCTCCCCACATCGCGGATCACTCCACGGGAAGCCATGGTTCCAAAGGTGATGATCTGTGAGACATTCTCTTCCCCGTATTTTTCCCTTACATATTCAATCACCTTTTCCCGCTTGTCTCGGCAGAAATCGATGTCGATATCCGGCATCGAGATCCTTTGGGCGTTGAGGAAGCGCTCGAAGAGGAGGTTATATTTCAGCGGGTCGAGCTCGGTGATCCTCAAGCAATAGGCAACGATGGATCCTGCCGCGGATCCACGACCAGGTCCTACGGGAATCTCGTTTTCTCGGCCAAAGCGGATGAAATCCCAAACGATCAAGAAGTAGCTGATAAAGCCCAGCTTTTTGATGATGCCTTTTTCATACTCGAGCCGCTCTCGCACTTCGGGAGTGATTTCTCCATATCGTTCTCGGGCTCCTGTTTCGCAGAGCCGGTTGAACATCTCTTCGGGAGACTCTCCCGTCTCCGGGGTAAAGATAGGAAGGTGATAGGTGTCAAAGTCGAGAGCGACATCGCAACGTTCGGCGATTTCTGCACTTCGATAGAGGGCTTCATGATCATCAGGAAAAAGCTCCCCCATTTGTTTGCGAGTCCGAAAATAGAGGTCAAGATCGTCCATTCTGAAACGGTTTTCTTCATGAACAGTTTTTCCTGTGCAGATACAGAGGAGAATGTCCTGCGCCTTGGAGTCGCTGGGCTGGAGGTAATGGACATCGTTTGTAACTACAAGGGGGATGTTGGTTCGCTTGTGAAGCTCCTTCATCCTAAGGGTGGCAGGTTCTTGGCCCCCATATCCTGTATCCATGATTTCGAGAAAATAGTTCTCTTTCCCAAAGATTTCCTGATAAGTGCCCGCTGCTTCAACCGCTTTTTGTATGTCGTTTTGTTCAAGGGTTCGATTGAGTTCTCCCGCCAAGCAACCGGAGAGGGCGATGAGGCCCTTGCCATATTGGGACAGGATCTCCTTATCCATCCTGGGTTTTCGGTAGAAGCCCTCTTTGTAGGAAAGAGAGGACAGCTTCATGAGGTTCTGCCAACCTTCCAGGTTTTGGGCGAGGAGAGTGAGATGATAGGTGGGGTTGTCTACTTTATTCCCCTTTTGCAAGCGGCTTTTGCCCGCTAAGTAAGCTTCCATCCCCAGGATCGGTCGAACTCCCTCTTTTTTGCAAGCCTTGAAGAAGGGGATGGATCCAAAGAGGTTCCCATGGTCTGTCAGGGCAATGGCCTTTTGTTCATCTCTTGCGGCCGCCTTGGCCAACTCCTCCACTTTGCAAGCTCCATCCAGAAGTGAGAAGTGGCTGTGGACATGGAGATGGACGAAGTCGGGTGACGATGTTGCCATGCATTTCTCCCCTTTTGAATAGAAGCGATCCCTCAAACTTCCCATCCTAGCGTAGCCTCGGATAGATTCCTAATCGAGGATCCGAGTGGCCAAGAAGAATCTGTTCGGTGCAACCCTCACCCTCTGTCCCAAAAACGCTAGAAGCGTTTTTACCAAACCCGTAGAAAACCCGTCCGCGGGTTTTTTGGTAGAAAGCCCTCTGGGCTTTTGGGAATACCAAAGACCCAAGTCCCCCCAATAGCTCAAGCCCATCCCCAAAACGCTAGAAGCGTTTTAACCAAAAAACCCCCGGAGGGGTTTTCCACAGCTAAAGCCCATCCACAAAACGCTAGAAGCGTTTTAACCAAAAAACCCCCGGAGGGGTTTTCCACAGCTAAAGCCCATCCCAAAGCGCTAGAAGCGTTTTAACCGCCTCAAAACCTAGAAAGGGTGCCCAATGGGCCTAGGCCACCAGCCGGAGTTTCCGAGCAACATCCCCAATGATGTCGCGGATTTCTTCAAGCTGGGCCATGGTATGGGTTGCCATGACGGAAGTACGGATCAAGTCCATTCCAGGCGGGACTGCCGGGGCGGTCACGGGGTTCGTGAAGAGGCCGGCTTCATAGAGTTTTTTCCAGAAATGGAAGGTTGCTTCCTGGTCTCCAATCAGGATAGGAATGATAGGCGTTTGGCTCGGCCCGGTGTCGAATCCCAATTCTTGGATGGCGGTCCTCAGGAAATTCGCGTTTTGCATAAGGCGTGTTCTGCGTTCGGGTTCAGCCTCAATGATGTCCAAGGCCTTCAAAGTCGCCGCAACCGATGCAGGGGGAAGGGAGGCCGAGAAAATCATGCTTCTTGCATGGTGTTTAATGAAATCGATGACCGAAGCATCACCGGCAACATATCCACCAATCGACCCAAAGCTCTTGGAGAAGGTCCCAAGGATCAGGTCCACCTTGTCTTCGACATTGAAATGTTCTGCCGTTCCCCGACCCGATTTTCCCAAGATTCCAATTGAATGGGCATCATCCACGAGGATCCTTGCACCGAATTCTGCAGCAAGCTCCGTGATCTTCGGGAGATTGGCAAGATCCCCAAGCATGGAAAAGACACCATCTACAACGATGAGCTGTCCTCCTCGCCGGCCCGCCTGGTTGGCTTCCAAGACCTTTCGGAGCTCGTCCATGTCGTTATGGCGGAACTTTTTGATCTCTCCAAAACCCAATCGACAGCCGTCCATGATGGATGCGTGGTTCTCTCTGTCGGTGAAGATCGTGTCTTGGCGCCCCGCTAAACTGGAGATCACCCCAAGGTTCGTCTGGAATCCGGTTGTAAAGACGAGAGCTGCGTCTTTTCCCAAAAAGCTTGCAAGCCTTCTCTCCAATTCTTCATGGAGCTCCAAAGTCCCATTGAGAAAACGGGATCCCGTGCAGCCTGATCCAAGTTTGTGGATGGCTTCAATTGCTGCTTGCTGCACCCTTGGGTCATGAGTCAAGCCTAGATAATTATTGCTCCCGACCATGAGGAAGCGTTTTCCATCTATCTGGACTTCGGTCCCCTCGCTCTCGCCGATGGGGTGGAAGTACGGATAGATCCCCATCTTCTTGAGCTCTTCAGACCGATGGAAGGAAGAGCATTTATCGAACAGGTCCATATCGGGCTTGTTAGCCATTGTGTTTTTCTTCGGATGGGGCAGAAAGGCAATAAGTCATCCAGGGAGTTCTCCCACCTAGCCAGGAAAAGGACTCGGGAGAGGTCCCACGCGAGCGTATTCTACGTGAGGGGCTCTTGAGGAAGAACTGGAAAGAGCTTAGCTCAATTGCGGGAGAATTAGGAAAGCAAGGAATCGGAAATGTAATAGCGCTAACCTGTTTGGATCTAGCGGTCCCATGAAAAAGGGGACCAAAGGGATGAAGGTTCCAAGCGGCAGAACTCTGTGTAACTGAGTCCTCATCCAGCTTGTTCCAAGCGAAAGAAGTCCTGAGCTTGGAACCCCAGACACCCCCCAGTGTACCTTGGTGGGGGTGAATTGGGCTCGCCTTCTCCCGTGTTTTTTTCTTCTCAGGCCAACGAATCAATGCCAACAAGTCCTCAAACAAACAAGGAAACCCAGGATCCAACATCCCAGGATAGGGGAAAAATCTTGGTCACCGGGGCAACTGGGTTCGTCGGAACTAACCTCTGCCACCGATTTATGGTCGAAAAGATGCCCTTTTTGGCCCTGGTTCGTTCTCCCGTCAAGGCCGAAGCCCGTGGACTGCCTAAAAACTCGCTTCTAAAAGGAGATCTTTCTTGCCCTGAGGAATGGAATTTGGAGGAAATTCGGGCGGTTGTGCACCTTGGTGGGCTTGTTCGAGCCCTGAAATGGAAGCAGTTTGAGGCCATCAATGTTGAAGGGACACGGCGCCTCGCCGCCCGGATTCGACAGTTGGACCCCAGGATTCCCTTTATCCATCTTTCTTCACTCGCCGCTGCTGGGCCCTCATGGGATGGGAGCTTAAGTGCCCACTCACCGATCTCCGCAAAACCCTGTTCCCTCTATGGACGCAGTAAAATGCTTTCGGAAAGGGCCGTTTTGGAAAGCGGTCTCCCATGCACCATCCTTAGGCCCTGCGCGGTCTATGGACCTTGGGACACCGACGTTCTTGCCCTTTTCAAGCAGGTGAATCAGGGTTTGGGCTTTGTGGCCGGCCCCCCTTCACGTTTTTCCCTTGTCCATGTGGAGGATCTGGTGGAGGCGATCCTGCTTGCCTTGAACGGACCAAAGGAAGGAAGGATTGTTCCGATCGCGTTTCCGGATCCGGTTGGGGATGTGGAATGGCTCCAGTTGATCGGGCAAGCTGGGCGTAAAAAGGTTCGGGTGTTTCGGCTCCCGCTGGTTTTGGCCGCGGGTGTCGCGTGGGGAGCGGAAAGCTGGGGAAGGCTGCGGGGGCGGGCACCTTTGTTTGGAAGAGACAAGTATCGTGAGCTGGCTGCGGGGTCTTGGGTTGGAGCTCCGGAGGCTGCGGAGAAGTTCCTAGGATTTCGGGCGAAAAAAAAACATTTGGAGGGTTTCGCCCAAACCTGGGATTGGTATCGGGAGATGGGTTGGCTTTGAGGAAGGTCGCACCATGTCCGGATGAGAATGGATCCTTTCGGGCCTTTCTTCTTCACCTTTCTTTGTCTGAAGAAGCTTAGCGGCGGGTCCCGGAGAGGAGGTGGACGAGGAGGGCCTTTTGAACGTGGAGTTTGTTTTCGGCTTGGAGGTAGGCGAGGGAGCGGGGAGCATCGAGGACTTCGGTGGCGACGGAGACGCCGCGGTGGACGGGGAGGGGTTGAAGAAACCAGGGTTGTCCCGCTTGATGATAAAGATCCTCGCTGAGATTCCAGGAGTCCAGGGAGCGCTTGAGGAGGGCTTCGCGGTCGGGGTCACTGTAATGTGCCAGGGAAGCCCATGAGCGGGCATACAGAAAATCACAACCCCGGAGGCTTCCCTGCAAATCATGCGCTGTCTGGAGGGAGCCACCACTTTGGCTGGCGTTTTCGGAAGCTTGGGAGAGGATTTCGGCATCGAGCTCAAACCCTTTGGGGTGCGCAAGGATGACATCCATTCCCATGCGACAGGCCAATCCGAGGAGGGAGTGGGGAATCCCGGGGCTCTGGGAGCTGGGACTCTGGACCCAGGTGATTGCGAGGCGTCGTCCTTTGAGTGAGCGAACCTTTTGGCGCATGGTATAGATATCCGCAAGGGCTTGGCAAGGGTGGTGCACCTTGGATTGCAGGTTAATGACGGGGATCTCGGAATTCTCAGCGAAGGTATTGAGGTCTATGTCTTGGCGGTCCTTCTCCCAGCTTTCCCCGCGTTTGGAAAACCGAATTCCCACCGCGTCCAAGTATTTAGAGAGAGTCCGGGCTGCATCGCGAATGTCCTCAACCTGGTGCCCGGCGAAAGGGCTGCCACCTTCGTCCTCGTTTGAAAAGGGATACAGGTCGTCGGGGGCGGAGAGAGTCAAGGCGGAACCGCCCAATTGGATCATGGCCACAGCGAAACTGACTCGGGTTCGTAAACTCTTGGATTCGAAGATCATTCCCAGAGTTTTTCCCTGGAGAAGATTGCGGGGTTTCCGATCACGGATGCGATCAGTGAGCTCAAGGAGATCGAGGATTTCGGAATCATTGAGGTCTGAAGGACGAAGAAAAGAACGGGTTTCCATAAATATCCCCATGAATGTTGGCTAGGATGCCAAAATGGTTTTTCCATCTCTTGACGTACCCGATGACCCCTGGCAACGCGACCTCCATTTTATGGAAATTGCTCTGCGAGAAGCTGCTGAAGCCGGTCTTCGAGGTGAAGTCCCGGTGGGAGCGGTTGTTGTGCTCGAAAACCGTATTCTGGCTCGCGAGAGTAACCGTTGCGAAGAATTGAAGGATCCCACGGCCCATGCGGAGCTTCTCGCGATCACGACAGCTTGCTCCTCCTTGGGGGAAGGCCGCCTCGTGGGGGCCGAAGTCTATGCAACTCTTGAGCCTTGCTTCATGTGTGCGGGCGCCCTCCTCCACGCTCGGGTGGCGCGGATTGTGTTTGGGGCCTTCGACCCCAAATTCGGCGCCTGTGGGTCGCTTGCGGACCTCCCGACCGACAAGCGACTCAACCACCGCTGCCAAAGGCATGCAGGAGTCCTGGGGGAGGAGAGTGCTGGACTGCTCAAAGCCTTTTTTGGGGAAAAGCGCAAAAAAGGCAAAAAAGATCGTTGAATCAGCAATCCCTTTTTCCTTTTTCTTTACTTTGACTGGGAGTGCCTCCAGAATCCCTCGCCCCGATGGTCTTGGGAGAGGTGCCGGAGCGGCCGAACGGGCCGGATTCGAAATCCGGTGAAGGGTCATCCCTTCCGGGGGTTCGAATCCCCCCCTCTCCGCCACCATCCTTTGCCCTCTTCGGGTGGGGAAACACCCGGCCGTGTCAGGCAAGCCGTGGAAAAAGACTTCCCGGTGGGCTAGGCTCTTTGGCCGGTAATTATTTTTAGAGGCGTCATTCGAGGTTCTACTTCGCTTGTTGCCTGGTTCATGGATTTATGGAGAGATGTCCGAGTGGCTTAAGGGGCGCGCTTGGAAAGCGTGTGTGGGGGTAACCCCACCGGGGGTTCGAATCCCCCTCTCTCCGCCAAATCTATCGGAGGTCTGGATTGACGGTCGGGCCCTGAGCAATGGGACGGTGCGAACCTGGTCAGGCCGGGAACGGAGCAGCCATAAGCATGCGGTTCCATGTCTCGGGATTCCTGGCCGTCATTCCAGGCCTCCGGTTTTCCCCCTTTCAAGGCGAGCCCGATGAGCGAAGAGCCTCTTGGTCCAGAGGAAGGTAAGGGAGAGGACAAACTTCCTTCTGCTTCGAATTATCAAGCGCTTGCGAGGCGTTTCCGGCCTCGGGTTTTCGGGGAGGTTGTTGGGCAGCCCCAGGTGATCCAAACCCTCGAGGGCTTTATTCGCCAAGGGAGGCTTCCCCATGCATTTCTTTTTTGCGGAAGTCGGGGGGTAGGGAAGACCACTTCCGCCCGGATCCTGGCCCGAGTGGTCACCTGTGCGGACCTTCAGGGAGTGGATCCCTGCGGCAAATGCCCCTCATGTATGGATTCTCTGGATGGGGGGGGCATGGACATCCTTGAGTTGGACGCAGCCTCCAACAACAGTGTCGAGGACGTCCGGGCCTTGAGGGAACAAGCCGGTTTCATGCCGATCAAGGGGAAAAAGCGGGTCTTCATCTTGGACGAAGTCCATATGTTTTCCAAAGCGGCTTTTAACGCTCTTTTGAAAATCCTCGAAGAACCTCCCGAGCATGTCGTTTTTATTTTGGCGACCACCGAGTTACACAAGGTCCCGGATACCGTGCGCTCCCGGTGTTCTGTGCTCCCCTTTCGGCGGATTGGTGAGACTGCGATCCAAGAACGGCTTGCCCAAATCTGTGCAAGGGAGGGGAAAAGCATAGATCCACAGGTCTTGGGGGAGATCGCAGCCTCCTGCATGGGGGGGCTTCGGGACGCTGAGACAGCATTGGAGCGGATCCTGCCTTTGGCTGAGGGCTTGGATCTCGAAGGGTTCCGGAAGTTTGAAGGACGCCTTGGACTGCAGCGGGCTTTGCGGCTTGTAGGAGACTGCCTGCGGGGGGATGTGGGGGCAGCACTGCGATATGCCAGGGAGGCCTCCGAAATCGGCGCGGAGGAGCGAGAATGCTTGGGAGAGATCCTGGCGGTGTGCCGTTTTCTCTTTTGTCTTGTCGCTGACGGTAAGGATACCTTGCTGATTGAAGCGGAGGGAGAATGGCGGGAGCGGCTTGTCGCTTTGGCTCAGGAGACGACCCTAGCCCATTTGGACGGCATGATGCAATGCTTGATCCTGGCGAGGGACCGGATGCGACGCTTCGATGATCGCCGGGTTCTTTTGGAGCTGACCCTGACTCGTCTGGCGAGATTGAGTGAGACAAGGACTTTGCAGGAAGTGCTCGAAAAAGCTCCTACCGCCCACTCGCCTTCAAGCCTGCAGCCACCCTCTCCTTCCAATCCAGCGAGTTCTTCGAAGCCTGCTTCGACCCACGCGGAGCCTTCACGGACCCAGGCAAAGCCTCCCCATCCCCAGAATAAAACTGCAGGATCGAGTTCTCCATCTCCCCCCACAAGTTCGGATCCCTGGATGGCTGCCCTTGAGATTGTGGGCGGGAAAAAGCGTCTCTTGGGGACCATTTTGGTACGGGGGAAACCCATCTGGGAAGACCAGAACACGCTCCGGGTCGAGTTGGTGCCTACAGGCCGAATCGATCGGCAGTTGTTGCAAAGGCCTGACTCTGCTGCGCTTCTGGCCTCATCCCTAAAAACGGTGATGCAGCGAGACGTTCATGTTCGTTTTGTTCTCATGGACGGGACCGAGGCAGTGCAACCGCCTTCCTCTCCTCCTTCCGGGCCTTCTAAGGGGCTTCCCCCCGCAGACGAGGACCTTCCCGAATTGGGGCGGGAGATCAAAAGGACCTTTGGAGCGAACCTCGTGGATCGAAAGATGGAAAACCCCGGGGCTTGATTCTATGAGCGAGAACCGGACCATGGTGGCCGGTTGTTGACTGGATATTCGAAAAAACAAAAGGAGACAGGCTGATGGCTGGTGATATGAACTTGTTGAAACAGGCTCGGATGATGCAAGAGCGGATCCAAGAGGTGCAAAAGGATCTAAAAGAACGGATCGAAGAGGGCAGTGCTGGTGGGGGTGTCGTCAAGGCTTATGTCAATGGTCAAGGGGAGATCATGGGAGTAAAAATTTCGGCAGAGGTTGTTGATCCTGAGGATATTGAGACCCTTGAGGAGCTGGTGGCTGCGGCTTTTAAAAATGCTGTTGAGAAGGCAAAGGAACTCGAGGCAAAGGAAATGCAGAAGGCTACCGGGGGACTCAATCTACCTGGGATGAATTTCTGATCCATGCCCTCCCACCCCCGCCCCAAAGCGCTGGACCGGCTGTGTAAGGCCTTAAGCCGGCTCCCTGGAGTTGGAAAGGTTACTTCCGAGCGACTTGCCTATCATCTGATGCAGGTTCCTGAGGCCGAGGCTTTGGACCTTGCCTCTGCAATCCAGGAGGCGAGGAGGGATGTCCGGATTTGTTCGGTCTGCTTCAACTTAGACCAGGAGGATCCATGCAGCATTTGCCGGGATACGACCCGGGATCGGACTCTCGTTCTTGTGGTCGAGGGGCCAAGAGAAGTTGCAGCCTTTGAGGAGTCCGGGTTTAGAGGGCTCTACCATGTTCTCCAGGGGCGTGTGTCTCCGCTCGAAGGGATCTCAGAAAAGGATCTATCTCTTCAAGGACTCGTGCGCAGGGTGAAGGAGGGGGACTTCCAAGAATGTTGCCTTGCCATGAATCCGGATCTTGAGGGTGAAGCAACCGCGGATCTTTGTTTCTCCGCCTTGAAAAAAACAGGGGTTCTGGTCACTCGTCTGGCGCGGGGAATTCCCGCAGGGGCATCTATCCTCCAAGTCCAGCAACCAATCTTGAGCGATGCCTTCCAAGGCCGTCGCAAGTTCCAGTCCTGAGCCTGGTCGCCCTTTATTCCCCAGAAACCTAGGTGCATCCTCTCCGCCCCTACAGCCTTTCAGTGAATCTGCCGATGTCATGGACATTGGCAGTTCATCAAAGGCTAGGGCATGAGCTTCGGTATTCGACTCGGACAAACTCAAGAACAGCGGCAACTTATGCTGCCGAAAATGCTGCAGGCAATCGAGATCCTGCAGCTTTCCACCCAAGCCCTTGTTGCTCGCATCGAAAAGGAACTCGAGGAAAACCCCGTTCTGGAAGTTGAGGAGGCCAAAATTGAAAAGGAGCCGGAGGAATTCACCTCGGAGGCTCAACCTGCAGGTTCTAACGAAGATCGACCGGATCTTTTTGGGATGATCGCGACAAGGCCCGAAACCCTACAGGAGCACCTGATGAAACAGGTGGGGCTCTTGGATTTAAGCCCTCGAACCTTGGAGACTTTGACCTTTTTGATCGGCAGCTTGGATCTCAACGGCCACCTCCGAATGGATGAGGAAGAGGTTTGCCGCGTTCTGGGTCCCGATGCCCCCTTCCAAGAGGCTTTGGATATCCTGCATTCTTTGGATCCTGTAGGTATCGGGTGGCCCGGTCCGATTGAGGCCATGATGGCCCAAATTGATCCGAGCTGGGAAGAGGGACCTCTTTTGTATCGCCTGCTGGAAGAAGAGCTCGAAGAGCTGGCCAAAAACCGCCATCCTAAGGTGGCAGGGAGGCTGGGGCTTTCCTTGGAAGGTTTGCAGCATCTCATTGAAAAGTTCAGAGGCTTGGACCCTTCTCCCGGACGGGCTTTTTTAAGTGGGGATGCACCCCCAATTGTCCCCGAAGTTTGTGTTCGTTGGGAGGATGGAGAGTGGCAATACTATTTGGATGACGCACGAATCCCACCCCTTCGGCTCCGATCGGAATATGAAAAGTTGGCCAAAGACCCTTCAACCGATGGTCGCACAAGAAAATTCCTAAGGACTCGCATTCAAAGCGCAAGAGATCTCATCCGAGCAGTAGAACAGCGAAAAGAAACGCTTGGCCGGGTGGTGCGGGCCGCCTTGGATCGGCAGCTTCCCTTCTTGGAAAAAGGCAAAGCCTTCCTCAGGCCCATGAAAATGCAAGAAGTGGCCGAAGCTGTCGGGATCCATCTTTCGACGGTTTCCCGAGCGATTGCAAATAAATATGTGGAAACAGACTGGGGCCTCTTTGCTTTAAGAGACCTCTTTGACGGCGGACGCACCATCGGGGGAGGTGATCGAGGGGGGGAGGCTCGGATTTCGATCCAGGAGAAAGTGAAGAAGATCATTGCTGCTGAAAACCCCAAGAATCCCCTGTCCGATGAGGCCGTGGCCGAGGCACTCGAAAAAGAAGGGATTCATATTGCCCGGAGGACCGTCGCTAAATATCGGAGTGAATGTAACATCCCCTCCAGGTGGCGTCGAAAGCAGCATTAGCCTGCTTATAGGTTTTCTATGGCTTCTTTCTGAAGAAGAGGCCCTTTCCAGGACTCGATGGGCGATAAAAAGTTGAAAACTTCTGTGCTGCTATTGAAGCCTGGGGCAGGACCGGCTTACATCCGGGAGTGGAATCCACATCTCGAAAATGCAGACTTTGGGTGTCCTACGATGGAACCGGGTTGGGGGGCTGGCAGCGCCAGTTGGGTCGTGAGACGGTTCAGGAGTGGCTTGAGCGAGCTTTGGAGTATGTGGGGGCAGGTCGGACATGTGTCCATGGAGCAGGTCGAACAGACGCAGGTGTGCATGCCCTAGCCCAGGCAGCCCATGTGGTCCTCGAGAAGGGTCCTCCTACAGATCGCCTCCATTTTGCATTAAACACTGCCCTGCCCCCCTCCATTCGGGTTCTCTTTGCCGAAGAAATGCCCAAGGACTTTCATGCTCGCTTTTCTGCGAGGGGAAAGCTCTATCTCTATCGCATCGCTGCCCAAGAAGTCCTTCTTCCCCCTCTCCGGAGGTTTTTCCATTGGGAACGAAGGGCTTTGGACCTTTCTGCAATGCGGAGGGCGGCGAGCCATATCATTGGCAAGCGGGATTTCGCAGCCTTTGCGACCCATCCAGGGATTCCCAGGGTCCGCTCCACCGTTCGCACGATTCGAGGTCTGCATCTGTTTCGGACTCGTTTTGGGATTGATCTCTATGTTTCCGGGGATGGGTTTCTCTATAACCAGGTGCGTACCTTGGCGGGGACTCTTGTGGAAGTCGGGAGAGGTAAAACCCACCCGGATAAGATCAGGGATATTTTAGAATCCAGGGATCGAAAGCAGGCAGGGCCTACTCTTCCTCCTCAAGGATTATTTCTTGTAAGAGTGGACTATGGGGACCAATATCCTCCTAGCCGTTTACTGCGACGAAATCACAAGGCTTTGTAGGTTTCAACAGATCTGGTCGAAAGGTATAAGTGCATTGCTGGAACAACACCCAGGTTGCAAGCGTTTGCCCTGGTGTCTCGCGATTCTCAATTAGATGGAGGAGTGACCTTGGACATCGAAATCAAGACGACCGAAGGGATTGTCCCGGACCAAGCCAAAGAATATGCAACCAAGAAGGTCTCCAAAATTGGCAAGATCTTTAATCGTGTGGGGGGTGTGCATGTTTTTCTCGGAAGCCGGGAGCTTCATGGACGGCCCCATGGGACTGCACGGGTAGTCGCCCATTTGGATACGGGAGCTGTGCTGGTAGCCGAGGAGGAACACAGTGACCTGAGAGCTGCCATCGACCTTGTCTCCGAAAAGATCGAACGTCAGGTTCGGAAAGAAAAAGAGAAGCTGATAGATCGCAACCGCCAAGGCTCTCCTCTGAAAGAAGGCATCCATCCCTCAGAGGAAGGGCCAGAGACCATCGACGAAGAGTAAGCCGTTTTTATTCATGAGCTTGCGCAAGCTAAAGAATGCTTTTGGCTCAAGGCTTGGGTTTTTCGAAGCCCATAGATGTTTCCCCGCATCTTGGATCCAAAGGGGTTGATTGTCTCTTGGAATGGACCTTCAGGACCAAGCTCCCTTCTTAGGGCTTGTTCACGGGGAGTCCTGTCAGGAAAAGGCCTTCCCATGCAGCGATCTCGTGAAGAAACCGGGTCCAGGTATTTTTTTCATAAAATCTTCTTGCGCTTGGGAGATGAGAAATCGATGGAAGTTCTTTGCATTTGCCCTCTTTTTCTTTTCAAAGAGGGGCCTATGCTTCTTTCCCTGAAATTCTAGGTCTGCGGGCCTTTTAGGAACTGTCCTTTTCGGAACTAGGGATTGCCTCTCATGGATCATTGGCGTTGTTTTTCGAAGCAAAATGTGTTGGCGAATTTAAAATCCAACGATGTTCAAGGAGCCATGGATGAAACCCTGGCAGTTTTGGCAAAGGCTGGAAGCATAAACAAAGAGGTCCTCGAGTCGATCCGAGCAAAAATAAAGGAAAAGGTCGAGGTGGGGGCGACCGGGGCGATTGGACACGGAGTTTCAGTCCCCCATGTCAAAGTACCTGGGATTGAAAAATCTCATGTTGTCTTTGCCCTCTCCCGAGAAGGGATTGAGTTTGGGGCGGGAGATGGGGAACCTGTCCACATGATTTTTCTTGTGACGGGTCCTGTGGATGCTCCCGAGGAGCATCTTGCCCTGATGCGATGGATTGCAAGTATCTCACGCAATCCCGACTTCCGCAATTTTGCGAAAGTTTGCAAAAACCAGAAGGAAATCCTCGAGTTGTTCAAGGAAATGAGTGGAGCTTGAACGACTCCTTTGGTGAGTCGTAGTTTTTTTCTCACCTTTATGACTTGACGTTTGATCGTGGAAAACAGCCAGAACAATTCCGAGCATCCAGGCCAGGATACCCCATCCTCCAAGGTGGCTGAGGTTCGAGTGCAGGTTGTCAACAGTCAGGGACTCCATGCTCGGCCTGCACACCAGATCGTTCTCGAAGCAAACCGGTTCCCCTGCAAAATTACCGTCGCCAATGGGGATTTGGTTGTGGATGCAAAATCCATCATGTCTTTGATGATGCTGGCAGCTGAAAAGGGGACCTTGTTGGTGATTCTGGCAGAGGGTGACCAAGCGGAGGAGGCGGCCGAGGCCATTGGTGGATTGATTCGGAAAGGATTCGGCGAGGAATAACCCGGGTTTTACCTCTCTTTTCCTTCCCCTTTCCTCCCATGAGATGGAATGAGACCACGATCCATGCGGATCCCCCGACTTCCTGAATAAAACGGGTTAAAGATCTCTTTGCTGGCGGGCCGAAATGTTTTCCTGGGTCCCGATTCCAATTCAGCGATCGGGGCGGCTGATCCTCATTGGGGGGCAAATGCTAAAAGGCCGAAAAAGCGTTATCGGACTGGATCTCGGGAGTTCTTGTATCAAGGCGGTCGAGATTACCCGAGATAAATACGATTACATCATAACCGGATATGGGCAGATTGAAGTCCAAAATGAAGCGGCTCGACCTGACGCGATCCGTCAGCTTTTTGATCAATGCCGATTTAAAAGCAAAAAGGTTGTTACTGCCGTAAGCGGTAAGTCGGTCATCGTCCGCTACATCAATATGGTGCAGATGTCCGATGCCAATTTACAGGACGCCATCCGGTTCGAAGCGGATAAATATATTCACTTCGACCTGGATGAAGTTGAGCTTCAGTGTCAAAAGTTGATGGACCTTCCTCCAAGCGAAGGCGAAGAGTCAACGGAGATGAAGGTTCTCCTTGTTGGGGTGAAGAAAAGCCTCGTCGAGGATCAAGCGCAGATGCTTGTGGACCTGGGAGTTCATCCCCTTGCAATAGATGTGGATGCTTTTGCGGTTGGAAATGCCTTTGAACTAAATGAGATGCTCGCTCCAGGCTTGGTGGATGAGGGGCGGATCTTGGGCTTGGTGGATATCGGCGCAAGCAAAACAAGCATCAATATTTTGAGGAACGATGTCAGCTTGTTCGCCCGAGAGATCTATATCGGAGGGGATGACTTTACCAATGCCATCATGCGTCGGATGGGAGTGGATCTCTACGAAGCCGAAACCCTAAAGCGGGATCCAAAAGACCAAGCAGAGGAGATTCGGGAGGCAGTGCTTTCTCTGATCGAGGATCTTGGAAATGAGATCAACCTCTCCTTTGATTTCTTTGAGAATCAATACGATGGCGCGGTTGATCAAGTCTACCTTTCTGGAGGTGGATCGATGTTTCCGGGTCTGGAAGAAGAGTTTGACACTCTTTTCGAGAAAAAAACAAGAATCTGGAATCCCATCGAGGGCTTAAAGATCCGTTCCGAGAACGTGGACATCGAAACCTTGAACCAGTCTGCTTTGCAACTGGCTGTCTCTGTGGGACTCGCGGCACGGGCCGTCTGAGGAAAACGACAAATGATCAAGATCAATCTGCTGCCCCAAGAATATCGAAAAAAGGAGAGGACCTCGTTCAAGGTCTTTGGCTCCTTGCTTCTATCCCTGATCGTTGTCTGTGCCTCCTTTGTCTACTTTGGGCATGTCTACCTCAATGAATTTAAGGTCATTGAGGCAAAGCGGGTTTCCAAAGAAGAGAAGCTGAAGAATTTGGAGGTTTGGGCCAAGAGAGATGATGCTTTGGTGTCCGAACGCAAGGAATATGAAAAGCGTTCGAAAACGATCCAGAAGATCGCCAATTCACGCCTCCTTTGGACGAAGACATTGGACCAGTTTATCGATATTACCTTTAACGAAGGGAATACGGAAAGACATTGGGTCTGGTTCAGCAATCTGTCCGCTAATACAGGATCGGGAAGGAGAGGTCCTACAATGACCTTGGCAGCCAAGGTGGCAACGGGCCAGTTCTCTCGACAAGCGAACTATCTTGACGATCTAAAAAATGACAAAGAGTTCTTTAAGGATTTCTTGTCGGTCAATGCTCCTGGCGGTCGAGTCGTCATGACCGAAAAGAAAGAGCCTCAAGCTGCCATCAGCTTCAAGCTGGACCTAAGGATGAAACCATCTTCTCTTTGGGCAAAAAACCAAAAGAAGAAGTAGGGAGGAGAGACTCGAATGGTAAATCTCAGCGAAAATAAGCTGATTCTGATCTTCGCCCTATCCGGCGTTGTGCTTTCGGGCCTCGCCTTTGGTGGTGTCTATTGGACCAGAGGGAAGATCGATGACGAAAAAGGGTTGATTGAGAACCTTGAGACAAAGATCAAAAAGGCTTCAGCGAAAAAAGCTCGCATCCCAAAGGATGAAGAGGCAGTGATTGTTCTTCGTGAGAATCTTCGCGAATATGTAAAAATCCTCCCTGAAGCTGCTGAACTCAACGACTTGGCCCGAACGGTGACTTCTTTTGCAAAGTCGTCGGGAGTTGCCCTCAAGACCATGACTCCCGGTAAGGGCGGGAAATCCAAGGGGGCATTCTCAAAATACACATACAAGATGAACTTCACGGGGACTCTTTGGCAGTTCATGAAATTTATGAATGCCTTTGAGTCTTATAAGAGGTTTGTCCGAGTGACGAACTTCAGATTGACCGCCGGGAAGAGAGGGAAAGGGGTCCTTGGAGACATCAATCATCAGTATTCAATGACGATTGAAACCTTTGTCTATAATAAGAAAGCCGGCAAAAAACCCGTACCCATCCCTGACTATGCAAGGAAGAAAGCTCGGTTGCGGGAAAAGATTTTTAAAGAACGAGCAAGCATCAACATTGATGAATACGTTTTCAAAGGGAAACGTTCGCGGCGGGATATCTTTGTGGATCCTCGCCCCGATGTTCTTGGAGTGGATGGGGAGGGAGCAGTCGGAAGGCTTCCTCGAAAAGAGCAAGAAGAGATTTTGAAAGGTCTTTTGGCTCAGGTAGCCCAAATTCGAGATTTGAAAAAGAGGGCTCGAGAAACCAAGGTCGTCCTTGAACGATTCGAGTTTTCCCGAAAAGCCTCCAAGCTTTTGGCTAAGGTCAAAGAGAAGATTCTGGAGATTCAGGAGAAGGAACTTCTCACGGATCAATCCATCAGCTATCGCTTCCAGAGAGAAGTGCGGGACACGATCGAAGCGATGGAGAAGAAGGGGGAGGAGAAAACTTCTGGTCTTCGGATGGATGAGTTGAACACGATTAGGCGCTATTTGGAAGATGCTTTGATTGATGGTCGCTTGGATGATGCAGTCGATAAGTTCTCCGAAGTGGAACAGCACCTAGTGTTCCCAAGGAAGGATCCCAGGAAGGGTGTCGCTGAACGAATCCGCACCCTCTACAAAAAAGCTCGAGTCGGGCAGGAATTTTCCAGGCTCAAGTTAGACATTACGGGCACCATTGTTCTTGGGAAGGGTTTGTCCACTGCGATTATTAATGGAAAGACTTTTCAAGAAGGGGATCCTATTGATGCGGACCTCTTCTTAAAAAAGGTGGGAGAGGAATGGTGTGAGTTCCTTTTCAAAGGGGTCGCCATCCGAAAGCGCGTTCGTTAACCAGATTTCTTTTTGAAATCAAGTTTGGTCGTGGCGCGAAGAAGAGCTGGAGAGGGCACTCTCCGGCTCTTTTTTTAGGGTTCTGCCTCGATTTGAGACTTTTCGTTAAGTCCAGCTGAGCCCTTGCCGAAGAGTTGAAAGAATACGTGTTCTCCCCCCCTTTGTGAGAACGCGTTCCAGAACAGAGAACCCAATCCCTTGTGGAAGGTGGATCGGAATGTCTTCTATGAAATTAAAACTCCCTCTTGTTGCTTCCCTATTGGCGGGGACTCTCCTCGTCTCGGCTGCCAGCGCTTCCTTTGTGCAGCAAGGCCGAGATCGCCAGAATATTGGTGATCGCAAGGCGATCGTTCGTGATCTAGATCTTCGTGATCGTCCCTTGAAGGATGTCGTGGAGTTCCTTCGCGGGCGGGCCGGGATCAATATTGTGATTGATCGCGGGATCGACACTCGGGTTACGTTGAAGTTGAAAAATGTACATTGGCGGACGGCCCTTAACCTCGCTGCTGAGCAAGCCAAATGCGTTGTTGTGCAGATGGGGCCGAACGTCCTCAAGATCGAGAAACCGCCACGTGTGCGCTTTGCTTTCGATAACGCGCCGATTACAAAGGTTATCGATGCGATTGCTCGGATCTCCGGGGCGAATATTATTACCGCCCCCGAGGTCCAAGGAAACATCACCCTGAGGCTAAGGGATGTCCCATGGAAGGACGCCTTGAATCAAATTGCGAAGACCTTGGGATACACCGTCGTCGAGGAAGACAGGAATATCTTGCGGGTTGTTTCACCATCGACCTTGGTGAATCAGCTCGTCCTCAAAAGCTTTCAACTCAGGTACATTCGACCCAAGGGATATTTCGTTCCAAAGATCAAATCTCAGTACGTCGCTGGGAAATTCCCTCTTCCCGCAGCAAACCAGCAAGGTACGAACTTTACTCTCTTGCAGGCTTTGAACCGAATGCTCTCCCCCTCGGGAAGCATCGAATACATTGAGGGACAAAATGTTCTGTTTATCAAAGATACCAAGCCTGTTTTGGATGAGATCGGGCGCTTGATTGCAGAGGTGGATGTTGAGCCCAAGCAAGTCTTTGTCGATGTGAAGTTTGTGACGACAAAAAATACCGATGTCCTGGATTACGGAATCAATATCGGAGACACCGGTTGGCAGGCTTCGGTCGGTTTGGGGCAAATCCCGACGCGCCTTCCCTTTAACCTGGGTGGTGGCGGCTTCGAAGACAGTTTGATTGCCAATGACAGCGGCAGGGGACCCTTTACCGATTCATCTCTGAATGCGAGCGGTACCACCACCGTCCCGGATACGATCTTTGGTGCCCTGAACTTTACGGGTGTCCAAGCGGTCCTGACTTTGTTGAAGCAGGATAAGACTTCGGAGATCGTCCAGGCTCCCAAGTTGATTGTCTTGGATCATCAACCCGGGACGATCTTTGTTGGGGACACCGTCCGCTATGCGCAGGCTAGCGCCGAACAGGGGCAGGCGGGCGGCCTTCAGTTGGTCGTCGAGGAAGCCTCGGGTTCTCCGGTCCAGACAGGTTTCCAACTTTTGATCGTTCCCCATATTATTCCCGGCGAAGACAAGGTGGAGCTGGAAGTGATCCCTGAAGCCGAGAGCCTCAGTGGGTCCGGAGGTCCTCCCCTTGCCCCTGTTGGCTTTGATGTCTTCACTGTTGGGGCCGGGGGGAATGCCGGTTCGGGTTCGATTGCCCTCCCCAGAGTCTCTTCCAGCACGATTCACACCAAGATGCTGCTCATCAGTGGACAAACAGCCGTCATTGGTGGCCTTACAACCGATTCCAACACCAAGACTGTAACCCAGGTTCCTTTTTTGGGCGACATCCCGGTCTTGGGTTGGGCATTCAAGTCGGAAAAGACCACGAATGAAAAACAAAGTTTGATTGTTTTCATCACTCCTGAGATTGTGAAAACACCCGAAGAAACTGAGGCGAGTATCCGCCGAATTCTCTCCAACCGGAAAAAAGCCATGGAGTCTGAATACCGACGCATCTTTGGAGGATCAAAAAGCAAAGGTAAAGGCGGGAATTAATTTCTCCGATTGCAGGAGGAAAGGGTAGCTCGGCAGTTCTTCATTCAAGGGTTTCTTGAGAAGATGAAGCTGCTGTGCTACCTTTCTCCTTAACTTGCATGAATCATGCTAGCGAGAGTGCTAGTTAAAAACGGGTTTTCAGCCTCCCTCGACAGGTTTTTTCAAAGTCGGTGAGCTGAATTTCCCGTATTTATTTGGGAAATGCGGCCTTCCTTTGGCGGTTTGACTCTCGAGGGCAAAGGCCGGAAAGGATCAATCTTGTCGTATAGGGACCCAAAGCCGAGCGAGAACCTTCTCGAAAACACAACATCCCGGATGAGTACTCCGAGTTCAGGAGTCTTTTCCCG
>Ga0256841_1000475_pt1 | contig 41591 bp, 43 predicted proteins | sample 356308metaG_FD_185971 | JGI IMG/M metagenome (GOLD analysis project Ga0256841, IMG submission 185971) | Hydrothermal vent microbial communities from Mid Atlantic Ridge, Atlantic Ocean - 356-308 | ecosystem: Environmental > Aquatic > Marine > Hydrothermal vents | place: Atlantic Ocean: Mid...
GTCGCCGAAACGCCCCTCCTCCGTCAGCCCAAGCCGGCTGGCGAGCTGTGCATTGTTGCCCAGCTCGGGGTGGGCATCGAGCGGCAGGTGGTAGGCCAGCAGGCTGATATCATGACCCAGCAACGCCCGGATGCGGCGCTGTTTCATCCCGGTGATGCGGGCATCCTCGCCCTTCCAGAAAAACCCGTGGTGCACCAGCAACAGGTCCGCCTGCTGCGCAATTGCCGCATCGATCAGCGCCTGGCTGGCCGTCACGCCGCTGACGATCCGGCGCACCGGGTCGCGGCCCTCGACCTGCAGCCCGTTGGGGCAGTAGTCCCGGAAGACCCCGGCCTCCAGCAGGCAATCACAGTAGCTAACCAGTTCCTTGAGACCCGCCAATTGCACTACTCCCCGCCAGTGTATAATCCAGCGCCATGAATATACGTGATACGGTTTCTTTTTTCCTGCAGGCGGCGACGGTCGGGATTGTGGCCGCCTTTCTGCTGTTACTGTTCAAACCGGACTGGTTCGAGACAGGCAGCCCGGTGATCGAGATCCAGCAGGCACCGCAACACCCGGCGACCAACCGGCCCGCACCGCCCTCTGCCCGCCCGGCTTCCTATGCCGATGCAGTCGAGCCGGCGGCAAAGGCCGTGGTCAACGTCTACACCTCCAAGGTCATTACGCGCAAGCGCCACCCGCTGCTCGATGACCCCCTGTTCCGGCACTTTTTCGGCGACCAGCTGGGCACGCCACGCAAGCGCACCCAGACCAGCCTGGGCTCCGGTGTCATCGTTTCCCCGCAGGGGTATGTACTGACCAACAACCACGTCATCGCCGGCGCCGACGAAATCCAGGTGCTGCTGCAGGATGGCCGCAGTTCACCGGCCACGGTGGTGGGCGTGGACAAGGATACTGACCTGGCCATCCTGCATATCAAGCTGGACAATCTGCCCACCATCGCCATCGGTTCCACCGCCGATCTCCGCGTCGGCGATATCGCCCTGGCCATCGGCAACCCGTTCGGGGTTGGCCAGACAGTGACCCTCGGCATTATCAGCGCCACCGGCCGCAACCAGCTGGGTATCAACCGCTACGAGGATTTCATCCAGACCGACGCAGCCATCAACCCGGGCAACTCCGGTGGCGCGCTGATCAACGCCTGGGGCGAACTGATCGGGATCAACACGGCCATCTACAGCCGCTCGGGCGGGTCGCAGGGCATTGGCTTCGCCATCCCCGCCGACCTGGTATCCAATGTCATGAAGCAGATCATCGAACAGGGGCACGTGGACCGCGGCTGGCTGGGGATCGAGGCACAGGACCTGACGCCGTCACTGGCGCGCAGCTTTGGTGTCGATGATATTCACGGGCTGCTGATTGCCGGTGTACTGCGCGGTGGCCCGGCCGACCAGGCCGGCATTCAGCCCGGTGATGTCATCGACCGGATCAACGGCAAGGAAGTATTGAACTCACGCGCCGCCATGAGTGATATCGCCCAGTCCGGCCCGGACAGTCAACTGGAGATCGAGGGTATGCGCGAGGGCAAGCGTTTCCGCACCACCGTGATCACGGGCCGCCGACCGGAATCCGCGGAGGAGTGAGACGGGCTAGCGGGCTGCCTGTTTTTTGCGTGCGATATAGTCGTCCAGCTGCTTTTTGGTGACCGGTCCGACCTGGCGTGCCACGGGTGAACCATCGGGCGCTATGATGTAGGTCGTGGGCAGGCCCGGCACCGGTCCCAGCGGGGTGGTCGACAGCGGCTCGGAGCGCAGCACCGGGTAACTGATCATGAAAGAATCAACAAACGCGGCCAGCTGCTCTTTATTCACGTCTTCCAGGTTGATACCGAGCACCACCGCGTCCTTGTCCTTGTGGCTGTCGTGAAAATTCACCAGGTCAGGGATCTCTTCCTGGCAGGGCGGACACCAGGTGGCCCAGTAGTTCACGATAATCCACTTGCCCTTGTAATCGGCCAGGGCGTGCATTTTCCCGTCCAGGTCCGGCAGTTGGTAATCGACCGGCTCGGCCTGTACGGCCGACGCAAACAGCAAAGCTAAAACTACAAGTAAACGCATTATGTATTCCTCAACCCGGTCAACATGGTTCTTTGTGCCGGCAATGACTAAACTCGGGTATACGAATCACCCGCCCTGGTAATTACCCCGTTGCCGGAGACTCAGGACACTATGACCACAATTCTTCAGGAAGATTTCATCCAGTCGCTGCAGAATGCCCTGCAGTATATTTCATATTACCACCCGATGGACTTCGTGCGCGCCCTGCACAGCGCCTGGGAGAAAGAAGCATCACCGGCGGCGCGGGACGCCATTGCGCAGATCCTGATCAATTCGCGCATGTGTGCCGAAGGCCACCGTCCGATCTGCCAGGATACCGGGATCGTTACGGTTTTCCTCGAAATCGGCATGGACGTGCACTGGGACAGCCGCCTGGGGGTGGAAGATATGGTCAACGAAGCGGTACGACGCGCCTACCAGGACCCGGACAACCCCTTGCGCGCCTCCATTGTGGCCGACCCGGCCGGAAAACGCAGCAACACCGGCGATAACACCCCCGCTGTCATCCACATGAAAAGCGTGACCGGCGACCGGGTCTCCGTCACCGTCGCGGCCAAGGGCGGCGGTTCGGAAAACAAGGCCCGTTTTGCCATCCTCAACCCCAGCGACAGCGTGGCGGACTGGGTGGTGGACCAGGTGCCCGGCATGGGCGCGGGCTGGTGCCCGCCAGGCATCCTCGGCATCGGCATTGGCGGTACCGCGGAAAAAGCCATGCTGCTGGCCAAACAGTCGCTGCTGGCACCGATCGACATCCAGGCGCTGCGCGAGCGCGGCGCAACCAACCGCGCCGAGGAACTGCGCCTGGAGATCTACGCGCGGGTAAACCGGCTGGGTATCGGCGCCCAGGGACTGGGCGGTCTGACTACCGTACTGGACGTCAAGGTGCTGGACTACCCCACCCACGCCGCCTCCCTGCCGGTCGCTATCATCCCCAACTGCGCCGCCACCCGGCACCTGCACCTGGAGCTGGACGGCAGCGGCGCCGTGTTCCCGGAGCCCCCGGCCCTCAGCGACTGGCCGGTGATCGAGCAGGACAATGTCACCACGGCACGCAGCGTCAACCTGGACGAGCTGGACAGCACGTCTGTACAGGACTGGAAACCGGGGGAAACCCTGCTGCTGAGCGGCCGCCTGCTGACCGGCCGGGACGCGGCGCACAAACGCATTGTGGAGACTCTGAACCGGGGTGAGGCCCTGCCGGAAGGCCTGGATTTCCGCAACCGCTTCATCTACTACGTGGGCCCGGTCGACCCGGTACACGGCGAGGCCGTGGGTCCGGCCGGCCCCACCACGGCCACCCGCATGGACAGGTTTACTGACCAGATGCTGGAACAGACCGGTCTGATCGGCATGATCGGCAAGGCCGAACGTGGCCCGGCGGCCATCGAATCCATCCGTAAACACCGCGCCGTGTACCTGATTGCCACGGGTGGCGCAGCCTACCTGGTGTCCAGGGCGGTGCAGTCCGCGCGGGTGGTCGCCTGGCCGGAACTGGGCATGGAAGCCGTGTTCGAATTCGAGGTCAGGGACATGCCGGTCACGGTCGCCGTCGATTCCCGGGGGGAATCCGTGCACCGGACCGGGCCGGCGCTGTGGAAACAACGCATTGCGGGCATTCCCGTCACGGCGGAATAGTCCAGAAATCGCCACCCGGTCCGATACAGGGGGAGTCTACACACCAGGTCCCGTTCCGTGTCCAACCTGCAACTGACCATTCCAGCCCAGGATCATGACCGCTCCAGCGTCAGGATCAAACCACGCGAGGTGCAGGCGTGGCTGGAAAACCTGCCCTGCCTGGACCTGGAACGCACGGCACGACTGGCCAGCGAGCAACTGCGGCTGTTCAACCGGCAGGCCCTGCCGGGGACCACCAGAACCGATATATTGTGTGAATTTCTGGGAACTTACCATAGACTCAGCGATTCCATGCCAGGTCACCAGGCGGCTGGAGAGCCCCTCCGCCAGCTGCTCAAACGACTCTGCCAGGACCTGGCCTTCGGCTTCAAGATCGTGGTCAACGACCTGTCCGGGAAACGCAGGGGCTTCCGGGAAACCCGCACGCTGGCGCTGGCCCTGCTGGGCTCCATCTATACCCTGGGGCTGCAACTCGCCTATTACTACGGGAACTACCAGCGCGCCCCGCGCGCGCTGTGGAGCGAATGCCTGGCGCTGTACCGGTACGCCTGGCAGACCGGGCGTGAACAGTACTCGGCCAGTCTGCCGGGCTGCGGTGACCAGCAGATCGACGCCGTGTTCCGGCAGATCGCCCTGTTGCGCCTGGCGGACCCCTACCAGCTGCCCGCCGGCATGCTGGCGGCGCTACAGCACTACTTCAGCATGCACGCCGGGCTGAGCAGCATCGATCACGAACCCCAGCCTGATCACACCTGTTTCGAACTGCGCGACCGTCACGATGAGCGCGAGCCGGACCTGGACAGCGCCCTGTTTCTGGACGTTACGGAGCTGATGGAACGCGCTGAGCAAGATATCGACCGGCTGGAACAGCACGGACAGGCGCAGGCGGCAGGTCTGCCGCCCGAAATTCCCGCGCTGCCGCTGCTGCATACCCTGCAGCAAACGCTGGCACACTGGCGCAATCAGCCCACGCGCCAGGCGGAACGGGAAGAAACCCATGCAAGGCTCGAACTGGTTACCGGCCTCGACACCGCCTACTGCGTCATCAACCAGGAGCGCTGGTTCGACCCCGCACTGTACCTGGCGCCCGGGCGCGATGAGGTCATTGACCTGGGTGCCATTCCTGCCCCCGAGCAGCATCCGCAACAGGAGGTCCCCGACACCATCCCCTGCATCAGTATCAACCGCAGCAGCGGCGGCCTGGCGCTACGCTATCGCAGCACACAGTCGGTTCATCCGCGTGTGGGACAACTGGTCGCGGTGCGGAGGCCGGGCAGTGGCCCTGGTAGTGGCTGGGTGATCGCGGTAAGCCGCTGGCTGGTGGAACCGGAGTCCGGCCCGGGCTTCGACCTCGGCCTGCAGTACGTGGCCCGTGAACCCCGTCCCGTGGTGATTCGTATCCTGGATGCCACGGGCCTGGGAAGTGCATTTCAACCAGCCATCGCCGCCGTGCAGAAACGCGGACAGCAACGGGTCCATACCCTGTTCACACGGGGTGGGGAGGTCCGGGTGGGCGATACCCTGAGCCTGTATGAAAAAAGCGGACAGCAGCAGGTACGCTGCACTGAATTACTCGAATCCGGCCCCGGTTTCGAGCGCCTGATCTACGAAGCCGTCGATACTACGGACGGTGATGGCTGAAGGAATTTTATGCTTCGCCAGAAAAATCAAAAGCCCGGTCGGGCTTTGGTGCACATCAAAGATTGTATAACGATTTTACTGCAAATCGAGAGTGCCGCCCAGGTAGTCGCGATCACTCTCCTCGACTACACCGATCGACCAGGCGCCGCGATTGCGGGCGTGATCAATCGCAGCCTGGGCATCCGCCGCTGACGGGTTACGGTCAACGGTGAAATTCTGCCCGGGGTAAATCAGGTCCGCGTCCTTGATCTGGTCACGGTTGGCCTTGTAGATCAGCGGCCACTGGTAGGGATTGTTATAGGTCTCGGCCCGGCCGGAGATCGACCACAGGCTGTCACCCCGCACCACTTCGTACTGAACCGAAGCGGCGCGGATTTCCGTCATCAGGGGTGTCAGCAGATCGTAGGCCTTGCGTCCTTCAGCGTTGCGAATGGCCTTGTCGGCATCCGACAGCGTGTTGGTCTGGTTGGCATTCAGACCTTTCATGGCGCTGGCCTCGTTAAACATGACCTTGGCCTTTTCCAGGTAGTACTGGTTGACGGCCAGCTCGGCCTGGTTGCGCGCCTTGTTGGCCAGCTTGATCGCGAGTGATTTCTGGCCTTCCGGAGAAGCCGCTTCATCTTCGGCCTGCTTCAGGTATTTTTCGGTATCACGCCAGATCCAGTCCAGCGCCTTGGCCTTGGCAATGGCGGCCCTGGCAGCGTCGATGGCCTGTGTGACTTCTGCATTCTGATCACCGGCATCCTGCGGCGGAGTCGAGGCACAGCCCACCACCAAACCCAGCACGAGTGCCAGTGGAACCAGTCGCTTGCCAAATACTGTTCTTTTCATGAAATCTCTCCGCTAGTGGTTGATCCATTAAGACTTTTTACGTCTTTTTATGCCGGCCCGAAGCTAACACCCCGCTTCACGCCATGTCAAGTTACACGCGCCGCCGCTGTCATGATCCGGCTGTCATCCCGAAAAGACGCACCAGCCGGGAAATAATTCCTTCCTGCAGGCGAACGCCTACTGCGCCTCTGCGCGCTGGGCGGCCTCACGCGCCCGCACTGCCTCGTCACGCGCTGCGGCCGCACTGCGCCTGGCCTTGCTGAAATGACGCTCGTTCAGCAACTGCTCGGCCGTTTCCAGCAGGTCCTGCGCCTTGTGATACTGCCCGGCAGCATGCTGCTCGGCACCGGCGATACGCGCTGCGTCAATCGCCTGGCGCGCCTCGCTCATTTCCTGTACCGGCGCCGAGCCACAGGAGGTACCCAGCGTCAGTACCAGCAACACCAGCGGAACGCGCCACAGTTTCGTAAAGCGGGACTGGAAGCCGGTGTGGCGCAAGGTGTGTTCAGGCATGTGTGACGCTAAAAGAAGGTATGGGGTACACGCTAGCACCGAGTCCGGAAAGGGTCAAGAAAGTATCCTTGCGTTGGACCGCCGGTCCCGGATACCGCAGAATATGCGTTCGCCAAACACGCCGAGGAAACCGCGCCATGTCTGACATCACCATCTACCACAACCCGCGTTGCAGCAAGTCCCGACAGACCCTGGAACTGCTGGGCAACCAGGGTGTGGAACCGGAAATTGTCGAGTACCTGAAGACACCGCCAGATGCGGAACAACTGGCGGAAATCCTGGACCTGCTGGGCCTGCAACCGCGCGAACTGATGCGTACCAACGAGGCGGAATACCGCGATAACGGGCTGGACGACCCGGAGCTGTCGCGCGCACAGCTGATCCAGGCCATGGTCGACCACCCCGGACTGATACAGCGGCCGATCGTGCTGTGTAATGGCAAGGCCGCGCTGGGACGCCCGCCGGAAAGCGTGCTGGAGATCCTGTAGTGGCCGACATACTGGTGCTGTACTACAGCCGCTACGGCGCCACCGAAAAAATGGCGCAACTGGTTGCGCGTGGCATCGAGGAAGTCGAAGGCATGCAGGCCCGCCTGCGCACCGTGCCGGCCGTATCCACGGTTTGCGAAGCCAGCGAGGACAGCATTCCCGCCAGCGGCGAGCCCTACGCGACGCCGGACGACCTGCGCGAGTGCGCGGCGCTGGCGCTGGGCAGCCCGACCCGCTTTGGCAACATGGCTGCGCCGCTGAAATATTTTCTCGACGGCACCGGCAGCCTGTGGCTGGGTGCCGAGCTGGCCGGCAAGCCCGCGGCGGTATTTACTTCGACCTCGTCCATGCACGGCGGCCAGGAGACCACCCTGCTGTCCATGATGCTGCCGCTGCTGCACCACGGCATGCTGCTGCTGGGCATACCCTACAGTGAAACCGACCTGCTGCACACGGATGCCGGCGGCACTCCCTACGGCGCCAGCCACCTGGCCGGCACCGACAGCAAAAAGCCGTTGACCGAAGCCGAACAGCGCCTGTGCCGGGCGCTGGGTAAACGCCTGGCCGAAACCACCGCAAAGCTCGCTTGAAGTCCCGTCTCTACTACGCGCTGGCGCTGTTCGGCTATTTCGGCATCCTGCTGCTGCTGCCGCTGTGGTATGGCTGGCTGGCGCCGCCCAGTGTGCTGCCGCCGAAGGTGGCACTGATGGTACTGGGCCTGCCCCTGTTCGCGCCGCTGCGCGGCCTGCTGCACGCGCGCCCCTATACCATGGCCTGGAGCCTGTTCCTGTCCGTGCTGTACTTTACGCATGGCGTAGTCGAGGCCTGGAGCGACAGCGCTGCCCGCTGGCTGGGGCTGGCCGAAGTCGCCCTGTCGCTATGCTGGCTGGTGGGAGGCATCCTGTTTATCCGGGCAGCCAACAAGACCCGCCCCGCCCCTGCGCAGGAGCGCTCGCCCTGACCGCAAAAACAGGCGGTGACCCTGACACCAAAAAGACGGCATCCCGGCAAACAGCGTCAGGCACGCACCAGGCCGCCCGCCTACAACCCCAGCACCGACTTCACAAACGGCACGGTCAGCTTTCTTTGCGCCACCAGCGAAGCCTCATCCAGCCGGTCCAGCATTGCAAACAGGGCCGGCAACTCACGCGGCAGGCGCCGCAGCAGGTAGCGCCCGGTTTCAGCAGGCATTTCACAGCCGCGCTGGCGGGCCCGTTGCTGCAATGCTGCGAGGCGCTGTTCATCGTCGAGCGGCTGCAACTGGTACACCAGACCCCAGCCCAGCCGGGAAGCCAGGTCGGGCAAAGCGAAAGCGAGCCCGGCAGGCGCCGAGCGACTGCTGACAATGAGATTGCCGGCGCGCTCGCGGATGCGGTTGTACAGGTTGAAAAGCGCTTCTTCCCAGGCCCGGTCACCGGCAATGCAATGCACATCATCGATACACACCAGCCGGTAGTGTTCCCAGCCTTCCAGCAACTCGGGGGACAGCCCGGCCAGCGTGGCGAGCGATACGTAGCTAACTGTCCGGCCGTGCTCCGCCGCCAGGTGGCAGGCGGCCTGCAACAGATGGCTTTTGCCGCAACCGGCGGCACCCCAGAGCAGGAAAAACGGCTCGCCCGTGCCGGCAGCGGTCTGTTTCAGCTGGTCGACCGGTTCCTGGTTCGGTCCCGCCAGGAAACCGGAAAAGCGCGCGGACGCCCGCATCTGCAGGCCGAGCGGCAGTTGCCGGCTCATCGATTCAGCCGCGCGCGGCGCGTCCAGGTGATCACATAGTCCAGCCCGCTCCAGATCACACTGACGGTGACTGCATAGATCAGCCAGTCGATCCAGTGCGCGCGGCCCCAGTCGGTCGCCTGGTGAACGATCACCAGCAATACCAGCAGGATCTGCAGCAGGGTATTGAGCTTGCTGATGAGCGTCGGCTCGGCCTCCAGGCGTCGAATGCGGAAGTTATAGGCCACTGCACCACCGACAATCAGCAGGTCCCGTGTCAGCACCAGCACCAGCAGCCAGAATGGCAACAGGCCGTTCCAGGCCAGCACGGCGTAGCAGGTAACCAGCAGGAACTTGTCCGCCAGCGGGTCGAGCAGGGCGCCCAGCCGGCTGGTCCAGTCAAACCGCTTGGCCAGGAAGCCGTCCACGGCATCCGAGGCACCGGCCACGAAAAACAGCAGCAGCGCCAGCTTGTATTTCTCCGCCACCAGCGCCCAGGCGACCGGGGCCACCAGCAGGATCCGGCCGACAGTAATGAGGTTGGGGATATCCCTGGCGCGCATCACTCAGGGATTCAGCTGAAACCGCCACAGGGCCGGGTCGCCGCCCGGCTGCAGTAACTTGCCGAGGGTAATCAGCTGCCGCAGGTTGCGCTCCTCCGCCCGGAGCTGCAGGTTGAATTCCACTTCCTCGCCGTTCACCCGTGCGACCTGGACCGTTTCCACCGGCGCCAGCGAGGCCAGGTATTTCGAGACGCGCGCATAGTCCGCCAGGTTCCGCACCCCTTCTACCACCAGGGGACGCACGGAAGCATCGGTATTCACCACGGCGTATTTCATTGCCAGCCAGTCGGCCGTCTCGGCAATACCCTGTTCGATGCCGTCGGCCAGCCCGCTGGCGTGACCGCTCCAGCTCCCTGGTGTGCCGTTGCCCAGCAGGGTCCACTCCGAACGCCAGTCGCTGCGGCCACGCGCCCGTTCCAGCTTGCCCAGCAGAATGACCTGGGGCCGGTAACGCTGCGACGCCGCCCGCACCGTGGAGGCAAAGCCGCCCCAGACATCGGTGAACTTCACCGCACGCTGGTCCTGCAGATCCATCAGCGGCACCGTCAGTGGCAGGCCGCGACGAGCGGCTGCCCGGCGCAAGGCATCCGCAGCCGCGTCCTGCGCGTTTTCCGCCACCAGGTAGCGCTGTCCGCGATCGTCCACCGCCAGCCATACCAGCACATCGGGTCGCTCGCGGCCCCAGTACGGCAGGCCCGCACGGCGTATTTCCCGCGCCAGCGCCACGCCGTCAAACTGGACCCACAGCCGCAGCTGCGCTTCTGCATCCGGCGCGTGCGCAGGTACCTCCAGGAAACGGAACTGTTCTACAAAGCGTCCGGGGTGTTGCAACAGGTCCTGTGCGGCGGGGCCGTTTGCGACGGCGGTGCTGCCGGTCACCCGGGTCAGCACCTCACGCAGTCCCTGCGCCAGCGCAGCGTCCCGCGAGGCCGTATCGCGCCCGTCGGCATTTACTTCCACCTGGAACAGGCTGGTGACGCGCGCAGCGTGCGCGCCGGTGAATACCAGTACCAGGCCCAGCAGCAGGCAGGCAAGCTTGGGTAGCGTCAATCGTTTCATCGCGTCAATCGGGATTTTGACGCTACCATACCATAGCTGTTCACCGGGTGGTGGTGTAGCGCCGCACGGGTGAATCCGGGTACCATTGCGTTTTGCGAGGAGCGGCCGCGTGTCAGGGCAACATTCAACACCTTCCAGACCGATCAGTTACCGGGATGCGGGCGTCGATATCGACGCCGGCAGTACCCTGATCGAGCGCATCAAGCCGGCGGTCGCCAGGACCCGGCGCCCCGGTGTGGTCAGCGGCCTGGGCGGCTTCGGCGCCCTGTTCGAGCTGCCGCTGGACCGCTACCGCAAACCACTGCTGGTATCCGGCACCGATGGCGTTGGCACCAAACTGAAACTGGCTATCGACAGCGGTCGCCACGACCGTATCGGCATCGACCTGGTGGCCATGTGTGTCAATGATGTCATCGTGCAGGGTGCAGAACCGCTGTTCTTCCTTGACTACTATGCCACCGGCAAGCTGGATGTCGACGTGGCGGCTGATGTCGTCACGGGTATCGGCAAGGGCTGCGAACTGGCCGGCGCAGCGCTGATCGGTGGGGAAACCGCCGAAATGCCCGGCATGTACCAGGCCGGCGACTATGACCTGGCAGGGTTCTGTGTGGGTATTGTCGAAAAAGACCGGCTGATCGACGGCCGGGCCGTGCAGGCCGGTGATACGCTGATCGGACTGGCTGCTTCCGGCCCGCATTCCAACGGTTACTCCCTGGTGCGCAAAATAATCGAGGTGGCGGGCGTGGACACCGGCACCCTGCTGGACGGCCAACCGCTGCTGGACTGGCTGATGGCACCCACACGCATCTACGTGAAGCCGCTACTGGCACTGTTGGAACAGGTCGAGGTACACAGTCTGTGCCATATCACCGGTGGCGGCCTGCCGGAAAACCTGCCGCGCATGCTGCCGGACAACACCGTCGCGCATATCGACACGGACAGCTGGCAATGGCCCGCCGTGTTTTCCTGGCTGCAGGAACAGGGCAACGTGGACACGTTCGAGATGTACCGCACCTTCAACTGCGGCGTCGGCATGGTGATCTGCGTAGCGCAAGCACAGGTGGATGCCTGCCTGAAACTGCTTGCGCAGCACGGCGAAAGCGCCTGGGTACTGGGCAGTGTGGCGGCAGGCAGCGGCGAGGCCAGCATAGAACTGGATGTCTGATATGCCACAGCCGCTCAAGCTGGTGGTACTGATCTCCGGCCGCGGCTCCAATCTCAGGGCCATACTCGATGCCATCCGCAACGGCGAACTACCGGCCGTGGTCGAGGCCGTGGTCAGTAACCGCGCGGATGCCGCCGGCCTCGCGTATGCACAACAGGAAAACATCGACACACTGGCGCTGGACGCAGACGACTATCCGGACCGGGACGGCTATGACCGCGCGCTGCAGGGACTGATCGACTGCTTCGAGCCCGACCTGGTGGTACTGGCCGGTTTTATGCGCATTCTGACGCCCGGGTTCGTACACCATTACCAGCACCGGCTGATCAACATTCACCCCTCCCTGCTGCCCGCGTTTCGCGGCCTCGATACCCACCGGCGCGCGCTGGAAGCCGGTGCCCGCGAACACGGTGCCAGCGTGCATTTTGTCAGTGAGGAACTCGACAGCGGACCGGTGGTCCTGCAGGTGCGGGTACCCGTGTTGGCCGATGACACCCCTGCAACCCTGGCCGAACGGGTCCTGCAACAGGAACACCGCCTTTACCCGCTGGTCATACGCTGGCTGGCGGAAGGACGTATTCGCTGGCAGGACGAACAACTGCTGTTCGACGGCCGGCCCCTGCAACAACCGATAGAGATTGACCGTGAATACCAGCAAAAACCGGCTTAAGCCGTCACCCCATCGCACGTCACCAACGATCCGCTGGCCGTGGTTTGCAGGCTGCCTGTGCTTTTTCCTTGCCGGCGTGCAAACGACCATGGCCGGCAGCAGCGACCCCTACCCGGCCTTCACGGCCACCTACGACGCCAGCGCGAACGGCATCGGCATCGGTACGGTGCAGGTAAGCCTGACCCACGAAGGCAACCACGAGTACCTCTACCGGCAGGAGTCCGAATCGACCGGCATCGCCGCCCTGTTCGGCAACAAGGACTCGACACAGGAAAGCCGCTGGCGCTACCGCAACCGGCATATCCAGGTGCTGGACTACCGCTCGCGGCGGCGGGGTGGCGACGATGACGACAACGAGCACCTCGAATTCGACTGGAAAACACACCGCGTGAAAAACACCGGTGCCGGAAAACACTGGGAGATCCCGTTTCCCGACGGTGCCATGGACCGCCTGGTCATGCAGCTGGCCATGCTGTTCGACCTGCGTGAGGGGAAAACCGAACTCCGCTACCAGGTCCCCAGGCAGGGGCGCATCAAAATCTACACCTTTGCACTGGCCGGCGAGGAAACGCTGGAACTGGATAGCGGCCGCTACCGCACCCTGAAACTGGTACGTACCAACGACGACAGGGACAAAAGCTGGGTGTGGAGCGCCCCGGAACTGAACTACTTCCCGGTCAGGTTCCTGAAACACAAGAAAAGCGGCATTAAAATAGAACTCGTGTTGCGCAAGCTGGAGTTCCTGCCCGGTAGTCACGCCCCGGGCGTGGAGCCCGCCGACTAACCGCCGCAAGCACCCGAAACATGCTCTCCACAGCCGGCGCGTTACACCTCGCCATGAGCATTCAGCGCATGCATATTCCCGTCATTGCGAGCGCAGCGCGGCAATCTCATAGCATGGAATCAGGTGCCTGGAAATTGCCGCATCACTTCGTGACTCGCGGCAGGGCGGTGCTCAGGCTTTGGGCAGCGTGACCCCGGTCTGGCCCTGGTATTTGCCGCCGCGGTCACTGTAAGAGGTTTCACATACCTCGTCCGCGCCCAGGAACAGCACCTGCGCGACCCCTTCGTTGGCGTAGATCTTCGCCGGTAACGGCGTGGTGTTGGAAAACTCCAGGGTGACGTGCCCTTCCCACTCCGGTTCCAGCGGCGTCACGTTGACGATGATGCCGCAACGCGCGTAGGTACTCTTGCCCAGGCAGATGGTCAGCACGTCGCGCGGGATACGGAAATACTCTACCGTGCGCGCCAGCGCAAAGGAATTGGGCGGGATGATGCAGACATCCGATCGGACGTTGACAAAGCTGTTGTCGTCGAAATTCTTCGGATCCACGACGGCCGAGTTGATATTGGTAAAGATCTTGAATTCATCCGCGCAACGAATGTCATAGCCGTAACTGGAAGTACCGTAGGAAATAACCCGGCCCGTGCCTTCGTGCTCGCGGATCTGCCCCGCCACGAAGGGTTCTATCATGCCTTCCTGTTCCGCCATGCGGCGGATCCAGCCATCGGACTTGATCGACATCAGCTGCCCCGTGAAAAAAAATGAAGCAGCAACGATACCGGGAAAACGGCGCTAAAAAAAGAGCCATTGCCGGCAGGTCGGATCGCACGGCGCAATCCGACAAACCCGGTCCGGGCGCGGTTAACCGCGGCTTCAGTTGTTCTGGATGACGATCTGCGGGAATTTCGCGGCGTGGTCCTTTGACTTGAGCGCCAGCTTGGCCGCCGTGCGACGCGCAATATCCCGGTAGATCTGTGCAATGCGGCCCTCGGGCTCGGCGACCACCGAAGGACGACCGCTGTCGACCTCTTCGCGGATCTTTTTATCCAGCGGCAGGGCGCCGAGAAAATCGACATCGTGATCATCCGACATGCGCTGGCCACCGCCTTCACCGAAGATATGCTCTTCGTGACCGCACTGGCTGCAGATATGAATACTCATGTTCTCGATAATGCCCAGCACCGGCACCTCGACCTTTTCGAACATCTTCAGTCCGCGGCGTGCATCCAGCAGCGCGATGTCCTGTGGCGTGGTCACGATCACGGCGCCGCTGACCGGCACCTGTTGCGCCAGGGTCAACTGTACATCGCCCGTACCCGGCGGCAGGTCGATCACCAGGTAGTCCAGGTTGTCCCAGTTGGTATCGCCCAGCAGCTGTTGCAGGGCCTGGGTGACCATCGGTCCGCGCCAGATCATCGGCGTTTCCTCGTCCACCAGGAAACCGATGGACATGGTCTGGATGTGGTAGCTCACCAGCGGCTCCAGCCGCTGCCCGTCTTTCGACTCCGGCTTGCCGGTGATACCCAGCATGCGCGGCTGACTGGGTCCGTAGATGTCCGCATCCAGCACGCCGACGTTGGCGCCCTCGGCGGACAGGGCCAGCGCCAGGTTGGTGGCGGTGGTCGACTTGCCGACCCCGCCCTTGCCGGAGGCAACGGCAATGATATTCTTGATACTGCTGATGGTTTTTACGCCCTTCTGCACCGAGTGCGCCTGAATGGCGGTGTTGACGTTGACGCGCGCCTGGGCGACCCCGTCGATCGACTCCACCAGTTCTTTCAGCTTGCCTGCCAGTTCTTCGCGGTAACCCCCGGCCGGGAAACCGAGCACCACATCGACAACGACCTGGTCGCCATCGATCATGACATTGCGCACGCACCTGGTGACAATCAGGTCCCTTTCCATGTAGGGATCAATGTATTCCTTGAGCTTTTCCTCGACCTGCTCGCGGGATAATTCTGCCATGCTCGTTTCCTCTGGTATTCAGTAAGCAACCGCCGGGATTGGAAAATCCCGGAAAAATGAGGCGCGATTGTACACAATTTGCAGGTAGGGGTCTTCATCCCGTTTTGTACGGGTTAAGCACAGGGTTACCGGGAGACCAGGGCGGGTACGGTGAACGAACCGGCGCTCGACGCCTTCAGCTTTCCATTTCCAGCGGCTGCTGGCTTTCCGCATCCGGCGCGCAGCGGGCAGCGAGGTACTCCCCCAGCTGTTCCAGCGGCAGCGGCCGGCTGAAATAATACCCCTGGTAGATACCGCAGCCACCGTTTTCCAGGAAGGTCCTTTGCTCCGCGGTCTCGACACCCTCGGCAACTGTCTGCAGGCCAAACTGGGAGGCAATCCTGAGGATGGTCTGCACCAGCAGGGCGTCCTGTGGGTCGTCTTCGATATCGAACACAAAAGACTTGTCGATCTTCAGCTCGTCGATTGGCAGGCGCTTCAGGTACACCAGTGAAGAATAGCCGGTGCCGAAATCATCCAGTGACAACCTGACGCCCACGTGCCGCAGCTGCTCGAACTTGCTGATGGTGTCGGCAAGGTTATCAATAGCAATGCCCTCGGTAAGCTCGAGCGTCAGGAAATGGGTATCGAGCCGGTAATTTTCCATGAGACTTTTTATCTTGCTGACAAAATCGTCCCGCCGGAACTGGTGCGGACTGATATTGACGGACAGCTTCAACCGGCGCTGCGCACCCTTGCAGAGCGCCAGCACATCGCTGACCGCCCGGTGCAGCACAAAATCACCGATATCGAATATCAACCCGGTATCCTCGGCAATAGCAATGAATTCTTCCGGGTTGATGAAACCGAGCTCGGGGTGCTGCCAGCGCAGCAGGGCCTCCACGGCGACGACCTGTCCGCCACGATCGACCTGCGGCTGGTAATAGACCTCCAGTTGCTGTTCGGCGACAGCGTTGCGCAGGTCTTTCTCCAGCATCAGCCGGTTCAGCACCTTCTCGTGCATTCTGGACAGGTAAAAAGCAACCTGGTTGCGCCCGCTCTCCTTGGCAGTGAACATGGCCGTGTCGGCATACTTGATAATGTCGTCCGCGCTCTCATCGAGAAACGGGAACACCGAAATACCGATGCTGCAGGTGATATGCAGCGCGTTACCCTGGATCGGGAACGACTTTTCAAATGACGACTGAATGCGCCGGGCGACTTTCCTTGCCGCCAGGCTCGCGCTCTGCTTGTCGGTGCCAAGATGCTTGAGCAGGATGACGAATTCATCGCCGCCGAAGCGTGCAGCGGTATCCTCGTCCCAGATGGCCGAGCTGATACGTCCGGCCACCTCGACCAGCAACTGGTCACCCACCGAATGACCGAGTGAATCATTGATGGTCTTGAAACGATCCAGGTCCAGGAACAGCAGGCCGTCGAAATGACCGTGCCGCCGACTGATGATGAGCGACTGCTCCAGCCGGTCGAGCAACAGCTTGCGGTTCGGCAGACCGGTCAGCGAATCATAGTAGGCCTGGTAGCGGATTTCCGATTCGGCATTGCGGCGTTCGGTAATATCGCGCCAGACGACGTGCAACAGCCGGCCTTCGCCGTAGGGAATGGCCGTCAACAGCACCTCGACCGGGAACACCTCACCGTCCCTGCGCATGTGATCCCATTCGAAACGGTGACTGCCTTTTTCAAAGGCCAGCGCGATCATCTGGTCCGCCTTGACCGCCGAGGGCTGCCCGTCGGGCTGGAATTCCGGCGACAGTACAGAGGGATGGGTATTCAGGAGTTCATCCCTGTGCCGGTATCCCAGCATATCCAGCGTGGCCTGGTTACAGTCGACAAAGCGGTTGCCCTCGATAATCAGCAGGGCGTCCGCGGTCTGGTAGAACAGGGTCCGGTAGCGCTTTTCGCTATCTTTCAGGCTCTTGTTGCGCTGCACCACCAGTGCTTCCAGTTGTTCCTGGTTCGCAACCAGTTCCTCCTGGAATCGCTTTCTTTCCGCGATCTCCTTCAACAACTCGCGGCGACTGAGCGCCAGCCATTCCTGCAGGCGGCCACTGTAAAAATAATAGAACAGGAACAGCAGGGTGCTCAGCACCAGCGCCGTCAGACCAATACCCGCCATCAGGCGATGCCGGTTATGGACATAGCTCGATATATCCAGCAGATAGGTCAACCAGCCGACGTCCTCACCTGAATAATCCTGGACGGGTACATTGGAGGCGAGGTACTGCCGGTCATCCTGGGTAAGCACCGAGTATTCAGCCGCATTACGGTTGCCGATGAAGTTATCCAGGCTGGCCGGGATGCGATTCATGGTCCGGTTGATCACCAGCGCCGATGCGTAGCGGGGCTCCGCCTCGAGCAACATTTCGAAGTTGTCAGTGCTGGAAAAACCCTGCCGGGAAACGAAGTCACGGCTGACCGAAAGCACCAGTCCGTACCCCCCGGCCGTGGCAAGATGATCCAGGATATGATCGATTTCCTCACCCAGTTCGATGTAGCCAGCCAGCTTGCCGTCGATGCTCCACGGCATGACCACCCGCAGCACAAACTGCCCCAGTGCGCCAAACTCAATACCGGCCTGGACCTCACCACTGCGCATGGCTTCCCGCAGGGTAGCCCGTTCGATCCGGTCGCCATGGCGCTCCCTGAGATGCACGCGCAGAAAGTTGACACCGTCAGGCTGGTGGTAATAGAAGTGTGTGATGTGGTGGTCCCGCCGCAGATTGACGAGCAGCGGCTCGCTCTCGGCATACAGGGCCTCCCGGTCACGCTGCAGCCAGCGCTGCTGCAAGGCCGGGCTGTCGACGATAAACCGCAGCATGCCCTGGAGCAGCTCGGTTTCATGTTCAAGTGCCTGCCTGAACGCGGCACGCAGCTGGGACTCGGTCTGGCTGGCAAATACCCGCTGCTGTTCCTGCTGAAAGAGGTACAGGCTCCACAGCACACCGCATACAATCACCAGCAGCGAACCGAAGTACGGCGCCAGCAGTTTAAAGCGGATGTTCGGGCTGCTTTTCTGTTTCATTATCTGCAGGTTGTCGGCCGTTCCCCGGAATCCATTATCGCCGCCTGATGAAAATCCCCGCCGGCGCGCCCCGACCTGAACCCGGCGTCGAACTTCTGGCATAATGGCCCGCTATCTCATTGGTTCAATCGGAAATTTTGATGTCGCAACAGCAACGCACCATGCTGGTCACCAGCGCCCTGCCCTACGCCAACGGCTCGATCCACCTGGGTCACCTGGTGGAATACATCCAGACCGACATCTGGGTGCGGTTCCAGAAAATGCGGGGCCACGACTGCACCTATGTCTGCGCCGACGACGCCCACGGCACCCCCATCATGCTGCGTGCCCGCCAGGAAGGCATCGAGCCGGAAGCCCTGGTCGGGAAAATGAACGCCGAACACCGGGCCGATTTTGCCGGTTTCGGCATCGGTTTCGACAACTACTACAGCACCCATTCCGAGGAAAACCGGGCCTTTGCCGAGGACATCTACCTCAAGCTGCGCGACGGCGGACATATCGACCGGCGTACCATCCGCCAGTTCTATGACCCCGAAAAGGAAATGTTCCTGCCGGACCGTTTCATCAAGGGTACCTGCCCCAAATGCGGCGCCGAAGACCAGTACGGCGACAACTGCGAAGTCTGCGGCGCGACCTACGACGCAGCCGAACTGAAAAATCCCCGCTCGGTGCTGAGCGGTACGGCACCGGTGGAAAAGGAGTCGGAACACTATTTCTTCAAACTGTCCGACTTCACCGACATGCTGCACGGCTACCTGCAGCAAGCCACCCAGCCCGAAGTCGCCAACAAGATGAACGAGTGGCTGGAGGCGGGTCTGCAGGACTGGGATATCTCACGCGACGCACCCTATTTCGGTTTCCGGATTCCGGACACCACCGACAAGTTCTTCTACGTCTGGCTGGACGCACCCATGGGCTACATGGCCAGCTTCAAGGACTACTGCAACCGGAAGCACCTGAATTTCGGTGACTGGTGGGAGCAGGGTTCCAGCGCCGAGCTGTACCACTTCATCGGCAAGGACATCCTGCGTTTCCATACGCTGTTCTGGCCGGCGGTGCTGGAAGGCGCGGGCTACCGCAAACCAACCCGGGTGTTCGCGCACGGCTTTCTCACCGTCAACGGGCAGAAAATGTCGAAATCGCGCGGCACCTTTATCAACGCGCGCACCTGGCTGGACCACCTGGACCCGGAATACCTGCGTTACTACTATGCCGCCAAACTGTCCGGAGGCATCGACGATATCGATCTCAACCTGGACGATTTCGTGGCCCGCATCAACAGCGACCTGGTCGGCAAATACGTCAACATCGCCAGCCGCACCGCGAACTTCATCGTCAAGCACTTCAACGGCGAGCTGTTATCGCCCAGGGAATACGGCGACCATGAAACCGAGGGTGGCGCCAGGATCATTGCCGAGGCTTTTGAACAACGCGAGTATAACCGCGCGGTGCGTGAAATCATGCGTATGGCCGACAGCACCAACCAGTTTTTTGACGAAAACGAGCCCTGGAAACTGGCCAAAGACCCGGCACAGAAAGACAAACTGCACAAGGTCTGCTCGCGTATCCTGCACGCCTTCTACGTGCTGTCCATTTTCCTGACACCGATCCTGCCGGCCATGAACCGCCGTGTGGCGCGCGAACTGTTCGGCATGCCGCGCGATTTCCTATGGAGCGACCTGGACCGCTTCCCGGAACGCATCAACCGCTTCAAACACCTGGCCAAACGCGTAGCAAGCGATGCCGTGAACGCTATGCTGGAAGCCTCCAGAGAGAGTTTAGCCGTGACCGAATCCAGACCCGCCAGCGGCCCGCTGGCCGATGAACCCGTGGCTGACACGATTACATTCGAAGATTTCTCCAAAGTGGATTTGCGGGTAGTGAAGATCGTGAAAGCCGAGGCCGTGGAAAAGGCCGACAAGCTGCTGCGACTGACGCTGGACCTGGGTGGCGAAACCCGCACTGTGTTCGCGGGTATCAAAAGCGCCTATGCACCCGGGCAGCTTGAGGGTAAGCTGACGGTCATGGTCGCCAACCTGGCACCGCGCAAAATGCGTTTCGGCGTGTCCGAAGGCATGGTGCTGGCAGCCGGACCCGGCGGCAAGGAACTGTTTATCCTGGAACCGCACCAGGGCGCACTACCCGGTATGAAAGTGAAGTAGACAATATGGGCGAGATCGCACTCATTCTGATCAGCACCGTGCTGGTGAACAACTTTGTGCTGGTCAAGTTTCTCGGCCTGTGCCCCTTCCTGGGCGTCTCGCGCAAGCTGGAAACCGCGATCGGCATGTCGCTGGCCACCACTTTTGTACTGACCCTGTCGTCGGTCTGCAGCTACCTCGCCAATGAATACCTGCTGGCCCCGCTGGGGCTGGAATACCTGCGCACCATCACCTTCATCCTGGTCATCGCCGTGGTCGTACAGTTCACGGAGATGGTCGTGCACAAGACCAGCCCGCTGCTCTACCAGGTGCTGGGTATCTTTCTGCCCCTGATCACCACCAACTGCGCAGTGCTGGGCGTGGCCCTGCTGAACACCCAGGAGCACCACGGTTTTCTTCACTCCGCCGTGTATGGCTTTGGCGCGGCAGTCGGCTTCTCGATGGTGATGGTGCTGTTTGCAGCCATGCGCGAACGTATTACTGCCGCCGACGTGCCGGAAGCCTTCCGCGGTTCCGCCATTGCGCTGATTACCGCCGGTCTGATGTCCCTGGCCTTCATGGGCTTCTCCGGACTCATCAAGGGTTAGGCAGGGCCTGTTAACACATGTTGACCGCCATGCTGGCCATCGGTACCCTCGCGGCCCTGTTCGGCCTGCTGCTGGGCTATTCCGCCATTCGCTTCAGGGTCGAAGGCGATCCGATCGTCGACCAGATCGACCACCTGTTGCCGCAGACCCAGTGCGGCCAATGCGGCTACGCTGGCTGCCGCCCCTACGCGGAAGCCATCGCCAACGGCGAAGCGGACATCAACCAGTGCCCGCCCGGCGGTGAGGCCGGAATCCAGGCGCTGGCCGAGCTGCTCGGCGTGGACCCCAAGCCCCTGAACGCCGAACACGGCGAACACACTGAAAAACGCGTCGCGGTCATCGATGAAAAGACCTGCATCGGCTGTACCCTGTGTATCCAGGCCTGCCCGGTGGATGCCATTCTCGGCGCGGCCAAGCAGATGCACACCGTGATCGAAAGCGAATGCACCGGTTGTGACCTGTGCGTACCGCCGTGCCCGGTCGACTGCATCGAAATGGTGCCGGTAAAGCAGACCATCAGCCGCTGGAAGTGGCCCTACCCGGAAGATACCGGCGGGGCAATCGCTGAACCGGTCGGGGAACCCGGCAATCAACTGATTTGAATCAATAACCTGTCCGCAGGCGGCGTATTTTTCCGCACCAGACCCTGTACAATGCAGTGCCTGATGGTCACTCTATTGTCCCAGCCCAGGCGCATCCCCGGCGGTCTGCGTCTCGATGCCAACAAGGCACAGTCACTGCAGCAGCCGCTGCGTGCCGCCGGGGTGCCGGAACGCCTGTATATCCCCCTCAGCCAGCACATCGGCGATGCCGCGGAGCCACTGGTCGAGGTCGGTGACCAGGTTCTCAAGGGGCAGTTGATCGCCCGTTCACCCGGCTATATCAGCGCACCGGTGCATGCCTCCAGTTCGGGCGAGGTGGTCGCCATCGGCGATTACCCAGTACCGCACCCGTCCGGTATGCAGGCTGCCTGCATCGTGATCGCCACGGATGGCCGGGACCAGGCCGCTGCCGACGATCTGCGCATGGAAAACGTCCTGCAGGCAGACCCTGCCGACATCCGCCAGCGGGTCCGCGACGCCGGTATCGTCGGCCTGGGCGGGGCCGGCTTCCCCACTTCGGTAAAACTCAACCCCGGGCCGGACCGGGAGGTCGATCTGCTGGTCATCAACGCCGCGGAATGCGAACCCTATATCAGTTGCGACGAAGCGCTGATGTGCAGCCGCCCGTGGGAAATACTCGAAGGCATACGCATCATGCGTCACGCCCTCCAGGCCCGGCAGGTAGTGATCGGCATCGAGGACAATATGCCGAACGCCATACAGTGCCTGCAACACTGCCTGGACGAGTCGGAAGAAACCGGCATCCGGATGATACCGGTTCCGACCATCTATCCCGCCGGCGGCGAAAAACAACTCATCTACGCCCTGACCGGCGAAGAAGTGCCCAGCCAGGGCCTGCCGATCGACCTGGGCATCGTGTGCCACAACGTAGGCACGGCCGCTGCGATTGCGCGCGCCCTGTTGCAGGGTGAACCACTGATATCGCGCGTGGTGACCGTAACCGGCGAAGGCGTCCGGCAGCCGGCTAACCTGGAAGTCCGGATCGGCACACCGGTCGCCGCCCTGATCGAGGCCTGCGGCGGTTACACGGATGCCGTCGCACGGCTGCTGATGGGCGGCCCCATGATGGGCTTTTCCCTGCGCAGCGACACCATACCCGCGATCAAGACCACCAACTGCATCCTGGCCGCGAGTTACCGGGAAGCCCCGCAGGCGCCGCCCGCCAGCCCCTGTATCCGCTGCAGTGACTGTGTGGATGTGTGCCCGGCCGGTCTGCTCCCGCAGCAACTGTACTGGTACGCGCATGCCCGCGATTTCGACCGCATCCAGGACTATCACCTGTTCGACTGCATCGAATGCGGCTGCTGTGCGCAGGTATGCCCCAGCCATATCCCGCTGGTGCAGTACTACCGCTTTGCCAAGACCGAGATCTGGTCGCTGGAAAGCGAACGGCAATTTTCCGAACTGGCCCGCCAGCGCCACGAGGCTCGCCTGCAGCGCCTGGAACGGGAAAAGAAGGCACTGGAAGAACGCCGCGCCAAAGCACGCAAGTCACTCAAACCCAAAGCGGGTGACGCCGACGCCAAGCAGGCGGAAATCGCCGCTGCGCTGCAACGCGTAAAGGCAAAAAAGGCCGAGCAGTCCGTGCAAGCGCGCAACACCAGCGAACTCACCGAGCAACAGCAGGCGGACATCGCTGCGGCCGAACGACGCCGCAGCCCCGGCAGCGGCCAGCCCTGATGGAATTTCCTACCCGCAGTTCACCCTACCTGCCCCTGCGCAGCGACCTGTCCAGGCTCATGCAACGCGTCATGCTGGCGCTGGTGCCGGGCGCCCTCGCCCTGCTGTGGTTCTTTGGCTGGGGCGTTCTGTTCAACCTCCTCATCGCCGCGGGCACCGCCCTGCTGGCGGAAGCGGCGATGCTGCAGCTGCGCGGCCGACCGGTGCGCGCGACCCTGCACGACGGCAGTGCACTGCTGACCGGTCTGCTGCTGGGGCTGTCGCTGCCGCCGCTGGCGCCCTGGTGGATTGCGGTGGTCGGCACCCTGTTTGCCATCGTGGTGGCAAAACAGCTGTATGGCGGGATCGGCTACAACCCGTTCAACCCGGCCATGGTGGGCTTTGTGGTACTGATCATCTCCTTCCCGCTGCAAATGACCCTGTGGCCGCCACCACAGGGTATCGATGCACAGATACTCGGCCTGACCGATACCCTGCGACTGGTGTTCGCCGGCGCGCTGCCCGCAGACGCCAGCCTGGACAGCGTCACCATGGCGACGCCGCTGGATATCACCAAGACCCGTCTCGGCCTGAACTACACCTGGGGCGAGATACTCGCTGACCCGCGTTTCGGCGCTTTTGCCGGGCATGGCTGGGAATGGGTCAATGTCGGCTTCCTGTTCGGCGGCATCTGGTTGTGGCAGCGCCGCGCCATACACTGGCAGATCCCCGCAAGCATGCTGGGCAGCCTGTTTCTGGTCTCGCTGTTTTTCTACATCGCCGACGCCGACAGTTTTGGTTCACCGCTGTTCCACCTGTTCAGCGGCGCCACCATGCTTGGCGCTTTCTTCATTGCCACCGACCCGGTGTCGGCGGCCACCACCCGACGCGGGCGCCTCTACTACGGGGCCGGTATCGGCGTACTGACCTACATCATCCGTACCTGGGGCGGGTACCCGGAAGGCATTGCCTTCGCGGTCCTGCTGATGAACATGGCGGCGCCCACCATCGACTACCTGACACCTCCGCGCGTGTTCGGCCGCAGGGATCCGGAGGAAGAAAGCTAGTGTACTGTAACGCCCAGTGGACCGTACCCTGATGTCCTACCGGCCGGTATTCATCTCCGCGGTATTCCTGCTGCTGTTTGCCGTCATCGGCAGCGGCCTGGTCGCATTCACATTTGACAGCACCGCGGATCGGATTGCCGAAAACCAGCGCCGCGCGCTGCTGAAAAGTCTGAACGAACTGGTGCCGGTGGATCGTTACGACAATGATATCTTTTCCGATATCCTGCGGGTGCGCGACCCGGAACTGCTGGGCAGCGAAGAACCCGTGCCCGTGTACCGCGCACGCAAGGGCGGCTGGCCGGTCGCCGCGGTACTGGCGGTGATCGCACCGGACGGTTATAACGGTTCCATCCGCCTGCTGGTCGCCATCAACCTGGACGGCACCCTGGCCGGGGTGCGCGTCGTCCAGCACCGCGAGACACCGGGCCTGGGCGACGGCATCGAGGCCGACCGCTCGGACTGGATCCTCGGCTTTGCCGGCAAGTCACTGACCAACCCCGATAAAAAAGGCTGGCGGGTGAAACGCGACGGCGGTGTCTTTGACCAGTTCACCGGCGCCACCATAACCCCCCGGGCTGTCGTGAAAGCCGTGCACAAAGCTTTGTTATACTTCCAGCTGCACAGGCAAAAACTGTTTGAGAAAGCACCGGAAGCAACCGATACATGAATACCCTGCCCGACATCGTACGCGACGGACTCTGGACCAATAACGTGGGCCTGGTGCAGGTGCTGGGCATCTGCCCCTTGCTGGCGGTCACCGGCACCTTTATCAATGGGCTGGGTCTGGGTCTCGCCACCCTGACCACGCTGGTGGCTTCCAACGTCACCATATCCCTGATTCGCAAGCTGGTGCGACCGGAAGTCCGTATCCCGGTATTCGTGCTGGTTATTGCCTCTATCGTAACCATCATCGAACTGTCCATGAGCGCCTGGTTCTACGACCTGTACAAGGTACTGGGCATTTTCATCCCGCTGATCGTCACCAACTGTTCCATCATCGGTCGCGCCGAGGCCTTTGCCTCCAAGAACACCGTGGGCCGCTCGTTCCTGGACGGCTTCAGCATGGGCTTCGGATTCCTGCTGGTGCTGGTTACGCTCGGCACCCTGCGGGAAGTCATCGGGCACGGTACCCTGTTCTCCCAGGCCCACCTGATGTTCGGCGAAGCGGCCCGTTCCATGACCATCCACCTTGTCGACAGCTACCACGGCTTTCTGCTTGCCGTACTGCCGCCCGGTGCCTTTATCGGGCTGGGCCTGCTGATCGCCCTGAAAAACGTGATCGACAAACGCAGGGAGCGCCGGGAGACCCTGGTTACCGCACCCGGCAGCACGGCGACACAGACCGCACACTGAAACTTCGGCCGGCAGGGATGAACCGCGACAAACGGACCGAGATATTCACCCGGCTGCGCAAGGAAAACCCCCATCCCGTCACGGAGCTGCACTACGGCAACCCCTACCAGCTGCTGGTTGCGGTCACACTGTCGGCCCAGGCCACCGATGTCGGCGTCAACAAGGCAACCCGGGCGCTGTTCAAAAAAGTAAAAACACCCCGAGCCATGCTCAAACTGGGTGAAGCAGGCCTGAAGGAATACATCCGCACCATCGGCCTGTACAACAACAAGGCCAAAAACATCATTGCTGCCAGCCGGATGCTGGTCGAGCTGCACGGCGGCAAGGTACCGGAGCAGCGCGCCGCGCTCGAAGCCCTGCCGGGGGTCGGTCGCAAGACCGCCAATGTCGTATTGAATACGGCCTTCGGCCAGCCGACCATCGCGGTAGACACCCATATCTTCCGGGTTTCCAACCGCACCGGGATCGCCCCGGGCAAGAACGTCATCGAGGTGGAAAAGAAACTGCTGAAATTTGTGCCGGAGGCTTTCAGGCAGCATGCCCATCACTGGCTGATCCTGCTCGGACGCTACACCTGTGTCGCCCGCTCGCCACGCTGCGGTAGCTGCCTCATCGAGGATCTGTGCGAATATCGTCACAAGACAGAAAACTGACGCCAATTGGCGACAGTCTAAACTTGCATCCGGATGCGGGAAATAGGTAACCTTCGCGGCTGACTACAGGGAATCGCAATGCTGTTTGGACAGGACCGGAACCAGTTGCGCGCTGTATATGTCGAAACATGGAAAGAATACCGACAGGGCAAGCCACTGAACCCGCTGCAGATCCAGATCGTCGCCGTCATCAGGCAGCACCCCGAATACCAGGGCCTGCTGGAAAACGGCGAACGGGTCCTGGGCAGGGAATACCTGCCGGAAAGCGGGGAAACCAACCCGTTCCTGCACATGGGCATGCATCTGGCCCTGCAGGATCAGGTCAGCACTGACCGGCCGCCCGGCATCCGCGCACTGTACGAACGGCTACAGGCCACAGCAGGCGACCATCACGCACTGCAACACAAGCTTATGGAATGCCTGGCAGAACTGATCTGGCAGGCGCAGAGAGACGGTGAATTACCCGATGAACAACGCTATCTCGACTGTATCGGAAGCCTCACCGAAAATGACCGGACTGCACACTAAACTATATGGCACATATCCGGATTTCCCCGTTTCCAGGCCACCCGGGCCGCGGAAACTTTTCTCAACCCGGCAGGTCGTAGAAGCTGTCATTCATGATGACTGGTAATGCATCGTGCCGGTTAACCCGTGGTACCTGGTACCACAATTTGATACCTGAAGCCTTTAGGAGGCCCATCCAATGTCCAAGAAAACTGTTATGAAACCCGTTGCCGTTGCCCTCGGCGCTGCTTTTGTCACCTCCCTGGCCGGCACTTCCATTGCCAATGCTGCGGAAAACCCCTTCGGCATGACTGAACTGCCCAGCGGCTACATGGTGGCTGAAGAAGGCAAGTGTGGCGGCAAAATGCAGAAATCGGCCGATGAAGCCAAGTGTGGCGCCAAGATGAAAGGGAAGATGGAGAAAGAAGGCAAGTGTGGTGAAGCCAAGTGCGGCGCTGCAATGAAGAAGAACATGAAAGAAGGCAAGTGCGGCGAAGGTAAATGCGGTGCCAACATGATGAAAGGCGATCATGCCGGCGGCGACAAGATGAAGGAAGGCAAGTGCGGCGGCAAGAAGTAAGTCACTCAAAACCATGAAGGAGTCACGTTACCCCGTTCATGGTGCCGGACTCGGGCTGCGGCGGACCCTGATGGGTCCGCTCGCAGACCAGCCGCCGGCACAGGTCGGCTTCTACGAAGTTGCGCCGGAAAACTGGATAGGGATTGGTGGCTCCTACGGCAAGCAGTTCCGCGCTTTTACCGAGCGCTACCCGTTCGTCTGTCATGGACTGTCCCTGTCCATCGGCAGTCCCTCCCCGCTGGACGAAACCTTTCTGCAACGACTCAAACGCTTCCTGGACCAGCACGACATCCGCGGCTATTCGGAACACCTGAGCTATTGCAGTGATGACGGTCACCTCTACGACCTGATGCCGATCCCTTTTACCGAAGAAGCCGTACACTACGTGGCGGAACGCATCCGCCGTACCCAGGACATCCTGGAACGCCGTATTGCCATGGAGAACGTCTCCTACTACGCGGCACCCGGCAAGGAGATGGAAGAGATCGACTTCATCAATGCGGTACTGCAGGAAGCCGACTGCGAACTGCTGCTCGACGTCAACAACATCTACGTCAACAGCGTCAACCACCAGTACGATGCTGAAGAATTTCTGACCGCATTACCCGCCGAACGGGTGATGTACTTTCATATCGCCGGACACTTCAACGAGGCCGAAGACCTGATCGTCGACACCCACGGGGCTGACGTCATCGACCCTGTCTGGGACCTGCTGGACAAGGCCTACGCACACTTTGGCGTAGCGCCCACCCTGCTGGAACGGGATTTCAATATTCCGCCGCTGCCGGAACTGCTCGGAGAAGTCGACCGGATCGTGGCGCTGCAGGCACAGTGGACGCCTGCCAGGGCACCCGGCCATGCCAGCCACCGCTAAACCGGCGTTCATGCAGCGGCAGTACGAATTTGCCGCGCACATCCGCGACCCCGAGCACCACCGGGTACCGCCGGACCTCGAAGACCGTCGTATGAAAATCTACCGGGAGCTGTTCTACAATAACGTGGAAGGCTTCCTGGCCAACAGTTTCCCGGTACTGCACGAACTGATGGACGACCGGGACTGGCACGCGCTGGCACGTGATTTCTATGCCCGTCACCACAGCCATTCGCCGCTGTTCCTGGAGATACCGCGCGAATTCCTCACCTACCTGGAGCAGGAACGGGGAGAACGCCCCGGGGATTTCCCGTTCCTGCTCGAGCTTGCGCATTACGAGTGGGTGGAACTGGCCCTCTCCATTGCCGAACACGAAGACCCGCGGACGACAAGCGTCAACCCGCAGGGGGACCTGCTCGCCGGCGTCCCGGTGCTGTCCACGCTGGCCTGGCCACTGTCCTACCGCTACCCGGTTCACCAGATCAGCCCGGAATTTATTCCGGCCGCAGCGGGTGAACAAAACACCTGGCTGCTGGTCTACAGGGACAGCGACGATGAAGTGGGGTTCATCGAGTTGAACCAGGTGAGTGCGCGCCTGTTTGCCCTGCTGCAGGAAGACGCCGGGCGCAGCGGGCTGGAAGCATTGACCATGATCGCCGGTGAACTGCAGCACCCGGATCCGGATGCCGTGGTGGAAGGCGGAAAGCAGATCCTGGAAGAATGGCGCCGGCGCGATATCGTAGTCGGCACGCTCGAGCAGTAAAACCGGGACGGGTTCGTTTGCCGTCGATCCGGCGAATGCCGGCATGAAGGACTGGCCAGGGTTTTCCCTGAGAATAATCATCAACCAATAACAACCGGGAAGGAGGCACCCGAATGTATCCCCTGATACAACTGCAAAGACTACTGGATATGACACGCGGCCTGGATTTCCTCGCCCCGCTGGCCCTGCGCCTGTACCTGGTTCCCATCTTCTGGATGGCCGGCAACAAGAAACTGGCAGACATGGACAGTATTATTCAATGGTTCGGCAACCCGGACTGGGGACTGGGCCTGCCGTTCCCGGAAGTCATGGCCTGGGCTGCGACACTAACCGAAGTGGGTGGCGCTATCCTGCTGCTGGTTGGATTTGCGGTACGCTGGATTTCCATTCCGCTCATGGTCACCATGGTGGTCGCCGCGGTAACCGTGCACCTGCCGAACGGCTGGCTGGCCATTGCGGAAGCCACCGGGCCTTTTGCCACCCCGCGCACCGAAGGCGCCATCGAACGACTGGAAGTCGCCAAACAGCTGCTGCAGGAACACGGCAACTACGACTGGCTGACGGAAAACGGCAGCATCGTGATTCTGAATAACGGTGTCGAGTTCGCCGCCACCTATTTCATCATGTTGCTGGTATTGTTCTTTATCGGGGGCGGACGCTATTTCAGCATGGACTACTGGATCCGTCGCGCGTTCATGCGTGACGGTTACTGACCCAACCCGCAGGAGTAACCCTGACCGTGATTGACTATCTACCAGTCCGGTGAATTCAGCAGCGGCTGGTCTTTCCCGGTCGGCGGTGGAACCGGCAGTTCTCCAGGTACCGATTCCGCATCCAGCAGATGCCCCCAGTCTGTGCGTTTCTTCATCTGCTCCTGGCGTTCCGGAGATACAAAGGCCTTGCCCGCACGTATTTCCCAGCCGCCACCCAGCGCCTTGTAGGTGGCAATCAGCCCGCCAAGCACTTCACCACGCACGGAAGTATAGCGGTCCTGGACCCGCAACAGGGTCTGCTGGGTATCGAGTACCCGCTGGTAGTCCACCGCACCTTCCCGGTACTGGACCAGTGCCAGGTCCACCGACCGTTGCGCGGCTTTCACGCTATCCTTCAGGTAACTGCTCTGTTCGCGTGCACCCGTATAGGCGCTTAGGCCATCCTCGACTTCCTGTGCCGCGCGCAAAACGGTGTCCTGGTAGTTCACCAGCAGCGCCTCCAGCCGCGCATCCTGGACCCTTACCCGGTTTTTCAGGCGCCCGTAATTGAGGATCTGCCAGGAAGCGGAAGGCCCGTAGTTGTAGCCGACGCTGTCGGATTTGAACAGGTCACTGTTGCCGTTTGAGCCGGTATCGCCATTCAGCAGGCCAATGGAACCCACCAGCGCAAAGCGGGGATAGAGGTCGGATTTCGCGACACCGATCAGCGCGCTCTGGGTGGCCGCCTGCAATTCCGCGCTGCGAATATCCGGGCGCCGGCGCAACAGGTCGGCGGGAACGCCCACTTCGATCTGCGCCGGCGGCTCGGGTATCTTCCCGGAACCCTGCAGCACATCGTGCAGGTCATTTGGCGGCATCCCTAACAGGATACTCAGTGCATTCCGGGTCTGCCGGATCTGGCTCTCCAGCAATGGCACGGTCGATTCCGTCGATTTCAGCAGGCTCAGCGCCTGGGACGGGTCCAGTTCACTGACTGCACCGTTCTGGAAACGCACGTCAGCAATCCGGTAACTGCGCCGTTGCGTGACGCTGTTGTCGCGCGCGATGGCCAGGCGCTCTTCCAGGGTGCGCAGGGAGACATAGACGCGCGCCACTTCCGCCGTCAGCGAAACCAGGGCATTGTCGTAATCCGCGATCGAAGCCCCCAGGCTGGCACCCGCGGACTCGACACCACGCCGGAAACGCCCCCAGAAATCCAGTTCCCAGGCTGCGTCCAGCCCGATATTTGACTGGGTGAAGGTATCGTCGGTAAAGGCACTGTTGAAATTGGGTGAGTTTTTGCTCAGGCCTACCCGAGTCAGCGCGCCATTGACCTGCTGCTGTTGCGGGTATTGCTGACCAATGGCGATACCCAGTTGCGCCCTGGCCTCGAAGATGCGCAGGCCGGCCACCTGCAGCGGCAGGTTCTGCCGGTAGGCCATTTCAACCAGTTCATCGAGCACCGGATCGTTGAATACCGACCACCAGCTCTGCGGTTCCGGAGCCGCCCTGGAAAGCTCTGCGCTCTGCTCCGCCCAGGTATCTGCCACGGTCGCTTTGGGCGTTTCGAAATCAGGGCCCAGGGTAGTACAGGCTGAAAATGCAAGACAGGCCGCGCCCAGCAGGCTTCGCGCTACAAAATCTGATGGTGTCACGTGATTTCCCTCTACCTTCTGCCGGTCCCGATGCACCCGGGTATCCACACGAATATACACCATCAACCGGCGCAATCTAACCCCGCGGCAAAGGCTTCCGCTACAGAAAAGGCTCAGCCCCCGGGGAACCTTTGATCAATCCGGAATTCCCGTCGTTGCGAGCACTCCACCACCGCCTCGCTACGGAAGTCGGTGAGAAATCCGGGCTAGAAAAAACGGGACACCCGCAGGGTCACGTAGCTGTCGTCGCGAAAAGCCGACACCACACCGCTGTTACCGGCATTGAGGAACCAGCGGCTTTCCAGTTCCAGTTTCCAGTGATCACTCAGCCGACGCTCGGCCTCCACTGTCAGCTGCGTGGCCCGGGTGTTCCGGTCGACCACGAAACCTGCCAGCAATTCCGAATCCTGGACATCGTTCAGCGTCAGGCGCGCCCCCGTGAAGATATCGTCGTCGAGCACCACCGGTGGCGCATCCGCCGGATTACTGCTGCGCCCGTCCCAGGAGTATTCCAGTAACAGGCCCAGGTCAGCGGCTGAACTGGCCAGCTGGTACAGGGTGTATTCAAACCCGCCTACCGTGGCGAAAAAGTGGTCACCGTGTTGTGCCCGCCATAGTCCTTCGAACTTCCACAACCAGCCCTCGTGGGTCAACTGGATATCCGTCCCGACCTGTTTGATCAGGTCATAGATAGGCACCAGCCGCGTTGCATTGCGGTTGAGCAGAAAGCGGGGTTCGCGGCCGGTGCCGTTGAAATAGGAAAGGCCGAAGTCCCATTCACCGATGTAATGGGAATAGCGCAGCGCGATATCCACGCGGTGCTGTTTGTCGCTGGACTGGTATTCCGGGTCGCCGTCGGTTACCAGGGGGAAACGCAGCCGCCCGTCCTTGCCGGGGAAGGTTCGTTCCCGGAACCAGGGCATGACGAACAGGCTGAGTGCACCCCAGTCCTGCTGGGTGGTCAGCTTGATCATGGGCTGCCCCAGCTTGTCTTCACCGTCGAGATCCTCGATCAGGTCCGTCTGGTTGATAATATCGACCAGGTGGCGTGACTCGGCTACCCCCCAGAACACCCGGTTGACCCCCGCCAGCAACTCCCAGTTGTCAGCGACGTGCAGCCAGTAGGCCTCGCGCACATCGAAGTGGGTGCGCCGGCTGTCCCGGCCGTCCAGCCTGGCAAAGGGGATGAAGCTGAACTGGTCGTCGCTGCCTTCCGGGAACAGGGTGAGCTCGGGTTGCACCATCAGGGAGGGCTGCCCCCCGTCGAACTGGTCGTCGAATTGCGCATCATCGACAAACCCCCTCAGCTCCGCACCGACGAACCCGGCCAAACGGGTCTCGTAGGCTGCTGCGCTCAGCGGGAGGAAGGCCAGCATACACAGGAATCCGCGCATGCCGGTCGCGACGAAGAGGTTACCTTGCCTACAGCCCGGCATCGATATTTCGCCACACGATCCAGCCGGCCAGCAGCGCCACCAGGGCCGCACCCAGATACATCCACTGCGCCCCCACGCCTTCCCACAGGTAACCTGCCACCAGGCTGCCGGAGGCGCCACCCGCACCAAAGCTCAGACTGCTGTACAGCGCCTGCCCGCGCCCCTGGTGCCGGCCGGTAAAAAGCCGGTGCGTCAGGTAGATCGCCACCGCGTGAAACACGCCAAAACTGGCCGCGTGCAGTGCCTGCGCGAGCGCCAGCAGCCACAATTGTTCAACGAACAGGGCCACCATCACCCAGCGCAGCGCGGTCAGGCCGGTCGCCACCAGCAGCAGGCGGCGCGCACCGAAACGCGGCAGCCAGGCGTGCATCTTCAGGAATACAGCGATCTCGGCGACGACCCCCCAGGCCCATAACTGTCCGATCACCGTCTCGCTGTAACCGTGACCGGACAGGTACAGGCTGTAGAAGGTGTAATAGGGCCCGTGGCTGGCCTGGACCAGGAAGCTCACCAACAAAAACGCAATCACCACCGGGCTGGCCAGCACCCTGCGCAGCGGCGTGTCGTCAACGGCCGGGTGCGGATTGACGTGTTCCGGCACCAGCAGGCTGGACAACCAGATACCGGCAAACAGCGTGATCAGCACAGCCGGCAGCAGGCCGGTACCGGTCCGGTCGAAGACCCGGCCCAGCACGGCCACCGCCACCACGAACCCGATCGAACCCCACAGGCGAATACTGCTGTAACGCTGGGTTTGTTCGCCGAGGTGGTTCAGCGTGGTCGCTTCAAACTGGGGCAGCGCCGCGTTCCAGAAAAAACTGAACAGGGACATCACCAGTGCCAGCAACCAGTATCCCTGCACCAGGAAGACAGCTGCAAAGCTGACGGTTGTCAGCAGGCAGGCGATACGCACCATGCGCATGCGCCGGCCGCTGTGGTCCGCGATCCAGCCCCAGATATTGGGCGCAATGATCTTGGTCGCCATGATAATGGCCACCAGTTCGCCGATTTCCACTACGCTGAAGCCCCGTGATTTCAGGTACAGGCCCCAGTAGGGGATCAGCGCACCGAGCGAAGCGAAATAAAAGAAATAGAAACCGGACAGGCGCCAGTAGAACATTGACCGCTTATCGGTCCTGAATCAGCATAAAGTCAGGCATCCGGGCTGGAGGGAATAACCGGGGTACGCGACTCCACATCCGCATTCTGCCCGCGATGGCGCAGGTAGTGATCCATCAGCACGATGGCCAGCATCGCTTCGGCAATCGGAGTCGCGCGGATACCGACGCAGGGATCGTGGCGCCCGGTAGTTACGACTTCGACGGGCTCACCATCCAGGTTGACCGAGCGCCCGGGCAGGCGCAGGCTGGAAGTCGGTTTGAGTGCAATACTGACCAGGATATCCTGCCCGGAGGAAATCCCCCCCAGCACCCCGCCGGCGTGGTTGCTCAGGAAGCCCTGCGGGGTGATTTCGTCACGGTGTTCGGTGCCCTTCTGGGCGACACAATCGAAACCGGCGCCGATCTCGACACCCTTGACGGCGTTGATACTGACCATGGCGTGCGCAATGTCGGCGTCCAGCCGGTCGAATACCGGCTCGCCCAGGCCCGGTGGGATACCGCTGGCCACCAGGTTGACGCGTGCGCCGACGGAATTGCCCTCCTTGCGCAGGGCGTCCATGTAGGCTTCCAGCTCGGCCACCCGTTCGGGATCCGGGCAGAAAAAAGGATTTTCCTCCACCGCGGACCAGTCTTTCAGTTGCAGCTCGATGGGCCCCAGCCGGGACAGGTAACCCCGGATTTCGGTGCCGCATTTTTCCCGCAGGTACTTGCGGGCAATGCCCCCGGCCGCCACCCGCATGGCCGTCTCGCGCGCCGAGGAACGACCGCCGCCACGGTAGTCACGGAAGCCGAATTTCTGCTGGTAGGTGTAGTCCGCGTGACCGGGCCGGAAACGATCCATGATGCTGGAGTAGTCCTTGGAACGCTGGTCGGTATTGTGGATGATCAGGCCGATGGGACTGCCGGTGGTGCGGCCCTCGAACACGCCGGACAGGATCTGCACTTCGTCGGCCTCGCGGCGCTGGGTGGTATGACGCGATTTCCCCGGTTTACGCCGGTCCAGGTCGCCCTGAAGATCAGCCTCGGAAAGCGCCATGCCGGGCGGACAGCCGTCCACGATGCAGCCGATGGCCGGGCCGTGGCTTTCGCCAAAGCTGGTGACTGTAAAGAGTTTTCCGATACTGTTCCCTGACATACGGCGTTATTGTACAGGAGTTTGAGAGATGTGGAATTGGCCGTGGTTAAAGCCTTTTCGCCCGGCGCCGTTATCCATTATGAGTATGTCGCTCAAACCATCAACCTAATGAAGGGGCATTGCTGTGAGTCAAAACGGTCATGCAATCGGTAATTACCTGGGTAAGCCGATTTTTGAATCCATCGAGGTGCAGGACGACACCTACGTATTCGATCGTATCGCCAATTACGAAGACGACGAGTTCCCGCTCGACCGTCTGAGCGAGAACGAGGTGCTGGTCGAACCGGGACTGATCTACCGGCACAAGGACTGATGCCGACCCGCCAGGGACGGCGGCCCGTTACGGGCTATATCATTTTGGAAAAACGCTCTTCTTCCTCGACCCGGTAGCGGTCGAACACCCTGCAGATATTCCGGATCAACAAGCGTCCTTTCGCGGTCACTTCCAGGCCGTGATCGCCAACCAGGATCAGCCCGTCTTCCGCCATGCCTTCCAGCTGTTCCAGTTCGGAAGCAAAGTACTCGCGAAACCGAATCCCGAATTCATTTTCAATACGACGCATATCCAGCGTGTTGTTACAAATCAACTGCTGGATGACCTCACCGCGCACACGATCGTCGTCGTTGAGTGCAACCCCGCGCACAATGGGCAGGTGCGGTTCATCGAGATCGCGAATGTATTCCTCTACCGTCATGCAGTTCTGGCTGTAACCGCCCGGCATCAGGCTGATGGCGCTCACCCCCATGGAGATGAGGTCGGAATCCGCGTGGGTTGAATAGCCCTGGAAATTACGGTGCAGGGTGCCGGTACGCTGGGCCTCGGCAAGTTCATCGTCCAGCAGGGCAAAATGATCCATGCCGATGTACTGGTAACCCGCGGCGATCAGTTTTTCGATGGTCAGGGCGAGGATCGCGAGTTTTTCATCCGCACCGGGCAGGTCTTCGCGGTTGATGCGGCGCTGCGGCTTGAAACGCTCCGGCAGGTGTGCGTAGTTGAACACGGACAGGCGTTCCGGCCGCGCATCAATCACCTTTTCCAGGGTTTCCGAAAACGTTTCCAGGGTCTGCAGCGGCAGGCCGTACATCAGATCGATATTGATGGAGCGGAAGCCGAGCTCACGCGCCTGGCGCAGGGCACCCAGTGTCTGTTCCTCCGGCTGTATCCGGTGCACGGCTTCCTGCACCTTCGGGTTGAAGTCCTGCACCCCGAGGCTGACCCGATTGAAGCCAATGTCACGCAGAACCGGCAGGGTGTGCTCGCGTAACTCGCGCGGATCGATTTCAATCGAATATTCCCCGCTGTCGTCTTCGTGCAGGTAGAAATTCTCGCCCAGCACGCGCATCAGTTCACACATCTGTTGTTCGCTGAGAAAAGTCGGCGTTCCACCACCCCAGTGCAACTGCTCCACCCGCCGGCCGGGATCGACCAGCGAGGCCTGCAGGCGGATCTCGCGGTACAGGCTGTCCAGGTACGGTTGCGCACGACTGCGATCGGCCGTGACGATCTTGTTGCAGGCGCAGTAGTAACAGACGTGTGCACAGAACGGGATGTGTACGTACAGCGACAGCGGCCTTCCCTTGAGGTTACTTTCCTTTACCCAGGCCAGGTAGTCCTGTTCGCCCACCGCGGGCGTAAACTCCATTGCCGTCGGGTAGGAGGTATAGCGCGGCCCGCTACCCGCGTAGCGCCGGATCAGTTCCTCATCAAAATCGACGGTATTCGACATACACAACTCCACATTTTAGCGAATGATACTACCTGTGCCCGGCCTGGTGCGCCTTGACTTCCGTCAAGGCCGTACTAACCCTCTGCATCCAGTCCGTTGATGTGGGTTTCATTGATTTTCAGCAGCAACTGCCGGAACGGCAGGAAGCGCTCATCCTGCTTCTCGGCCAGCTTGAAAAAGGGCAAATTCTCCTTGCCAAACATATAACTGCCGTCTGCCATCGAATCCCTGAGCCGGCGCACGTCACGCTCCAGGTCCTCCAGGAATTCCATGGCTGCACCCATGGATTCCATATCGTACTCGGCTGCCGCGCGCAGGTCCTCGATCTCGAACAGGGCCTGGTCCACCAGGTCCACGTACTGTTCGGCGGTTTTGGGTCTACCCAGCATGTTCTGCCTCCATTTTCATGGTCAGTTCATTGTCGGTCTATCCGGTTTCCAGCGCGGTCTCGAACTGTGACCGGTACGCCTGCAGCTGCGCCGCTTCCAGCAGGAACACCCCCTGTCCGCCGCGTTCAAATTCCAGCCACAGGAACGGCACGTCCGGGAAGCATTCCACCAGCAGCTCCTGGCTGTTACCGACTTCCACGACCAGGATACCCTGCTCGTCGAGGTAATCGGACGCCTGCGCCAGGATACGCACCACGACTTCCAGCCCTTCTTTGTCGGCCACCAGACCGAGCTCGGGCTCGTGGCGGTATTCAGCCGCCAGCTGCTGCATCTCCTCACGGGAGACGTAGGGCGGGTTGCTGATGATAAGCTGATAGCGCTGTGGTTCGAGCGCATCGAACAGGTCGGACTCGATCACCCGTATCCAGTCCTGCAGGTCGTGCTGCCCGATATTTTTCATCGCGACCTCGAGCGCCGCAGCGGAAATATCCACCAGGTCTACGTGCGCATTTTCGAAATGTGCCGCACAGGCGATGCCGATACAGCCCCCGCCGGTACACAGGTCCAGCACCCGTTCGACCGCGTCCGGCTCCAGCCAGGGCTGGAAACCCCGTTCGATCCACTCCGCCACGGGTGAACGCGGCACCAGCACACGCTCGTCCACGTAAAACGGCAGGCCGGCAAACCAGGCCTCCTGCGTCAGGTAGGCGGCCGGTTTGCGCGTATCGATACGCTGCCGGATCAGCGCCAGTACAGCTGCCCGTTCTTGCGCGGTGACATTGGCCGCCAGGAAGTAGTCCGGGAACTGCGCCGGCAGGTGCAGCGCATGGCGCACCAGCTGCAACGCTTCGTCGAACGCATTATCGGTGCCGTGGCCGAACACCAGGCCCGCCGCGCCAAAACGGCTGGCTCCCCAGCGCACCAGGTCGCGAAGGGTGTGTAGTTCCGCCAGTGTATCCTGCTGCATGGTGCCCTGGTCCTGATTCATTGAATATCCACCTGCCCCTATCCCGACGGCCCGGTCAATGGGATAATGCGCGCTTATGAAATTGCACATTATACCGATGTTACTGCTTGCTGTGCTGTTGTCCGCCTGCAGCCCGCCCCAGCCACCGCAACTCCAGCAGGGCACCCTGCTGCCGGATGCCAAAGTCATTGCCGACTTTCAGCTTACCGACCAGAACGGGAAGCCCTTTACCCGTAAAAATCTTGCGGGCAAGTGGAGTTTTGCCTTTTTCGGCTACACCCACTGCCCGGATGTCTGCCCCACCTCGCTGTCCATGCTGGCCCAGGTCATGAAGAAACTGGAACCGGACAAAACCCCGGGCGCGAAACCCCGGGTGGTGTTTTTCAGCGTGGACCCCGAGCGTGATACACCGGAAGTACTGGCGCAGTACCTGCCCTACTTCAACCCCGATTTTGTCGGGGTAACCGGCGACCCGCAGCAGATCCTGCAGCTGACCCGACAGCTCGGCATCCTGTACGGCAAATCACCCGGGGAAAGCACTGACGACTACCTGGTGGATCACAGCGCTTCCATCATCCTGTTCGACCCGGACGGTAACTTCCGCGCGCTGTTCGGCACTCCACACGACCCGGATCGGATTGCGCAGGACTTTGTCTCGATCCGGAACTACTACGAGGCCAGCCGATGAAATCATTCCTGGTATCCCTGCTACTGTACAGCTGGACTCTGCTCGCCTGTGCAGACCCCGCCATCCAGGTCGAAAATGCCTGGGTACGCGAAGCCCCGCCCGGCGCACAGATGATGGCAGCCTACATGACGCTGAAAAACACCGGCAGCAGCGATGTCACGCTGGAAAACATTACCAGCCCGGCCTTCAGGATGGTGATGTTGCACAAATCGGTGATCGTCGACGGCGTCGCCCGCATGTCGCACCAGGACAGCCTGCCGATCCCGGCCGGAACCAGCGTTGCACTGGAGCCCGGCAGCTTTCACCTCATGATGCCTGCACCGGAACAACGCCTGCACAGCGGGGACCAGGTGGAATTCAACCTGCGGTTCGCGGACGGGCGCACGGTACAGGTCCAGGCCACTGTCAGAAAAAAGCCTTGAATGCCGGTTCGCAGCAGGAAGATGCCAGCTGGCTGGACTACCTGAAATCCTGGCCGCTCTACCCCTTGCCACAGCACGCGGTGTCCCGGCTGACCTACCGGTTGACCAGGATCGAGACGCCCTGGTTCAAGAACCGCTTGATCCGCTGGTTTGCCGATCAGTACCAGGTCGACTGGAGCGAAGCACAGTACCAGGCCCCGGAAGACTATGTGCATTTCAACGCCTTCTTCACGCGTGCGCTGCGCGACGGCGCACGCCCCCTGGCGGGCGACGAGTCGACCGTCGTCAGCCCCGCCGACGGACACATCAGCCAGCTCGGCGACATTGACCGGGACGCTGTGTTCCAGGCCAAGGGGCACAGCTTCAGCGTAACCGAATTGCTGGGCGGCGATGCGCAACGTGCCCGGGTTTTCCAGGATGGCCGCTTTATTACCGTATACCTCTCCCCGCGCGACTACCACCGCGTGCACATGCCGCTCAGCGGCAAACTGCTGGAAACCATGTACATACCGGGCCGCCTGTTCAGTGTCGCAGCCCATACCGCCCGAACCATTCCCCGCCTGTTCGCCCGCAACGAACGGCTGGTTGCGCTGTTCGATACCGCTGCCGGCCCGATGGCCATGGTGCTGGTGGGCGCCATCAATGTGGCAGCCATTGAAACCGTCTGGTCCGGACTGGTCACCCCGCCCCACCGCAGCGGCATTGAAGTGCAGGACCTGCGTGCACAGGATATCGAACTGCAACGTGGCGCCGAGATGGGACGCTTCAACATGGGCTCGACCGTCATCCTGCTGTTTGGCAAGAACCGTGTGTGCTGGGACGACGGTCTGTCGGCTGAACAGCCGCTGCGCATGGGGCAGGCCCTGGGAACAGCGGCTGACCCGCATGGCCGTCAGCCCTGACCCGCCCGGCATGCAGGCCGCGGTTTTTATCGCGTCCGTTTTTGCACTCACCCTGCTGCCCGGGACGATTCAACACGCACAGGCCAGCCCGGAATACATTCAAAGCGAACAAACCGCGGCGGGCAGCGTGGAAGACGCCCCCGAATCCAGTGAACATGCCTTTAAACTGCCCACACCGGTCCGGGTCATCACCGGGCTGGCAGACCTGTTGTATAAAAGCTCGGTCAACCTGCACCTGCGCAACTACTACTTCGGTCGGGAGCGCGATTCCCGCCCAACGATCGAGGCCTGGGCGCAGGGCGCGGGGATCCAGCTTGCCACGCCCCGGTGGCGGGATCGACTCAACCTCGCCGCCACCCTGTACACCTCGCAGAAACTCTACGGACCCGCTGACAAGGATGGCAGCAAGCTGCTCAAACCGGGGCAGAAAAGCTTCACGGTACTGGGCCAGGCCTACCTGGAGGCACGCCTGTATGGAAACATCAAGTTAAAAGCATACCGGCAGCGCTTCGAATTGCCTTACCTCAACGGTAACGACGCCCGCATGGTGCCCAACACCTTCGAGGCGGTCTCCCTCTATGATTTTTCCGGCCAGCGATTCGTCTACGGGCTCGGCCAGACCTGGCGCATGAAAAAACGTGACGCAAGCAATTTTATCAGCATGACCGAGGCCGCCGGCATCGATGGCCCTGACCGCGCGCTGACCACTGCCGGAGCCCGCTATACCTTCGCCAACAAGGCCAATGTATCCGTGGTAAATCACTATAACCGCGATTTTATGAACATCTTTTACGCGGAAGGAAACTCGCGCACACACTCGCGGCTGGGTATAGGATTCCAGTTTTCCGCCCAGTACGCCAATCAGCGCTCGGTAGGCAACCAGCTGGGTGGCGACTTCGACACCAGCTTCCGGGGGGCCAAGCTGGCTGCCAGTTACCACGGGCTGCTGTTGTCCCTGGCACACACTTCGGTAAGCAGTAATGCCAGGATACGCAACCCCTGGGGCGGCAGCCCCAGCTATATCTCCCTCATGATCCGGGATTTCGACCGCGCCGGCGAAGATGCCTGGCTGCTCGGCCTGTCGACTGATTTCAGTCATTTCGGCGACAACGGTTTCAGTGGCTTCATCAACTACGCGTGGGGCGATACACCGGATAACGGCGCCGATGCCAGCCCGGACGAGTCCGAGCTGGACCTGACCCTGGATTACAAACCAGAAGCCGGCCTGATGAAGGGGTTGTGGTTCAGGTTGCGCGCCGCCATTGTGAACCAGGATGGCGCCGGCAGGAAGGATTTACGTGATATTCGCCTGATTGCCAATTATGATTTCTCAGTGCTGTAGATATCACTTAAACTACCCGACTGAATTCAGCCTGAATACCTGCGAGACGCAGATCCTCTAGCAGGCTGTTGAAAAAGTATCTGGCGAGTGCGAGACAAGGCGAAAAGCGGCGAAAAAGCGCAGTTTACCGGTTGTAAATGAGCATTTTGAGCCGGTTTTCAACGCCGGATCGTGCCGCCAG
>Ga0256841_1000476_pt1 | contig 41519 bp, 26 predicted proteins | sample 356308metaG_FD_185971 | JGI IMG/M metagenome (GOLD analysis project Ga0256841, IMG submission 185971) | Hydrothermal vent microbial communities from Mid Atlantic Ridge, Atlantic Ocean - 356-308 | ecosystem: Environmental > Aquatic > Marine > Hydrothermal vents | place: Atlantic Ocean: Mid...
AACGCTTCTTCCGCGAGCCCGGCGGGAAGATCCGCTTGCAGCCGGCCAATCCGGAGATGGAGCCGATTATCGTTCCCGCTACACGGGTTCAGATTCAGGGCCGCCTGCTGGCGGTGCTGCGGAAGTATTCCTGAGCCCCGGGCCTGCTCCACGCGGTCTCGCAGTTTCTTCTCGGGGGCTCCGTTCGCGCGGGTGTGCGCTCCTGAGCCCACCTGCATTGACACGCTTCGCGCCAGTCCCCTTGGCTGTGGAGTATGATTCGGTCGTGACATTCGAGTAGCGAGGAGGTTCGTGAAGCTGTCATGCGGGAATCCCAGCGCTTGTGCCTTTCTTGGTTCGTGCTGTTCGTCTGCCTGGCGCCCCTGGCCGCGCAGGAGGACTTCATCCCCGTACGCGCCTACACTGTTGAAGAAGACCGCGCCGTCTTGAAACTCTTTGAGGGTTTGCGGGTCTCCGATGTCGCCGACGGAATGGACATGGCGGGACTGCAAGACGTCGGGTTGATGGACCCGTCCATCCGTCCGCTCTGGCGCGACACCGACAATTTCTCTCACCGTTTCGCGGGAGTCGCGGTTACAGTCCGCTATGTCCCCGCTAATCGCCGGGCGAGCCGCATGGGGCCCGACGCATTCCGCCGCTGGGAAAGCCGCTGGTACCGGCAACTTTCGCCGGAGCCGTTCACCAAGTATCTCCGCGAAGGCTCAGTGGTCGTCATCGATGGGACCGACGACGGCGACACCGGCACGATCGGCTCGAACAACATCATGGCCTGGAAGCTGAAAGGCATCGTGGGAGTAGTCACCAGCGGCGGGGCCCGAGACACGGACGAGATCATCAAGGAGCGCGTGCCGCTCTACTACCGCCGTCCCGGGCGCGGGATCCGGCCGGGACGGAACTTCGTCGAGTCGGTGCAGCGGCCGGTGACGTGCGGTGGCGTGCTGGTACGGCCCGGCGATGTCGTGGTGGCCGACGGCGACGGGGTCATCGTGGTGCCGCGCGAGCGCGCCGGAGAGGTGGCCCGCTACGCCCGGGAGATTCTCGAAAAGGACAAGGAAGGTCGCCGGCGCTTGTATGAGAAGCTTGGACTGCCGCCCGACAACAGTGTCGCGCCCGACTGACGGAGTCCGCCAGGACTAGTTTGAACCGTGCCCCGGGAGGTAATTCCGGGCGATACGTTCGAACTCGCCCACCTGGTCGCGCTGCCACTGCTCGTTACGGCCGAGTTCGGCGGCCATCAGGGCCGCGACCCTGGGGGCCATTTCCACGGCTGCCCGGGCGTTCAGGAATAGAGCCCGGCAGCGGCGTGCCAGGAAATCATCGACCGTCCTGGCCATCTCGTGCCGCACCGACCATATGACCTCGCCCGCCCGCACCGGCAGCGCCGGGTGCAGCCGCTCGTTCCACTGCGGTTTCGAGCGGCAGAGCTGTTCGAGGGCCGGGGCGTCGGCCCCGTAAGCCTGGAACTCGCCCAGCGCTTCGGGCTCGGCGCAATAGCCGTGTATCCGGAGATCTTTCGTCGGGCAAGGCCGGGTCTCGAGATCGGCCAGCGTAGCTGCGTGATCGACCGCCTCTCTGGCCATCGTCCGGTAGGTGGTCCACTTCCCACCGGTGATCGTCAGCAGGCCCGAGGACGAGATGTGGATTGTGTGTTCCCGGGAGAGCGCCGCCGTGCTCACGGTTCCGTCAGCCTTCACCAGCGGGCGGATGCCGGTGAACACGCTGAGAATGTCCGTCCGGCTCGGCTTGCGCTCCAGGTACTCCGAAGCCGTTTCAATGATAAAGTCGATTTCCTCCTGGAACGGTTTGGGCTCGAGAGTCGGCTCCGGGATCGGCGTGTCCGTCGTGCCCACTAGCGTGTGGTCCAGCCACGGTATGGCGAACATTACCCGCCCGTCGCGGGTGTGCGGCACCATGATCGCGGACCTGCCCTTCAAGAACGCGCCGTCGAAGACGAGATGTACACCCTGGCTGGGAGCGAGCATCGGCGGCGCCTGGGGATCGTCGAGGCGCCGGACGAAGTCGGCGAAGGGCCCGGTGGCGTTGATGATCCCTTTTGCCCGCACGGTATGTTCCTTCGCCGTTTCGACATCCGTAAAGACGGCTCCACTGACGAAGCTGCGGCTGTCCTTCCTCAGGGCGGTCACGCGGGCGTAATTGAGCAGGACGGCGCCGCGCTCGGCGGCCGTTTCCAACAGATTGATCAGCAGGCGGGCGTCGTCGAATTGACCGTCGAAGTAAATCACTCCCCCTCGCAGGCCCTCCGTCTTGAGGTTCGGAATGCGTTCCAGTGTCGCCTCCCGCGAAAGGATACGCGAGCGGCCGAACCCGTAACGGCCGGCAAGCAGGTCGTAGACCTTCATCCCGATGCCGTAGAAAGGCGCTTCCCACCAGTCATAGTTCGGCACGATGAAAGCGAGATCACGAACCAGGTGGGGAGCGTTCTGCCGCAGGATTCCCCTCTCTTTGAGCGCTTCCATGACCAGGGAGATGTTGCCCTGCTGCAAGTATCTGACGCCGCCGTGGATCAGCTTGGTGCTGCGGGAGGAGGTGCCCTTGCCAAAGTCGTTCTGCTCCAGCAGCAACACCGAGTAGCCCCGGGCGGCGGCGTCCACCGCGATGCCGGCTCCGGTGGCTCCGCCCCCGATGACGAGCAGATCCCAGACCCGTCCGCCCTCGGTGGCCCGGGCGAGCATCGTTTCTCTGTTCATGAGACTTGCTGCGGCGGTGTCGTCTGCCTGCGTCATGGTTGCAGTTCGCCGCCGGCGGGGCGCTCCCAGCCTTTGGCGCGTTCGAGGGCGGCGTGCCAGCGCCTGAGCAGACCGGCCGCCCGCTCCGGGGACATCAAAGGTTCGAATCGCCGATCCAGTTCCGCGTGGGTGGCGATCTCCTGCCGGGATTTCCACAAACCCACCGCGAGCCCCGCCAGATACGCGGCTCCGAGCGCCGTCGTCTCGGTGACTTTCGGCCGCACGATGGGCGCGCCCAGCAGATCAGCTTGAAATTGAAGCAACAGATTGTTAGCGGCCGCCCCGCCGTCCACCCGCAACTCCTCGATGTGGAGCCCGGAGTCGCGTTCCATGATTCGTAGGATGTCGGTCACCTGATAAGCGATACTCTCCAGGGCGGCCCTGGCCAGATGCCCGGCGGTGGTCCCGCGGGTGAGACCGCAGATAACGCCCCGGGCGTAGGGGTCCCAGTGCGGGGCGCCGAGACCGGCGAAGGCCGGCACCAGATAGACGCCGCCGTTGTCAGACACCGAAGCGGCGAGCGGCTCCACTTCACCAGCCGACCGGATCAGCCCCAGCCCGTCCCGGAGCCATTGGACGACGGCCCCGCCGATGAAAATGCTGCCTTCGAGCGCGTATTCGGTGCTCCCGTCCACTTCCCAGGCCACGGTCGTGATCAGCCGCTCTTCGGACAGCGGAGCGGCTGTGCCGGTGTTCATGAGGATGAAACACCCCGTCCCGTACGTGTTCTTGGCCATGCCACTGCGGAAGCAGGCTTGCCCGAACAGCGCCGCCTGCTGGTCGCCTGCGACCCCCGCGATGGGAATGCCCTCCAGGCCTGCTTCTACCGCTTCGGCGAGAACCTCGCTGGAAGGCCGGACCTCAGGGAGCGTCGGCCGCGGCACGCCGAAGATCTCGAGCAGCTCCTGGTCCCATTCGCCGGTGTGGATGTTGAAGAGCATGGTGCGGGAGGCGTTGGTCTTGTCGGTCAAGTGCAGCCGACCGCCGGTCAGCTTCCAGATCAGCCAGGAATCCACCGTACCGAACGCCAGTTTGCCGCTCTCGGCCCGCTCGCGAGCCCCGGGGACGTTCTCCAGTAGCCACGTGATCTTCGAGCCGGAAAAATACGGATCGATGACCAGGCCGGTCTTGCGCCGGATCAGCGGCTCGGCGCCGGCGGCTTTGAGTCGGTCGCAGATCGGAGCGGTGCGGCGGTCCTGCCAGACGATGGCGCGGTGGATAGGCGCGCCGGTTTCCCGGTCCCACACGAGGGTGGTCTCCCGCTGGTTGGTGATGCCGATGGCGGCAATGTCACCCGGTTCCAAGCCGGCCTCGGCTAGCGCCCGGCGGGCCGTGGACAACTGCGTCCGCCAGATCTCTTCCGGATCGTGCTCCACCCACCCGGGTTGCGGGTACCACTGCCGGAACTCTTCCTGAGCCACGGCTCGGGGCAAGCCGTCCGGGCCGAAGACGATCGCTCTGGAGCTCGTGGTGCCTTGGTCGAGCGCGAGAATCCAGGACATTGGGCCTCTTGAACCAATCGATTCGCCGTTGCCGGCGGCTCTGCCCCGTCAACCACGGCGCCTATTGCTACCGTCAAGCGGCCGGCAAGGGCGGCTCTGGCACGCGCTGCCCTGTTGCATCGCTTCGGCTGCCGGGACCTGACGCCGGCACGTAACGCTTTGTACCATACCCTGTCGTGGCGGCGCTGTGGGCCCGATGTCAGAATACTACGTGTGCCGAAGAGTCTGAGCGTCACCGAGGCCAAGCGGTTCTATGACCGTTTCGGCCGGCTGCAGGACGTGCAGGCCCTGTACGAAGGGCGAGCGCTGCGCTATCTGGAAGAGGCCGGACGTTTCGAAAGCGCCCGGGCCGTGTTCGAGTTCGGCTGTGGAACCGGAGCTTTCGCCCGCCGGCTTTTCGAGAGGCGCCTGCCCGAGGGGGCCCGCTATGTCGGCGTGGACGTTAGCGAGACGATGGCCCGGATCGCACGTCGCCGGCTCGAGCGCTGGCGCCGCCGGGCCGAGATTCGTCTCGTCAGCGGTTCGTTGCCCTTCGAAGACGCTGACGCGAGCTACGACCGCTTTCTCTCGAACTACGTGCTCGACCTTCTTCCCGAAGAGGAGATTGCCGCGGTGCTCGCCGAGGCACGCCGGATGCTGACTGGGGACGGGCTGCTCTGCCTGGCGAGCCTCACCCACGGGGCCACCGCCGCGTCGCGTATCATCGGCCGGCTCTGGAGCCGCATTCATGACTGGAAGCCATGGTGGACGGGGGGCTGCCGGCCCATCGAACTGCTCGAATTCGTGAAACCGCCTCAGTGGCGGGTCTTCGAGCGGAGGACCGTGAGCCAACTCGGAATCAGTTCAGAGGTTCTGATCGCCGGCAAGGGGCAGCCTGAGGACGCCGCAGGAACAGTGTCTGTTAGACTGTTGAGAAACTGACGACTCGCAACGGTTGACGGGTCCATCACATGACACAAGACCAAGGTAGACAAAAAGATATGCGCAGCCTCGACGCGCACGGCATTCGCAACGTGAACACGGTTTGGTGGAACTTGACGACGCCCGCCCTTTACGAGCATGCGCTGCGGCGCTTCTCGGGATTATTGGCGCACCGGGGGCCGCTGGTGGTCCGGACGGGCCAGTACACCGGGCGCTCGCCGGACGACCGCTACATCGTCAAGGAACCCACGACACAGGAGTTGATCTGGTGGGGCAAGGTGAACCGGGCATTCGACCCCGGCGCCTACGACAAGTTGCGGAGGAGGCTGACGGCTTATCTGCAGGGGAAGGATCTTTTCGTTCAGGACTGCTATGTCGGAGCCGATCCGAAGTATCGGATGCCTATCCGGGTGATCACCGAACTCGCCTGGCACAACATCTTCGCCCGGAACATGTTCATCAAGGAGACGGACCACGAGAGACTGGCCAACTTTCAGCCGGAGTTCACGGTGATCGACGCGCCGGGTTTCGTGGCCCATCCGGAGGAAGACGGCACCCGTTCGGAAGCTTTCATCCTCCTGAACTTCCGGCGCCGCGAGGTGTTGATCGGGGGCACCGCCTACGCCGGCGAGATGAAGAAGTCTATCTTCTCGGTGATGAACTTTTTCCTGCCCCAGCGCGGCGTGCTCTCGATGCATTGTTCGGCCAATTACGGCAGGGACAAGAACGACGTAGCAATCTTTTTCGGCCTCTCAGGCACCGGCAAGACGACGCTGTCGGCAGACCCGAACCGGACTCTCATCGGTGATGACGAACACGGCTGGAGCGACGACGGCGTCTTCAATTTCGAGGCCGGCTGTTACGCCAAGGTGATCCGCCTGTCTCCGGAAACCGAGCCGGAGATCTACGCTACGACCCGCCGGTTCGGCACGATTCTCGAGAACGTCGCCATCGACGCGGAGACGCGCCGCGTGGATCTGGACAGCGACGAGTTTACTGAGAATACGCGGGCTTCCTACCACATCAGCGCGATCCCCCACGCCGACCCCGGCGGGACGGCTGGCCATCCGCGGACGATTATCATGCTCACGGCGGATGCCTTCGGGGTGCTGCCCCCGGTGGCGAAACTGACCCCGGAGCAGGCGATGTACCATTTTCTTTCCGGATACACCGCAAAGGTGGCCGGAACGGAACGTGGCATCACCGAGCCGCAGGCGACGTTCAGCACTTGTTTCGGCGCTCCATTTATGGCGCTGAACCCGAACGTCTACGCCCAGCTTCTCGGCGAGAAGATGACCCGCTACGACGCGAACGCTTACTTGATCAATACCGGCTGGAGCGGCGGCCCGTACGGTGTCGGCAGCCGCATCAAGTTACCGTATACCCGGGCTATGGTGACAGCGGCGCTGACGGGCGCACTGGAGGAGGTCGCGTTGCACAGAGATCCAATCTTTGGCCTGCTTGTGCCGGAGTCCGTCAAAGGAGTGCCGGCGGAGATCCTGGATCCGAGAAACACCTGGGCGGACAAGAACGCCTACGACGAGCAGGCGAAAAAGTTGGCCGCGATGTTCAACGAAAACTTCCGTCAGTTCGAGGATGCCGCCAGTCCCGAGGTGCGGGCGGCGGCGCCGGTGAGGTAGTGGAGGGTCCATGAGGCTCATCCGATCAGGCAGGTCGCGCGGACCGGGCGTTTCCCGGAACGCTCATCCAGAGAAGGCGAGATACTCAGATCAGGGTTCCGAAGAATGAACTTGCCCGAACAGGCTGACCTCGAAGTTCCACGTCTCGGGGATTGCCAGATTCCCTCACCTGCCACCGCCCGGCACCTCCCGTTTGTGGACGACAGCGAGCGGATTCTACTTTCGTCGAGCACGAAGCTCGTGCAATCCTACATCGACGCGGGCAAGCCGTTGCCTTCTCTCGAGGCCGCAGGCCCTCGCCGCGAGATTTTCTTCGATCCCGAAGGACTCACGTGCGGCATCGTTACCTGCGGCGGGTTGTGTCCGGGGCTGAACGACGTCATCCGCTCGATTGTGATGACGCTGCACTACGTTTACGGGGTAAGGCGCATCATCGGTTTCCGCTACGGTTACGCCGGCCTGTCAAAGAGCCCGGTGCAGCCCCCCGTATTTCTCTCCCCCGAGAGCGTCGCTGCCATTCACGAGCACGGCGGCACGATTCTCGGCTCGTCGCGGGGGCCCCAGTCGGTGGCCGACATGGTCGATACGCTGGTGAACTGGAAAGTAGATATTCTCTTCACGATCGGTGGCGACGGTACTCAGCGTGGTGCTCACGACATCGCTGGAGAGATCCTGAAGCGCAACCTCCGCATCGCTGTAATCGGTGTGCCGAAGACCATCGACAACGATCTGGAATGGATCGATCGGAGCTTTGGGTTTCTTACGGCCGTGGAGGCGGCCCGCCCAGCCATTCTTTCCGCTCATGCCGAGGCCAAGGGAGCGCAGTTCGGCATCGGACTGGTGAAACTGATGGGCCGCCATTCCGGCTTCATCGCCGTCCGGGCCAGCCTGGCCAATCCGGACGTGAACTTCTGCCTCATTCCCGAAGTGCCGTTCACGCTCCATGGACAAGGCGGGTTCCTCGATGTGCTCACGGCGCGCCTCCGCCAGCGAAAACATGCCGTCATCGTCGTCGCCGAAGGCGCCGCCCAGGACATCCTCCAGGACCCCCGGCATCAGGAGCGGGACGCTTCGGGCAACCTGAAGCTCAAGGACGTCGGGGCCTTCCTGCGGGACGAGATCAAGAAGCACTGCGCCAGCCGGTCCTTGCCGGTGGCGATCAAATACATCGATCCGAGTTATACCATCCGCAGCCTGCCGGCCAACTCGAACGATTCCGCCTACTGTCTTGTGCTCGGGCAGAACGCTGTTCACGCCGGCATGGCCGGCAGAACCGATATGGTCGTGGGGTACTCGAACGGCCGGTTTACCCACATTCCGATTCGTCTGGTCACCGGGCGCCGGAAACAAGTGGACCCGAGGGGCGAGCAATGGCAGTACTTGCTCCAGATGACGGGCCAGCCGGCTGTGATGGTCGGCGGCGCCGAATGATTCATCTGGCGCCCGCCGGCTTCGCGACCCCTGGCCGAGACTCTGCATCTAGCCAAGAGGGGAAACCGGATGAACCTGGACACGGAACGATGGAAGGCCGTCCTCTTTGACCTTGATGGCGTCCTCACCCAGACCGCCAAGCTGCACGCCGCCGCCTGGAAGGAGATGTTCGACGCTTACCTTCGCGAGAGGGGGGCCCGCACCGGCGAGCAGTTCCGCGAATTCGACATCGCCACCGATTACAAGCGGTATATCGACGGCAAGCTCCGCCAGGACGGCGTCCGCAGTTTTCTGGCATCGAGAGGTATACAGCTACCCGAAGGTTCTCCCGACGATCCGCCGGGACGCGAAACCATCCACGGCCTGGGGAACCGGAAGAATGAGCTGGTGCTCCAGCTGATCCGGACACGCGGCGTCGATTTGTATGACTCCAGCATCGCCTGGGCGCGGTGGCTCAAAGAGCACGGGGTCAAGACGGCGGTGGTTTCGGCCAGCCGGAACTGCCGGACTGTGTTGGAAAAGACAGGCATTGCCGATCTATTCGATGTGGTCGTGGACGGCGAGGTCGCCCATGAGAAGGGACTTGCGGGCAAACCTTCGCCGGCGACGTTTCTCGAGGCGGCCCGGCGGCTCGGGGTTGCGCCAGAACAGGCCATTGTCGTGGAGGACGCCGTCTCGGGCGTCGAGGCCGGCCGCCGCGGGGGCTTCGGCCTCGTGATCGGCGTGGACCGCAAGGGCGATCCCGAAGCGCTCCGATCCGCCGGAGCCCATCTCGTCGTCCAGGATCTCGCCGAACTAATCAGCGGAAACGACTCCAGACGAACGATGATTGACTCCGACAGGTGATGCCATGATTCGCCATCAGACGTTGCGCCCCCCTGAGTTCGTTTACCCCGTCGATCCCTGGCGCATGATCGAGCAGACCTTCTACGAGAGGTTCCTGCCGCAGACCGAGACGATCTTCTCCGTCGCCAACGGCTACCTGGGGATGCGGGCGAATTTCGAGGAAGGACGGCCGTCTCATTTGCGCGGCACTTACATCAACGGCTTTCACGACACTTGGCCCATTGCGTACGGAGAGGAGGCTTACGGCTTCGCCAAGACCGGACAGACGATCATCAACGTTCCCGACGGCTGCATCATGAAGCTCTACGTTGATGACGAACCGCTCTTCCTGCCGACCGCCGACTTGCTGAGTTTCGAACGGGTACTCGACATGCGTAACGGCGTGTTGGAGCGAAATCTCGTGTGGGAGACGCCTGCAGGCAAGGTCGTCCATGTCCGCACCCGGCGCCTCGCTTCCGTCGAGCACCGGCACCTGGCGGCCATCTGTTATGAGGTCACCGTCGTCAACGCGCGGGCTCCGCTGGTGATCTCCTCCCAACTCGTCAACGATGGGTGGCGGCCGGTGGAGAATGACGGCGATCCTCGCAAGGCCAGCCCGCTGAAGGAGCCGCCGCTGGTCGGCCAGCTGCACGACTCGAACGGCCGGCGTGTCCGGCTGGGTTATCGCGCCCGCAACAGCGGAATGACTCTGGGCTGCGGGGCCGACCACGTGGTCGAGACCGAGTGTCTGCACTCGATCGAGACCACCTGTGACGAAGACATCGGCAAGGTAGTCTTCACCATCGATGCGATGCCCAAAAAGCCGGTGCGCATCGTCAAGTACTTGGCCTATCACACCTCCCGCACCGCACCGTCCCGAGAGATGCTCGATCGGGTGGACCGCACGCTGGACCGCGCTGTCCGCCAAGGGTTCGACGAACTGCTCCGCTGCCAGCGGGAGCATCTCGATCGCTTCTGGGAACGCAGCGATGTGGAAATCCTCATCGACGGCCGGATGACCGAGGAACCGGACGATCTCTACCAGCAAGCGATCCGCTGGAACCTGTTTCAGATCTTTCAGGCCACTGCTCGCGCCGAAGGCGTCGGCGTCCCCGCCAAGGGTCTCACCGGCCAGGCTTACGAAGGGCACTACTTCTGGGACACCGAGATGTACGTGCTCCCGTTCCTGATCTACACCGAGCCACGTATCGCCCGAAACCTGTTGCGCTTCCGCCATAGCATGCTGGACAAAGCGCGGAGCCGGGCCAAGGAACTCCACCACCAGGGGGCTCTGTTTCCGTGGCGGACCATCAACGGCAGCGAGGCCTCGGCATACTATGCCGCCGGCACCGCGCAGTTCCACATCAACGCCGACATCATGTTCGCCTTGGAGAAGTACGTGAACGCCACCGGCGACTTGGAGTTTCTGTTCAACGAAGGCGCGGAAATGCTGGTGGAGACCGCCCGCATGTGGGCCGACCACGGCTTCTACAATCCGCGGAAACTCGGCCAGTTCTGCATCCACGCCGTCACCGGCCCCGACGAGTACACGACGGTTGTGGACGACAATACGTTCACCAACCTGATGGCCCGGGAGAACCTGCGCTTCGCCGCCGAGACCGTCCAGACGCTCCGGGTGGAACATCCGCAACTGTACAAGAAGCTCGTACACAAGACCGGCCTGAAGCCCGATGAGGTGGATGAATGGCGCCGGGCCGCCGAGAGAATGTACATTCCTTACGACGATCAAGCCGGTATCCATCCGCAAGACGACCACTTTCTCGAGCACGAGGTCTGGGACTTCGAGAATACTCCGCCGGAGAACTACCCCTTGTTGCTCCACTACCACCCGCTGACGATCTACCGCTTCCAGGTGATCAAACAGGCCGACATCGTCCTGGCCATGTTTCTGCTCGGCAATGAGTTCAGCGACGACCAGAAACGCCGAAATTTCGAGTACTACGATCCGCTCACCACCGGTGATTCCTCTTTGTCGGCCTGTATTCAGAGCATCGTGGCGGCCGAGATCGGCAAAGTGGACAAGGCTCTCGAATATGCCCGCTACGCCATCCTCATGGACCTGGCCGACATCGGCCGCAACGTCAGCGATGGCTGCCACATCGCCTCGATGGGCGGCACGTGGATGGTCTTCGTCTACGGGTTCGCGGGGATGCGGGATTATTATGGACACCTGAGTTTCCGGCCGTGTCTGCCTTCGATCTTCCGCCGCCTCTCGTTCCCTTTGCGCGTTCGCAGCCGGGAACTGACGGTCACACTCGAGCGCGACTCCAGGACGATCACCTACCTGCTTCGGAAAGGCCGCGACCTGGCGGTGACCCATTTTTCGGAGCGGATTCCGCTGGTGGAAGGCGAGCCCGTAACACGGGAAATCGAGATCATCGAGGTCGGTTCTGCGTCTCCGGACGAGGCTGTTAGGATGTGAGCAATATGCCGAATCGCTTCACCAGACGGTTCCTGCTGGCATCTCTCGCCATCTCGTTGGCGCCGGCGCCGCCGGCCGGCGCACAGAGACCAGCCGGGCGGAAGCTGGTCATTTTGATGCTCGGCGCTCCGGGCAGCGGCAAGACCACCCAGGCCAACAAGCTCAGCCGCAGGTATAGGATCCCGTCGTTTTCTATGGCGACGATCCTGAACAAGGAGTCCGGCTGGGTCAAGGATCGGTACAAGAAGAGCTTGCGGTTGCCCATGGCGACGGGCGACGTGATTGGCGACGAACTCGCCAACCAGCTCGTGGAGAAGCACATCCGATCGAAAAAGGCCCGGAACGGCTTCATCCTCGATGGCTACCCGCGAACGCGGAAACAGGCGGAATACTTCGAGCGGACGCTGGCGGAGCTGGGATTGCCGGAGCCCATCGTTCTCCATCTCGACGTCCCGGACAAGGTTGCCGTGCAGCGTCTGGTGGAGCGGGGCAAGCGCCAGGACAAGCCGGAAATGATCGAGGCGAGGATGGCCGAATACCGGGCTGAGGCGGGGTTCCTGTTGAGCCATTACAAAGGGCGTGTACGCCGGATTGACGGCGCCGGGCCCCGCGAAGAGGTGTGGCGGCGGATTCAGCAAGCAGTGGAGCAATCCCTCCGGTAGGTCTGCGGATCGCCAATGGGCACCACAGCCAGGCAGCTACCTTCGGCGCTGGAGTGCTTCGACCGCCTTATGATGCTCGCCGCCGGGCGGCGTTTCGCGCTGTTCCTCGATTATGATGGGACGCTCACGCCGATCGTGGACCGGCCGGAGTTGGCGGTGCTCACCGAAAGCACCCGGGGTGTCCTCCGTGAGCTTGCTCGCCGGATCCCTGTGGCCGTCATCAGCGGGCGCGACCTAAACGACATCCGGCGCCTGGTCGGTATCGAAGGGATCCACTACGCCGGCAGCCATGGCTTCGAAATCCAGGGACCCGATGGTCAGCCTCTCGACGCCGAGCTTGCGGCGGCGCACCTTTCGGCTTTGGACCGTGCCGAGGAGGAACTGCGCCGCCGGCTCGAGGGTGTTCCGGGGGTGCTCCTGGAGCGCAAGCGATACACTCTCGCAGTCCATTATCGTCTTGTCGAGCCGGGGCGCTATCGGGAGATCGAAACCGCCGTAGCCGCCGTAGCCGCCGCGTCTCCGGAACTCCGACGGACCGAGGGGAAGAAGGTCTTCGAGCTGCGGCCGGCCCTCGACTGGGACAAGGGCAAAGCGCTGAAACGGCTAGCCGCCGTGCTCGGTCTGCGCCGGACCTCCGACTTCCCGATCTTCATCGGCGACGACCGTACTGACGAGGATGCCTTTCGGGAGATGCGCGATTGGGGCGTCGGGATACTGGTGCGCGATGCGGATGTGCCCACGTGGGCCCAGTTCGCTCTGGACTCTCCCGGCGAGGTCACCGAGTTCCTCCACCGTCTCCGGGCGAGCCTCGAAGCTTCCTGAGACCAGTGGAAGGCGGCGACTGAGGGTCTCGGAGCAGCCGTGGTCTGAACCCTCAGACGGAGGCCGAGGCGGGACGGGCATCCGGTACGTCGGCGGCGGTGAATTCCCGAAGCAGCGCCCGCACGTGAGCTGGATTGGGGAGATAGTAGCGTGCCCGCGTCTCGCCTTTGCCCACCCGCACCGTCCAGTCCTCCGGCGAGAGCTGGGCGAACATATCCTCGTCGGTGCGGTCGTCGCCGGCGGCGAAGCGGAAATCGGCATCGCCGTGCGCTTTCAATATCTCTTCGACGACCTGGCCTTTGTGGATCCAGAGCGGCCGGATCTCGACGCACTTCTGGCCGAGCACGGCGCTCACGTCGGTCTCGCTCAGCATCCCTTCCAGAATCCCGATCAGTTCCGCCGCCAGCCACTCCCCGAACTCCGGGTGCGTCATACGGTAGTGCCACACGACGGAGTGTTCCTTTTCTTCGATCAGGCTGCCCGGCGCCCGCTCGACGAACTGTTCGAGCAATTCGATGACTCGTGGCTTCCAGTCATTGCTGCGGGACTGCACCCGTTCCACCCACTCCTTGGAACCGAACGGCCGGATCCATGCTCCGTGTTCAGCCGCGAGATACACGCCGGCGATGCCGCCGAACCATTTTTCGATGTCCTCCCGCCGCCGCCCCGAGACCAGCGCCACGTAATTCTTCGACGGCCGGCTCAGGTCCTCCAGCAGCGCCAGCAACGGCTGGCTGGGAGCTGCCTGCTCCGGGCGTCCCGTGTATTCGGCCAGCGTCCCGTCGTAGTTGAGCAGCAGGATCCTTTTCCGAGCATCCTGGTAAGCGGAGACGACGGCCCGCATGTCCAGCAAGCCCGGCTGTCCGGCGGGACGCCGCGCTCGGGACGCGGCGGCCTTCTCGAGCTGCTGAAGGAAGCGGTCTCCCCATTTGTAGACATTGTTGAACTCCACCCGGCGCCGCAGGGCGTCCATCCTCTCTCGGCGTTCGTTGACGGGCAGGTCCAACGCCCGCTGAATCACCTCTGCGGTGCGCTCGATGTCGAACGGGTTCACCAAGAAGGCCTCGCCCATCTCGGCCGCGGCCCCGGCGAGTTCGCTGAGCACCAGCACGCCGTGACCCTCGTTGCACGCCACGTACTCCTTGGCGACGAGGTTCATGCCATCCCGCAAGGGAGTCACCCAGCCGACGTCGGCCATGGCGTAAAGAGCCACCAGCTGCGGGCGGGAGACGCCCCGGTGCAGGTAGACCACCGGCGTCCAGTCCGGCGTGGAGAACTGGCCGTTGATCTCGCCGACCATCTCGTTCACGCGGCGGCGTAGCCGAGCGTAAGAAGCTACCCGCTCCCGCGAGGGAACTGCGATTTGAACCAGCACCACCTTACCCCGCAGGTGCGGAGCGTGCTGCAACAGGTGCCGGTAGGTGCGCAGCCTCTCGGGTATGCCTTTCGTGTAGTCCAGCCGGTCTACCGAGAACAGGAGCCGGCGGTCGCGGAACCGCTGCCGGTATTGTTCCTTGTAACGCCCCGTTTCCGCATCGGTTTCCAGAAGCTTTCGGAATTCATCCGGCGCGATGCCGATGGGCAGCGCTTCCATGCGGACCGAACGGCCCCCGACTTCCACCTCGTCGATCTGACTCTCCAGACCGCTGATCCGCAGCAGCGCGGAGCGGAAGTGCTGCAGGTGGGCATGGGTCTGGAACGCGATCAAATCCGCCCCCAGGACGCCTTGCAGCAGCTCGTCGCGGCCGGGCAAGAGGCGGAACACTTCGCTCGACGGGAATGGAATGTGCAAGAAGAAGCCGATCCGCGCGTCCGGCATGGCCTCCCGCAGCATCTGCGGCAGCAGCATCAGTTGGTAGTCATGCACCCAGATCAAGTCGTCCGGTCGTGCGTGTTTGAGTACAGCCTTGCAGAATCTGTAGTTTGCTTCTTTATACGCCGGGAAACTTCTCGGATCATAAGAAAGGAGAGAAGGGAAATAGTGAAACAAGGGCCAGATCGTCTGATTCGAGTATCCCTCGTAGTAAAGTTCGGCCGTCTTGGCGGGAATATCGACGATCACGTAGTGGCTGCCTCCCGCCCAGGCGTCGATGGCTTCCTGGCGGGTGGCGTCTCCGGCTCCGGTCGCTTCCCCCGGCCATCCCACCCAGAGGCCGTTGGTTCGCTTGAGCATCGGCGCCATCGCGGTCACTAAGCCGCCGGCGCTGGCGGTGATCTTCCAACCTCCGGCCTGACGCCGCAGCGTCACAGGGAGGCGGTTCGAAACGACGATGAGGCGTGTGCTCGAGCTCATTTTTCAGCAGGAGCGCCAGCCGCGTCGGGGTGCTCCGTGCAAGCGTTCGGAAGACAGGGTTAGATCCCCCTGAAATTTCCGATTGCGCAGTCTTCTTAATTATACGGGATTGTTCTGAATCGCCTACCCGGATGCAGGTGCGTGACCGCCGGTCAGCAGCGCCGCGCTAGATCCGGCGGGAAGAATCTCAGGCTCTGATTTCGAGAAGAGCCACCGGCGCTCCGATGCTGACGCGGCCGGGCTGGACGACGGCCGCATAGAAGCCGCCGAGTCCCCAGCGAGGGGACCCCGCTTCGCCGGCTTTTACGCGGTCGTCGTAAACGGCCCGACCGATTCCGGCTCCGTATCTCTCGATCGTCAGGCAAGGCCGCCGCAGCTTGGTGATCTCGAGTATGGCGTCTCCGGCCCGGTAGCGCTGGCCCGGGCGGATCCAGCGCCGATCCAGCCCGTTCACCGTAAGGTTCTCACCCAGGGCGCCGGGAAAGACGGGAAAGCCGGCTCTCTCGAGCTCTTCGATCGCGTCCGTGGTGAGGATCAGAACCGCCTGTTGCGGCCCACCGTGGATCTCTGGGTGGGCTACCTGATCGCCTTCCAAACCCAGCGGACCGATGAAAGCCTCTTCCACGGGTTCCTTTGGCACGCCCCCTGCCGAGACGTTCACTGAAACAATGGTACCCCTCACGGCACCAGCATACAGGAAACGCCGCGCTACAGCTCTCGCTTCCGGTAGCGGTCGATGATGTAGTCGCTGGCGCGGGCGGTGATAGCCATCATCGTGAGCGTAGGGTTCTGGCAAGCGATGGAAACCCAGCATGCGCCGTCGGTGATGAAGAGGTTCTTCACGTCGTGGGCCTGGCAGAACCCGTTTACGACTCCTTTCTTCGGATCCGCGCTCATCCGCGCCGTACCGACTTCGTGGATGCAGAACCCAGGCACGGAGGGCTCGTCCCCATAGAGTTGGATATTCTTTGCGCCCGCTGCTTCGAGCATCTCCGCCGCCTGCTGCCGCCCGTCCTCGTACAGGCGCAGTTCGTTGTCGCTCCAGTTCATGTGAATCCTGAGGACTGGAATGCCCCAGGCGTCCATGCGGTCTGGATCGATTTCGACGTAGTTCTCCCACCGGGCGAGGCATTCGGCCCACAGCCCAAGCCCGATCACCCACCGCGACTTCTCTCTTACCGCCCGTTTGAACCCGGCGCCGAAGCCCGGCGCGTCGAAAGCGAACTCCGGCCGGCTCCAGCCCTGGTAGCCGTAACCGCGGATGAATCCGTTCGTCATCGCCCGGTCCACGTTACGGAACCTCGGAATGTAGATCCCGTTCGGGCGGCGCGGCGGGCCGTACCAGGGGTGCGCTTTGAGCATCGCCAGCTCTCCGGTGGCGCCGCCACGGTAAATGTGATCCATCAGGTAGTGTCCAAGAGTTCCCGAAGAGTTCGCCAGGCCGCCGGGAGCGGAGTTTAACAGGATACGTGTGGACTCGAGCGTGGAAGCGCACAGCACCACCACTTTCGCACGCACTTCCCGGGCCGCCCGCGTCTTGCGTTCGATGTAAGCAACGCCCGCCGCCTTGCCGGTCGCCTTGTCCACCACCAGGTGGCTGACGACGGCGTCGGTGAGGAGCGTCAGCCGCCCAGTGGCGAGGGCGTCTTTGATAGTGGTGAAAAGACTCGCGAAATACGAGTAAGTGATGCAGCCTTGTTCGCAAGGGCCGCAGTAGTGGCAAGCCGCCCGGCCGTTGTGGGGCCGGGTGAGCACTGCGACACGCCCGATCGTCACCGTACGGCCCATTTTTTTCTTGACGGCGTCGCGGAGCACGCGCTCGCCGCAGGTCATCTCCATCGGCGGCAGGAAGACCGAGTCGGGAAGTTGGGGCAACCCTTCAGCCTGTCCGCTGATGCCGACATAGCGTTCAACCTCCTCGTAATAGGGCCGGAGGTCGGCATAACAGATCGGCCAGTCCTCGCCGTAGCCGTCGTGGCTGGCGGCCTTGAAGTCGAGATCGCTCATCCGGTAGCTCTGGCGGCCCCAACTCAGCGAGCGCCCGCCCAGCACCCGCATCCGGATCCAGTAGAACGGCTTGTCGTCGGGTGTCGTGTAAGGATTCTCGATATCGTCGACGAACCAGTGATAGTTCGACTCCCGGCAAGCGTAGACCTTGCTTTGAATCGGGCGCCTTTCGGCGATGCGCGGAGAATGCCCGCGGTACTTCAGCTGGTAGGGCTCCACGTGCTCGGTGAAGTCCCGCGGCGTCACCTTCGAGCCCGCCTCGAGCAAGGCTACCTTCATGCCTGCTTCGGTGAGCTTCTTTGCCGCCCAGCCTCCCGTGCACCCGGAGCCGACGACGATCGCGTCGAAGACGTCATTCCCTCTGGCGATAATCTGCATGGTGTGTCCCCTCTGGTGCGCTCGGCAGCCGGGTCAATGCTTCTCGTGCGGACACGCGTAAGTGTCGGGAACGCCGTCTCGATTCAGTTCGTCGATGCCCGCCTTCGAAGTGTAATAACCTTGCACAGTCAGGTCCTTGATCTGCCGGAAAAACGGACTGTCCTGGATTTGCCGCAGCAGCGCGTTTTGTTCGTTGGCCGCACAGCGCACGAACGGCGCCCGGTAGTTCCGAAGCGCCAGGCCGTCGAGCCACCCCAGGCCCTCGAGGAACCGGTTTCGGGGTCCCGGGGGTCCGTCGTTGAGAATGAGGTCGATGTACTCGGCGACTCCCGCCTCTTGCGCCCCCGGCGTCTCGCTGGAAGGGATGATGCGGTCGGTGAGTGATTCGACCGTCCGCGCCTGGTGCTCGTCAAAGAGCCGCGGCTTCCAGCCCAGCGGCCTCGGTGGCTGATGACCGCCAGGCCCGGGCGCGAGCCGCCCCTTCACCTGAACCTGTGACACCCCCTTCTTCCAAGCTCCAAAGCCCAGCAAAGCGCCTTTTAGCATTTCCCGGCGTCTCAACCTGTCCACCTCCACAAATATCTTTCCTACCACGGGAAGGCGCTCGGATGCGAGCACGTGCGCCCGGGCGCAAATGAAGCGTTCGAGGCGCGGGCGGAGGAAGCCGGATGGAAGACCCGGCTCGCCCGAGAGTTCAGCAGGCGCCGACAAAAGGGGGCATCCGGAAACTGCGCGATCTGCGCCTGCTCTCGGGCGGCCGGTTAACCACTCTGGGGCGAGGGGACCGCTAACGAGGAGGCAGCGCCGGAGTGGCGCCGCCGATCGCTCAAAGCGGCGGTCGTGAAGCCCCCGCGTGAATGGGCATCAGAACTTCCCAGTATGGCCGCTGTCGGTTCCTCAACGCTCCCCGGCGCCCGACTCGAGTCGCCGCAAAATCAGGCCGTTGAGCCGGAAACCGGCGGGCAATTGGGTCAGCGGACGGAAGTAAAGGTTGTATCGCCCCTTTGGCAAGCGCACCACGCCGAGCTTCCTGATGGTCTTCGCCTTGACAAGTGTTTCGCGCAGCGGCATGCGGAGGTTCCTACGGTTCCGGCCGGTTTCGCCGGGCCGGGGGCGGACACAAGGAAGCTCTGCCTCCAATTTGCGCCCGGCGGCCTCGATGAGGATCCGCCCGGCTGGTCCCTCGCCCGGAGCGGCGTAGGAGACGCTCACCTCGAAAAGCCCGTCGCGCACGTTGTCCACGTCCCACCACACGTGGTCCTCCGTGTCCTTCCAGGAGTGGATCCAGTAGATGTCCCAAGGCACCTTGCCTTTGACGGAGACGTGGCCCCACAAATAAGCATCCGGCGCCAGGAGCTTCACTTCCGGCTCTTCGTCGTAACCCAATGGCACCGGGAAGCGGACGATGCCGTCGCGGGTGACGTCCTGGTACCAGCGGTTGAACGCCCGGTGCAGGAAGGCGGTCACTTCGGGATGCTCGGCCGCCACATCGCGCGTCTGGCCGGGATCGGCTTTCATGTCATAGAGGGAAGGCTTGCCGCGGCTGATCGTCAGACGCCAGCGGGGGGTGCGGATCCCCGCCGCGGCCAGGAAGCGCAACTCGCCTTCCGACTCGCGAAGGCGGACGCTGCAGATCATGCGCTCCGGCCAGTCGGCGTTCGGATTCTCGAGCAAAGGCGCCAGGCTGATGCCGTCCAAAGGCTTGCCGGCTGGAGGCGTAACGCCGCAAAGGTCCATGATGGTGGGGAAGATGTCCACCGCTGCGGCGAGCCGGTCGATCACCGTGCCGGGCTGGATCCGGCCGGGCCAGCGGATGAACAGCGGCACGCGGACCCCTCCTTCGTCGGCGCTGCCTTTCGTACCTTTCATCCCCGCGTTGTAGCGGCGGCCGGCCGGGCCGTTGTCGCTGGTGAAGATGACGATCGTATTCTGGCTGAGTCCGAGTTCGTCCAGCTTCGCCAGGAGGCGGCCGAGGTTCCAGTCGATCGACTCCACCATTCCGTAGATCGCCGCCAACCGGTCGTTCAGGCCGCGGGCCTTGTACTTGTCGAAGTAGCGGTCGGGAACCTGAAGAGGCGAATGCGGGGCATTGTAGGGCAAGTAGAGAAAGAACGGTTGATTCCGGTGGGCCTCGATGAAGGCGATCGCCCGGTCGGTCAGCACGTCTGTCAGGTACTCCTTCACTACGACCGGTTTGCCGTTGTGGTCGAGCGTGGCGTCGTAGTAGGGCGAGGCGCCGCTGCGGAACCCGAAGAACTCGGTGAAGCCCTGGCGGTTGGGGTGCTGCGGATAGAACTTCCCCAGATGCCACTTGCCGACGAGGGCGGTGGCGTAGCCGGCCGGGCGAAGCGCCTCAGCGATGGTGAGCTCGTCGAGCCGCATCGTGGCCAGATGGTCCGGCACGACGCCGCTGACGCCGGTGCGTAGGTAGTATCGGCCCGTCATCAGCGCCGCACGGGTAGGGGCGCAGACCGGACTCACGTAGAAGCGTTCGAACCGGGCCCCGGAGAGTTGCAGCTTGTCCATCACCGGCGTGTCGAGGTGGGGATTGCCATGGGCGTGGAGGTCGCCGTAGCCCTGGTCGTCGGTAAGAATCAGGATGACGTTGGGGCGTTCCGCGGCGGCGATGTTCCAAGCCGCCCACAGGAAGGTGAGAGCGATGAGGGAAAAGAGGCGGATTCGGTAGCCTTCAGCCGCGCCGGAACGCTCGGAAGCCGGGGCGCGGGCACGAGCGGTTTTGGCAGTCATGATCTCTTGAACTCCCCAAAGGCATGCGGCAGCCGCTCGGAGTGCCGCCGCATCCGGTCTTTCATCTCGTCCAGGATCCCGCCGAAGGAAGGGTCGCAGGCGAGGTTGTGCTGTTCGAAGAGGTCGTTCTCGAGGTCGTAGAGCTGGTCGTGGTGGAAGTAGTTGGGAAAGTCGCGGAGCACGCCGTAACGCACGCCCTCCCGGGCGGCTCCCGGGTGCGGGTTGCGTTCCCCGTCCAGCGAGACCAGGCGTAGCCGGCCGGTACGGGCGGCCTCGAGGGCGTCGGCCTGGATCGCCCGCTGCACCGCCTCGGGCGGCCGGTTGGCGATGTACTTCCACTTCCGGGTCACCACGGCCCGGATGTAGGAGACCTCGAGCAGGAGATCCTCGCGCCACCGGCTCTCGGCGGAGCCCCGCCGGAGCATCGGAGCGAAGCTCGCGCCGTCCTGCGCCATCTCCGGCGGCGGCGCCGCCCCGGCCAGATCGAGGAATGTGGGGGCGAGGTCGATGTTGGCGCAAATGGAATCGATCTGCGAGCCGGGCCGGACGCCGCCGGGCCAGCGCGCCAGGAATGGCACGCGGGCGCCCTCGTAACAGGCGTACTTGCCGCGGCTGGCGTGGTCGCTGGTAAAAACGAGCAACGTGTTGTCTCCGACCCCCAGCTCTTCGAGCTCTTTCAGGATCGCGCCGACGCTGTCGTCGATCCAGGTGGCTGGGGCATTGCGCTCGTCGATGCCGGCTTTCCGCAGGCGTTCGAAGATGGTTTCCCGCGGCGGCATCACCTCCGGGGCCTTGTCGAGCACGCCGGCCGGGGTGAAGCGCGGATCGCCGCGCAGCATGTTCGCGCTGTAGCGCCCGTGAGGTACGGTCAGCGGCATGTAGAGGAAGAAGGGACGGGCACGGTTCCGCCGGATGAACTCGAGCGCTCCCTCGGTGATCCACTCGAGGTTGTGAGGGATCATCTTGCGGGGGATGCCGAGCCAGTTCTTATTGGTGAAGTAGATCCTTTCGGCGTAGTCGAAACCGAAGTTGTCCTGGATGTAACGCAAATTCTTCTCATACGTGGCGCGGATGCGGGCGGTGACCTTGGGGTCGAAGGGATCGACGTCGTCGGTCAGACCTTTGACGAGGAAGTCCTCGGTCCCCATTCCGAGATGCCATTTGCCCACGATGCCGGTGGCGTAGCCGGCCTTCTTCAGCTCCCGTGCGATATTCGTTTCCGCGGGCTCCAGATAGGTGTTCCACTGGATCATGCCGGGCGTCCCGGGCGGATAGCGGCGGCAGAAGAACGGGCTGCGGCTGGCATACCGTCCGGTGAGGACGGAATAACGGCTGGGGGTGCAGAGCGCCGAGGTCACGTAGAAACGGGAGAAGGTGACTCCGTCCCGGCCGAGGGAATCGATGTGGGGAGTCAACATCCGCGGATCCCGGTACCGCCGGCCCGGCCTTACCCGAAGGCCGGCGCGGCCGGCGCCTTCGTAGGTGGGATACCGGGCCGCATCGTACCAGCCGATCTCGTCGAAGTCGAGGTCGTCGGCAAAGATCAGGATGATGTTGGGCCGCGGCGCGCCGGCGTGGGCGGTGCCGCGAGCGGCCGCCGCAGCGCCAGCCGCCGAGGCGAGAAAGTTGCGTCTCGAAAGGGGCTGATGTGTCATGGAGCGCTATTGTTACAGTGGCGGATTCGGACGAAGTCGGGGGACGCCGCCGTCTGGTTTATGCCCGCCCCCATTTCTTGAAAGCTTCGTCGAAGGGCATCCCTGCAGCGAGGTCCCCGCGCATGCCCTCTTCCCGCCTCTCGATGTCCTCGGCCCGCAGAAGCGCCTCTCCGGCGATCTCCTGCGGGACGACGATGACCCCGTCGGGCCCCCCGACGATCCAATCGCCGGGGTTTACGCGCACATGCGCCGTGAGGGTGCCGGGCATCGAGATCGGCACGTTCAGCGCTTTCGGGCGCCAGCGGCCGGAAGACTCGATGGGAGAGGTACCGACGGCGCACGGCGTGAAGTCGGGAATCACCTCGAGGCCCAGGCGGTCGCGGATGTAGCTGTCCAGCACAATGCCCTTGGCCCCATGCTGCTTGAGATTCCAGCAAGTCATCTCCCCGTACTTGCCGGTATAGTGCTCCCCGGCCGTCTCCACGACGACGACGGCGCCGGGAAAGAGATGCCGCCGGATCGTCACCGTGTAGTCGTCGTGCTCTTCAGTGTCTTCCAATTCCCGGGCGCTGCGGGGATCCCGGCCGCCGCGGACAGTGACCGCCTTGCCCGCCAGGTGCCGGCCCTCAAAGAGCGGGCGGATGCGGAGATCGAGACACTGGTTCGGGTAGCCCAACTGGTCGAGGGCGTCGTAAAGGTTGGCGATGCGGATCTTGTCCCATCTGGCCTGTAGCTCGAGAATCTGTTCCAGTTGCGTCATATCCCGGTGCCGCTAGCCTCACCATTGCGGGATCCGCCGCCCTCGGAGCCGGGCCCAGCCACAACTCGCCTCAACGCTTCTCCAGCGTCCGCAGCTCTTCGGCGGTGATCCCGTCACGGCGCCGAAAGACGATGCTGACGCGCCAGCGTTCGTCGTCCCGCTCGCGGTAGTCGTCGCGGAAGTGGCTGCCGCGGCTCTCCTGCCGCAGCAGCGCCGCGCGCGCCATGAGCCTGGCGGTGAGCAGGCTGTTCTCCAGCTCCATGGACCGGCGGAGCCCGGCCGTTCCGGCCCCCCGAGACTCCTGGAATGCCTCGGCGAGGATTTCTTCGATGAGTCCGGTGAAGCTCCGCAGGCCTGCCTCCGTGCGGGCGACCATGAGATGTTCGGCGGCGGCGGACTGCAGGCGGCGAAACAGCGCCTCCGGATCGGTCCTCGCGCGCCGCCGCAACCGCGCCAGTGGCGCCTCGAGGCTCGCCGGCGGAGCCTCCCGGGAGCCGGAACCGAGAGCGTAGGCGGCGGCGAAGCGGCCGGCCCGGGCGCCGAAGACCTGGCAATTCGTCACCATTCCCCCACCCAACCGGTCCGCCCCGTGAGGCCCGGCCGCCACTTCGCCCGCAGCGAACAGTCCGGACAGGCTGGAGGAGGCCCGCTCGTCGATCAGGACGCCCCCGTTGATCGCGTGGGCCTCCGGCCGGATCCCGGCCCAGCCGTCGGGCAAGACGATGGGCTGGCTGTAGTCTTCCGGGAGGTGTTGGGGCCGGGAGGGCGTGAACCGCTTCAGGTCGGCCTCGGAGAAGTCCAGGTAGACGGCGCCGCCCTCGGCCCCGCGGCCGGCGCGAATCTCGGCGGCGATGGCGATGTCGATCCACTTCGAGCTGTCGCGGCTCGAGAACGGGTAGTGCAGGGTCCGCTCGTGCATCGCCTCTTCCGGCGAGGCGTCCGGCGGAAGGTAAGCGGACAGGAACTCTTCCCCCAAGCGATTGCGCAGCTTCGGAAAGAGTTTCCAGAAAGACCCGGGGCACCGGACGGGGAACGGCTTCACCGGGGCCAGCATGTATTGCGTGAACTCCATGTTGGCCAGCTCGGCCCCGGCGCGGAAAGCCATGGCGTAACCGTCGCCGGTGGTGTCGATCGGCGTCCGGCCGGCGGGCAGCGGGAAGATCTGGCGGGCGCCGCCGGCCACCAGGACTACCGCCCCGGCCCGGTAGAGCAAAACTTCGCTGGAGGCAGCCACGGCGAGAGCCCCGCGGCACTCGCCATCCACCGTCACCAGGTCTGTTACAAAGACGTCGGAATGGATCTCGACGTTGTCCATCCGCCGCAGAACGCCCACCAGCGTCTTCACGATGTCGCCCGCATGTCCCCAGCCGGAGTTGGCGATGCCGTGGGCGCGGGGGCGGTCGCCGAAGCAGGAGTAGCCGGTATAGTGCCGCTTCCGGCCCTCGGGATCGGGGATGAAGCGCATGCCCCATCGCTCGAGCTCGGCCATCCGGTCGAGAACTTCCTCGGCGAGAATGCGGGCCAGCTTCGGATCGGCCATCCCCAGGCCGGCGTCGATGATGTTGCGAGCGTGGATCTCCGGGCTGTCGTCGGAGGAGCATTCGTCGGAGGCCTGCCAGGCCACCCCTGAGGAGTCCGGCGACACCGTCGCTCCCGACCGCCCGGGGCGGCCCTTGAGAACGATCGCCGTCCGGGCCCCGCCGGCTGCCGCGGCCACGGCGGCCCGCAATGCCGCTCCGCCTCCGCCGATCACCACGACGTCGGTGTCGATCCTCCGGTCCGGTTTCATCGCGGTCTCTCTCGAGATGCTTCCAGGCAACCCCAAAAGGTGAGCCGCCGTGCCTGCTCCGGCGGCCGGGGAAAGAACAGGCTGGCTAGATAGCCCACCACGGCCACGACTCCGTTGGCGAAGACGCCGATCCAATAGCTGTGCACGGGCTGACTCAGCACCCCAAGATCGAAGGTCTGCGCCCCGTCCATCGTCATCGTCGCCCAGAGTGTGAAGGCGACGCCGGCCCCCAAGCCGAAGTAGATGCCCTGGCGGTTGACCCGCGGGCTCAGGAAGGCCAATACGAACAGGCCGACAATGCCGGCCGAGACGATGGAGGCGACGGTGTACCACAACGCCAGGGCCGTTTCCTGCGTCCGGACGAGTAGGACCGCAATCCACGTGCTAAGGGCGCCGAAGACGCCGACGAGCAGCTTACCGGCCCACAGCCGCCACCGCTCGTCTCGGCGCAGCCGGAGGAGCCGGTGGAAGTCATCCACGAAGACCGACGAGAGCCCGTTGAGCACCGAGGCTACCGTCGACATCGCGGCCGAGAGCATTCCGGCGATGATCAACGCACTGAAAGCCGGTGGAATCTTGGTGGCGAGGAAGTATGGGAAGACCTGTTCGGATTTCGTGACGCCGGCCGGCAGGGCCTCTCCAGCCAGGTGGTAGTAGGACCACAGGCAGGTGCCGATGAGTGTGAAGAGCGCTCCCGAGGGGACCGACAACCCCACGCTGAGCCAAGCTCCTTTGCGGGCTTCTCGGTCGCTTGGAGCGACGATGTATCGCTGAACGATCGTTTGATCGGCGGCGTACTTCTGCATCCCTTCGAGAAAGCCCCACAGCAGCAGGATCACGAGCGTGGGCCGGGCCCAGTCGAACTCTACCGGGCCGAAGTCGAACATGCCATTGGCGCGAGCCGCTTCCACTACCGCGGCCGGACCGCCGGGCGCCGCCAGCAACGCGTAGGCCAGGGCCACGAAGCCACCTGCCCACAGCAGGATCCCCTGAACCACCTCGGTCCAGATCACTGCTTCCACGCCGCCGATGAGAGTGTAGAAGACCGTCACCACGCCGCAAGCGAGCAGCGTCGCCCAGATGTCCCAGCCGGTAACCGCGTTCACCGTCAGCGACACCAGGTACAGCACGAAGCCCATCTTGGCGAAGTTGTTCAGCGAGAACGCGACCATGCTATAGACGCGGATTGGAGTGTCGAAGCGCTTCTCCATGTATTCGTAAGCCGAAATCCGGACCACGTTCCGGTAGACCGGGACGAAGATCAGCACTGCCACGGCCACCACCGCCGGACCCGTCAGCGCCGGTACGAACAGCGACCACTTGCCCTCGTAGCCCGCCGCCGGATAGGCGATGAAGGTGACTGAGCTGACCAGGGTGGCGAACAGCGAGATGCCGGCCGCCCAACCCGGGATCGAGCGCTGGGCGGCGAAGTACCGCTCGGTGGACTTCTGGCGGCGGGAGAAATGGATCCCGATCAGGATCATGGAAGCGAAAAACAGGCCGATGATGGCGCCGCTCGTCCACACCTGCGTCAGGCGTCCCCCTCGCCGGGAAACCGGCCGGCGCGCCGGCCGCGGCCCAAGGGCGGCCTCCGCACCCGTCTATCGCCAGTCGATCTCATCCCGGTTCACCACCCACGGGTCGTTGTACATGCGCTTCAGGCTCTGCGGCGTACCCTGGGCGTACGGTCCCCAGACCCGGTCCCAGCTCATGAAGAAGGAGGAGTAAGGCAGGCAGCGCTTCAAGCAGCCCAGTTTCTTCGTGTAGTCATAATTCCTCGGAGTGGCGCGCCACGGAAGCCTGGTCCGCACATTGAACTCTACACAGCCGAACACTTTCTTCGGATAGGGGTGCTGCGGCTCCTCGCAGGGCCCGGAGTCCCAGTTCATGGTCAAGCCCACGATGTCCACATAGGCGTCCCCGGGGTAGTGTGAAAGCTCGAGAGCGTTCTTCTCCGGCGCCTTGGCGTCGTAGACCCAGAGCAGGTTGTGGAGTCCCTTGATGCGCGTCAGGTAGTCGAAGGTGTAACGGTAGAGAGCCCGGAACTGGTCCGCGGGCCGGCGGCACCACCACTTGCCGGAGTTGGTGATCTCGTTGTAGGGCCGCCAGAGCACCACCACGCCGGCGTCGGCGAGCTCCCCCAGGCCTTCGGCCCAGCGGTCCATGATGGCGCGCATGCCCTCGTTTTCTTCCGTTCCCTCCTGGTAGACTTTGTGAAACTCCAGAGGCGTCTTCGCCTGGCGTTGAACGCACTGGCCCCCGTCGCCGCGGAATTCCCGAGGGTCGAACTGGTGGGTGGTGATGATCACCAGGCCGCCGCGCTTCCAGTAGTCGATGAGGCCGCGGTTCATCTCCCGGTAATCCATCTGGCTCTCGAAGGGGTTCGGGAAGTCGAAGAAGCCGGCGCAGTAATCGGCCCCGATCAGCCCCACCCACTGTCCGGACACCTCGTGCAGGTACTCGATCTCGTCCATTTTGAAGCGGTATCCGGAACAGACCTCGTCGGGAACGCCGGGCCCCACCGAGCCGCCGGCCAGATGGCCGGAGACGAGGCGGTTCTCGGAGCGGTTTGGAAGCTCGTAGAGATAGGCCAGCACCTTCCGGGCGGCGCTGGTGGCTTCGGGGTCGGCCGGTTGGATCGTCCGGCCCTGCCCGTGCATGCCGGCCGTGGCGGCCGCTATCGCGCCGAGGAATGTGCGTCTGTCCATGCCGTCCTTTCTTATAGCCTCAACCAGCCCGGGAAGCGCCTGGTGGAAATCCGCGCGCACCCCGCCGGGGCCGCTTTAGTTAATGTGGCCTCGCGTCGCACGTTTGGCGGACACCTCAGCCGCCGGGCTGCGTCTCGATGCGCAGCACTCCCCAGAGCGCCAGCTCCGGCACCCGGACCCGCAGACCATCCTCGAGGAGGTCGAAGGGCAGCTCTCGCGGCGGCCGGCCGATCGAATAGTAGCGGATTGTCCTCACCGGCGCCCCGTTCCACAGGACCTTCCGCAGCCGGACATCGAGGTCGCGCTGGGGAACCACGCCGTTCTCGCGCGCATCGTAGCGCCGGTTCACCAAATGGCACACCACCGGCGCCCGGGCATTGTCTGCGTTCCGCCGCGGGACCAGCCACACGTCCGCGCTCCGGGCGGCGGAAACGTAAGGCTCGATGCGGCCGGCCAGGAGGGCGCTGACATCCTCTCCGGCTCGTACAGCGACTGCGCGCCCTTCCCGTTTCCACCCCTCGACGATCTCTTGCTGGCCGTCGACGAGCCGCTGGGGCTCCGGCGCCACGACCAGCTCGTACCGGTCCGCCTCGCCGCTCTTCAACCGGTTCGGCAGCCATTCGTCGCCGGCGATCAGCAAGGCGAATGGAATGTTGGCGTCCGCCAGCGCGTTCACCACGTGCCGCAGCGGCCGGTAGTAGCCGTTGCCGATCCGCTGCCGGTTCTGCGTGTAAAGAACGCCTACCTGCGGAGCGGCTTCGTATCCGTCGAACAGTTCGCGATGCTTGCGGACGAAGGCGTAGAGCGGTTCGAACTCTTCCTTCGGCGGATAGTACCACCGCGACGTTTCTCCGAAACACCACCCCTTGCGCGGGTAGCGCAGCGCTCCGCCGTGGGCGTAGGTGAGAGCGATCCACTGCTGGAGCAGGCCGGTGAGGTTCCTGGTCTTGATGGCCGTCCACGAGCTCGGAGCCGGCGTCGGAGTGAACCACATCCCCAGCGCGTCGGCCAGCTTGTTGCCCAGGACGATCCCACCAGGCAACGTCTCGTCCGGCCCGCGCCCGTTCGGAGCGAATCGCTGGTAGTTGATCTCCGAATAGAAGATGTCGAGCGTGCCGTAATAGAGCGAGTAGTTGCCTCCCAGATCGACGTTGTCCCATCCCATGGGCAGGTGGCGGCCGCCGAGCTTGTCGGCCATGTCGTGGAGGCTGTGGAACAACTCGGCGTCGGAGCGGCGCAGGAACTCTTCGTAGTCTTCGGCCAGCGGAATCTCGCCGGCGGCGACGGCGAAGCGGAACGATTTCCTGTCGTCGGCGTACCGGAGAACGATGTTCCGGTAGTCGAAGGTCTGCAGATCCCGCACGCCCAGCTTCGCCAGTTCGGCGGGCGTGTATTTCGCCGCCAGGTAGTCCCGGAAGCGCGCCCGGCAATACTCGCAGAAACAGCCGCCGTACGGGAAGGCAAACTGGGCGCCGCCGCCGTCGTCCACCATGATGCCGTCCACGCCCACGGCCACGTACATATAGATCTGCTGCCGCAGGTAGGCCCGGTAGCGGGGGTGGTTCGAACAGTAGAAATAGACGGGCCGGCCCCGGTAGGCGCGGCCGAGCATCCAGGGGATCTCGATCGGGTTCAGATTGAAATCCACGCAGACGGCCTGCTGCATGCCGGGATCGCTCATCAGGTATTCCTGCTGCTTGCCTAGGTGGGTGAGCGGGCGCATCTCGGCGAAGACCAGTTTGCCTTGCTCGTGCATCCGCTCTACGAACGCCTTCCACCTCGGGATTTCACGTTCGTCCACCAGGTCCATGTCTTGCACCATGAGGTCCACGTCATAGTGCTTGTAGTCCTCGGGCCCGTCGAACCAGGCGGCCACCAGGGAAGGCTTCAGCATGGCCTCGGCGCCGGCGGCGTGCAGAAGCGCGGCGCAGCCGAGGGCGATTCCCGGCAACATGGCGGCAAGCAAGCTTTTGTTCCACCGGCTGATCATGGCTGACGTCTCGCTCCATTTCTTCGGCCGGGCCGGACAGGCGACAAGACGGCCACCCATAATCCGGCGCCGGGGCGGATAAGCCATTCAGTGCGGCCGCCTCTGAGCATCCGGCCGGGACGCCAGAGGGCGCCGGCAACGTCCAGCCACTCCACCCGGAGCGGCAGCTCTAAAGCCGGCAGATCCAGCCCCACCTTGCCGTCACCCTTCCCCGTGAACAACACCGCGTAGTGGCCGCGGACACTCTCCAGGCAGTACGCTTCGTCGGGCGACCGGTCCGACAGCCGGCCGTTCTCCGGCTCCATCTCGAAAAGCGGGACGCGGCCGGCGAACATTCGCAAACTCTTGATGAGTGTCTGCGCCTCCGGACCCAGGCCGTAGCCTTCCCGAAGCTTTCCCGGGCGGTAGGCCGTTTCCCGGTGGAAGCGGACGCTCGCTCCGCCGGCGAAGACGATCCGCCACGGGCGCGCGCTCGCCTCGGCGTCCGTGCCCGCCGTGCGGTCTTTCCAGGGGGCCCCGATGGGCCAGTTGAAGTGGTAGCACTTGACGTTGTTGATCGGTCTCGGGCCGCCGTACTCGTTTACCTTTTCCCGGTACCAGACGATGTTTGCGTAGTGCGTTTCGCCGGACTCCCCATTGTTCTGCGAGACGTCGCAGTAGTTGAAGGCAGGGTTGGTGATCGGAACGCGGATCTCCGGATTGTTCCAATCGCGGAACTCGCGGGTCTCGTACGGGGTGGGAAAGTGGAATCTCCGGGACGTGCAGACGTAGATCTCCCAACCGCGGCTTCTTGCGTAGTCCCGGGCGAAGCGGGCCCAGTAGGGGTCCGGCTCTAAGGTGGCGTCGCCGATGCCGCTTTCGTTGTCGATCTGGAAGATCACGTGGTCGAAGCCGCCATCGATGACCACGTCGAGCACCTTGCGGACATAGCGTTGCTGCACCTTCAGCAGGACGGGATCCTGGCGCACCGCGGCCAGATGAAAAGGGTTGTAGAATGGCGTCTTGCCGGGCTGGAGCAGCGGGCTGTCGTCCCAGTCGTAGTTGATGTTGTTGTTGGGGTTCCAGGGGGAACTGTACCAGCCGTTGCCCGGCTTCCGCGAGTCGCCGGCTTCGTTCCAGCGGTCGAAGAACTCTAGCTGCACGATGATTCCGCGGCGTTTCGTCTCCGACAGGAAGGTTCGCAGGCGCCCCCAGTATTCTTCGTCCCAGCGGTCCAGATCGTAGCGCCCGCCGGCCTTCGCGTAAGGATACGGCAACAAGTCCCAGCGATAGCCTTCGGGCGTATACTCCCGGGAGCTCATGGTGCAGCGGATGTAGTTGCCGCCGGCGGTCTTCAAGAGATCGAGCTCTTTCGTGAGGGCCTGGTCACCGGCGAGCTGGAAGATGTTGTCGCGGGTAGAGCCGCCCAGCAGGAGAACCGGGCGGCCGTCGTACTCCCAGTACCAGGGGTTCCGCTGATAAGGGCGGATCTGGGCGAGGCCGCCCGGAGCGCTCAAGGCCGCAGCCAGCGGCGGCAACAGGACCCACTTGATAACGCGTCTTCGCGTGAACTTCCTCATGTGCTTCATCGCACCGTCCCCCGTTACCCGCGCCGCCGGGCGGTGACGTAATAGGCGCCGCAGATCTCGTTTCCATCCGCATCGAAAAACCAGGTCTTCAGTTTCGTCCGGCCCTCAGTGAGCGGCAACCGGAAGGTGGCCGCTTTGTCCCGTGCACCCACGCTTTGTGACAGCTCGCGGCTGCCAACGCGGATCTTGGCTTTCGCGATCGGCAGCGGTACGCCGGCCGGATAGTGGCCGATCTCGCCTTCATGCGCCGGCACGCCTTCGCTAAGTGCCGCGCCGGCGGCTTCGGGCCAGCGCCGCAGCGAGAATTCGTAGTCTCCCGCCTTCTCCACGTAAACGTGCCAGAACCCGTTTCGCCGGTCGCCGCGCCGCACCTGCAGGCACTGGTCCATCCAGACTCCGGCCCACTCGCAGCCGGTCAGCAGCGTCGGATTCTCGGCGCCGGCCCCCACGTGTACGGGCACGAAGCTCCGCCCGTAGGGCTCGACGCGTTTCCACCACTCGTCGTAGTATCGCCGCAAGCGGTCGGCGATCTCCGGGTGACGGTCAATGAGGTTGATGCGCTGGCCGGGATCCCGGGCGAGGTCGTAGAGCTTTGAGCCGTCGATCAGCCTCCACTGCCGCCACATCACCGCTGCGTTGCCGTACTTGGGTTCGACGGGCGGCGCGGCCGCCTCGGGAGAACCCACCACTCCGGCGTTGACCCGGACCGGCGTGTACTGAACCACCAGGGTGCGGTCCGGCGCCCGTTCGATTTCCCCCCGCAGGAGTCCCGCCAGGCTCACCCCATCGAACTCCAACCCCTCGGGAGTCTTCAGGCCGCACAATTCGAGGAGCGTCGGCAGCAGATCCTGGCACTCCGTCAAACCACCGATATCCCGCGGCCGCCAGCCGGCCGCCGGCCACCGCAGAAAGCACGGCACCCGGTGGCCGCCCTCGTAGAGCTGGACCTTGCGTCCCCGGAGCCCGGCGTTGAAAAACCGGGCGCCCGCCACCGTGCCGTTGTCGGTGAGGAAGACCAGGATGGTGTCGTCCCGCAGGCCGGTCTCTCTCAGCATGTCTTCGAGCCACCCGATGTTCTCGTCGATATTGGCGATCATTCCGTAGAAGGCGGGCAGGTCACCCGGGAGGTCCTCGTAAGGCTCCCGGTAGCGGCGCGGAACGAAGAAAGGCTTGTGGGGGGTATTGAGCGGAAGGTAGACGAAGAACGGTTCCCGGGCCGCGTGCCGCTCCCGCATCCAGTCCATGGCCTGCTCGAAGAAGACGTCGGCGCAGTAGCCTTCGTACTGCTTCAGACCGCCGTGACGGCGGTAGCGGTCGCTGAAATAGTCGTTGTTCCAGGCGTCCGGAAGCGATCCGATGTGGGTGGAAGGGAACCATACGGCGTCGTGGAAACCGCGGTCCTCGGGCCGGTAGGGATAGGCGTCGCCGAGGTTCCATTTGCCGAACAGGCCGGTCCGGTAGCCGTTGGCGGCGAAGACGTCGGCCATCGTCGGCAGGCCGGTCCGCAGCAGTCCCCGGCCGCTGGACGGGTTGGTGGCGCTGGTGAACATGGCGTCGCGGCCGGTCATCAACTGGGCGCGCGTCGGGGCGCACATCGGCGTGACGTGGAAGTCAGTGAACCGGACGCCTTCTGCGTGGAGCCGGTCGAGGTTGGGGGTTCGCAGCCGCGGGTTGCCGAAACAGGAGAACTCGCCGTAGCCCTGGTCGTCGGTCAGGATTACGATGACGTTGGGCCTCCCGGCCGGGCGGCGCCCGCCGCAGCCCGCCATTGCCGCTGCCGTCGCCAGCCATTGTCTCCTCGTGACGCCGCCGGGGGCGGGCGCCGAAACTCGGTTTCCCACGTTGGTCCGTCCTGAATAGGAGATGTGGGCGCGCCGGCCGGTTTTGGCGGACAAGGAAACGGAGCCGGGATGGTGTCCGCCGAATCGGCGGCTGCGTGGTACATATGAGGTAGGCTCGTCTGGTCGGGCCGGCAAGCAATTCAGCGCGAGGCGCTCTGTTGGAGCAGGAAGAAATCCGCCGTCTGTTCCAGGAGTTCTACGATTCCTGGTACGCATCTCTGCTGCGCTATGTGGCGCGCTCGGTCGGCAGCGTGGAACTGGCGAAGGACCTGGTCCAGGAATCCTTCCTGCTCTTGTGCAAGGAGCTGCTGAACGGCAAGAAGATCGAGAACCCGAAAGGCTGGACGTTTCGCGTCGTGCGGCGGCAGATCGGCAATTACCTCCGGGCGGACCGTTACTCGGGGGTGAGTTTCGAGCCCATCGAGGGGACCCCCGGCCGGGATGCCGGCGAGTTTGTCCGCCCGGCGCTGCGTGTAGAGGCCGACGAGGAGCCGGATCGTCTGTCGCGCCTCATGGAGCCGCTGAGCGTGAGGGAAAGGGAAGTCATCCTCCTGCGTCTGGAGGGCTTCCGTTACAAAGAGATCGCCGAACATCTCGGCATCGGCTCCGCCACGGTGAAGACGTTTCTCGCCCGGGCGCTGAAGAAGATGCAGGAGCGGTCCGGGAAGGCCGGCGCCGCGGCGGGTGCGCGGGCGGAGCAAAGCAGGTATGGACAAGCACGTAGCTGACGAGTTGCTGGTCGCGCATCTCGACGGGGAACTGGCCCCCAAGGATGAGGCGCGTGTGGCCCGCCACTTGAAGGAATGCTGGCACTGCCGCTCCCGGGCCTCCGCCTTCAGCGAGCAGATGCGCCTGCTCGCCCGGGAGCGCGACGCGCAGCCTTTCCCGAGTCCGCACGAGGTGGACGAGGCCCGGCGGGAGTTCTTTGCCCGGTTCGAAGAGGCGACCGCTCGGCAGCACCGGCGCTGGCCGTGGGTCGGGATGCCTCCCCGGTCGTGGTCTTGGAAGCCAGCCCTGGCGCTCGGCGTGTTGGTGGGTGTCTTTGTTGGTTTGTGGTTCGTACCGCGACACCGGAGCGCCCCCCAGTCGGCCGCGGATGTGCTGGCGTCGATCGAACGCTCTGAGAACACTCTGCGCGCCGCGCCCGGCTACTTCCACCAGGCGATCCGAGTAGAGGTGAGCCTCAAGAGACCCACACCGTTACACTGGCGGGGCGAGTTGGAGGTCTGGGCCGACTCTGAGGGAAACCGGTACAGCTCGCGATGGCGGGACTCGGCGGGCCGGTTGCGGTACGCCGCGTGGCGGACCGCCGGCGGGGAGGAGTTCGCCACCGACGCCACGTTGCAGCTCATACCGGCGCCTTCTCCGCCCGCTGCGCACAGGGTCGCGCTGATCGAGCTCTGGGGCTACGGCCTTGCCGCCGGCCGCATCGAAGACGCCTTCCTCGACTGGATGCGGAGCCGGCGGTGGCAGCCCGTCAGCTTCGCTGCCGACTTCCGGGCGTTCGCCGACGGCGAAGGCGCCGTTTTGAAGGTGGAGCGCCTGGCGCCTGCGCCGGGTCGGCCGGTGCTGCGGCTCAGCGCCAGCCGCGTCGTCGATGGCGTGCTGGTGACGCTGGTTCTGGAGGCGGACGCTGACTCCCACCGCCCGCGCCTGGAATATGTCTCGTTTGAAGGCGGCGGCCGCAGTGCCGAGGTGCGTTTCGTGGCCTATCGGATGGAACGGCTTCCCCCGGTACAGTGGCTGGCGGCGGTTTTTGAGCCCCCGACGCCCCGCCGGTCGCGCCGGCGACGAATCATTCCGGCCTCGCCGTCGCAGCCGCTGGTAGCGTTGAAACGCGTTCCGACGCAGGCCGAGCTCGACGCGGCAGAGATCGAAGTCCGCTACGCCTTGCACCGCTTGGGCGTCTGTCTGGGCGAACCGGTGCGCATCGAACGCGATACTTCCCGGGTCCGGGTTCGCGGGGTCGTCGATTCCGCTGAGCGCCGCCGTGAGATCGTTGTCGCCTTAGCGCAGGTTGAGGATCCGGGACTCGTCGAGGCGAACATTCAGACCATCGAGGAAGCGCTGACCGGTGGCCCGAACTGGGCGGCGCCCGGCGAAACAGGACAGAGTGCCGCCCGGAAGCCGACGATCGCTGAAAGCGATTTGCCGCTTCGGAACCGCTTCCTGGAGTATTTCCGCCAGTCGGGTTCGTCGGAACCGGCGGCTGCGCGCTTGACCGCCTTCGTGAACTCGGCCCTGGATATCACGGCGGCGGCTCTGGATCAGGCCTGGGCCTTGCGGAGGCTGGCCGAGCGCTACCCGCCGGACGAGGTCAGCCGGTTGAACGTCCAGAGCCGGTGGCTGCTTGAGGTAATGGTGCGCGCGCATCTGGCCACGTTGCAGCAGAAGATGGCGTCGGCTGAGACGCTGTTGGCGCCCGTCTTCTCGTCGGTGGCCGGCATCCCCCGCGTCCCGAACTCGCCAGCCCGCGCTCCCCTGAGTGGTGTGAATTGGGCGCAGACGGCGCTCGCCATCTTCTCCCGGGTGAACCGGGTGCATGACTTGGTCCACGGCGTGCTCGGCGGAGGTGCCGCGCCGGATACGGACCAAGCGCCGAAAGAAAGTCGGAAAGTACTCGTTCGCGATGCCGAACAGGCCATGGCGGAATCGCTGGCGCTGATGCGAACGGTGCGTGGCGAGCTCCGCCAGGCGAAACTTCTCGCGGCGGAAGAGCTTTCCACCGAGGGCCACGTAGCTGAAATCGCCCGCCAAACCGAGTCACCGGAATAACACCTTGCTGGCCGAGCTCCTTCAGACCATCTCACCCAGCCCCGGCTCCTCACCCGTGTACCGCAACCCTCTGGAGCGCAGCTGCATTTGACAAACGCCCAGTCTCTCCAGAATCTTAATGAATAGGCGTCTCGCGCGGAAGGGAGGGGCTGCCGGATGAGGGCTGCGGTCAGATCCATTCTGGTGACCACTTTGGTGGCGCCCCTTTCCCTCCTCTGTTACGGTCAGAACCGGTCGGCCCTTCTGATGGGAACCATCTACGATCCCCTGGGCGCCGTGATCCCCGGAGCGAAAGTCACGGTACTCAACGTGGAGACGGGGATCAAGCGCACGGTGGTGACCGGCCCTTCGGGGCGTTACGTGGTGCCTTTGCTCGAGCCCGGCAACCATCGCATCCTCGTCAGAAAGGAGGGCTTCCGTTCCCTCAGCCGCAGCGGCATCGTCCTGCACGTCAATGAGTCGGTCGAGGTGGATCTGGTCCTCGAACTGGGGGCCGTCACCGAGAGCGTCACGGTACAGCTCCCGCCGCCGCTGCTGGAGACGGGAGAGGCTAGCCAGAGCCTGGTGATCGACAACACGCAAGTTCTGAACTTACCTTTGAACGGGCGCAACGCCTACCAGCTCTCAGCGCTGACGCCGGGGGTGATCCCGGGCGGGGGCTTCGAGGACTCGGTGACCATCAACCGCATGAACAACATCAACGTCAACGGGGGCGCCAGTTTCAACAACGAAGTGCTGCTTGACGGAGTCTCGAATGTCATCGCCGGCCACGGGCAGATTGCCGTGGCGCCCTCGGTGGACGCGGTGCAGGAGTTCCGGGTGCAGACCACGCAGTACTCGGCCGAGTTCGGCCGCACCAGCGGCGGGGTGGTGAACCTGGCGACCAAGTCCGGCACCAACGAGTTCCACGGCACGCTCTATCACTTCCTGCGCAACAAGGTCTTGAAGGCCAACAACTTCTTCAACAACCGGGCGGGGGTGGACCGGGCGCCCTTTGTCTACAACCAGTTCGGGGGCACCATCGGTGGGCCGATCCTCAAGAACCGGACCTTTTTCTTCTTCGGCTACGAGGGCTACCGGATCCGGGAGGCGAAGAACTTCACCGGCACGGTGCCGACGGCGGCGATGCGGGAGGGCGACTTCAGCGGGCTGATGACGCCGGACGGCAAGCCGGTGACGATCTATGATCCGTTCACCTCGCGGCCGGTATCGAAGAAGAAGTGGATTCGGGATCCGTTTCCGGGCAACGTGATTCCGGCGTCGATGTTCGATCCGGTGGCGGTGAACGTGACGCCGATGTACCCGCTGCCGAACAAGCCGGGGCTGGGGAGTTCGGTGTCGCAGAACTTCATCGCCAACGCCTCGAGCGTCGATGACTTGAACATGTTCACCGGGCGGTTCGACCACAGCTTCAGCGAGGCGAACCGGCTGTTTTTCCGGGCCAGCCGGAACAGCCGGCAGCGGGTGCCGCCGAACTTTTTCGGCACCCCGGCGACGTCGAACTCGTTCGGGCCGAGCGACGGGGTGGACTGGCACGCGGTGTTGAACGACACGCACGCCTTCAGTCCGGCGACGGTGCTGGAGATCCGGTTGGGCTACGCGCTGAACGCCGAGGACCGGCTGCCGGAGACCTACGGGCTGGACCTGACGACGCTGGGCTTTCCGGAAGCCTTCAACGCCCGGGTGCAGGCGCACTACTTTCCGACCTTCTCGGTGCAAGGCTACAGCACGCTGGGGGCGTCGGCGTTCACGGTCTTCTCGCAGGGCAGCCAGACGCGGTCGCTGGCCGGGAGCCTGACGCACATCCGGGGGCGGCACACGCTGAAGTTCGGCGGCGAGGTGAGGATTCTGAACCACAACTCGCGGCTGGCGCCGGAGGCCTCGGGGCGGTTCTGGGCGCAGCGGAAGATGACCCAGGGGCCGAACCCGGACAAGGCGTCGAAGACGGCCGGCGACGGCTATGCGTCGTTGTTGCTGGGGACGCTCAACCGGGCCCGGGCGCGGCTGACGGCGGACATCTCCTACCGGACGATCTACTATGCCGGCTACATCCAGGACGATATCAAGGCGACGTCGAAGCTGACGCTGAACATCGGGCTGCGCTACAGCTACGAGACGCCGCGGACGGAGCGGTGGAACCGGCTGACGTGGTTCGACCCGGAGGTGCTGAACCCGGTGGGCGAGGACATCGGCTGGGAAGGGCCGCCGCTGCGGGGCGGCTTGCGGTTCGCCGGGGTGGACGGCCCGCGGGGCTGGGCGGATCCGGACCGGAACAACTTCGCGCCGCGGTTCGGCTTCGCCTACCGGGCGCTGACGCGGACGGTGATCCGGGGCGGCTACGGGATCAGCTACCTGCCGAACGGCACCAGCTACAACGGCTTCGGGGCGGGCCAGGAAGGCTTCACGACGCGGACGACCGAGGTGGTGACGATCGACGGGCGGACGCCGGAGACGCTGCTGCACGAGGCCTTCTCTGACGGGCTGATCGAGCCGAGCGGGGCGAGCCTGGGGCTGTACACGCTGCTGGGCTCGAGCGTAAGTGCGAATCTGCGGAACATCCGGGTGGGCTACAGCCAGCAGTGGAGTCTGACGATCCAGCAGGAGCTGCCCGGGGGCTGGCTGCTGGAGGCCGGCTACGTGGGCTCGCGGGGGATCAAGATCCCGATCAGCTTCACCATGAACCAGCTCCGGGAGGAGCAGTTGCAGTTGGGCGAGGCTTTGCTGGAGAAGGTGCCGAATCCGTTTTTCGGCCACTGGGCGGTGACCGGGGGTTTGGCGAAGAGCAAGGTGCAGCGGCGGCAACTGCTGCGGCCGTACCCGCACTTCAGCGGGGTGACGTTTCCGAGCCGGGAGGCGGGGGCCTCGACGTTCCACTCCTTCCAGGCACGGGTGGAGCGGCGGTTCGCCAACGGTTTCAGCTTGCTGGCGGCCTACACGAACTCGAAGCTGATCTCGGACACCGACAGCCGGAAGGCGTGGGTCGGCGGCGGGGAGCTGACGGCGGGGCCGCAGAATGCCTACAACCTGAGGGCGGAGCGCTCGATCGCGCCGCAGGACGTCTCGCAGCGGCTGGTGACGTCGTTTCTCTACGAGCTGCCCTTCGGCCGGGGCAAGAGGTGGGGCTCGGGCTGGAGCGGCGTGGTGAACGCGCTGCTGGGCGGCTGGCAGGTGAACGGGATCGTGACGTTCTCCACCGGGCGGGTGCTGCGGGTGACGGCGCCGAACGAGAGCTTCTCCTACAACGGCTCGCTGCGGCCGAACTCGACCGGCGAGAGCGCCGAGCTGCCGGCCTCGGAGCGCTCGATCGACCGGTGGTTCCGTACCGACGTCTTCGAGCAGCCGCCGCCGTTCACCTTCGGCAACGTGAGCCGGACGCTGCCGGACGTCCGCGAGCACGGCATCAAGAACTTCAATCTGTCGGCGATGAAGAACACCCGGCTGACCGAGCGGTTCACCCTGCAGTTCCGGGCCGAGTTCTTCAACGCTTTCAACACGCCGCGGTGGGGGCGGCCCGACGGCGCTCTGCTGAGCAACACCTTCGGCGTCATCACCTCCCAGCTCAACGCCCCCAGGGAGATCCAGTTCGGCCTCAAGCTCGTCTTCTAGGATCTCCTTCTTCTCGGCTGCTGTATCTGCCGCTGTTGTCCCCCGAAACTCCGAGCCATCCACACATACGAGGATGACGGCCTCTGCCATGCGCGGGCCGGTCCCGAATGGGTCGCCGGCTGGTGGCTGCGGGGCTTGAGGGAGTTCGAGTGCGGCGTGAGGCGGGGTCGAGAATCCACCAATTCGAGGTGAACAATGCGATTGCTTAGCAGGTTGTATCTGGCGGGCGTGCTGGTCGTGGCCAGCCCCTGGGTGCTGTTTGGCCAAGGCCGGACCGCGCAACTTACGGGCACGATCACCGACACCAGCGGCGCCGTCATCCCGGGGGCCCAGGTGACGGTCACCAACGTGGACACCGGAGAGGAGCGCAAGACCACTTCCAACGAGCTGGGCATCTACACGGTTCCTTTGCTCGAGCCGGGCAACTATAAGATCCTCGTGCAACAGGACGGTTTTCGCAGCGTGAGCCGCGAGGGGATCACGCTGCACGTGAACGACCTGCAGCGGATCGACTTCGAGCTGGAAGTAGGCGCCCTGGCCGAGACGGTGACAGTCGAGGCAGCGGCCCCCTTGCTGGAAACCACCGAAGCCAGCCAGAGCGTGGTGATCGACAACACGCAGATCCTGAACCTGCCTCTGAACGGGCGCAACGCCTACCAGCTCTCGGCGCTGACGCCGGGGGTGATCCCGGGCGGGGGCTTCGAGGACTCGGTGACCATCAACCGCATGAACAACATCAACGTCAACGGCGGCGCCAGCTTCAACAACGAGATCTTGCTCGATGGGGCCTCGAACTACATCGCGGGCCACGGGCAATTCGCTCTGACGCCCTCGGTGGACGCGGTGCAGGAGTTCCGGGTGCAGACCACCCAGTACTCGGCCGAGTTCGGGCGCACCAGCGGCGGGGTGGTGAACCTGGTGACCAAGTCCGGCACCAACGAGTTCCACGGCACGCTCTATCACTTCCTGCGCAACAAGGTCTTGAAGGCCAACAACTTCTTCAACAACCGGGCGGGGGTGGACCGGGCGCCCTTTGTCTACAACCAGTTCGGGGGCACCATCGGTGGGCCGATCCTCAAGAACCGGACCTTTTTCTTCTTCGGCTACGAGGGCTACCGGATCCGGGAGGCGAAGAACTTCACCGGCACGGTGCCGACGGCGGCGATGCGGGAGGGCGACTTCAGCGGGCTGATGACGCCGGACGGCAAGCCGGTGACGATCTATGATCCGTTCACCTCGCGGCCGGTATCGAAGAAGAAGTGGATTCGGGATCCGTTTCCGGGCAACGTGATTCCGGCGTCGATGTTCGATCCGGTGGCGGTGAACGTGACGCCGATGTACCCGCTGCCGAACAAGCCGGGGCTGGGGAGTTCGGTGTCGCAGAACTTCATCGCCAACGCCTCGAGCGTCGATGACTTGAACATGTTCACCGGGCGGTTCGACCACAGCTTCAGCGACGCCAACCGGCTGTTTTTCCGGGCCAGCCGGAACAGCCGGAGCCAGGTGCCGCCGAACTTCTTCGGGACGCCGGCGACGTCGAACTCGTTCGGGCCGAGCGACGGGGTGGACTGGCACGTGGTGTTGAACGACACGCACGCCTTCAGCCCGGCGACGGTGTTGGAGGTGCGGTTGGGCTACGCGCTGAACTCCACCGACCGGTTGCCGGAGACCTACGGGCTGGACCTGACGACGCTGGGCTTTCCGGAGGCCTTCAACGCCCGGGTGCAGGCGCACTACTTTCCGACCTTCTCGGTGCAGGGCTACAGCACGCTGGGGCCGCGGGCGTTCACGGTCTTCTCGCAGGGCAGCCAGACGCGGTCGCTGACCGGGAGCCTGACGCACATCCTGGGGCGGCACACGCTGAAGTTCGGCGGGGAGGTGAGGATTCTGAACCACAACTCGCGGCTGGCGCCGGAGGCCTCGGGGCGGTTCTGGGCGCAACGGAAGATGACCCAGGGGCCGAATCCGGACAAGGCGTCCAAGACGGCCGGCGACGGCTATGCGTCGTTGTTGCTGGGGACGCTCAACCGGGCCCGGGCGCGGCTGACGGCGGACACCTCCTACCGGACGATCTACTATGCGGGCTACATCCAGGACGACATCAAGGCGACGTCGAAGCTGACGCTGAACATCGGGCTGCGCTACAGCTACGAGACGCCGCGGACGGAGCGGTGGAACCGGCTGGCGTGGTTCGACCCGGAGGTGTTGAACCCGGTGGGCGAGGACATCGGCTGGGAAGGGCCGCCGCTGCGGGGCGGCTTGCGGTTCGCCGGGGTGGATGGTCCGCGGGGCTGGGCGGATCCGGACCGGAACAACTTCGCGCCGCGGTTCGGCTTCGCCTACCGGGCGCTGACGCGGACGGTGATCCGGGGCGGCTACGGGATCAGCTACCTGCCGAACGGCACCAG
>Ga0256841_1000477_pt1 | contig 41517 bp, 40 predicted proteins | sample 356308metaG_FD_185971 | JGI IMG/M metagenome (GOLD analysis project Ga0256841, IMG submission 185971) | Hydrothermal vent microbial communities from Mid Atlantic Ridge, Atlantic Ocean - 356-308 | ecosystem: Environmental > Aquatic > Marine > Hydrothermal vents | place: Atlantic Ocean: Mid...
GCGGGCGAGGAGCCGTTCCGCCTCGGCGGGGTCGGCGGGGCGGGCGTAGGGCGGCTGGGCCCCGAGCCTTTTCGGGCTGATCCAGGGGCCCTCGAGGTGGGCCCCGAGCACCCGCGCCTCGCCGCGCCCCCGGCGCCTCCGCACCGACTCGATGCCGGCGAGGGCCCGCTCCAGGTCGCCCTCGGGGGCGGTGACGGTGGTGGCGAGCAGGGCGGTGGTGCCGTGCCGGGCGTGGAAGCGGGCGAGCCGCCGCACCGCCGCCTCCCCCTCCATGGCGTCGGCGCCGTCGCCGCCGTGCACGTGGAGGTCGATAAAGCCCGGGAGCAGGTAGCGGCGGGGGGCGGGGCCGGGGGCGAACCCCTCGATCCGCTCGCCGAAGGTAAGCCGCCCGGGACGGAGCCCCGTTGGGGTCAGGACCTGGCCGGCGAGCTCCACCCTAGATCCCTCCCTCGCTGGGCAGGAGCACCTTGCCGGCGACCGCCGCCCTCCTCGCTCCGGTGGTCTGGGGCAGGACGTTCGGCGCCCCCAGCCACCGGAGGTAGCCGAGCAGGGCGAAGGCGAGGGGCTCGCGCACGGCGGCGTCGAGCCCGGTGGCCTCCTCGAAGGTCCGCACCGGGGCCGGCAGGAGCTCGTGGAGGTGCTCCATGAGCACCGGGTTCTTGGCCCCGCCGCCGGCGACCCAGACCTCGTCGAGGCCGCGGGGGACCAGGAACCGCCCGATCGCCTCGGCGATGCTCTCGGCCACGAAGCGGGTTACGGTGGCGACCAGGTCGGGGCCGGGGAGCGCGAACGCGCCGGGCAGGTTCGCCAGCCGCCAGAGCTCGCGGCCGGTGGACTTGGGCGGCGGTCGATGGAGGTAGGGGTCGGCGAGCCAAAACGCCACCTGGGAGGCGAAGACCCGGCCCGAGCGGGCCAGCGCCCCGTCGGTGTCCATGCGCCGACCCATGCGCTCGGCGGCCTCGTCGATCAGGGCGTTGCCGGGGCCGGTGTCGAAGGCGACCACCCCGGCGGGATCGCGGCCGGGGAGGTAGGTGACGTTGGCGATGCCGCCGATGTTCAAAAGCGCCCGCCGCACCGCCGCCTCGGCGAAGAGCAGGTGGTCGGCGTAGGGCACGAGCGGCGCCCCCTCGCCGCCGGCGGCGAGGTCGGAGGGGCGGAGGTCGGCGACCACCGGCACCCCCAGGGCCTCGGCCAGGTAGGCGGCCTCGCCGAGCTGGAGGGTCGCCCGGGGGGGTTCGTGCCAGACCGTCTGGCCCGAGACCACCGCCAGGTCGGCCTCCAGCCCCTCGGCGGCCTCGGCGTAGAAGCGCCCCAGGTCGTGGTGGAGCCGGGCCAGCTCGGGGGTGGCGGCCTCGCCCCGCTGGGCCGCGCGGACCCGGGCCCTAAGGGCGTCGGGGTAGGGGCGGTGGCGGTGGTCGAGGAACCGGGAACCGAGCTCGGGGGGACGCCCCTCGAACCCGGCCAGGACCAGGTCGACGCCGTCGGCGCTGGTCCCGCTCATCAACCCCAGGACCCGCATCTACCGGCCCCTGAGCTCGGCGACAAAGTCGTAGCGGTCGCCCCGGTAGTGGGAGCGGGTGAACTCCAGGGGCGACCCGTCCTCGAGGTAGGAGACCCGCTCGATGTAGAGGGCGGGGGCGCCCGGGGCGAGCCCCAGCATCCCCGCCTCGCGCTCGGCCAGGGCCACCGCCCTAAGCCGCTCCAGCGCCCGGGCGGGCACGTGGCCCCGCCGCCGGAGGGCGGCGTAGAGGGAGTCGCCCACCGCCCCCGGGTCGGGGAGGAAGCGAGCGGGGACCACCGCCCGTTCCACCGCCATCGGGGTGCCGTCGGCGGTGCGCACCCGCACCAGCCGGACCACCGCGGCCCCCGGCGGCAGGGAGAGGGCGAGGGCCTCGGCCGGGGTGGCGGTGCCCTTTTCCCGCTTGAGCCAGCGGGAACCCGGCTCCATGCCCCGGGCCCGCATGTCCTCGGAGAAGCCGGTGAGCACCGAGAGCGGCTGCTCCACCCGGCGGGCCACGTAGGTGCCGGAGCCCTGGCGCCGGACCAGGAGGCCGCCGGCCACCAGCTCGTCGAGGGCCCGGCGCACGGTGAGCCGGGAGACCCCGAGGGCCTCGGCCAGGGTGCGTTCGGAGGGCAGGGCCTCGCCGGGGGCGAGGGCGCCGCTTTGGATCTTCTCCTCGATCGCCGCCTTGAGCTGGAGGTAGAGGGGGGTGGGGGCCTCGAGGTCCAGCCGGAGCGCGGTTGCCTTCACGCCGCGAGTATACCACCTGCGTACCACTCGGTTGCCACTGGCCGCCCCCGGCGGTATACTCCGCCCAGATGCTGGAAAGGGCCCGCGCGCTCCTGGAAGAGGCGGTCGCCGAGGGGGCGATCCCCGGGGGGGTGGTCGGGGCGGTCGCCGCCGACGGCCGGCGGGAGCGGGCGGCGGTGGGCCGGCTGGCGCTTCTTCCCCAGCCCGAGCCGGCCCGGCTCGACGCCTACTACGACCTCGCCAGCCTCACCAAGGTCCTCTTCACCCTGCCCGAGGTGCTCCGGGCCGCCGAGCAGGGGCTTCTCGACCTCGACGATCCCTTGAGGCGGCACCTGCCCGAGGCCGCCTGGCTGCAACCCGGGCCCAACTTCGCCGACCGGACCCTGCGCGAGCTTCTCGCCCACACCGCCGGGCTGCCGGCCTGGGCCCCGCTCTACACCTGGGGCCAGGGGGCGACGCTCAAGGCGCGGGTGCTGCAGGAGCCCTGGCCCCTGGGGGCGCCGGTCTACTCCGACCTCGGCTACATCCTGCTCGGGCTGGTGCTCGAGCGCGTCCGGGGGAAACCCCTCGCCGAGTTCAACCTCCCCGAAGGCTTCGCCTGGGCCCCGCCGCCCGAGCGAACCGCGCCCACCGAGCGCTGCCCCTGGCGGGGGCGGATCCTGAGGGGCGAGGTCCACGACGAGAACGCCTACGCCCTGGGCGGGGCCGCCGGGCACGCCGGGCTCTTCGGCACGCTGGACGGCGTGCTCGACCAGCTGGAGGCCATCCTCGCCGGCCGCTGGCTCTCGCCCGCCGCCCTCGCCGAGATGGCCCGCCCCCACACCGAGGAACGGGCGCTGGGCTGGAGCCGCAAGCACCCCGGCTGGTCGGGGGGCGGGCTCGCCAGCCCCGCCGCCCTCGGCCACACCGGCTTCACCGGCACCGGCGCCTGGCTCGACCCCGAGCGGGGGGTGGGCTGGGCGCTGCTCACCAACCGCGTGCACCCCACCCGGCACGGCGCCAACGCCCTGGCCTGGCTCCGGCCCCGGGTGGGCAACGCGGTTTTGGCGGAGGTCCCGTGAGCACCGAGGACGTGAACCCGCGCTACCGCGACCTCGACGCCTGGCCGCCGGGGGAGATTCTCGAGGCCCTCCTCGAGCGGCAGTTCGCCGCCCTGGCGGCGGTGCGCCCCGCCCTTCCCGCCCTGGAGGCCGCCGCCCTGGCCGCCGCCCGGCGGCTTTCCGCCGGCGGGGCGCTGGCCTACGCCGGGGCCGGCACCGCCGGCCGCCTGGCGGTGCTCGACGGGGCCGAGCTCCCCCCCACCTTCGGCTGGCCCGAGGAACGGCTCAGGCTCTTTTTGGCCGGCGGCGAGGGGGCGATGACCCGGGCGGTGGAGGCCGCCGAGGACGACGTCGAGGCCGGCCGGCGGGCGGGGGCGAGCCTGGGCGAGGGCGACGTCTTGGTGGCGGTCTCGGCCAGCGGCCGCACCCCCTACACCCTGGCCCTGGCCGCCGCCGCCCGCGAAAGGGGCGCCCTCACCGTGGGGATCGCCAACAACCCCGGGGCCCCGCTCCTTGGGGCGGTGGCCCACCCGGTCCTCCTCGACACCGGCCCCGAGGTCGTCGCCGGCAGCACCCGGCTGGCCGCCGGCACCGCCCAGAAGGTCGCCCTGAACCTCTTCTCCACCCTGGCGATGGTGCGGCTGGGCCGGGTCTACGGCAACCGGATGGTGGCGGTGCGGCCCACCAACCAAAAGCTCCGCCGCCGGGCCCGGGCGCTGGTGGCCGAGATCGCCGGGGTCGACGAGGACCGGGCCGAGGAGGCCCTAAGGGTCGCCGGCGGAGAGGTGCCGCTGGCGGTGCTTTTGGCCCGGGGGCTGGGCCTCGAGGCCGCCCGGAAGCGCCTCGCCGAGGCCGGCGGCAACCTCAGGGAGGCGCTCGCGTGAGGAGGTGGCTCTTGTTGCTGCTGGCTGGCACGGCCTTCGCCCGGGCCGGGGCGGGGCCGTTTTTGATCCTCTCCTGGCCGGGCCCGGGGGTGCCCTACGACCTGATCGAGGAACTGAAGCCCGCCGGGGTCCTGCTCTTTAGCTCCAACTTCGCCGAGGGGCCGGGGCCGATCCACGAGCTCCGGGCGCGCTACCCCGACCTCCTCGTGTTCGTGGACCAGGAGGGCGGGCCCTTCAACTCGTTCCGGGTCCCCGGGGTCCCCCGCTTCCCCGGCGCGATGGCCCTCTCCGCCGCCGACGACCCGGGGCTCACCCGGGCGGTGGCCCGGGCGATCGGCGAGGAGGTCTGCTACGCCGGCGCCAACGTCGACTTCGCCCCGGTCCTCGACGTCAACACCAACCCCAAGAACCCGATCATCGGGATCCGCAGCTTCGGGGCCGACCCCGAGCGGGTGACCCGACAGGGGCTCGCCTTTATCGCCGGCCTCGAGGACGCCGGCGTCCTGCCCACCGCCAAGCACTTTCCCGGCCACGGCGACACCAGCGTCGACAGCCACCTCGGGTTGCCGGTCTACCCCAAGGGGAGCCTTCCGGAGATCGAGCGGGTCCACCTGGTGCCCTTCAAGGCCGCGGTCCGGGCCGGGGTGCCGCTGATCATGACCGCCCACATCCTCTACCCCGACCTCGACCCCGACTACCCCGCCACCCTCTCGAAGAGGATCCTCACCGGGTTGCTGCGCGAAACGCTCGGCTTCAAGGGAGCGATCGTCACCGACGACATGAGCATGCGGGCGATCCGCGACCGCTACGGCCTCGGCGAGGCGGCGGTCCGGGCGGTGCGGGCGGGGGCCGATCTGGTGATCGCCGGCCGCGACCCCGACCGGGCCCGGGCGATCTTCCGGGCGCTTTCGGAAGCGATCGAGAACGGCACGATCACCCCCGAGCGCCAGGCCGCCTCCCGGGCCCGGCTGGCCGCCCTTCGGCGGAGGGTTCGCCCCCCCTGCCCCGAACCCGACTGGCGGTCGCTTGAGGATTTGGCCCGGCGGGCGGCCCGGGCGGGGGTGACCTGGCTCCGGGGCGGGCTTCCCATCCCGGGGCCGGGGACGCTGGTGGTGGGGCCGAAGATCCGCCCCCGCTACGGCGAGGAGCCCTCGCTGGCCGCGCTCGCCCCCAAGTACCTCCCCGGGGCCCACTACCAGGAGGTCTCCGAGGTCCCCACCGGACCCGAGATCGAGGCCACCCTGGCGCGGGCGAAGCGGTTCGACCGCGTGGTCCTCGGCACCTACCACTGGCTCGGGCCCCTGCCCGACGAAACGATCTGGCTCTACCAGGGCCTCAAGGCGCTCGGCAAACCGGTCTACGTGGTCGCACTGGGGAACCCCGACGACCTCGTCTACCTCGACCCCGCGCCCGACGGCTACCTTGCGACCTACGGCTTTCGCGCGGTCCAGGTTGAGGCCGCGTTGGAGGCCCTCGCCGGGAAGTTCGTCCCGGCGGGGAAGCTACCGGTCCCGGTGGGACCCTACCCCATCGGGTACGGCAAGGGAGGTGTGAAATGAAGGGACTCAAAGGGTTAGGGCTCGCGATGCTCCTCTTGCTCGTCCCCGCGCTGGCCAAGACCACCGTGACCGTGGCCAGCTGGGGCAGCCAGTCGGAGATCGAGCTCTACAACCAGGCCTTCAAGGCTTTCATGGCGAAGAACCCGGATATTCAGGTCAAGCTCCTCCACATCCCGGCGCGGGACTACTGGACCAAGCTGACCGCGATGTTCGCGGCCGGCAAGGCCCCCGACCTGATCTTCATCAACAACATCAACTTCCCCGCCTTCGCCGCCAAGGGGCTCCTGGTCCCGCTGGGGCAATACATCAAGAAGGACAACTTCGACACCGGAATCTACTACCAGGGGATCCTCGAGGCCTTCAAGTACCGGGGCAAGCTCTACGTCCTGCCCCGCGACGTCTCCAACCTGGTCCTCTACTACAACCGCGACCTCTTTAAAAAGGCCGGGCTCCCCGACCCCAAGCCCGACTGGACCTGGGACGACTTCCTGAAGGCCGCCAAGGCCCTCACCGTGGAGAAGAACGGCAAGCGGGTGCAGTGGGGGATGTCGTTCTACACCTACTTCCTCTTCTGGGAGCCCTGGGTGTGGTCGAACGGCGGCCGCTTCTTTAGCCCGGACCACAGCAAGTTCCTGCTCAACAGCCCGGCTTCGGTCGAGGGCCTCCAGTTCTACGTCGACCTCCGCTACAAGCACCACGTCGCCCCCACCCCGGCCGAGGCCGCCGACCAGAGCGCCTTCGGGATGTTCCTGAACGGCCGCACCGCGATGATCGTCGACGGCCGCTGGCGGGTCCCCACCCTCAAGAAGAAGGCCAAGTTCGACTGGGACATCGTCCCCTTCCCCCGCGGCAAGGCCGGCAGCATCGTCGACATCGACGGCTCCGGTTGGGGCATCACCCGCACCGCCCGCAACAAGGCGGCGGCCTGGAAGGTCCTCAAGTTCCTGGCCGGTCCCGAGGGGGCCTTGATCTTCACCAAGGGCGGGTTGATCATCCCGGCGATCGGCTACGACCCCCTTCACCCCGAGGCCACCAACAAGGTCCTCAAGGCCTTCTTCACCCCGCCGCCGCCCCGCCACCAGCAGTACTTCCTCACCGTCAACAAGGACGCCGTCCCCACCGAGACCTTCGAGCGGTTCTCCGAGGCGATCCGGCTGATCGGCAAGGCCCTGCAGCCGGTCTGGCAGGGTAAGGAGGACGTCAAGACCGCCATGGACGCGGTGGCCCCCAAGGTGCAGAAGATCCTCGACGAGGTCAAGGCCGGCCGCAAGTAGGCCCGTTCGGGGGCGGGGGGAGCCCCGCCCCCTGCCCCCTTCCATGGACGTCTTCCGCCGTTTCCCCTGGCTCTTCCTGCTCCCCAGTCTGGTGGGGTTCCTGGCCTTCAACGCCGGGCCGATCCTGCTCTCGCTCTGGATCTCGTTCACCCGCTGGGACGTCTTCCAGCCCCTGACCTTCCACAACCTGGTGGCGGCCTGGGCGGGGCTTGAGAACTACCGCCGGATGCTGGCCGACCCGGTGCTCAAGAAGGCCTTCTTCAACACCCTCTACTACGTGACGGTGGCGGTGCCGGTGGAGATCGCGGTGGCGCTGGCGGTGGCGCTGGGGCTCAACCGGCGCTTTTTCGGGGTGCGGATCGTGCGCACCCTCTACCTCCTGCCCACGGTCACCAGCGTGGTGGCGGTGGGGTTGCTCTGGCGCTGGGTCTTGAACCCCTACGTGGGGCCGGTGAACCTCTTCCTGCGGTGGCTGGGGGGGCGGATGGAGGCGGTTTTTCACCTCCTGCACCTCCAGGTTCCGGCCACCCTCCACTGGCTGGCCACCCAGGGCCCCGGGTGGCTGGAGGACCCCGCCTGGGCGATGCCCGGGATCATCATCGCCTCGGTCTGGGCCGGGCTCGGTTTCCGGATGCTGATCTTCCTGGCCGGGCTTCAGAACATCGATCCCAGCTACTACGAGGCGGCCGCCCTGGACGGGGCCAACGAGTGGCAGAAGTTCGTCCACGTCACCCTGCCGTTGCTCTCGCCCACGGTGTTCTTGAACACCATCCTGGCGCTGATCGGGGGGTTCCAGGTCTTCGGCCTGATCTACGTGATGACCGGCGGCGGGCCGCTGGACGCCACCAACGTGCTGCTCTTCTACCTCTACCAGAAGGCCTTCGGCGAGTTCCCCCCGGACATGGGCTACGCCTCGGCGATCGCCTGGCTTTTGTTCCTGATCCTCTTCGGCCTAACCGTGCTGCAGTGGAAGCTTCGGAAGCGCTGGGTGCTGGAAGAAGTATGAAGAAGACCAGGCTTTGGGACGTGATCGTGATCGCCCTCTTGGTGCTCGGGGGGCTTACCATGCTGGTGCCGTTCCTCTGGATGCTCTCGACCAGCCTCAAGGAGCCGGGCTCGCTCTTCGACCTGCCGATCCAGCTCTGGCCCAAGAAGCTCCACTGGGAGAACTACCGCGAGGTCCTTCGGGTGGTGCCGTTTTTCCGCTGGTACCTGAACTCGCTGATTCTGGCCGGGGGGCTGACCTTCCTGAACCTCACCTCGGGGGCGATGGCCGGCTACGCCTTCGCCCGGTTCTCCTGGCGGGGGCGGGACGCGATGTTCCTGCTCAGCCTCATCACCCTGATGATCCCGGCCCACGTGCTGATCATCCCCCTCTTCGTGATCATGAGCCGGCTCGGGTGGATCGACACCTACTACGCCCTGCTTTTGCCCGGGCTCTTCGACGCCTTCGCGATCTTCCTGATGCGCCAGCACTTCCTCCAGGTCCCCAAGGAGCTCGAGGAGGCCGCCCTGATCGACGGGGCCGGCCCCTGGCAGATCTACTGGAAGGTGGCGCTGCCGCTCGCCGCCCCGGCCCTGGCGACCCTCGGAACCTTTACCTTCCTGGCCGGGTGGAACAGCTTCCTCTGGCCGCTGGTGGCCACCAACTCGATCGAGATGCGGCCGCTGACGGTGGGCCTGGCGGTCTTCAACACCGACTTCTCCACCCAGTGGACGCTTCTGATGGCCGGGCTCTCGCTGGCCACCGTTCCCCCCATCCTGGTCTTCCTCTTCGCCCAGCGCTGGTTCATCCGGGGGCTCACGCTGGGCAGCCTGAAGGGGTAGCTTATGCGGATCCACTTTAGAAAGGAGTTTCTAGATCGGTAAAGCGCAGGGCAAAAACAGCCACGCTTCGGACCTGGCCCCCCTTCTTGGGAAAACCGCGTTCGGCCAGTCCTCGCCCTTGGCAGACGGGACCAGCCGGTCCTTCTTCCCGCGGAGATTTTGAGCGTTCGGCGCTTCGATCTAAGCCGCGAAAGGCTCTTTCGGATCGCCCATCTCCCGGGAAGACGCGCGCACAGACGGCAAGCTTGGCGTCGGCTCGCCGCTTCGTTTTTAAGAATCAAGAAACCCTTGCCCAAAGCATTCCTTCCAAAGACGAAGCCGAGATCTGGGGCACGTTTTGGGGCGTGCTCGAGGAGCTGAGGACGAAGAAGCGCAAAACGCTCTTCGCCCCCAGCTTTAAGGACTAAAAACCTTAGTAGTTTTCGATGACGATATTCCCGTCGGTATTCCCAGAAAGGTTCAAGGCGACGAAGTCTTTCGTAAGGGTGCTCGGCAGCACGAGGCCGTAGTGTGCGCTATGCTCAATCCTACTTTCGTGCAAGTAAAGATACTGGCTGGAGGCGTTCCCCGAGCTGTCGATCAAAATGTTTGCGTAGTAAGCGCTCTGGCTGGCGCAGGCCGCGGCGTCGCCGCCGCCGTACTCGACCACCACGTTCTCGAGCCGGTTCTCCGTGCTGTGGGTGTCGTGGAAGTAGAGCCCGCACCAATAACCCTTCTGGGCCAAGAGACCGGTAAACACGATGGGATCCGTCGCGGTGCCCACCGCGGTAAGGGCGCCGGTGTAGCCGTCAATCGTGAGCCGGGCGTCCTGTTCAAAGAACAGGCGCGCGCCGGCGGCGATCGTGAGACGATGCTGGTCGGCCACGGTGACCTCGCCATGAACCCGGTAGGGGACGTTCAGCTTGAGCCAGGTGGCGGTATGGACCTCGCCGTACCCCCCCGCCACCCGAACGTAGTTCTTTCCGCTGGCATTTCCCGAGAAGTCGTTGTTCGCCTTTACCTGCCCCAACCGGCTGGCGTAGATGAGCAAGGGGAAACCTTGGTTTTCCGTAAGAACGTTTTCGTCAAAGTCCTGCCAGAGGTCCACCGCGTCGTCGATGAAGAAGGCAGCTCCCGCGTTCTTCCAAACTTTGTTGAACTTAGCTTGAAGTCGGCTGCTACCAACAAGCGCCACCGCCGCCCGGTAAGTCCCGAAGGCGCCGGGGTCCCAAGCCTCGGCCCCGGCGGCGTCCCGGATCTCGACGTGCTCGAGCTTGTTCGCGAAGCTGTCGGCGTCCTTAAAGACCAGGCCCTTCCAGTAACCGGGGATCGGCTGGTACCCGCGCATCGCCACCGGCTGGGCGGCGGTGCCCTCGACCACCAGCTGGCCGTGGCCGGTCACCGAAAGGCCGGTGTCCTGCTCAAAGACCAGCGCGGTCCCGGGGTGGATCTTGAGGACCCCGCCGCCCGGGACCTCGAGGTCCCCCACCACGCGGTAGGGGTTGCAGGTACCGGGCGAAAGCTCCACCGTGCCCACGATCGTGCCCGAGAGCCGACAGGGGTCGGTGGGGCCACCCTCGCTCCCACCACCCCCTGGCCCGCAGGCGACCAGCGCAAGCATCGAAAGGGCAAGAACCCCAATGGCTTTTTTCATGAATTACCACCTCCCTCCGCAAGCTAGGGGAGAGTGCGTCACCGAAGCGTCACCGGGTGAAAATGGAGCAAAGGAGGCGCGTATGCGGGCAATGGTCCTGGAAGAGGTGAAGCGGCCGCTGACGGTGGGCCTGGCGGTCTTCAACACCGACTTCTCCACCCAGTGGACGCTTCTGATGGCCGGGCTCTCGCTGGCCACCGTTCCCCCCATCCTGGTCTTCCTCTTCGCCCAGCGCTGGTTCATCCGGGGGCTCACGCTGGGCAGCCTGAAGGGGTAGCTTATGCGGATCCACTTTAGAAAGGAGTTTCTAGATCGGTAAAGCGCAGGGCAAAAACAGCCACGCTTCGGACCTGGCCCCCCTTCTTGGGAAAACCGCGTTCGGCCAGTCCTCGCCCTTGGCAGACGGGACCAGCCGGTCCTTCTTCCCGCGGAGATTTTGAGCGTTCGGCGCTTCGATCTAAGCCGCGAAAGGCTCTTTCGGATCGCCCATCTCCCGGGAAGACGCGCGCACAGACGGCAAGCTTGGCGTCGGCTCGCCGCTTCGTTTTTAAGAATCAAGAAACCCTTGCCCAAAGCATTCCTTCCAAAGACGAAGCCGAGATCTGGGGCACGTTTTGGGGCGTGCTCGAGGAGCTGAGGACGAAGAAGCGCAAAACGCTCTTCGCCCCCAGCTTTAAGGACTAAAAACCTTAGTAGTTTTCGATGACGATATTCCCGTCGGTATTCCCAGAAAGGTTCAAGGCGACGAAGTCTTTCGTAAGGGTGCTCGGCAGCACGAGGCCGTAGTGTGCGCTATGCTCAATCCTACTTTCGTGCAAGTAAAGATACTGGCTGGAGGCGTTCCCCGAGCTGTCGATCAAAATGTTTGCGTAGTAAGCGCTCTGGCTGGCGCAGGCCGCGGCGTCGCCGCCGCCGTACTCGACCACCACGTTCTCGAGCCGGTTCTCCGTGCTGTGGGTGTCGTGGAAGTAGAGCCCGCACCAATAACCCTTCTGGGCCAAGAGACCGGTAAACACGATGGGATCCGTCGCGGTGCCCACCGCGGTAAGGGCGCCGGTGTAGCCGTCAATCGTGAGCCGGGCGTCCTGTTCAAAGAACAGGCGCGCGCCGGCGGCGATCGTGAGACGATGCTGGTCGGCCACGGTGACCTCGCCATGAACCCGGTAGGGGACGTTCAGCTTGAGCCAGGTGGCGGTATGGACCTCGCCGTACCCCCCCGCCACCCGAACGTAGTTCTTTCCGCTGGCATTTCCCGAGAAGTCGTTGTTCGCCTTTACCTGCCCCAACCGGCTGGCGTAGATGAGCAAGGGGAAACCTTGGTTTTCCGTAAGAACGTTTTCGTCAAAGTCCTGCCAGAGGTCCACCGCGTCGTCGATGAAGAAGGCAGCTCCCGCGTTCTTCCAAACTTTGTTGAACTTAGCTTGAAGTCGGCTGCTACCAACAAGCGCCACCGCCGCCCGGTAAGTCCCGAAGGCGCCGGGGTCCCAAGCCTCGGCCCCGGCGGCGTCCCGGATCTCGACGTGCTCGAGCTTGTTCGCGAAGCTGTCGGCGTCCTTAAAGACCAGGCCCTTCCAGTAACCGGGGATCGGCTGGTACCCGCGCATCGCCACCGGCTGGGCGGCGGTGCCCTCGACCACCAGCTGGCCGTGGCCGGTCACCGAAAGGCCGGTGTCCTGCTCAAAGACCAGCGCGGTCCCGGGGTGGATCTTGAGGACCCCGCCGCCCGGGACCTCGAGGTCCCCCACCACGCGGTAGGGGTTGCAGGTACCGGGCGAAAGCTCCACCGTGCCCACGATCGTGCCCGAGAGCCGACAGGGGTCGGTGGGGCCACCCTCGCTCCCACCACCCCCTGGCCCGCAGGCGACCAGCGCAAGCATCGAAAGGGCAAGAACCCCAATGGCTTTTTTCATGAATTACCACCTCCCTCCGCAAGCTAGGGGAGAGTGCGTCACCGAAGCGTCACCGGGTGAAAATGGAGCAAAGGAGGCGCGTATGCGGGCAATGGTCCTGGAAGAGGTGAAGCGGCCGCTGACGGTGGGCCTGGCGGTCTTCAACACCGACTTCTCCACCCAGTGGACGCTTCTGATGGCCGGGCTCTCGCTGGCCACCGTTCTCCCCATCCTGGTCTTCCTCTTCGCCCAGCGCTGGTTCATCCGCGGCCTCACCCTGGGCGGCCTCAAGGGCTGAGCCGGGGCGCCTCCGAACAAATGTGCATCGGTTGACCGTATGGAAGCCCGTCCTCTAGCCTGAATTGAACAAAGGTTAAGGGGTGAACAAATGTTCCCATCGCGCGCGCACGCCCAGACCCCGTGCAACCAGAGGAGGTGCTGGATGGTGAAGAGGCTTGTGGTTTTAAGTTTGGCCTTCGTGGCCTTGGCGGCCATGGGCTTTGCCCAGGTTCCGGAAAAGTTCAAGGATCCCAAGAAGATCCGGATCGCCTTGGTTCGTGAGGTGGGCGAGGGGAGCTTCTTTGAGCGCTACCTGGCCGGGGCCCAGTCCATGGCCGACGAGCTCGGCGTCACCCTGCTCGAGGCCACCGCCCGCGGCGACATGGCCAAGATGATCACTGCCATGGAGAACTTCACCCGCCAGCGGGTGGACGCGATCATCGTGGACCACGGCCGCCCCGATCCCCTGATGCCCAAGATCCAGGAGGCCCTGGCCCGGGGCATCAAGGTGGTCACCTTCGACCTGGTGGTGGACGACGACCGGGTGCCCGAGATCGAGCAGGACGACCTTCTGATCGGCTACATGATCTCCAAGAAGCTGGCCATCGATTTCGCCGGCAGGGCCAACGTCATCTACGTCAACGTGGGGGGGTTCGCCCCGCTCGACAAGCGCGACAAGATGTGGCAGGTGGTCAAGTGGCGCTTCCCGGGCCTCAAGGAGGTGGCCAAGATCGGTGCGGTCACCGGCTCCACCGCCGCCGACACCCAGACCCGGATGGAGGCGGCGATGAAGGAGCACCCCGAGGCCAACGCCGTCCTCGCCATGTGGGACGAGTTCGCTAAGGGGGCGGTGCGGGCGATCGTGCAGGCCAAGAAGAACGCGCAGTTTAGGGTCTACTCGGTGGATATCACCAACGAGGACATCCAGATGATGACCCAGCCGGAGAGTCCGTGGGTCGCCACGGTGGGAACCGACCCCTACTCGGTGGGGCGGCTCGCGGTCCGGGCGGCGGTGGCCAAGGTGGTGGGCGAGCGGGTGCCTAAGTACCTCTTGGTCGAGCCTCAGCTGGTGACCCGGAGCTTCCTCCTGAAAAACCACATCCAGAGCATGGACGACCTGGTCCGGGCCCTTCCCGCTTTGGGGGAGAGCCCGCTGGTCTGGCCCGACTGGATGAAGGCGGCGGTGAAGAAGTAGCCGTGGAGCAGGGGCTCGTCGCCCGAGGCCTGGGCAAGCGCTTCCCCGGGGTGGTGGCGCTCAAAGGGGTGGACTTTGAGCTCCTGCCCGGACGCGTCCACGCCCTGGTGGGGGCCAACGGGGCGGGCAAGAGCACCCTGATCAAGATCCTCTCCGGCTACTACCCGAGCTACCAGGGCGAGGTCTGGGTGGACGGGCGGCCGGTCCGCCTGGTTCGCCCCGACCTCGCCTTTCGCCACGGCATCGAGGTGGTGCATCAAGAGGTGGACACCGCCTTGGTGCCGGGGCTATCGGTCGCCGAGAACCTGTTCTTGGAGCGCCTTGCCGGAGGCGGGACCGGGGTCTGGGTCTCGCCCCGGCGGCTGTTAGGGGAAGCTGGAGCGGCGCTGGAGCGGTTGGGCTTTGCCCTCGATCCCGCCGCTCGGGTCGAGGACCTCTCCCTCCACCAAAAGCAACTCTTGGTGATCGCCCGGGCCATGCTCCGCGAGCTGCGCTATCTGATCTTGGACGAGCCCACCGCCGCCTTGAGTCTGACCGAGGCCGAGCGGCTGTTGGAGCTCGTGAATCGGCTCCGGGGCCAGGGAATCGGCGTGCTCTACGTGACCCACCGCCTGGCCGAGGTCGAGCGGATCGCCGACCAAGTGACGGTGCTCCGCGAGGGGACCCGGGTGGCCTACTGGGAGCGCCCTTTTGCCCTCGCCGCGATCGTTGAAGCGATGCTTGGGGCCCCGCCGGGGGCGATCTTCCCACCCCGGCGTCCGGAGCCGGGGGAGACGATCCTTAGCGCCCGGGGGCTTTTCCGCCCTCCCCGGGTCCAAGGAGTGGACCTCACCCTTCGGCGGGGGGAGGTGGTCGCCCTCACCGGTCTTGCCGGTGCCGGCAAGACCGAGCTTTTGCGACTGCTCTTCGGTGCCGATCGTCCGGAAGCGGGGGAGATCCGGCTTCTTGGGCGGCCGGTGCGCCTTGCCTCGCCGACCGCGGCGGTTCGCCTTGGGATCTACCTGGTGCCCGAGGAGCGTCGCCGCCAGGGGCTGATCCTTGACAAGCCGGTACGCGAGAACCTCTCGTTGCCCTTTTTAAAGCGTTTCGCGCGGTTTCTGGGCTGGCTTGACCGCGACGCCGAGCGCGGCTTTGCCAAGCAGCAGATCCAGCGGGTCCGGCTGAGCCCGCCGGATCCCGAGCGTCCGGTCCGGCTTCTCTCCGGAGGGAACCAGCAGAAGGTGGTGGTGGGCCGCTGGCTCGGGGGGCTCCCCAGGGTCCTCCTCTTCGACGAGCCCACCCAGGGGGTGGACGTGGGAGCGAAACGGGAACTCTACCGCCTTGCTCGCGAGAGTGCCAAGGGGGCCGCGGTGCTCTGGGCAACCGCCGAGATCGACGAGGCCTTGGGGGTGGCCGACCGGGTCTTGGTCATGCGGGACGGGCGGGTGGTGGCCGCCTTCCCCACCGAGGAGGCCGACCGCCAGCGGGTCCTCGCCTACGCGACGGGGGCGGAGGCATGAAGCGGGGCTTTCCCGAACGACTGGCGGATTTTCTCTTGCGCTACGGGGTGATCCTGGCGGTGGTGTTTCTGGTGGTCTTCTTCAAGTACCGCACCACCGCGTTTTGGGATCTCGACAACTTCCTCGATATCCTCCGGGCCAGCTCGATTTTGACCATCGTCGCCCTCGGGGTCACCTTTTCGGTTGTGGTGGATGGCTTCGACGTCTCCGTGGGCGGGGTGGTGGGTCTGGTGGTGATGCTGGTCACCGCTCTTATGGTGATCTGGCACGTTCCCTGGGGGTTCGCGGTGCTGACCGGCCTAGTCGCCGGCGCTCTGGTGGGGCTTTTGAACAGCCTGCTCATCACCCGGCTTAGGATTCCCGACCTGCTCGCCACCTTGGGCACCCTCTACCTCCTTCAAGGGACCCAGCTCCTAATCACGAAGGGGGATGCGGTCTACAAGGGTATGACCAACCCCTGGAGCCCCGACCGGGCACAGGCAACCGGCGCCATCCCCCCCGACTTCCTGTATTTCGGGCAGGGCTACGCTTGGGCCAGCGCGGGTTTTCGCGGGGTGCCGGTCCCGGTGTTGGTAATGGCGGTGGTGGCGGTTTTGGCCTGGCTCTTCCTCGACTACACCCGCTTTGGCCGGGCGATGTACGCGGTGGGGGGGAACCCGGAAGCGGCCCGCTTGGCGGGCATTCCAGTGGATCGGTACCGGACCGCCGCCTACGTGATCTCGGCCCTGCTCTCGGCCTTGGCGGGTCTGGTGCTGGCCGCCCGCCTGGGATCGGGGACCGTGGGGGCGGGCCGTGACTACCTGTTGGACGCGGTGGCGGCGACCTTCGTCGGCTTCGCGGTCCTCGCCGCCCGGCGCCCCAACGTTTGGGGCACGGTTTTAGGGGCGGTGTTCGTGGGGATTTTGCTGAACGGGCTTACGATGATGAACCTTCCCTTTTACGTTCAGGACATTGTCAAGGGCCTGGTTTTGATCGCCGCCCTGGGGCTTTCCTACGCCATACGAGGGCGAGAAGGGGGCTAGTGTGGATGCGCTAAACGAGCAGACGGTCAGGGACTACCTTAGAAGGAAGGGGCTCGCCGAACTCCTCGGGGAGGGGGACTGGGTCGCCGAGCCGATCACCGAGGGCAACGTCAACCTGCTCTTCCGCGTAAAAAACCCCACCGCCGGGCGCTCGGTGGTGGTGAAGCAGGCGCTCGGCTACGCCTGGCGCTACCCCGACTTCAAGATGCCGAAGGACCGGCTCAAGGTCGAGCACGCGGTCCTCGAGGTCGCCGCCCGGCACGCCCCCGAACAGGTGCCCGAGGTCTACTTCTTCGACCCCGACGACGCGGTGATCGTGATGGAGGACCTCGGCCACCTGGAGGAGATGCGCGCCGCCCTCAGGCGGGGGGTGCGGTTTCCGCTGGCGGCGGAGCACCTCGGGCGCTACCTGGCGCGGACGCTCTTTTACACCTCCGACCTCTACCTCCCCTCCGGGGAGAAGAAGCGGTGGGCCGCCGAGATCGTCAACCCGGTGCTTCGGAAGGTCCAGGAGGACCTGGTCTTCACCCAGCCCTTCGTCCCCCACCCCAACAACCGCTATTCCAGGCCCCTGGAACCCCTGGTTCGGGAGATCTACGCCGACGACGCCCTCCGGGCCGAGGTCCTGGAGCTCAAGGAACGCTACATGACCCAGGCCCAGGCCCTGATCCACAACGACCTCCACACCGGCTCGGTCCTGGCCGGACCCGAGGCGACCAAGGTGGTGGACCCCGAGTTCGCCTTCTTCGGCCCCATGGGCCACGACCTCGGCACCTACCTGGGGAACCTGGCCCTGGCCTACGCCGCTTTTGAAGCCCACGCGCCGAGCGAGGAGGAAAAGGCCGCCTTTCGGGGCTGGCTGCTTTCGAGCTTCGAGGAGACCTGGCGGGTCTTCGAGCGCGAGTTCCTGGCCGCCTGGGAGCGGGACGCCCAGAAGGACGAGTGGCCCTCCGATACCTACCGCGAGCGTTACCTCCGGCGGCTCCTGCGGGACGCCGCCGGCTTCGGCGCCGCCGAGATGTTCCGCCGGCTCATCGGCATGGCCCACGTCTCCGACTTCTGGTCGATCGAGGACGAGGAGGCGCGGGCCGCCGCCGAGAGCCTGGGGCTCGACATCGCCAGAAAGTGGATTCGGGAAAGCCGCGAGCTTGAGACGATCGAGGACCTCTCCGGCCTCGTTCGCGAAGGGAGGGTGTTGCTTTGAGCACGTTCCGTTCCATCGAGTGGAAGGGGGACCGGCTGGTGCTCCTCGACCAGCGGAGGATCCCCGAGGAGAAGGTCTACCTCGAGCTCGTTACGCCTCGGGAGGTGGCCCGGGCGATCCGGGAGATGGCGGTCCGGGGGGCGCCGGCGATCGGGGCCGCCGCCGCCTTCGGCATCGCCCTGGCTGCCCTGGGCGGCGAGGACCTCGAGGCGGCCGACCAGGTGCTCCGGGCTTCCCGCCCCACCGCGGTCAACCTCTTTTGGGCGCTGGATCGGATGAAGCGGATCTGGCAGGGGTTTCAAGGGAGCCCGGAGGCGCTCGCCCAAAGGCTCGTCGAGGAGGCCGAGCGGATCGCCGCCGAGGACGTCGAGGCCAACAAGGCGATTGGTCGTCACGCCCTGCCGCTGATTCCCAATGAAGCCAGGATCCTCCACCACTGCAACACCGGTTCGCTGGCCACGGTGGACTACGGCACCGCCCTGGGCATCATCCGCATCGCCCATGAGGCCGGCAAGAGGGTCCACGCCTTCCTCGACGAGACCCGCCCCCGGCTCCAAGGGGCGCGGCTTTCCGCCTTCGAGATGAACGAGCTCGGCATCCCCCACACGGTGATCGCCGACGGCGCCAGCGGCCACGTGATGAAGACCCTCGGCATCGACCTGGTGGTGGTGGGCGCCGACCGGATCGCCGCCAACGGGGACACCGCCAACAAGATCGGCACCTACAACCTGGCCATCGCCGCCCGCTACCACGGCGTTCCCTTCTACGTCGCCGCCCCCACCAGCACCATCGACCTGAAGACGAAAACCGGGGCCGAGATTCCCATCGAGGAGCGGGCCCCCGAGGAGCTCACCCACTGCGGGCCGGTGCGGGTGGTGCCCGAGGGCAGCCCGGTCTACAACCCCGCCTTCGACGTCACCCCGGCGGAGCTGATCACCGCCGTCGTCACCGAGGTGGGGATCGCCTACCCGCCCTTCGAAGAGAGCCTCCCGGCGTTGGTCCGCAAGGCCGAGGAGGTGCGGCGATGAGCTGGCAGGAGGAGGCCAGGAGGGTGGCCGACGGCATCCGCCGGCGGGTCACCGACTTCACCCTGAAAAACGGCGGCGGCTATCTGAGCCAGGCCTGCTCCAGCGCCGAGATCCTCGCCACCCTCTACACCAGGGTGATGCACCTCGGCCCCTCGGTGGCCCCGCCGGTGCCCCCGCCCTTTTCCGGGGTGCCGGGGAAGAACGCAAACTACACCACCGGCGCCGGCTACAACGGGCCCAAGGCCCCCGACCTCGACCGCTTCTTTATCAGCCCGGTGCACTACGCCCTGGTGCTCTACGCCACCCTGGTCGAGACCGGCCGGATGGCCGAGGAGGGCCTCGCCATGTTCAACCAGGACGGCAGCACGGTGGAGATGATCGGCGCCGAGCACTCGCCGGGCCACGAGCTGATGGCGGGGTCCTTGGGCCAGGCGCTTAGCCAGGTGATCGGGATCGCCCTGGCCCGCCGGGAGCGGGGCGAGACCGGGCGGAACTTCGTCTTCATGTCCGACGGCGAGTTCATGATCGGCCAGACCTGGGAGGCGATCGAGACCCTGGCCTTCTACCGGCTCGACTCGGTGATCGTCTACATCGACGCCAACGGCCAGTCGGCCGACGGCCGGATCGACGAGGTGATGCGGATCGAGCCCCTGAAGGACCGGCTCGAGGCCTTCGGGGCGGCGGCGGTGGAGGTCGACGGCCACGACGTCGAGGCCCTGGCGAGGGCCGCCGGCACCCCCCACCCCGGGAAGGCGCTCTTCGTCATCGCCCGCACCAACCCCTACTGCGGGGTCGAGGTGCTGGCCGAGCGGGCCCCCAGGTTCCACTACATCCGCTTCACCCGCCCGGAGGAAAAGGAGGCGCTGCGGCGTTTTTACCTGGAGAAGTGGGGGGAAAACCGTGAAGCTTGAGACCCAGGTCCACCAAAAGAACCTGGTGAAGTGGGCCGCCGACAAGCCCGAGGTGGTGGTCTTCTCCGCCGACCTCACCAGCTCCACCGAGGTGCGCCTTTTTGCCGAGACCTACCCCGATCGCTTCTATTCCTTCGGAATGACCGAGCAGAACATGATGTCGGCGGCGGGGGGCATGGCCCGGGAGGGGTTCACCCCCTGGGTGCACACCTTCGCGGTCTTCCTCTACCGCCGGGCCCTGGACCAGCTCCAGATGTCGGTCGCCTACCCCAACCTCCGGGTGCGGATCGTCGGCTTTTTGCCCGGGATCACCACCCCCGGCGGGGCCACCCACCAGGCGATCGAGGACGTGGCGATCCTGCGGGCGGTGCCCAACCTGACGATTCTGGAGACCGGCGACGCCACCGACGTCGAGACCGTACTCGACGTGGCCCAGGCGGTGGACGGGCCGGTCTACATCCGGATGCTCCGGGGGCAGATCCCCAGGCTCTTCACCGAGCCCCTGAAGCTGGGCCGGGCCCGCCACCTGAAGAAGGGCACCGACCTCGCCCTCTTCACCGCCGGGATCACCACCGAGGAGGCGATGCGGGCCACCGAGGTGCTCGAGGCCCGGGGGGTCTCGATCAGCCACCTCCACGTCACCACCCACAAGCCCTTCGACGACCCGGCGGTGCTCGAGGCCATCGCCGGCGCCCGCTACGGGGTCATCACCTTCGAGAACCACACCACCGTGGGCGGCCTGGGCAGCGCGGTGGCCGAGGTGATGGCCGAGGCCGGGGTGGGGAAGAAGCTGCTTCGGCTCGGGATCCCCGACACCTACGCCCACGGCGGCAGCCGCCCCTACCTGATGCGCTATTACGGCCTCGACGCCCTGGCGCTGGTGCGGGGGGTCGAGCGGCTGCTCGGCGAGAAGCTCGGGATCGAGGAGGAGGACTTAAAGGCGGTGCGCCTCGAGCCGGTGCACGGGGACTACAAGGCGGAGGCGCTATGAGGCTTGCCACCCGTAGCTTGTGGCTTGTGGCCCGTGGCCTGTGGAAAACTCACAAGCCACAAGCGAGCGCTGCGGGGGTTTCATGAACCAGACGACCTTGTACGACACCCCCCTCCCCCTCTCCGGCGAGCGGTTTTCGGCCTGGTACCGGATTGCCGCCGGGAGCCTCGAGGAAGCGCGGGCGGCGGCGAGGGCGCTCAGCGTCGAGCAGACCATCGAGTTCCCCGCCGAGCTCACCACCGGCCGGATCGCCGGCGAGGTGGTGGCCCGGGTCGAGGGGCTGGAGGCGGCGGGGCCGGGGGTTTTTGAGGCCCGCCTCTCCTTCGCGGTGGAGCTGGTGGGGGGCGAGCTCACCCAGCTTTTGAACGTCCTGTTCGGCAACTCCAGCCTGCTCCCCAACGTCCGCCTATTGCGGGTGGGCCTTTCCGAACGGCTTGCGGCCCGCTTTCCCGGGCCGCGCTTTGGCATCCAGGGGCTAAGGCGACGGCTCGGGGTCCAAAGCGGCCCGCTCCTTTCCACCGCGCTCAAGCCCCTGGGCCTCACCCCCAAGGCGCTCGCCGCGATGGCCCGCCGCCTTGCCGAGGGGGGGATCCACCTGATCAAGGACGACCACGGTCTCGCCGACCAGGCCTTCGCCCCCTTCGAGGCCCGGCTGGAGGCGGTGGTGCGGGCGCTGGAGGGCACCGGGGCGATCTACGCCCCCAACGTCACCGCCCCCGGCGAGGCGACCCTGCGCCGCGCCCGGCTCGCCAGGGCCGCCGGGGCGGGGGCGGTGATGGTGGCCCCGGGGCTGGTCGGCTTCGACCGCATGGAGCGGCTCGCCCGCGAGATCGGGCTGCCCGTCCTCTCCCACCCCGCCTTCCTGGGCGGCTTCGTGCCCAAGGGGGCGGGGGGCGTCGCCCCCTACGCCCTCTTCGGCCAGCTGCAGCGGCTCGCCGGCGCCGACGCGGTGATCTTTCCCCACCAGGGAGGGCGGTTCGCCTTCTCTCGCCAGGACTGCGCGGCCATCAACGCCGGGCTCAAGGAGCCCTTCTCCGGTCTTCCCCCCGCCTTCCCCGCCCCCGGCGGGGGGATGCGGATCGAGCGGGTGAACGAGATCCGGGCCCTCTACGGCGAGGACCTGATCTTCCTGATCGGCGGCGACCTCCACCGCCAGGAGGGGGACCTCACCGCCGCCGCCCGGCGCTTTTGGGCCGCGGTGCGGGGATCGGGATGACCGAGGAGGAACGGCTCGCGGTCGTCGCCTGGCTCTACTACAAGGAGGGCCTGACCCAGGAGGGGATCGCCAGGAGGCTCGGGCTCTCCCGGGTCAAGGTGGCCCGCCTCCTGGCCCGGGCCCGGGAGCGGGGGGTGGTCGAGTTCCGCATCACCCGGCCGCTCCCCGAGAGCTTCCGACTGGCCCGGGCGCTGGAGACCGCCTACCGCCTGGCCGAGGCGGTGGTGGCGCCCGGCGGTGAGGACCGCGAGGCCGCCCTGCGGGCGGTGGGGCAGGCCGCCGCCGAGACCCTGCTGCGGGTGGTCGGCCCCGGCGACGCCCTGGGGGTGGGCTGGAGCACCACCCTCCATCGCATGAACCCCTACCTCCACCCCCCCGGCCGGCCCCTCGGCGGCCGGGTGCACGAGCTGGTGGGCAGCTTTTTGGGGCAGGCGAACCCCTACTCGGTGAGCGCCCGGGTGGCCGAGGCGCTGGGCTGCCGGCTGGTGCCCCTGCCGGCCCCGGTGCTGGTGGAGCGCGCGGGTGTGGCGCGGGCGCTTTTGCGGGAGCCGGGGATCGCCGCCGCCCTCGAGGGCGCTCGGAGCGTGCGGGTGGCGTTCGTGGGGATCGGGCTCCTTGACCGCCGGGGCACCCTGGTGCAGACAGGGATGCTCCGCCTTGAGGAGGCCGAGGGGCTGATCCGCCTCGGGGCGGTGGGCGACGTGTTGATGCGGTTTTTCGACCGGGAAGGCAAGCCGCTCGCCACCCCCCTCGACGATCGGGTGATCGGGATCGACTGGGACGCCTTCCTGGCGATTCCCTACCGGGTGGCGGTGGCGGTGGGGGTGGAGAAGGCGCCGGTGATCCGCGCCGCCCTCGCCGGCGGGCTGGTCCACGCCCTGGTCACCGACGCCGCCACCGCCCGGGCGCTGCTTGAGGGGGGAACGCCCCTTGGTTCAACCTGACCGCTCGGGTCGCCTTGCTTGCGAAAGGAAGAAAGGGTCGTTAGGATAGGGTTTGCTGCCCCGAACGGGGCCGAGGGAGGACTATGGCGAAGAGCGCACGCACCCCATCGGCGATGAAGCGGCACCGCCAGTCGCTGAAGAGGCGGGCCCGCAACCGAGCGAAGAAGTCGATGATCAAGACCTTCAGCAAGAAGGCGGTGGCCGCCGCCGAGGCCGGCGACAAGGAGCGGGCCCTTAAGTACATGCGGGTGGCCGAGAGCCTGATCGACAAGGCGGCCAAGGGCTCGACCCTGCACTGGCGGGCCGCCGCCCGGCGGAAGTCGCGGCTGATGCAAAGGCTCCACAAGCTGCTCGGCAGCCTCAGCGCCTAGGGGGAAGCATGGGCAAGGGGGACCGCCGCACCAAACGGGGCAAGATCTGGCGCGGGACCTACGGCAAGTACCGGTCGCGGAAGAAGAAGTAGGCCGCTTGTGGGAGGGGAGGCCCGGCCCTCGGCTGGCCTTAGGGCCAGCGTTTTTTCTTGGGCGGTCAGCGGCCCTTGCCCCAGGGCTCCAGGACGATCCGTTCCTCCCGGACCACCGCCCGTTCGGGCCCCTGGCCGGAGAACCCCTCCTCCGGCGCCCGGGCCACCAGGTCGGCGATCCTGAGCTGCTTGGCCTCGACCCTTAGCGCCCAGATCGCGGCCGCGCGGTTGCCGCCGGCGCCGGCGTGGGCCAGGCCGCGCAGCTTGCCCACCACGATCACGTCGCCCCCGGCCACCACCTCGCCGCCGGGGTTGACGTCGCCGAGGACGACCACCGTCCCGCTGGCGGCGACCCGGCGGCCGGCCCGGACGGTTTCGGGGACGACCTCGGTGCCGGGTTGGGCCTCGGCGCCGCGGGGCGGCCGGAAGGTGACCCCGCGCTCCTCGCCGGCGGCCAGCACCGCCCGGACGACCTCGGCGGGGACGAAACCGGCGACCTCGACCTCGAGGGGAAGCCCGGGCACCCGTTCGAGGGCCCGGGCCACCTCCTCGGGGGTCTCGTCGCCGTCGAGGCGGAGGGCCAGGGCCTTAGGGGTGGCGCGCAGTCGCATCGGCCCCCGTTATACCCCAAAAGGCGGCCATCACCTTCTTGACCACCGGCAGCGCCGCCCGGCTGCCCTCGCCGCCGTTTTCGATGAAAGCGACCACCACCAGCGGGCGGTGCTTCCCGTCCGGCGGCCAGGGGCCGAACCCGGCGTACCAGGCGTGCTCGTACCCCGCCCGCTTGCCGGGGGTCTCGGCGGTGCCGGTCTTGCCCGCAGTGGGGACCGGGAAGTCCTTGAGGCGGAAGCGGGCGGTGCCCTCGGTGACGGTCATCCTGAGCCCCTGGCGGATCAGGCCGAGGTAGCGGCCGGCGACCGGCCGGGCCGAGGGCGGCGCGGCGACCAGGTGGAGCCTTGGCAGCCGGCCGGTGAAGAGGGCGGCGTAGGCCCGGGCCAGCTGGGCCGGGCTCGCCAGCACCGGTCCCTGGCCGATCGCCACCGAAAGGGTCTCGCCGGGGTACCAGGGCTCGCCGAAGGTCTTCCGCTTCCAGGCCCGGGTGGGGATGAGGCCGGTGCGCTCCTTGATCGCCAGGCCGGTCGGTTCCCCCAGGCCGAAGGCGCGGGCCCTCCGGGCGATGGCGTCGAGGGCCCGCAGGGGCCCCGCCTGGATCACCGCCTGGTAGAACCAGGTGTTGCAGGAGAAGGCGATCGCCCGGCGCACGTCCATCGGCCCCAGGTCGCGGGACGACCAGTTGCGCCTTAGCTGCCCCCCGAACCGGATCGCCGGCAGGCAGCGGAAGACCTGGCCGGGCGGGATCAGGCGGGCCTCGAGGAGGGCCGAGGCGGTGACCGGCTTGAAGGTGCTCCCCGGGGGGTAGGCCTGGACCGCCCGGTTCAAAAGCGGCTTGGCCGGGTTTTGGATCACCGAGCGGATGGCCTCGACCTCGACCGGGTGGCGAACGAAGAGGTTGGGGTCGAAGGCGGGGGCGCTGGCCATGGCCAGCACCGCCCCGGTCCCGGGGTCGATCGCCACCGCCGCCCCCCGCAGGGTCCCCGCCGGCGGCAGGCCGAGCTTTTTGCGCCCGGCGTTGACGTCGGCGAGGGCCTCGGCGAGGGCCTTCTCGGCGGCCTTTTGCAACCGGTAGTCGAGGGTCAGGCGGAGATCCTCGCCGGGGACCGGGGGGCGCAGGACCTCCTCCCTCAGGATCGCCCCGCGGGCGTCCCGCTCCACCAGCTTGAGCCCGCGCCGGCCCCGCAGGCGCGCCTCGAAGGCGGCCTCCAGCCCCGCCTTGCCCACCAGGTCGTCGGGCTGGTACCCCCGCTTGAGGTCCTCGGGGCCGGGGGGCTGCACGTAGCCGATCACCGCCCCGGCGATGGGGTGGGGGTAGGTGCGCTCGACCCGCTCCTTGAGCCAGAGGTTCCTCTGGCCGGCGGTGAGCTCGGCCAGGGTGGGAACCAGCGCCTCGGGGAGGTTGGCGGCCACCACCACCGGGCCCTTTTTCGGTTGGGGCAGGGCCTTCAGGTCGAGGAGGTCGAGGATGCGGCCGAGGAACCGCACCGGGCCGCCGGAATAGTAGAGGTCGTAGGCGATGCGGTTTTTGGCCAGCACCACCCCGTTCCGGTCGAGGATCCGCCCCCGGGGGGCGGGGATCGACTCGGTCTTGAGGTAGTTGCCCCGGCTCTCGGTGACGTAGCGCTGGTGGAGGACGACCTGGAGCTCGAAGAGGCGGAGGCCAAGGAGGAGAAGCCCCAGGTAGGCCAGAAGGAGCATCAGCCGGAGCCTATCCGGCATGCCCCTCCTCCCGGAGCAGGGCGTCCGCCGCCCGGAGGTAGAGGGGGGCCACCAGGGCGGTGAGGAGGGCCTCGCCGAGGACGGTGCCGAGGAAGTCGAACGGCCCCACCAGGAAGAGCCCCAGGGCGTAGACCACCAGGAAGACCCCGGCCCACTTGGCCAGGTAGGCGCCGGTCAGGATCGCCGCCCGGCCCAGGGTCTCCTCGATGTGCAACCGGCTGGCCAGCGCCAGCATCGCGTAGGCGGAGAAGAGGAGCCCCACCGCCAACAGCCCCAGGTACCCCCCGCCGGCGAGGTCGGCGAAGAGCCCCACCAGGAAGGCGGTCGCCAGCGCCCAGGCGGGGCGGAGCCTGGGGGTGAGGGCGGCGACCAGCAAAAACCAGAAGTCGGGGGCGGGGATTTCGTCGGGCAGGAGGCCGGAAAACAGCGAGGCCAGGAAGAGGGTGAGCAAGAACAGCGCGGCGATCCGCATCAGAGCCTCCGAAGCACGACCACTTCCTGCAGCAGCGAGAGCCGGACCCGCGGCTCGGCCTCGGCCCAGCAGACCAGCTGACCGGGCCCCGGCGGCGGCGCCCGCACCACCCGGCCGACCGGGATCCCCTCGGGAAAGAGCCCGCCGATCGCCCCGGTGACCAAAAGCTCGCCCGCCTTCAGGCCGGCCTCGCAGGGAAAGCGCACCCTGAGCGTCCGGGGGGGGCGGCCGTAGGCCACGCCCCGGCCCGGGCCCTCGAGCCGCCGCACCCCCACCGCGCTCTCGGGGTCCACCAGGGTGCGGACCACCGCGGTGCGGGGGGTGGTCTCGACGATCACCCCCACCAGCCCGCGCTCGCTGGTCACCGGCATCCCCACCGCCAGCCCGTCGGCCGCCCCCAGCCCCAGCACCAGCCGGCGGAAGAGCCCGCTGGGGTCGCCCTCGATCACCGGGGCCACCGCCACCACCCCGGGGGCCTGGCGCTCGCGGATCTTGAGCACCCGCCGCAGGCGGCGGTTTTCCAGCTGGAGCCGGGCGAGCCGTTGCTCCAGGGCGGCCTTCTCGCGCCGGAGCCTTAGGGCCTCGCTCCGCCAGTCGCGGCGGTCGGCGAGGGTGGCGAGGGCCGCCCGGAGGTTCTGGCCCACCCGGTAGCCGAGGGAAAAGATCGGGGCGGTGCGGCCGGCCACCTCGGCCGGCAGCGTCGGCGCGGTGCGGGCGGTGAGCACCGCCAGCACCAGGCCCACCCCGGTGAGCAAAAGCCAGATCGCCCGCAGCAACCCTTAGGCCCCCTCGAGCAGAGGGTACCCGAGTTCCTTGAGAACTTCCCAAACCGCCGCTACCGGGAGCCCCACCACCGCGTAGAAGTCGCCCTCGACCCCGGCGACCAGCGCCATCCCCTTTTCCTGGATGCCGTAGCCGCCGGCCTTGTCGAGCCCCTCGCCGGTGGCCGCGTACCAGCGGATCTCGTCCTCGTCGAGCTCGCGAAAGCGGACCCGGGGGGCCGCCAGCACCGTTCGGGCCCGACCCTCGGGGTCGACCACCGCCACCCCGGTGTGGACCGTGTGGGTGCGGCCCGAGAGGAGGCGGAGGAAGGCGGCGTTCTCCTCCCCGTCGCGGGGCTTGCCCAGCACCCGGTCGCCGAGGGCCACCACCGTGTCGGCCCCCAGGGCGAACCGCCCCGGCTCCCAGGCGGCCCGGGCCTTTTTCTCGGCCCAGACCAGGGCGAAGCGGCCGGGCGGGGCGGCGGGCGGGGGTTCGGCGAGCCCGGGGTCCCGGACCTCGAAGGGAAGCCCCAGCCGGGCCAGGAGCTCCCGCCGCCGGGGGCTTTTCGAGGCCAGGATCAGGGGCCTCATTCCCCGACCAACCGTACCCCGGAGGAGGTGCCGATGCGATCGGCCCCGGCCTCGATCATCGCCCAGGCGGTCTCGCGGTCGCGGATGCCGCCGGCGGCCTTGACCCGGGCCCGACCGGCGGCGACCTCCTTGAGCAGGCGGACGTCCTCGAGGCTGGCCCCCCGGGGCCCGAACCCGGTCGAGGTCTTCAGGAAGTCGGCCCCGCCCCGGATCGCCGCCTCGGCCAGGGGACGGAGCTCCTCGGGGGTGAAGAAGCCGGTCTCCAGGATGACCTTGAGCACCGCCCCCGGCACCGCCCGGCGCACCGCCCCCACGTCGGCCTCGACCGCCTTTAGGTTCCCCGCCTTGGCCTCGCCGATGGCGATCACCATGTCGATCTCGTCGGCCCCCTGGGCCACCGCCAGGGCGGCCTCGGCGGCCTTGACCTCGGGGGCGCTGGCCCCCAGGGGGAAGCCCACCACCGCCGCCAGGCGCAGGGGGGCGTCCCCCTTCTTCGCCCGCACGAGCGGCACGTACCGGGGGTTGACGCAGACCGCGTAGAAGTAGTGGGCCAGGGCCTCCTCGACCAACCGCTCGATCTGGGCCGGGGTGGCCTCGGGTTTTAGCAGGGTGTGGTCGATGTACCCCGCGAGCCGGTAGTCCATGCCCCTACTCTAAGCCGCGATAGGCTGAGGGGATGGAGCTTCCCGGCTACCGGCGGGTCGCCGAGGCGATCCGGGCGGCGCTCCTGAAGGGGGTGGACGCCCCCCGTCGCACCGTGCTGCCGGTGCCCGGGGGCCGCTTCCTGGTGATGCCGGCGGCCGACGACCGGGTGGCGATCGCCAAGCTGGTGGTGGTCCGGCCGGGCGGGGAGCCGAGCGTCCGCGCCGAGCTCTGGGCCCACGACCTTCAGACCGGCGAGGCGCACCGCCTCCCCGCCGAGGAGCTCACCGTTCGCCGCACCGCCGCCCTCAGCCTGTTGGCCGCCTGGAGCCTGGCCCCGAGAAAACGGGGTTCGCTCTTGCTCCTGGGCGCCGGGCGGCAGGCCCGGGGGCACCTCGAGGCCTTCCACGAGGGCCTCGCCCTCACCCGGGTCCTGGTCAAGGGGCGAAGCCCCGAGCGGGTCGAGGCCCTTCTCGAGGCCGCCCGCGCGCTTGGCCTTCCCGCCGAGCCCTTCTCCGGCCGCTACCCCGAGGACCTCGCCTTCGTGGTCACCGCCACCACCAGCCCCACCCCGGTGGTGGGGGACGACCTCCCCGAGGGGGTCTTCGTGGCCGCGGTGGGGAGCTACACCCCCGAGGCCCGGGAGCTCCCCGAGGCGCTCCTGGCCCGGGCCGAGTGGGTGGTCGCCGACACCGCCGACGCCCTCGCCGAGGCGGGCGAGCTGGTGGGGCTTCCCCGGGGACGGGTGCGGCTGCTCGCCGAGGTGCTGAGGGAACCCCCTCGGCCCCGGGGACTGGTCGTCTTCAAGTCCACCGGCCACGCGGTCTTCGATCTGGCCGCGGTGCGGGCCTATTTGAACGCGTAGGCGCCGCTGGAGAGGAACTGCAGGATGCCCTCGGCGATCCCCTCGGCCACCGCCTGGCGGTGGGCGGGGGTGGCCAGCGCCCGCCCCTCCTGGGGGTGGTTGAGGAACCCCACCTCGACCAAGACGGCGGGGATCCGGGCGTAGCGGAGGACGTAGAGGGGGGCCGAGTGGACCCCCCGGTCGGGGGAGGCGGCGGCCTGGCTCAGCCGGGCCTCGATCTTGCCGGCGAGCTGCTCGGAGAAGGACAGGTTGGCCTGGGCCAGAAGGTCCTTTAGGACCTTGTCGGTGAGGGTCTCGGTCTCCCGGGTGAGCCGCCGGCCCACCTCGCCGCCGCCGTTTTCCCAGACCGCCAGCCTCAGCGCCTCGGGGTCGGCGGCCCGCCCCAGGTAGTAGGTCTCCACCCCCCGGGCGGGGCGGGGGGCGGAGTTGACGTGGATCGAGACGAAGAGGGTCTTTTTGGGGTCGGCCATCCGGGCCCGCTTCTTGAGGTCGGCGAGCTTGCGCTTCCAGAGGTCGGGCTCGTCGGGGGGGGCGAGGTCGGTGTCGGTGGCGCGGGTCAGGACCACCCGGACCCCCTTGGCCTCGAGGATCCGCTTCACCCGCAGGGCGACGTCGAGGGTGATGGTTTTCTCCATCAGGAGGCCGAGGCCGGGGAAGACGTGGGTGGCCCCGGGGTCGGGGCCGCCGTGGCCGGGGTCGAGGACCACCACCGGCCTCGGGGGGTCGGGCTTCCTGGCCTTGGGGGCGGCCGCCTTCTTGAAGTCGAGGACCAGCCGGTAGGTGCCCGGGGTGGTGCCCTCGAGGACGAAGGTCCGCACCTCGACCCCGGGCCGGAGCCGGAGCTCGACGGTCTTGCCCGCCACCCGGTAGCCGAGGAGCTCGGGGCTATCCACCCGGACCTGGGCCGGGGGCAGGGCGGCCTCGAGCTCCAAGACCAGCCGCCCCTCCCGGTCCACCAGCCGGTAGTGGCTGCCCTGGGGCAGGTCGAGGACCATCCGGGTGAACCCCTGGTGGAGGCCGACCCGAGGGTTCGCGAGGGCGAGGGATGCCAGCAGGAATAGGACCAGGAGCCGCGGCATGCTGCGCCCACCATTCTACGCTGAGAAATGGGAGCCACGTGGGCAAACGCCCCTTCATGGTCCGCTAAGATAAGCGGGGTGCGCCCGGCGGGGCGCGGGAAAGGGGGCCTTTCACGTGGGCTATCAAGCAGAGCTCCAGGCGGCGCTCATGGTGGCCGTCTTCGCCGTGGTGGGGGTGGCGATCGTCTACGCCACCCTCTTCCTCTCCCGCCTCTTGGTGGGGGAGCGGCCGAAGACCGGCGCGAAGCTCGAGGTCTACGAGTCCGGCGAGGTGACGATCGGCACCACCGAGGCCCGGGTCGACGTCCACTACTACCTCTACGCCCTGCTCTTTCTGGTCTTCGACGTCGAGGCCGCGCTCCTCTTCCCCTGGGCCCCGGCCTTCGACAAGCTGGGCTGGCTGGGGGTCTTCGAGGTGGCGATCTTCGTCGCCATCCTGGCCGCCGGCCTCGCCTACGCCTGGCTGAGGGGGGTGTTGAAGTGGGTCTACTAGGGTCCGAGGAACGTCCCCAGAACATCATCCTGGGGACGCTGGACGACGTGATCAACCTGGCCCGGAGCCGGAGCCTCTGGCCGCTGACCTTCGGGATCGCCTGCTGCGCCATCGAGATGATGGCGGCCTGGACCCCCAAGGTCGACGCCGACCGGCTCGGCATGTTCTTCCGCAACACGCCGCGCCAGGCCGACCTGATGATCATCTCGGGGACGGTCAACAAGAAGATCGCCAAGAGGGTCAAGCGGCTCTACGAGCAGCTCGCCGAGCCCAAGTGGGTGGTCAGCATGGGGGCCTGCGCCAACCAGGGCGGCCCCTTCCGGCAGGGCTACTCGGTGGTCGAAGGGGTGGACAAGGTGGTTCCGGTCGACGTCTACGTCCCCGGCTGCCCCCCCCGGCCCGAGGCCCTGTTGCAGGGGCTCTTGCTCCTTCGGGACAAGATCGCCGACCGTCGGCTCCGCTACCGCAAGCCCCGGCTCGCCCGCACCGACTACGACGTCTTCGCCGAGCCGGGCCGGGACGGGAGGGTGCCGGTGCTATGAACGGGCTCCGCTTTAGGAAGACCGCCGAGTTCGACGAGGAGGTCTACGCCGTTCACCCCGAGGACTACCGGCCCCTCCTCGAGGCCCTCAAGGCCGAGGGCTACGACTACCCCCGCTCGCTCTCCGGGGTCGACATGGGCTACGGCCTCCGGGTGGTGGTCCACCTCTACGGGATCGAGAGCGGTCGGAAGGCCACCGTCTACACCGACCTTCCCTACGACGCCCCCGAGCTCGAAAGCGTCACCGACCTCTGGCCGGGGCTGGAGTGGTTCGAGCGGGAGGCCTACGACCTCTTTGGGATCCGGTTTAAGGGCCACCCCGACCTGCGCCGGATCCTCTTGGAGGAGGACTGGACGATCCACCCGCTGCTCAAGCGCTACGACACCGGCGGCTATCCCCTTCCCGACTGGCAGCCCGCTCCTTGGCCGGAGCCGGCGCCCTGGGAGGAACCCGAGGCCGCCGGGGAGGGAGGCGAGGCGTGAGGGGTCCCACCACCGTCGAGCCGGTGCCCGGCCGCACCGACGAGCTGATCATCAACATGGGGCCGCAGCACCCCGCCACCCACGGGGTGCTCAAGGTGGTGATCGGGGTCGAGGGCGAGCGCATCACCCGGGCGGTCCCCCACATTGGCTTCCTGCACCGCAACCACGAAAAGATCGAGGAGGCCCGCACCTACCCCCAGATCATCACCTACACCGACCGGATGGACTACGTCTCCGGGCTGCAAAACGAGCTCCCCTTCATCCTGGCGGTGGAGGACCTTCTGGGGGTCGAGGTCCCCCCGCGGGCCAAGCTGATCCGCACCATCTTCTTCGAGCTCTTCCGGATCGCCAGCCACCTGGTCTGGCTGGGCACCGGGATGCTCGACCTGGGGGCGATTACCCCCTTCCTCTACACCTTCCGGGACCGCGAGATGATCCTGGAGATCACCGAGAAGACCGCCGGGGCCCGGATGCTCCCCAACTACTTCACCTTCGGCGGGGTGCGCCGCGACGTCCACCCCGACTTCTTCAAGGACGTCGCCCACTTCCTCGACTTCTTCGAGACCCGCCTCCCCGACTACTACGCCCTGGTTCTCGACTCGCCGGTCTTCCAGGCCCGGGCGGTGGGGGTCGGGGTGCTGAGCCGGGAGCGGGCGATCGCCCGGGGGGCCTCGGGGCCGGTGATCCGCGCCAGCGGGGTGGCCTACGACGTGCGCAAGGCCGAGCCCTACGACGCCTACCCCGAGCTCGAGTTCGAGGTGCCGACCCGGCCCGAGGGCGACGTGTTCGCCCGGTTCTGGGTGCGGTTTAAGGAGATGGAGGAGTCGGTCAAGATCATCCGTCAGGCGCTGGAGAAGACCCCCAAGACCGGCCCCTACAAGGGCAAGGTGCCGCCCCGGGTCAAGCCCAAGCCCGGCGCCCGCTACCGGGCGGTGGAGATCAGCCGCGGGCACCTGGGGACCTACGTGGTCTCCGACGGCAGCGAACGGCCGCTTCGGGTTAAACACCGCTCCCCCAGCTTCGCCAACCTCCAGCTCATCCCCGACCTCTTCGTCGGCGCCCGCTTCGCCGACGCGATCGCGATCCTCTCGTCCCTCGATCCCGTCTTCGGGGAGGTGGACCGATGAGCCGGATGCCCTTACCCGCCGACCGACTGGTGCAGCCCAGATTGGTGGGGTACGACCCCACCCACCCCCGGCCCTGGCTGGAGCGGATCGCCTACACCCTGTTCTTCTCGGCGCTTTGGGTCATGGTGATCCTGGCCTACGGGGCGGTGCCGGCGCTCTTCCGCCACTACGGCTGGCTTTCCACCACCGCCGGGTTCCTCATCTACGCGGCGGTCGAGGCGGTGCTCGCCTTCTTGCTGGCGGCGGTGGTGGCGCTGATCCTGATCGTCGTCCTCCGCAAGTACCTGGGCAAGGTTCAGGAGCGGGTCGGCCCCATGCACTACGGCCCCGCCGGGGTCTTCCAGACCGTCTTCGACGCCCTGAAGCTGTTGGGCAAGGAGGACTTCGCCCCCAAGCGGGTGGACTGGTTGATCTTCCGCCTCGCCCCCGCGATCGTCTTCGTGAGCGCCTTCCTCCTGATGGTGGCGCTGCCGGTGGCCGGCGGCTGGGTGATGGCCGACCTCAACGTCGGGCTCCTCTATATCGTGGCGGTGAGCACGCTGGGGGCCTACGGGGTGGTGCTCGGCGGCCTCTCCCAGGGGAACAAGTGGGGGCTTTTGGGGGGCTTTCGGGCCGGCGCCCAGCTGGTCAGCTACGAGGTGCCGCTGGCGCTCGCGCTCCTTTCGGTGGGCGTCTACTCCGGCTCGCTCAGGCTCTCCGACGTGGTCGAGCACCAGTACGGGCTCTGGCACGTGGTGCCCCTCTTCCTCTCCTTCCTCGTCTACCTGGTGGCCAGCATCGCCGAGCTCAAGGCCACCCCCTTCGACCTGCCCGAGGCCGAGAGCGAGCTGGTGGCGGGGTACAACACCGAGTACTCGGGGATGAGCTTCGCCTTCTTCTTCCTGGCCGAGTTCGTCGAGCTCTTCCTCCTCCCCGGGTTCATGGTGGTGCTCTTCTTCGGGGGCTGGCACGGGCCGCTCTTTGGCCTTGAGCCGGGGAGCTTCGCGGCCGGGGTGCTGCAAAGCCTCTACTTCCTCGTCAAGGTGGCGGTCTGGGTCTGGATCTTCCTCTGGATCCGGGCCACCCTGCCGCGGTTCCGCGACGACCAGCTGATGGACCTCGCCTGGAAGGGGCTCCTCCCCCTGGCCCTGGTGGGGCTTTTGGTGGCGGCCTTCCTCAGGATGTTCCTGGAGGTGCTATGAGCCTGTTCGCCGAGGTATGGGAAGCGGTCAAGGCGGTGGGCGCCGGGCTCGGGGCGGTGAACAAGCGGATCTCGGAACCGGCGGTGACCGAGTTCTACCCCTACAAGAAGCCCGAGATCCCGCCGGTCAGCGTGCAGTTTCTGGCCTTGATCCAGAACGAGGACGGCACCGACCGGTGCGTGGCCTGCCTGCAGTGCGAGCGGGTCTGCCCCAGCCAGGTGATCACCATCGAGCGGAAGCGGAACCCCGAGGGCAAGGGGTTCGTCCTCGAGCGGTTCGACCTCGACTTCGCCAACTGCATGCACTGCGCCAACTGCGTCGAGGCCTGCCCGGTCTCCGCCATCGTCACCGTGGGGGCGTTCGAGCACGCCGTCTACGACATCAACCTGCTCAAGGCCGACAAGGCGATGCTCGACCACATCGGGCACGAGGCCAAGACCTGGTACAGCCCCAAGTTCGGGGTCGAGATCCGGACCCCCGACGGGCGGATCGAGAAGGCCCCGCCGGAGATGCAGCCGGGGGGGCTGGCCGAGCTCCTCGCCGAGGGGGAGGGGGGGGAGGCGTCGTGAGCGCGGTGGGATTCGCCATTCTCGCCGGGCTGGTGCTGGCCGGGGCGCTGGTGGTGGTGCTCAGCGAAAACGTGGTCCACGCCGCGGTGGCGCTGGCCTTCACCTTCTTCTTCATCGCCGGCCTCTACCTGATGCTCGGGAGCCCGATGCTGGCGGTGATCCAGTTCGCGGTCAACGCCGCCGCCATCCCCATCCTGACGATCTTCATCATCATGACCACCCAGAGCCGGCGGGTGCGGCCGGCCTCGGGGGCCCTCTACCTGATCGCGGTGGTGCTGGCCGGGGCCTTCCTCTACGGGCTGTGGGGCCTTTTGGGGGCGCCCCAGACCGCCTTCCGGCCGGTGAGCCCGGAGGGGCTCGGGGCCCGGCTGCTCTCGGTGACCCTGCTGCCCTTCGAGGTCGCCTCGGTGCTGCTCCTGCTGGCGATGGTGGGCGCGATCGTGCTGGCGAGGAGGCTGGAAAAGTGATCACCCTGGGGCATTTTCTCGCGCTATCGGCGGTGCTGTTCGCGATCGGTCTGTTCGGCGTGCTCACCCGGCGGAACCTGATCGCGGTCTTGATGTCGGTGGAGATCCTCCTGAACGCCGCCGCCCTGGCCTTCGCCAGCGTGGCCGCCTACAAGGACCCGGTGTTCTTCGCCGGCCAGCTCTTCGCGCTCTTCATCATCGTGGTGGCGGCGGCCGAGCTCTCGATCGGGTTCGCCATCCTGCTGTTGGTCTTCCGGCACGCCGGCAGCGTGGCCACCGACGTGGTCGAGGAGATGAGGGGGTGAGGCGGTGAACACCTTTACCTACGCGCCCGTGGCCTACTGGATCCCCCTGCTGCCCTTCCTGGGCTTTCTCGTCCTCGCCCTGCTGAACCCGCTTTTTAAGGGTCGGAGCGGGGGTTGGTTCGCCACCCTCGTGATGGCGCTGGTGGCCTTTCTGGCCAGCGGGGTCTTCCTCGAGGCCCTCCGCGCCGCCCCCCACTGGCGGCTGGTCGGGGGCGAGGCCGAGCTGGTGCGGCCGGCGCTTTCCGGCTTTCCCTTCCGCTTCGAGTGGCCCTGGCTCCAGATCCACGGCGAGACCGGCATCTCGCTGGTCGTCTACATCGACCAGATGGCGGCGGCGGTGACCGCCATGGTGGCCTGGGCCTCGTTCTTCATCCACCTCTTCTCGATCGGCTACATGGACGGGGAGGAGCGCTACCCCACCTTCTTCGCCTACCTCGAGCTGTTCACCGCCGCCATGCTGGCCTTCGTGATGGCGGGCAACTTCTTCCACGCCCTGTTGGCCTGGGAGGTCATGGGGCTGATGAGCTACCTCTTGATCGGCTTCTTCTTCAAGAAGGCCTCGGCCCGCCAGGCGATGAAGAAGGCCTTCATCACCACCAAGTTCGCCGACCTCGGGTTCATGCTGGGGCTCTTTTGGCTCTATAAGGAGCTCGGCACCCTCGACCTGGTCAAGGTGGCGGCGATGGCCGGGCAGCTGGCCGCCGGGGTGGCGCTCGCGATCGGCCTCCTCCTCTTCCTGGCGGCGGTCGGCAAGAGCGCCCAGTTCCCCCTCCACGTGTGGTTGCTCGATGCCATGGAGGGCCCGACCCCGGTCAGCGCGATGATCCACGCCGCCACCATGGTGGCCGCCGGGGTGTACCTGATGGCCCGGTTCTACCCGGTTCTGGAGGCCGGCCACGCCCTTTCTTACCTGGCCTGGATCGGGGCGATCACCGCGCTGTTCGCCGCCGTGCTGGGGGCGGCCTTCGCCGACGTCAAGAAGATCCTGGCCTGGAGCACGGTGAGCCAGCTCGGCTACATGTTCCTAGGCCTCGGGGTCTTCGGCTGGGCGGCGGCGCTCTTCCACCTCCTGGCCCACGCCTTCTTCAAGGCCCTGCTCTTCCTGGGCTCGGGCTCGATGATCCACGGGGCCAAGACCCAGGACATCTTCGAGATGAACCGGCTGGCCCGGTACATGCCGATCACCTACGCCACCTTCCTGATCGGGGCGGCGGCGCTGATGGGCCTGCCGCCGTTCGCCGGGTTTTGGTCCAAGGACCTGATCCTCCACGCCGCCCTGGCCCACGCCCCCTTCCTCTGGCTATTGGGGATCACCGGCGCCTTCTTCACCGCCTTCTACACCACCCGGATGATCCTGATCGCCTTCCACCACCCGAGCCTGCCCTCCCCCTGGAAGAAGGCGCCCTGGAACCGGGGCTGCCCGGCCCTGAACCTGGGGCCCGAGGACTGCCCCCCCGACCCCGCCCCCCCCGCCGATCACCGCCCCCACGAGTCGGAGCCGGTGATGACCCTGGCCCTTTTGGGCCTGGCCGCCTTCAGCCTGGCGGTGGGGCTTTGGGGCAGCCCGCTCTTCGGCCCCGGGCTGCTCGGCTTCCTCTATGAGGGGGCCAAGCCCGAGCTGCTCCCGGCCGGGGAGCTCTTGGGCGGCTACGCGATCGGCACCGGGGTGGCCCTGGCCGGGCTCCTTCTGGCCGTCGGGCTCTACCTCAGGGACCCCCTCACCCAGCGGCTCCCCGACCCGGTGGTGGCGGCGCTCCAGCGGCGGCTCTACATCGACGAGTTCTACTACCAGGTGGTGGGCCGGGTGGCCCAGTGGCCGACCGAGCTCCTGTGGCTCTTCGACACCTACGTCGTCGACCTCTTCGTCGACCTGGTGGGCTACCTGACCTACGTCGTCGGCCAGGCGCTCCGGGGCCTCCAGAGCGGGCGGTTCGCGACCTACGCCCTGTACCTGGTGCTGGGGGCGCTGGCCTTGGTGCTGGGAGGTGTGCGGTGGTAAGCCTCTTGATCTTCGTTCCCTTCCTGGCCGCCCTGGTGATCGCGCTGTGGCAGGAGGACGACGCCGCCTTCGCCAAGCGCTTCGCCCTGGGGGTCTCGGGGGTGCTGACCCTGGTCGCGCTGGGGCTCTACTTCCGATACCCCGGCCAGGGCTTCGCCTTCGAGGAGCGCCTTCCCTGGCTGCCCTCCCTGGGGGCCGGCTACCACGTGGGGCTCGACGGGATCGCCCTGCCCTTCGTGGTGCTCACCGCCCTCCTCACCGCGGTCAGCGTGCTGGCCAGCTGGAGGAAGACCGACCGCGCCTTCTTCGCGCTGCTCTTGGTCCTCGAGGGCGCCCTCACCGGGGTCTTTGCCGCCCTCGACCTCTTGCTCTTCTTCCTCTTCTTCGAGATCGTCCTGGTGCCGATGTACTTCGTGATCGCCGTTTGGGGCTACGAGAACGCCCGCTACGCGGCGGTGAAGTTCCTGCTGTACTCGCTGTTTGGCTCGGTCTTCATGCTGGCGGCGATCCTGGGCACCGCCTACCTGGCGAGCGGGACGCTGGGCGGCCTCACCTTCGACTTCCCGAAGCTCCAAAAGGCCGCCCCCTACCTCGCCACCCTCCCGGCCGCCGCCTGGCTCTTTTGGGGGTTCGCCCTGGCCTTCCTGATCAAGCTGCCCAGCTTCCCCCTGCACACCTGGCTCCCCCACGCCCACACCCAGGCCCCCACCGCCGGCTCGATCTTCCTGGCCGGGCTGCTTTTGAAGATGGGGGGCTACGGCCTGATCCGCTTCAACCTGGGGCTCTTCCCCGCTGAGCTCAAGCGGTTTTCCGCCTTCCTGGCGGTGCTGGCGGTGATCTCGATCCTCTACGGCGCCTACGTGACCCTGGCCCAGCGCGACCTCAAGCGCCTGATTGCCAACTCCTCGGTGAACCACATGGGCTACGTGCTCCTGGGGATCGCCTCGATGTCGGCGATCGGGCTGCACGGGGCGGTCTACCAGATGGTGGCCCACGGGATCATCACCGGGCTGATGTTCTTGATGGTGGGGCTCCTGGCCGACCGCACCCACACCCGGGAGATCGGGGCGATGCGGGGGATCTACGCCTCGATGCCGGTGCTCGGCGGGATCCTCTGGCTGGCCCTCCTGGGCGGGCTCGGCCTGCCCGGACTGGCGGGGTTTTTGGGCGAGTACCAGTCGCTTTGGGGGGCGTTTGAGAGCGGCCTGACCCGCGGCTACGTGTGGTTCGCGATCTTCGGCATCCTGATCCTGGTGGGGGCGATGCTCTGGACCATCCAGCGGGTGCTCCTCGGGGCCAAGGAGAAGGACTACCCCGACCTCGATCCCATCGAGCTCGCCGCCGCCGCCCCGCTGGTCTTCCTGGCGGTGCTGCTTGGGCTGGTGCCGGCCCTGCTGACGCCCTGGATCGACGGGGGCATCCAGCCGCTGCTGGCGTTCGTGAGGGGGATCCTATGAGCACGCTCTGGATCGTGGTGACGCTGGCCCTCGGCGGGCTGGGGGTGGCCCTGGCGGCGCCCCTCCTGCCCCGGCGGGCGGGGGTCTTGGGGGGGGCGACGCTGGCGCTCTTTGCCCTCACCGCCCTCCTGTCCCTGGCCGCCTACCGCGAGAACGCGGTGATCTTCGGCTCCCTCGAGGCCGCCCCCCTGACCGCGGTGGCGGCGCTGCTGCTCTCGGCGGCGGGGTTCTTCGTGGCCTGGGGGAACCTGGTCCGGCCCGAGACGCTCAGGGGCGGCCCCGGCGAGTTCTACGCCTTCCTGCTTTGGGGGGCGCTCGGGGGGGTGCTCCTGGTGGGGGCCAACAACCTGCTGCTCTTCTTCCTGGGGCTTGAGCTCTCCTCCTACGCCACCTACGTGATCGCCGCCTACGACCGCGACCGGCGGGAGAGCGCCGAGGGCGGGATCAAGTACCTGATCCTGGGGGCGCTGGCCTCGGCCACCCTCCTCTACGGCTTCGCCCTGGTCTACGCCGGCACCGGCAGCATCGAGTTCGTCAAGATCCGGGCCGCGCTCGCCCACGGCGCCCCCCTCCTCGCCGAGCTGGGGCTGGCCCTGGCGCTGGTGGGGCTCGGGTTCAAGCTGGCGCTGGTGCCGTTCCACGCCTGGGTCCCCGACGCCTACCAGGGGGCCCGCCCGGTGGGGGCGGCCTTCCTGGCCTCGGCCCCCAAGATCGCGGTGGGGCTGGGGCTCGCCGCCCTTTTGGTCAAGGGCTTCGCCCCCCTCTCGGTGGCCGGGGGCTGGATCCTGGCGCTGGCGGTGCTCTCGTTCGTGCTCGGCAACCTCTGGGCGCTGGGGCAGGAGAACCTGAAGCGCCTCTTGGCCTACTCGACGATCGCCCACATGGGCTACCTGGCCCTCGGCCTCTCGGTGGGCGGGGCGTTCGGGTTCGCCGCCAGCGGCTACTACCTGCTCGCCTACCTGCTGGCGGGGACGGCGGCGTTCTTCGCCCTCGAGGCCGCCGAGGCCGCCGGCGTGCCCGCCACCCTGGCCGGCTGGAAGGGGCTCTTTCGGCGCGCCCCGGCGCTCGCCGTGCTGTTCGCCCTGGCCCTGCTCTCGCTGGCGGGGGTGCCCGGCCTGGCGGGCTTCCTGGCCAAGCTCTACGTCTTTGCCGGCACCGCCCAGGCGGGGCTCTACGGGGTCCTGGTGGCGGCGGTGGTGACCACCATCCTGGGCTACTTCTACTACTTCCGGGTGCTGGCGGCGGCGTTCCTCGAGGCCCCCGCCGAGGAGACCGCCCTGGCCACCAACCCCGCCGCCCTCTCGCTGCTCTTCGTCCTCGCCGCCCTCACCGTCCTCTTCGGGGTCTGGCCGGGGGCCGCCTTCGCCGCCCTCCGCCACGCCTTCGCGGTGTTGCTCGGCCTCTAGGTTTTTCTCACCGCCCTGGGCTAGGCTTGGATGGATGCGGAGCCTAGCCCTCTTTCTCGCCCTCGGCCTGGCCCTGGCCGCCGAGTTCGCCGCCTTCACGGTGGAGCCCGCCGGCGACCAGGTGGTCGACCTCACCACCGGGGTCACCACCCTGCCCTCGGGCGGCCGGCTGGTCGACGCCGAGCGGGGCCTGGTCCTGGTCGCCGACTTCATCGAGTACAAGGAGGGGGCGTTCGTCCGGGCCAAGAAGGCCCGGCTGGACCAGGGGAAGGTGCACTTTGAGGCCGGCGCCCTCGACTACCGGGTGGCCGCCGGGCGGGTCCGCCTCACCGGCGGGGTGGCCTTCTCGGCCCCGTTCCTAAAGGGCCTCAAGGCCGACGCCGGCCGCCTCGACCTGAAGGCGCGGGTGGCCGTCCTCACCGGGCACGTCGCCAGCCAGGACCCGGCCTTCACCGCCCGGACCCTGGTCGCCGACACCCGCACCGGGGAGGTCCTCCTCCTCGGCGACTTCGCCTACCGGGACCCCGGGCTCGGGATCGAGCTCACCGGGAAGGGGAAGGACGCCCGGCTCTACCTCAAGCTCGCCGAGGGGAAGGAGCCCGAGGTCCGCACCGCGGTGCCCCCCGAGGTGCTCCGTCGGCTCACCGCCTTCCTGAAGGAGTAGCCGGGTGGGCCGCGCCCTCGCCCTCGGCGTCCTCCTGGGGCTGGCGCTGGCGGCCGGCTGCCCGTCCGCCCCCTACGCCCTCAAGACCCCGCTGGGGCGGTTGGTGGGGGCGGGGCTCGTCTACCAGGGGGGCGCCCTCACCCTGACCGGGGCCTGCCTCGAGGCCGAGGGGCTCCGCTTCCAAAGCCCCCGGATCGTCTACCGGAAGGCGAGCGGCCGGCTTTCGGCCCGCGCTCCCCGGGGCGAGCTCCGGGGCTTTCGCTTCCAGGCCAAAAGCCTCACCGCCGACGACGGGCGGGTCGAGCTGGCCGACGCCCGCTTCGTTCGCGGCGGGCTCAGGGTGACCGCCCGGCGGGCCCGGGTGGAGGGGGCGGCGGTGGTGCTCGCCGAGCTCGCCGCCCGCACCCCCCGCTACCGCTTCACCGCCGCCCGCGGCCGGCTGGCGGGCGGGCGGTTCGTGGCCGAGGGGGTGGCCGGCACCCCCTGCCGGGCCGGCGACGCCCTCGCCCTCTCCGGCCGGCGGGCGGTGTTCGACGTCGCCACCGGCCGCCTGCTGATGGAGGCGAGCGAGGTCCGCTACTACGGGGTCTGCCTGGCCCGGCCGGCCCGGCTCCTCCTCGACACCCGCAGGCCCCCGCGGCTCGCCCTCCCCTTAAGGTTCTCGCTGGAGGAGGGGCTGAGCCTCGGGGTCGAGGGGCTGCCCCTGCCGGAGGAGGGGGTCCCCTTGGGCGAGGGGCGGACCCGCCTCACCCTGCTGGCCGAGCACCTCGGCGGCGGGGGGGCCGGGGTGACCTTCGGCCTGGCGCGGGAGGGCGCCGGGTTCCGGATGGGGCTCGACGCCGGCGGCGGGTTCGCCCTCAAGGTCTGGGCCCCCGGGGTCCGCACCGAGCGCCGGGCCGACGGCACCGCCTACCTGGCGCTGGCCCCCGCCTTCGCCCTGGGCCCCCTCACCCTGGCCCCCACGGTGGCGAC
>Ga0256841_1000478_pt1 | contig 41505 bp, 35 predicted proteins | sample 356308metaG_FD_185971 | JGI IMG/M metagenome (GOLD analysis project Ga0256841, IMG submission 185971) | Hydrothermal vent microbial communities from Mid Atlantic Ridge, Atlantic Ocean - 356-308 | ecosystem: Environmental > Aquatic > Marine > Hydrothermal vents | place: Atlantic Ocean: Mid...
GCCAGGGCGTTGCCCCTGTTGTAGTGGCCAATGGCGGTATCCACGCCGCCGAACGCCTTGGCCGCAGCGGCGTAGTCCCCGGCGCGGTAGAGGGCGATGCCCCGCCAGAGGGGGTCTCTGAACAGGCGCGCCGCCCTCGCGGCCTCGCCTTCTCGGAGCAGCGCCAGCGCCCGCTGGTCCTGATTGAGCCAAAGATCACGCCACTCCACAGCCTCGCTGTCCGCAGGCTGAATCAGGAGCGCCAGCGGGAGGATCAGCAACCCGTTGCGCCGGAACAGCAGCGCGGCCAGGGGCAGGGCGAACAGCAGTAGCCAGGCGCCATCGTCTCGCCACTGGGGACTGCGATGCGCCGCTTGGGTGGCCATCCGATCCGTCGGGCGTGCGATGCCCTCCAGCAACGCGGTGATGTCGTCGGTAGTGCGGCGATAGGCGATGAATCGGCCGCCACCGGCCAGGGCCATGTCCTTAAGTTTGGCCGTATCCCTGTCGTCATCGGAACGCGCTGCCCCGGGCACGATGGCATAGACGCTCAGGCGTTGGCCGGTGCCTTTCACTTTGCTGGCCGCGTCGATTGCGGCCGCATCAGCGCGGGCGGTGATCATCAACAGGTCGCCGTGGGTTTCGCCGCTGCGGTGGATCATTGCCAGACCGGCGTGAATGGCGTCGGCGGGGTTGTGCCCGGGGGCCGGCAGTAAGTCGCTGTCGAGGCTCTCCAGTAGCGACACCACCAGCCGCCGGTCTCGGGTCAGCGGCATTACCGGATAGGCCTCTGGTCCGAACGCGACCAGGGCCAGACGCCGTGGCGGCAGGCGCTCCAACAGGCTGCGAAGTCTGGCCTTGGCCGCCTGCAGGCGCGATGGCTTGATGTCAGTGGCCTGCATGTGGCGGGAGAGGTCGAGCAGAACGACCAGCGGTGGGGCGGCTGGTCGGTAGAGGGGTGTCGGCGCCTGACGCCAGCTGGGGCCGGCCAGCGCCAGCGCAGCGAGGGTCCAGAACAGGGCGAGGAGCAGCCAGGGCAGCCGTTCCGCGCGGCCCGCGGCTGGAATCAACAGAGTGCGCAGTAACGGCGCGTCCACCCACTGCGGCCAGGGGTTGACCGCACGGTGGCGCCGCCAGCCGCGCCACAGGATCAGCGCCAGTGGCAGCAGGGCGAGCAGCCAGGCGGGGCGCAGGAAGTGGAAGGACGCCATTGCCGCCATCATGCCCCTGCGTTCCCCGCCATCGATCTGCGCAACAACAGGAGCGCGCTGGTCACCAACGATGCCGCCAGCGGCCAGGGATAGAGCGGGGTCCAGTATTGCAGCGGGATCGGTGCGCCCAGGGCGGGTTCCAGTTCATCGAGGCGCGTGTAGACGCGTCGCAAGGCATCGGTGTCGAGGGCATGGAAGTCGCGTCCGCCGGTGATCGCCGCCACCTTCTTCAGCACCTCGCGGTTGAACCGCGCCGCCCCCTCCGTGGACCAGAGGCCGTACGGGTTGGGCGCGGGTACGTCCTGACGGCCAATGCCGATGGTATAGATGCGGATGCCGTAGCCGGCGGCGATCGCCGCGGCTTGACGGGGGTCGAGTTGGCCGCTGTTGTTGTCACCGTCGGTGAGCAGCACCAGAGCGCGACTGCGCGCAGGGAGGTCGCGCATGTGTTTCACCGCCATGCCGATGGCGTCGCCAATGGCGGTGTATTCGCCGGCGAGGGCGACTTCGGCCGCCTCCAGTAATGCCTTTACCGCTTCGTGATCGTGAGTGAGCGGTGCGCGCAGGTAGGGGCGCTGGCCGAACAGGATCAGCCCGAGCCGGTCGCCGTGGCGATGGTCGATAAAGGCGCCCGCCACCTCCTTCACCAGCGACAGGCGGTCAATTGGCGCCCCTTCCCGCTCGAAATCGGCCTGGCGCATACTGCCGGAGATATCCACCAGCAGCATCAGGTCGCGGCCGGTCACGGGCAGGGGGGCAGCTCGGTCGCGCCACAAAGGTTGGGCCGTGGCCAGCAGAAAGAACGTCCAGCAGAGCAGGGACCAACGTATGGCCGGAGACCCGATTGCGGCGCCCGGGCGGGTGGGGAGCCGCTGAAGACGGTCGATGAAGGGGACGCGCAGCGCCGCCGTCGGGGTGGCGGCGGCAGGGCGCAGAAGGCGCCGCACCAGCAGCGGCAGTGGCCACAGCAGCAGGATCCACGGCCAGTGCAGGCTCAACATCAGCGGCACACCGTGGTGATCCAGGCCCGCGCCACCCGTTCGAGGGCGTCGACATCGACCGCTCCCCGACCACTCCAGAGCCTCCACCCCAGGAAGCGCCCCGGTCCGTGGGTGAAGGCATCGGTGTGGCCGCTCCGGTCCAGGAACTGTAACCAGGCGCCGCCGAACAAGGACGCCACCTGCTGGCGTGGAAAGCGGCTCAGCGCCACCCGCCTCAACAGGGTGGAGACGCCGAGAGCAAAACGGTCTGCTTCGCCGTCGCCACAACGCTGGCGCAGCGCCGTCAGCTCCCGCAGCGCCCCGCGGCGCAGCCGGCCCCGCTGCCAAATGCCGTAGAGCACGGTTCCGGCGGTGACCACCAGGAGCGCCAACGCGATCCACACGCCGGGTCCGGGCGGCCAGACCGGCACCCCCTCCGGTTGCAGGATGTCATGTAGCGGTGGCAGGGAAGGGGCGGGAGGCGCGGTCATCATCTTTCCAACAGGCGATCGGGCCAAGGGGCATCGGTGCTCAGGGTGCGCAGTGGGATGCGGTGCCGCCGCAACAGCCTGCCGATGGCATCGACACGGGACACGAACTGGGCCTCGAATGCGGCGCGCACGCGGCGTGAACGGGCGTCCAGGGTAAGACGTTGGCCGTCGCTGGCGAAGCCAAGCGGGCTGGCTGCGGGCAACCGGGCCTCCATCGGGTCGTAAACGAGAAGGGTGGCGAGTTGCTGGTGACGGGCCAGCGCCGCCAAGCGTTTGCCAAGGCCGTCGCCGGCGTTCTGAAAGTCGCTGAGGATCAGGACGGCATTACCGGGCGGCGCATGGCGTCGCACATGATCAAGGGCGTCCGGCAGCCGGCTCGTACCGCCCCTGCGGGGGCGTTGCCGGATGGCGGCAAGATGCTGGAACAGACGGGCCGCGGCCGGATCGCCTCCGCTGGCTCTGGTGGTCAGACAGCGTCGGCCCTGGCCAAAGAGCGTGCCGGCCACGCGGTCACCCCTGGCGATCTCCAGCCAGGCGAAGAGGGCGGCGGTGCGGGCGGCAAGTACCCATTTGAAGCAGCGGCGGGTGCCGAAGTGCATCGAGGGCGAGGCGTCGACGACGATGTAGAGGGTGCGCTCCCGCTCTTCGTGGAATACCTTGGTGTGGAGGCTGCCGAGACGGGCGGTGACGCGCCAGTCGAGGGCGCGGTAGTCGTCACCGGGGAGATACGGGCGCACTTCGTCGAAGTCCAGGCCGCGCCCCCGGGAGTAGGCCCGGTGGAGACCGCCGAACAGGCCAGCGACGGCGTCTGGCGCGGTGGCGGCGATGTGGGCGGCGGTGGCGCGCAGCCGCATCAGTTCGCCGAAACCGACGCGGGTGGCGCCGTCGGGTGGCAGGGGCTGGGCGCTGGCGTACGGCATGGGGGGCGCTCAGGGCAGGGCCACCACGTGCAGCAGCCGTTCGACGATCCGGCCACTGTCGATGCCGTCCGCCTCGGCCTCGTAGCTGGGGAGGATGCGGTGGCAGAGGACGTCGGGGGCGACGGCGTGGATGTCGGCGGGAGAGACGTAGTCGCGGCCCGCGAGCCACGCGTGGGCGCGGCTTGCCAGGTCGAGGGCAATGGTGCCCCGGGGGCTGGCGCCGAGGCGGATCCAGCCCGCGAGTTCCTCGTCCAGTGGGGCGGGGTCGCGGCTGGCCGTCACCAGATCCACGAGATACTGCTCCAGTTCCGGTGCAAGGTGCAGGTCGAGGGTCGCCCTCCGGGCGTCGAGGAGCGTCTCCTTGCTGATCCTCCGTTCCATCTCCGGCGCAAGTTGGCGACGCCTCTCGCGCATCTCTCCCCGGACCAGCCGCAGGATCTCCCGTTCCGCCTGCTTGTCGGGGTAGCCGATGCGAATATAGAGGAGGAATCGGTCACGCTGCGCCTCCGGCAGGGGATAGGTGCCTTCCTGCTCAATGGGATTCTGGGTGGCCATCACCAGGAAGGGCGTGGCCATGGGGTAGCTCGTGTGGCCCACCGTCACCTGGCGTTCCGCCATCGCCTCCAGCAGCGCCGACTGCACCTTGGCCGGTGCCCGGTTGATCTCGTCGGCGAGGAGGAAGTTGTGAAACAGAGGACCGTGCTGAAAAAGGAACCGTCCCTCTTGCGGTTTGAACACTTCGGTGCCGATCAGATCCGCCGGCAGCAGGTCGGGGGTGAACTGAATTCGGTGGAAGTCGCCTTCGAGCCCGCCGGCGAGGGTCTTGATGGCAGAGGTCTTGCCTACCCCCGGCACCCCCTCCACCAGCAGATGGCCGTCCGCCAGCAAGGCAATGATCAGCCGTTCGACCAGTCTTTCCTGGCCCAGTATGCTTTGGTTGACGTGGGACTGAAGCCGCCGGATCTCGTCGAGGGAGGACATGGACGCGCCTTTGATGCACCTGCTTCGAGTCTACCATATTCAATGAAGACACCAATGGTGGAAGGTTGGATCGACACCGCGCTTTTTCCCGTATAATGCGTGTCGTTACCAAAGTATCCTGTCAGCGCACATCTTCCCTATGAAACCATTGAAACGCGGCGACATCCGCTCCGAGTGTGGGAACACGTACTACACTCGGGGACTGGGCTATTACAACACCGGTCGGGTACTGGAGATTTCCGACATCGAATCTGACGCAGACGGGGACAGCATCACCTTCAAGGCAAAGGTCGGCGGCTCCCGGGGCACGCCCTACAGACAGGAGATTGCCATCGAGTGGTTTGGCGATGAGGTCAGTATCGAAGGTCATTGCAGTTGTCCGATGACCTACAATTGCAAACATGTGGCGGCGGCCTGCCTGAAATTCATCGATGTCGCCGGGAATTGGCTCAACCCTTCCCCTTCGGTGGCATTGGGTTGGTTGTCCGAGTTGGTGGAAGCCGGCGGCGAAAAGGAGGAAGCGCCGGGGCCGCGGGACGATTTTCTGGTCTATCTGTTGCAGCCCGGTTCGGCGCCCGGGCGGATCCGCATCGAATACAGGCTGTTGCGCACCAAGAAGCACGGGGGCCTGACCAAGCCCCGTAAGGTGCAATACTATCGTTTGACCTCATCTTACAACCGGCCCCGGTACCTGACCGCCGAGGACGTGGATATCATCAATCTCCTTGAGGTGAGCCGGGGTGATGTCTGGAACTATCATCCGGTACAAGGCGCAACGGGAGGGATCGCGCTGTTGCGCATGTTGGCCACCGGTCGGTGCTACTGGCGGGAGGCCGAGGAAGGCGCGGCGCTCGAATGGTCCGATGAGATACGGCCGCTGGCATTGTCATGGCAACGCGAACAGGACGGGGGGCTGCACCTCGAGGTGGGAGTCCAACCCCCGGGCCTGATCCTGCTGGTGGAGCCACCGTTCTATCTCGATCCCAAGACCCACGCCGTGGGTGCGCTGGATATCGGGGCGTTTACCACTGGACAACTGGCCAAGTTGCTGGCCGCCCCGACATTGAACGAGAAGGTGGCGGCGACATTCAGCCGCGAACTGTTGCTGCGTTATCCGGATCTTGCCATCCCACCGCCCGTGGAGCTGGAGACCCGGGAGATCGGCGGGGTGGCGCCGGTCCCGGTGCTGGACCTGTTTCGAACCCCGATGGAAGGTGGCGAGATTCATGTGATGCGTATCGGCTTCGACTATCAAGGGTACAGAGTGGCGCCATTGCCTTTGATGGAGCAGGTGACGCTGGAGGAGGCGGGCGGGTTGGTGCGGATCGCACGCGAGCTTGAGCAGGAGGTTCAGGCGCTTCAACGGCTGGAGGCGTGGGGCTGCGAACCGTTGGTGGATCAGGACAGCGGCGATGTGGCCTTCTATGTGCCGGGGGATGGGACGCTGCTGGACAGCGTGGCGCGCTGGAAGCGCATGGTCGAGGAATATCTGCCGCAACTGGAACGGGAGGGCTGGCGCATCCAATATGACGCCTCCTTCCAGCTCGGCTTCTACGAAGCGGACGCATGGTGGGGCGAGCTGGCGGAAGAGGGCGACGGCGGCTGGTTCTCCATGAGTCTGGACGTGGAGGTAGAGGGCCGGCGGATGCCGTTGCTGCCCCTGTTGGGACCGGTGCTGGAGGCCTATGAGCCAGACGATCTGCCCGAGACGGTGCATGTGCCGCTGGGGAAACATCAGTACCTCGCCGTGCCGGGCGAGCGGATTCGGCCCTGGATCCAGACCATCGTCGAACTCTTCGATCGCGAACCGCCCCAGGGCGAAGCGTTGCGCATGTCCCGATTCGACGCCGCGCGGGTGGCCGAACTGGAAGACAACAGCAATGTGGCCTGGCGCGGAGGTGAGCGGCTGCGCAGCCTGGGCCGCCGCTTACGCGACTTCAAGCGGATCGAACCGGTCGATCCGCCGCCTGCCTTTAACGGCGAACTGCGTGATTATCAGAAGAAAGGCTACGACTGGCTTCATTTTCTGCACGACTATGAATTGGGTGGCATCCTCGCCGATGATATGGGACTGGGCAAGACGGTGCAGACCCTGGCCTTCCTCGCCAGTCAGAAGGCGCGTGGGGGGCTGTCCGGGCCGGCGTTGGTCATTGCCCCCACCAGCCTGATGGGGAACTGGCAGCGGGAGGCGGCGCAATTCACCCCGACGTTGAAGGTGCTGCTCTTGCACGGTCCCGGACGGCGCCGCCATTTCCAGCACATCGGCGCGCATGATCTGGTGCTCACCACCTATCCGCTGTTGCCTCGCGACCATGAGGCGTTACTGGAGCAACGCTACTCCATCCTGGTGCTGGACGAGGCGCAGGTGGTTAAGAATCCCAAATCTCAGGCGGCGCAGGTCGTTCGCCGGATCAAGGCGGATCAACGTCTCTGCCTCACCGGCACGCCGATGGAGAACCACCTGGGCGAACTCTGGACCCAGTTCGATTTTCTCATGCCGGGGTTCCTCGGCGACCAGAAGAGTTTTTCCCGACTGTATCGGACCCCGATCGAGAAAAACGGCGACACCGGCGTGCAGGCGCGGCTTGCCCGCCGCGTGGCGCCCTTCATGCTGCGGCGGCGCAAGGACGAGGTGGAAAAGGACCTGCCGAAGAAGACCGAGATCGTCCGCAACGTCCCACTGGGCAAGGCGCAGGCGGGGCTCTATGAATCGATCCGCCTGACGATGGAGAAAAAGGTGCGCGACGCCGTGGCCTCGAAAGGGCTGGCGCGCAGCCACATCACCATCCTGGATGCCTTGCTCAAACTGCGCCAGGTCTGCTGCGATCCGCGGCTGGTGAAGCTCAAGGCCGCGGCGAAGGTCAAACAGTCGGCCAAACTCGAGATGCTCATGGGTCTGCTGCCGGAGATGCTGGAAGAGGGCCGGCGTATCCTCCTCTTCTCCCAGTTCACCACCATGATCGGCCTGATCGAAAAGGAACTCGGCGCCCGCAACATTCGCTATTCCAAGCTCACCGGCCAGACCCGCAAGCGCGACGAGGCCATCCGGCGTTTCACTCAAGGCGAGGCGGATGTCTTCCTAATCAGCCTCAAGGCGGGGGGTGTCGGCCTCAATCTCACCGCCGCCGACACCGTGATCCTCTATGATCCCTGGTGGAACCCCGCTGCCGAATCCCAGGCCATGGACCGTGCTCACCGCATCGGCCAGGACAAGCCCGTGTTCGTTTACAAACTGCTCACTGAAGGGACGGTGGAGGAGAGGATTCTGGCGTTGCAGGAGAAAAAGAAGGCCCTCGCCGAAAGCGTCTACCGCAAGGGCAAGGGCGCGTCGTATCAACTGACGGACGAGGATCTGAATGTGCTGTTCGAGCCGTTGACAGAGGGGTGATGTGGCACACACCCCCCTACGTCATCGAACACACTCTTCGATCCGCCGGGAGCGGGAAAGGAGGTCTCAGATCCCGCCCACCAGGGCGGCGTGCAGCCCCTGTCTCCGCAGCTTGTGCAGTACGTCCGTGGAGGAGGTGACCTCTGGGTCGTAGTCGATGATCCACAGATGGCGGGCGCGCTCGTTGACACAGGCGCAGAGGACGCCCATTTCGTCGGCCAGCCGGCGTTCGATCTCGTGAACCTGGTGGTCGCCCAGTTCTTCGTTGACATGCAGTACCACATTGGTGTCGCTGATTGCCATGTTCCTTACCTCGTTCGGTGGATGAGGTGGCCCGTGCACTTCAGGACCCGTCCGGCACCTGTCGGATTAAACCCGCCAAGTGCCTTTAAGGGTACTTATAGCGTAAATCCCAAGTAATTCAATCGGTCTTTTATTCGTCGAGCATGTCCAACTCGGTGATCGGTCCCGCATTCTTGGCGTCCACCTTGCCATAGAGGTCGTAGAGGGCGGCCTGCAGGGCCTCCTCGATCACCGGGTGGTAGAAAGGCATGCGCAACAGCCTGCCGACGGTGAGACCCTGTTCGATGGCCCAGTTGAGCAGGTGGGCGAGGTTTTCGCCGTGGGGGGTCATCATCTCGGCGCCGAGGATGCGGCCGCTGGCCTTGTCGCCATAGACCCGGATGACGCCCCGGTTCTTGCCCATGATGAGGGCGCGGCCCACCGGCGCGAGCCGGACCTCGCCCACGGCGGTGGCGGACGGGTCGAGTTCGTTCCAGCGCTGGCCGACGGCGACGATGTTGGGGTCGCAGAAGTTGATGGCGATGGGGGTCTTGCGGCGGAAGGCGTGGATTTCGTCGCTCACCGCGTTGTGGCCCGCGATGCGCCCCTCGTCACCCGCCTCGTGGAGGATGGGGCGGTCGCCGGTGACGTCGCCGGCAATGAACAAGGGCAGGTCGCCGATCTGCAGGGTGTTGGGGTTGTAGACGGGGATGCCGCGTTCGTCCAGTGGGGCGCCGGTGTTCTCCAGACCCAGGTTGTCCACGTTGGGCGTGCGGCCCAGACTGGCCAGCACCTTCTCCACGACGACCGAATGTTCACCGGCGGTGACCCGAAGGTGATCGCCTTCCTCCTCGATCTCTACGGGGTGACCGAGGTGGAGGGGAAACTCCTTGCCGATGATCTCGACGGCGGCCTTGCCTACCTCCGGATCCTGGGTGCCGCCGATGGTCTCCGCCAAGTCGAAGCCGGTGACGTCGACTCCCAGCCGGGCGATGGACTGGCCCAGTTCCAGGCCGATGACGCCGAGGCCGACGACGGCCAGGGACTTGGGCAGGTCTTCCAGTTCGAACAGGGTGTCGGTGGTGAGGATGCGGTCGCCGAATCGCTCCCACGCCCCGGGCACGACCGGCCGCGAGCCGGTGGCGATAATGATGCGCTGGGCGGTGATGCGTTGGCCATTGTCGATCTCTAAGGTGTGCAGCTCCACGAAGCGGGCGTAGCCCTCGATGAAGGCGTCGCCCAGGGTGTCGGTGCTGTTGCTCAGCACCCGGTCGACGAAGGTGTCGCGCAGGTCCTGAACGTGCTCCATCGCCTCGCTCGCATTGAGGGTCAGTCCTTCGTGGCCGTCGACGCCGTAGCGGCCGAGGTGCGTGCGGCGGTGGAAGTCCTCCGCCACCTGGATCAGCGCCTTGGACGGCATGCAGCCCACCCGGGCGCAGGTGGTGCCCGGCTCGCCGCCGTTGATCAGCACGAAGCTCTTGCCGGAAGGGCGGACCTGGCTCAGGGCGTAGAGACCGGCGCTGCCAGAACCGATGATGGCGACGTCTACTAGTTTTTCGTCCACGAATGACTCCTCTGATTGTTGTTCGCTATTCGGATTCTATCGAGTTCCGGAGGCAGGGTTCCCCCGGCGTTTACGGGTTATTCCAGACCGAGGATGAAGGCCCATTGGGTCTTTGTCACGGGCATGATGGAGAGCCGGTTGCCACGCCGTAGCAGGGGGAAGTCGGCCAGTTCTCCATCTGCATATTGCTTCAGCTCCCGCAGGGTGATGATGCGCTTCAGATGGCGCACGTAGCGCACGTCCACCATGTACCAGCGCGGGTTGTCGGGATCGCTCTTGGGATCATAATATTTGCCCTCGGGATCCTCCCAGGCCGTGAAGTCCGGATAGCCCTCGCGGGCGATCTCCATGATGCCGACGATGCCCGGCTCCTTGCAATTGGAGTGGTAGAAGAATACCTGGTCACCCACCTTCATCTGGTCGCGCATCATGTTGCGTGCCTGGTAGTTGCGCACGCCGTCCCAGTGGTCGGTCTGGCCGGGTTCGGCGGCGAGGTGGTCGATGCCGTAGACATCGGGTTCGGATTTCATCAGCCAGTAGTTCATTGTTCTATTCTGCCCTTGCCGTGATTCTTCGGCAGTTGTGCTGCCATGTGCTGGTAGTTTTCGAAGCGCCGGGGGTCTATCTCGCCCTCTGTTATCGCCTGTTTCAGGGCGCAGCCCGGTTCCTCCCGGTGGCGGCAGTCGCTGAAGCGGCACCGGCCAAGAAAGGGGCGAAACTCGCGGAAACCCTGTTCCAGCGTCTGACGGTCGATGCGGCCCAGACGGAAGCTGCGCACGCCGGGGGAGTCTATCAGCCTGCCACCGCCTGGCAAGTGGTAACTGGTGGTGACCGAGGTGGTGTGACGGCCAAAGCCGGTGGCTTTCGACAACTCACCGATCTGGAGTTCCCGATCCGGCAGCAGAGCCTGGATCAGGGACGATTTGCCCACCCCCGACTGGCCCACGAGGATGCCCGTCTCTCCCTTGAGCCGGTCCACCAGGGCGTCGAGCCCATGCTGCGCGGTGGCGCTGACAAATATCACGGGATAGCCGATGCGCCTATAGACGGCAAGGCGCGTCTCCAGTCCCGCGCGTGCGTCGTCGTCGAGGAGGTCGCTCTTGTTCACCACGACGAGGGGGCGGATGCCCGCCGTTTCCGCGGCGACCAGGTATTGGTCGATGAGGTATTCGCTGGGGGCAGGGGCGGGGGCGACCACGATCCCCAACTGGGTGACGTTAGCCGCCAGCGGCTTTTCGCGGCCGGTGAAGTCGGGACGGCTGAGAACGGTGTCACGTTCCAGCAGGGCGGTGACCACACCGTTGCCGGGAGAGGTGGGCTGCCACACCACACGATCGCCGCAGACGATGTCGCCGATGTTCTGGCGTGACAGACAGTGGTGGACACGTCCCTTTGCATCTTCTACTGCCAGGTTGGCGCCATAACGGGCCACCACATGGCCCTTGCGGGGGGTGTCGTCGTCTGCCGTGGCGAGCTGTTGTTTCACCCGGGTCGCGAGCCGCTGGCGCCGTCGCTCCTGGATCTTGCGGATGCGCGCCTTCTGGCGCTGGGAGAGGCGGCGCTTGCTCATTCCTCGATAAAAAACAGCCGGCAGGGCGGATGGCCCGTGCCGGCGTCATGGCGGGTGTCTCGGGATGCAGACAAGGCTACTTGAACTTGTAGAAATCCCGGTTGAGGTACTCGGCCACGTTCTCGATCTGGTCGTCGAACCAAGTCAGGCCCAATGCCTGTTCACAACGTTGGACCTGTTTCGTCAAGCCCGGGCGGCTGGTCACCTTGCGGTCCTTGCGCGTGTAGACCTCGGTGCCATGGCACTGATAACAGTTCTTGTCGGTCAGCACCTTGCCCTCGTGGGGGTTAGCCGCAAGCGCGGCCCCGTTTAGGGTGAATATGGCGGCGATGCCGATAATGACCCGTAGATTCATAGGTTTTCTCCCTGATGGATTACGCATTCATCTTAGCCGATAAGTGGGCAATGCGCACGGCGGCCGGCGGGTGACTGTAGTAGAAACCGGCGTACAAGGGATCCGGCGTCAGTGTGCTGGCATTGTCCTTGTAAAGTTTGACCAGCGCATGCACAAGGGATTCCGCGTTCACCTGGGAGGCGGCGAAATCATCGGCCTCGAATTCATGCCGGCGGCTCAGCCATGCCATCACCGGCTCGAAGAAACGGGTGAAGACGGGGGTCACGAACATGAACAGAATGAGCGCCAGTGCGTTGTTCATTTCGGACACCCCCAGTCCGTTGTAGAACCATGGCTGTTGCGCCAACCAGCCGAGGAGGGCCAGTCCCAGCAGGGAAAGGAAGGCGGTGAGAAACAACTGCTGGCGGATGTGATGGTGTTTATAGTGTCCCAGTTCGTGGGCCAGCACCGCCTCCACCTCTTCCGGGGTCAGCCCCTCCAGCAGGGTGTCGTAGAAGACGATGCGCTTGTTACGCCCCAGGCCCGTGAAGTAGGCGTTGCCGTGTCCCGAGCGGCGGGAGCCGTCCATCACGAACACCCCCTTGGCATGAAATCCATTACGCTCCAGAAGACGCTGGATGCGGTCGCGCAAGGGAGCGTCGGAGAGGGGGGTGAATTTGTTGAACAGCGGTGCGATAACCACCGGAAACAGCCACAGCATGAACAGCGAGAAGCCCATCCATACGGCCCAGGCCCACAGCCACCAGAGTGTTCCGGCGTGGTCCATGAGCCACAGGAGCAGCCACAGGAGAGGGCCACCGAGCACCGCGGCCAACCCAGTCTGTAACAGCAGATCCGTGATGAAGCGTTTCACCGTAGTGCGATTGAAGCCAAAACGCGCCTCCACGCCGAAGGTTCGCCAGACGGAGAGCGGAAGCGTGATCAGGCCATTGATCAGAAACACAGACAGAATGAAAAGCGCGCCCGTGACTGGCGGGGACAGACCCCATGGCTGCCACACGCGAAACAGCCACGAAAGCCCGCCGCCCAAGGTCCAGCCAAGCAATACCACTGCGTCGAGCAGGATATCCCAGCGGGCGATGCGGATCTTCGCCAGCGTATAGTCGGCCGCCTTGCGGTGATCGTCGGGACTGATGCGGTCGGCAAAGGAAACAGGCACTCGGTCACGGTGAGCCGCCACATACCGCTGTTGCCGCTGCAACAACCACCACTGGAGCCCCACGCCCGCAGTCAAGGCGGCGAGGAAAAGGTAGGTAAATGGGTGCATGATCCGTCTCGTTCCGTAGTCGCGTGCCGCATTCTATCAAGTTTTCATTCGTCTCTCGGGTGGCTTTGCTAGAATGGGCGGATTCATCAAGCGGAGGAGGCGGCATGGCACAGGACCCCAACAATCTGATATGGATCGATCTTGAGATGACCGGGCTGGACACGGACAACGATCGCATTATCGAGATTGCCACCATCGTCACCGACAGCAGCCTCACGATCCTGGCGGAGGGACCGGTGCTCGCCATCCACCAGCCGAAGGAGGTGATGAAGGCGATGGATGAATGGAACCGCACGCAGCATGGCAATTCCGGTTTGACGGAGCGGGTGCGGGACAGCCGTGTGGACGAGGCCCAGGCGGAACGAGAGACCCTGGAATTCCTTGCCCGCTGGGTGCCGGCGGGCAAGTCACCCATGTGCGGGAACAGCATCTGTCAGGACCGCCGTTTCCTGGCCCGCTGCATGCCGAAGCTGGAGGCTTGGTTTCATTACCGCAACCTCGATGTGAGCACCCTCAAGGAACTGGCCAACCGTTGGGCGCCGGAACTGGCCAGCGGGTTCAGCAAGAAGTCGAAGCACTTGGCGCTCGATGACATCCGCGATTCCATCGCCGAGCTGCGTTACTACCGCGACTATTTCCTGCGGTTGCCCTGAAACAGCGGCGTGGTTTGCCGGCATCCTGGCCGGATCACGGGCGCGAATGCCGTGCCAGCGCCCAGGCCACGTGTTCACGCACCAGCGCCGAGGGGTGGTCGCGCCGTTTCTCCAACGCCGTCACGACTGCCGGCGCAGTTGGTGCATTGCCCAACGCCACGGCGATGTTGCGTAGCCAGCGTTCGTGGCCCAGGCGGCGGATGGCGGAGCCTTCGGTGTGTTTCAGGAAGGTCGCCTCGTCCCATTCGAAGAGTTCGACCAGCCCGGCACCGTCGAGGCCGTGACGTGGCAGGAAGTCCTGTTCCTGTGTGAGTCGGGCGAACCGGTTCCACGGACAGACCTGCTGGCAGTCGTCGCAACCGAAGATCCGGTTGCCCATAGCCGCCCGGAACGCCAGCGGAATGGCGCCATGCAACTCGATGGTGAGGTAGGAGATGCAGCGGCGCGCATCCAGTTGATAGGGGGCGACGATCGCCTGGGTGGGGCAGATTCGCATGCAGGCATCGCAGCGGCCGCAATGGGCGCCGCTTGGGGTGTCGGGAGGCAGCCGCAGGTCGGTGTAGATCTCACCGAGAAAAAACCAGGAGCCCGCCGACCGGTTGAGCAGCAGGGTATGTTTGCCGATCCACCCCAGTCCCGCCTGCTCCGCCAGTGCTTTCTCCAGCACCGGCGCGGAGTCGACGAACACCCGATGACCGAAGGGGCCGATCTGTTCCGCAATGCGGTTGGCCAGCCGCTGCAAGCGTTTGCGCATCAGCTTGTGGTAATCACGACCCAAGGCGTAACGGGAGATGAAGGCGGCCCCCGGGGAAGCGCATTGCGCCTCGCTGTGCGCCAAGGGTTCCGGGAGGTAATCCATGCGCACCGAGATCACGCTCAGGGTGCCAGGCTCCAGTTCCGCCGGCCGGCTCCGTTTGGTGCCGTGGCGGGCCATGTACTCCATCTCCCCGTGATAGCCGCGTTCCAGCCACTTCTGCAAACGGTGTTCGGCCTCCTCCAGCCGGATCGGGGCGATTCCGGCATGCTGAAAACCCAGTTTCCGCGCCATCTCCTTGATTCGGTTCGCGAGGATGGCGGGTTCAATCTGTTTCTCTGGCATCGGCATGGGTCCCGACTATATCATTGAGACCGGCTTCTCCAACGGGTTTCCATCATGCACCGCGTCACCCCTTTGATCGATCAGCTTCCCTATGCCCTATATACCGCAGAGCAGGTACGGGCGCTGGATCGCTGCGCCATCGAACAGTTCTCGATTCCCGGTGAGACGCTCATGCAGCGGGCGGGGCAGGCGGTGTTCGAGTTGCTGCACCGGCGCTGGCCGGAGGCGCGGGTGGTGACCGTGGCATGCGGCATCGGAAATAACGGCGGGGACGGCTATGTGGTGGCGCGGCGGGCGCGCGAGGCCGGGCTCAAGGTGCATTTGTTGCAGTTGGGGGACCCCCGGAAACTGAAGGGAGACGCATTACGCATGGCGCAGGCCTATCGGGATGCCGGAGGAGAGGTGCATCCATTCGATGTGATCCCACCCGCCACGGATGTGGTGGTGGACGCGGTGCTGGGCACCGGCCTGGAGCGGGACGTGGAAGGCGCCTGGGGCGCGGCGTTGCAGGCCATCAACGATCACCGGGCTCCGGTGCTCGCGGTGGATATCCCCTCCGGCCTGCATTCGGATACCGGGTGCGTCATGGGGGTGGCGGTGAAGGCCTCTGCGACCATCAGTTTCATCGGTCTCAAGCGGGGTATGTTCACCGGCGCCGGCCGGGAGTGTTGTGGCGAGATCCATTTCGATGCCCTGGAGGTGCCAGCCCGGGTGTATGCCACCCAGATCCTCTCCGCCCGCCGGGTCGACTGGGTGCAGCAGGCGACGCGGCTCGAGCCCCGTCCGCGCAATGCCCACAAGGGGCAGTTTGGCCACGTGCTGGTGGTAGGTGGCGCGCCCGGTTTCGCGGGTGCGGCGCGTATGGCGGGGGAGGCGGCGGCACGCGGTGGCGCGGGGTTGACCACGATTGCGACCCATCCTGACCACGCGGCGGTGCTCAACGCCGGCCGGCCGGAACTCATGGTGCATGGCGTCGGGACCGCGGAAGACCTGCGTCCGCTCCTGAAACGGGCAACGGTGGTGGCGCTGGGGCCGGGTCTGGGACAGGACGCCTGGGCGATGGGGCTCTATCGGGAGGCCATGGAGAGCGGCCTGCCGATGGTGGTCGATGCCGACGGCCTCAATCTGCTGGCCCATGATGCGTTTCACCGCTATGATTGGGTGCTGACGCCCCATCCTGGCGAGGCGGCGCGCCTGCTGGGATGTGAGGCTGCCGCGATCGAGGCCGACCGGTTCAAGGCCGCGGGCGACCTCCAGCGCCGTTTCGGTGGCGCCGTCGTTCTGAAAGGGGCAGGGACCTTGATCGAGGGCGAGGGGCATCGTCCCCCGGCGGTCTGCTCAGAGGGCAATCCGGGCATGGCCACCGGCGGCATGGGTGATCTGCTGACCGGTATCATCGCGGCGCTGATGGCCCAGGGATTTGGGCCGGAGGAGGCCGCTACCCTGGGGGTATGCCTTCATGCAGCGGCGGCGGACAGGGCGGCGGCGCGGGGTGAACGCGGCATGCTCGCCAGCGATCTGCTGCCGCATCTGAGAACGTTGCTCAATCCCTCTTCGGTATGAAACGTGAACTGTGCGCGACCTCGGAAGCCGAACAGGCGGAGCTGGGTGGATGTCTTGCCCGGGCGCTATCGGGAGGGGGAGTGGTTTTCCTCCGGGGGGACCTCGGCGCGGGCAAGACCACCTTGGTGCGCGGCTTTTTGCATGCCCTCGGACACAAGGGAAGGGTGAAGAGTCCCACCTATACACTGGTCGAACCCTATGATGTCGCCGGCCGGCATTGTTACCATTTGGATCTCTACCGGCTCGGGGACCCCGAGGAACTGGAGTTCATCGGTCTGCGCGACCTGCTCGCGCCTGAGTCGGTGCTGCTGGTGGAGTGGCCGGAAAGGGGGCAGGGCATGTTGCCGCCGGCAGATATCGTCATCCGTATCGCTTTCGAACACGGTGGGCGGCGACTCACCCTGGAGGCCTCGTCAGCGCGGGGCGAGGCGCTGTTGAAGGCATTGGAAGCCTGTTAGAGTTGTTTTAAGAATTTTATCCTATCTAACAGAAAAGGCTGGAATTAATATTTCGGTAGTGCTATTTTTTAGGACACTGGTTCCTACGCCGCTTCGGTGGATTCAGATAAGAACCTGTTCGTCTATGGGGTCGCTCTCTCCGGGGTTATAAACAATGAAAAGGCTGATCGCGTTTCTGTTGTTGATCCTTGCTTATCCTGTCTGGTCGCAGACTACGGAAATCTCCGGAGTTCGCTTGTGGACGGCGCCGGACCACGTGCGTTTGGTATTCGATTCTTCGGCCCCTCTCTCCCATACCATCTACGGTCTGTCGAAGCCCGATCGTCTGGTGATCGATTTCAAAAACACCCGGATGGGTGCCTCCTTTCCGCGCATTGCCGGGAACAAGTTGATCAAGAAGATCCGCGGCGCCAAGCGCAAGAATGGCGTGCTCCGCGTCGTGGTGGACCTTGCGGCGGCGGCCAAGCCCAGGAGTTTTCCTCTCAAGCCCAACAAGCGGTACGGGCATCGTTTGGTGGTGGACCTCTATCCGCGCAACCAGAAGAGCAAGAAGGCCGTGAGAAGCGCCGCCGATGTCCAGCAGGCGGCGCGGGATGTGGTGATCGCCATCGACGCCGGGCATGGCGGTGAAGACGGCGGGGCACGGGGGCCGCATGGAACCCAGGAGAAGGACGTGGTGTTGCGCATCGCGCGTAAGCTGGCCGTGCTGGTCCGCAAGGAGCCGGGGATGAGGCCCGTCATGATTCGTGATGGGGATTATTACCTCGGTCTGCGCAAGCGCATCGAGCGGGCGCGTCAGGCAAAGGCGGACCTGTTCATCTCCATCCATGCGGATTCCTTTAAGGAGGATCGCAGCGTGCGGGGGGCTTCGGTGTATACCCTCTCGCACCGGGGCGCCTCCAGCGAATTTGCCCGGTGGCTGGCGAAACGGGAGAATAGCGCGGACCTCATCGGAGGGGTCGAACTGGCGGACAAGGACGAGGTGCTGCGCACCGTGTTGCTCGATTTGGCGCAGAACGCCACGATGCAGGTGAGCGCCGATGCGGCAAAGGAAGTACTGAAGAGCCTGAGGCAGGTCGGTAAGTTGCATAAGCCGAATGTCCAGCGCGCGGGCTTCGTGGTATTGAAATCCCCCGATATTCCTTCCCTCCTGGTCGAGACGGCTTTCATCTCCAACCCCACCGAGGAGCGCAGTCTGCGCGATCCTCGCCACCAGGCGCGCCTGGCCAAGGCGATGATGCAGGGCATCCGGAGCTATTTCCGCCGCTATCCGCCGCCGGGCACGCTGTTGGCGAAGAATGCGTCCAAACGCCATGTCATCCACCGCGGGGAGACCCTCTCCGGCATTGCCCAGCAATACCGCATCGGGCTGGGTGAACTGCGGCGTGTCAATGGCTTGCGTGACGACCGAATCCGTATCGGCCAGGTATTGCGTATTCCCAGGAGCTGAACCGCCGACGCGCCCCGCGACTGGCCGTTGCGTTGGTCCGGTGGCACAATATCGCGCTGATCTTCTTACCTGATGAGGCGGCCGGGTGCCGCCTGCTCGCCGATGCCCACAAAGATCCACGCCTTACCCCTCCAGTTGGTCAACCAGATCGCCGCCGGCGAGGTGGTAGAGCGCCCCGCGTCGGTGATCAAGGAGCTGGTGGAGAACAGCCTCGATGCAGGTGCCACGCGGATCGACATCGAGGTGGAGCGCGGGGGCGTCAAGCTGATGCGGGTACGGGATGACGGGTGCGGCATCTCGCCGGAAGACCTGCCTCTCGCCCTGGCCCGCCATGCCACCAGCAAGGTGGCCAGCCTGGACGATCTGGAGCGGGTCATCAGCATGGGGTTCCGGGGCGAGGCGTTGCCGAGCATTGCCTCGGTCTCCCGATTGACGATCCTTTCACGGGAGGCGGGTGCGGAGGCAGGCTGGCGCATCACGCCTGCCGCAGGGGGTGATAGCGAGGCGCCGGCCCCTGCGGCACATCCCGTTGGCACCACCGTGGAGGTGCGCGACCTGTTCTACAACACGCCGGCCCGGCGCAAGTTTCTGCGCACTGAAAAGACCGAATTCGGCCATATCGAGACGGTGGTGAAGCGGCTGGCGTTGGCCTGGTTCTCGGTGGCGTTCCGGCTCACCCACAATGGCCGGGCGGTGCTGGAGCTGCCGGTGGCGGATCGCCCCGAACGTCGGCATCAACGGTTGGCGCAGGTGCTCGGCGCGGCAACACCGGAACATCTGATTACGGTGGACCACGCGGCCGCCGGATTACAACTCAGCGGCTGGGTCGCCCGGCCCACCTTCTCCCGCAGCCAGGCGGACATGCAATACTTTTATGTCAATGGCCGTATGGTCCGTGACAAGCTGGTGACCCATGCTATCCGCCAAGCCTATCGCGACGTGCTCTATCATGGCCGGCACCCGATCTATGTGCTCTATCTGAGCCTCGATCCCGCGGCGGTGGATGTCAATGTGCATCCCACCAAGCACGAGGTGCGGTTCCGGGAGGGGCGGATGGTGCACGACTTTCTGTTCCGCGCCCTTGGTCGGGCGCTGGCGGGAGAGCGGCCGGGCGAGTCGCTGCCGGTGAGCGATACTGCACCCGAACCGCCTGCCACCCGTGTGGCTCCGCGGCCGACCACGCCTCCGCGGCAACACGCGATGCCACTCAGCGTGGAAGAGCGTGGCGCCCGTTATCAGGCGGCCTTCCACATGCAGCGGCCTCCATCGCCAGGGCCGGTTGCCGCGGTCGCGGCGGAAGAGGGTGCCGATGTCCCCCCTTTGGGGTATGCATTGGCACAACTGCATGGGATCTACATCCTCTCCCAGGCGGCCGATGGGCTGGTCCTGGTCGATATGCACGCGGCCCATGAACGGATCACCTACGAGCGTTTGAAAGCGGCGACTGCCGAACAGGGCATCCGCAGTCAGCCGCTACTGGTTCCCGTCACCGTGGCGGTTTCCTCGCAGGAGGCGGATCTCGCCGAGTCCGCTCGGGAGGTCCTGGCGTCGCTTGGACTGGAAGTGGATCGCATGGGCGCCGAAACCCTGGTGGTGCGGGCCGTACCGGTATTGTTACAACAGGCCGATGCGGAACGGCTGTTGAGAGACGTGCTGGCAGATCTCAACACCTATGGCGCCAGCGAACGGGTCCGCGAGGAGATCGACGGGGTACTGGCGACCATGGCCTGCCACGGTTCGGTGCGCGCCAACCGGCGGTTGACCCTGGACGAGATGAATGCCCTGCTGCGTGACATGGAACGGACCGAGCGCAGCGGCCAATGCAATCACGGCCGGCCGACGTGGGTCAGGCTCGGGATGGCAGAACTCGACCAGTTGTTTCTGCGGGGGCGTTGATGAGGATGCTGCCCCCGGCAGTCTGCCTGATGGGGCCGACTGCGTCAGGCAAGACGGAACTCGCCATCGAACTGACACGCCGTTTCCCATTGGAGATCGTCAGCGTCGATTCGGCCCAAGTCTATCGTGGCATGGATATTGGAACGGCGAAACCCCGGGCCGAAGATCTGGAGGTGGCGCCGCACCGACTGATCGACATCTGTGAACCCACTGAGGCCTATTCCGCCGCCCGCTTCCGGGAGGATGCACTGGGGGAGATGGCCGCTATCACCACCGCCGGCCGTGTCCCGCTCCTCACAGGCGGCACCATGCTCTATTTCCGCGCTTTGCAGCAGGGACTCTCTCCGTTGCCGCAGGCGGATCCTGCGGTGCGTGCGGCCATCGAAACGCAGGCGTCGGTCGAGGGGTGGGCGACGCTGCACCGCAGATTGCAGGCTGTTGACCCTGTGTCGGCCCGGCGCATCCACCCGAACGATCCCCAGCGTCTCCAACGCGCCCTGGAGGTGTGGATGCTGACCGGCCGGCCGCTCTCGGAACTGCAACGCGGGGGCGGTGCAAGGTCCTTTCCCTATCGTCTGCTGAAGCTGGCGCGCGCACCGCGTGACCGCCAGCTCCTGCACCGCCGCATCGAGCAGCGTTTTCATGGGATGCTGGATGCCGGTTTTGAGGCGGAGGTGGCACACTTGATGGAACGGCCAGGCATGACTGCGGACCTCCCGTCCATGCGCGCGGTGGGCTACCGGCAGATGTGGAAATACCTCACTGGAGAGTTCACCCGCGAACAGATGATCGAGCGCGGCATCATCGCCACCCGTCAACTGGCCAAGCGGCAGTTTACCTGGCTGCGCGCGGAGCAGGATCTGGTCTGGCTGGAGGAAGGTCCGCAATGTGTGGAACAGGCCACGGAACGACTGGCCGACTTTTTGATCCAATAGTCACCCGGCAACATATGCCGTATTCAGCCGTGGTGTGCCGGTTCGCGGCAAGAAGGGCCATTGGCTGGCGGAGCCCTGAATGCGGCATATAGTGTCGCCAGGTTGACGATAAAGCGAGCGATCCTGACGGGTGGATTCAGGAGCGTGTCACGGAAGGCGTTGTACCCCGGTAAGTTATGCTAGAATTCCATCACTGGCCTGACAGGGGTTATGCCAGGCTGTGCGGGTAGATGGAGCCGGCCCCGGCAGCGAGCAAACCGGCAATCTCAACGAAGTTGTGTCGTCCATAACTAAAACAAGGAGACCATTCATGTCCAAAGGGCAAAGCCTACAAGACCCTTTTCTGAATACCTTGCGTAAAGAACGCATTCCCGTTTCCATATTTCTGGTGAATGGAATCAAGTTGCAGGGACAGATAGAGTCCTTCGACCAGTTTGTGGTGTTGCTGAAAAACTCCGTCAGTCAAATGGTCTATAAACACGCGATCTCTACGGTCGTGCCTTCGCGGCCTGTGCGGCTGCCCGTGGCCCAGCAGGAGAGTCAACCTGAGCCTGGAAACTTCTGATCCGGATCGGGGCGTTGGCATGAGGTGGCGAATGGGTCTCGCGCCTGTTGTCCCGTTGCGCTGATGTTTGAACGTCCCGAAAGCGGTGAACGGGCGCTGCTGGTACATGTCGAGCTGGCGGCGGAGCGGGAGCCCGGTGAACTCGATGAATTTCGCGAACTGGTGGTATCGGCCGGAGTTGAAGCGGTAGGCATCATCGAGGCGCGCCGCCGCGTCGCCGATCCCCGTCTGCTCGTGGGCGCTGGCAAGGCCCAGGAGATCAAGTCCGCCATTGCGGCCTGTGAAGCCGATGTGGTGATCCTGGACCACACCCTCTCGCCCAGTCAGGAGCGTAATCTGGAACGCGAATTCGGTTGCCGGGTGGTGGATCGAACTGGCCTCATTCTGGATATATTCGCCCAGCGGGCCCGTTCCTTCGAGGGTAAGCTGCAGGTCGAACTGGCCCAACTCAGGCACCTCTCCACCCGTCTCGTACGCGGATGGACCCATCTGGAACGCCAGAAGGGAGGCATTGGCCTGCGGGGGCCGGGCGAGACCCAGCTCGAAACGGACCGCCGGCTCATCGGTCAGCGTATCAGCCAGCTCAGGCACCGGCTGGAAAAGATGGCCACGCAACGTGGACAAGGGCGGCGCGCGCGGCATCGGGCCTCCGTGCCCACGGTTTCCTTAGTGGGTTATACCAACGCCGGTAAGTCGACTCTGTTCAACCGGCTTACCTCCTCCGGTGTCTATGCAGCCGACCAATTGTTTGCCACCCTCGATCCGACCCTCCGGCGGCTGGAACTGCCGGAAGCGGGTACGCTAGTGCTGGCGGATACTGTCGGCTTCATCCGCCATCTGCCACATGATCTGGTGGCGGCCTTCCGTTCCACGTTGGAGGAGACTGCATCGGCCGCCTTGCTGCTGCATGTGGTGGATGCGGCCAGCGAGCGCCGCCGTCAGTGTAAGCAGGAGGTCCGGGAGGTGCTACGGCAGATCGGTGCGCACGAGGTGCCCCAGATCGAGGTCTATAACAAGATCGACTTGATTGATGGTGTGACGCCCCATATCGAGCGGGATGCCGACGATCGGATTCGGCGGGTCTGGCTCTCTGCGCGAACGGGGGAGGGGATCGACCTGCTCCAGCAGGTTCTGGATGAATTCTTCCACCACGACTGTGTTCGCCAGACCTTGAGGCTTCCACCCGCCGACGGCCGGCTGAGGGCCCTTTTGTACGAAAGCGCCCGCGTATTGTCCGAGCAGGCCACGGATGAGGGCGGGTGGGAGATGGAGGTCGAGTTCGAGCAGAGGGTCTACGACCGGCTTTTAAAGAAAACGGATGCCTTTCAGCGATCGCACACCCCATGAAGGGGCAAAAACAGGGTATTGTGCTTGCTCCCCACCGTTGGGATCACTAGAATGACCGGCTGTTTTGCCGGCAAGACGGCGCGGTTGTGGCGCCTGTTTCGGGTAGGTCCTCGTGAACGTGGTCAAGGGCTGCGGGTCGACTTGCTGTCGCCGTTCATATTAAGCTTGGGCGGACTGCGCGAAAGTATGCTGATTTCGGCGGTCTGCCAACAGTGTCAATCAATAGCTGGAGTCATTCATGGCCTGGAACGAACCGGGAGGTGGTAACAAGGATCCCTGGAGCGGGAAAGGGGGGAACGAAGGTCCCCCCGATCTGGATGAGGTGGTACGCAATATCCAGGAGAAACTGGGCGGTTTGTTTGGTGGCCGCAAGTCGGGCGGCGGAGGGGATGGATCAGGGAAACCCTCGGGTGCGGGGAAGCTCGGCATCGGCCTGATCGCGGGGGTGATCCTGCTCGGCTGGCTGGCGACCGGCATCTATATCGTTGAGCCTGCGGAACGCGGTGTCGTCATGCGGTTTGGCGCCTATAAGGAGGTCACTCAGCCGGGGCCCCATTGGCATCTTCCCTATCCCATCGAAGATGTGATCAAGGTCAACGTGGACCAGGTCTCCTCCCTTCGTCACAAGGCGGAAATGCTGACCCGTGACGAAAATATCGTGGATGTGGAGCTGACGGTGCAATTCCGTATCCAAGACGCGTCTGATTACCTCTTCCAGGACCAGCAGCCGGACAAGACCATCCGCGACGCCACGGAGACGGCCGTGAGGGAGACCATCGGCAAGAGCGATCTCGATTTCGTACTCACCGAAGGGCGCAGCTCCATTGCCGCACGGATCAAGCAGCGGATTCAGGAACTGCTGAACAATTACCATACGGGCCTGGAGGCGATGAGTGTCAACATGCAGCCCGCCAAGCCACCGGACGAGGTGAAGGGCGCCTTCGACGACGCCATCAAGGCGCGGGAGGACAAGGAGCGCCTGGAGAACGAGGCGCAGGCCTACGCCAACGAGATTGTGCCCAAGGCACGTGGTGCGGCGGCACGTCGTGTCGCGGACGCCAAGGCCTACCGGAAAAAGGTGATTGCGGATTCCGAAGGTGAGACGTCCCGCTTTTTGGCCATTCTCACGGAATACGAAAAGGCGCCGAAGGTGACGCGGGAGCGTCTCTACCTGGATACTGTGGAGGATGTTTTATCAAACACCCGCAAGGTATTCATGGATACGCAAGGAGGTAACAACCTCATGATGTTGCCGTTGGATAAGATGTTTGGGGGCAAGCTTGGTTCTGCCAGCAATAATGGTCCGCGCCTGCCTTCCGAATCGACATTTTCGTCGAGGAAGCCGCCGGCCAAGGGGACGCGGGATGTGTCCCGGAGCAGGAGGACGCGATGAACAAGCTGAGACAATTCGCGGTGCCTCTCGTGGTGGCGTTGGGGCTTATACTCTATGCGTCTGCATTTGTGGTGCATCAGTGGGAGACGGCGATCAAGCTGCGGCTTGGCAAGATCGTGGACAGTGATTATGAGCCGGGTCTCCACTTCATGGTGCCACTCCTAAACAATGTCAAGACGTTCGATGCAAGGATTCAGACCCTGGACGCGCGTCCAGAGCGCTTTCTGACCATCGAGAAGAAAGACGTGATCGTGGACTCTTACGTCAAATGGCGAATATCCAATGTGGCGCAGTATTACCGTTCCACGGGGGGCAATCCCGCGATGACGGCGCGTCTGTTGGCCGAGCGAATCAATACCAGCCTGCGTAATGAGTTTGGCAAGCGCACCATCAAGGAAGTCGTGTCCGGGGAACGCTCGGAGATCATGGAGTTGTTGCGTAAGGATGCGGACGAGAAGGCGGCTGAGCTGGGTGTAGAGGTCGTGGACGTGCGGGTGAAGCAGATCGATCTGCCCGAAGAGGTGAGCAGTTCCGTGTATGAACGCATGCGGGCGGAGCGTGAGCGGGTGGCGCGCGACTTGCGGGCAAAGGGGGCCGAGGCCGCGGAGCGTATCCGCGCCGATGCCGACCGGCAGCGTACCATTATTCTGGCTGATGCCTACAAAGAATCCGAGGAACTGCGCGGTAAGGGAGACGCCAAAGCGGCGGAGATCTATGCCAAGGCATTCCGGAAAAACGATGAATTCTATTCGTTCTATAGAAGTCTGGAGGCCTACCGGACCGTGTTCAGTCAAGGAAAAGACATCATGGTGCTCCAGCCTGATTCCGAATTCTTTCGTTACTTCAAAGGCAAGTCGGGAGACCCGCTATCTGAGTGATCCCACCGTCGTACCCTTCTGACGCGACAGATTGTTGAACTCCGGTCCGGGGTTGTTTCGCCCTGTTCAGGATACGGACATGGACACAAACGCCACCGTTTGGGAAAATGGCGGGAGATCGCGGTTTTCTGGTGGCCGGCCGGTCCGTTGGCCCCAGGGCGTGGATGGCCGGGCGTCACCCCGGCTTTTTTATGGGTGGTTCGATGTGGCAAAAACTTGGGGTTGCCCTGGCGCTTCTCATGGTCATTGAGGGGATATTGCCTTTTCTGAATCCACGCGGTATGCGGAAAGCGATGGAAATGTTTGCACAACAGGATGACAGGTCATTGCGGATCGCGGGGCTTGTCAGCATGTTGGCGGGCCTGGCGCTTCTGTATCTGGTCAACTGAATTGGGTCACTATGCATAACGAGCCCTGGATACTTCCCGAGGGGATCGACGAGGTACTTCCCCCCCAAGCGTGGCGGCTGGAGGGTGTTCGGCGGGAGTTGCTCGATCTCTACGCCACGTGGGGTTATGAACTGATCATTCCCCCTTTCGTCGAGTACCTGGAGTCGCTGCTGACGGGGACCGGAGGGGATTTGGATCTCCAGACCTTCAAGTTGACCGATCAGATGAGTGGACGTCTGATGGGGATACGCGCGGACATGACGCCCCAAGCAGCGCGCATCGATGCTCAACGGCTGCGGCGCGGGGTGCCGGTCCGGCTGTGTTACATCGGGACGGTGCTGCATACCCGGCCCGGCGCACTGTCGAGCAGTCGCAGTCCGATGCAGATCGGCGTTGAGCTCTATGGGCATTCAGGAGTGGAAAGCGATCTGGAGATCGTGCAGTTGATGATGCGCACCCTCCGTTGTGTGGGCATTGCGGAGGCCTTCCTCGATCTTGGCCATGTGGGCATTTTCAGGGGGCTGGCGAGGCAGGCGGGACTCGACGCCGGGCAGGAGTCGGCACTGTTCGACGCCTTGCAACGCAAGGCGGTTCCTGAAATCGATCAGCGACTGGGACAGCTGAGTCTCCGACCCAATATGGGCCGGATGCTGCGTGCGCTGGCCGACCTGAACGGCGAGGATGCCTTGCAGCGGGCGCGCGTGGAGCTTTCGGATGCCTCCCCAGATGTGATCTCGGCGTTGGACTATCTGGAACAGGTGGCGGATAGGGTGGCGCGGGCGTTCCCCGGAGTCCCGGTGCATTTCGACCTGGCGGAACTGCGCGGATACCGGTACAAGACTGGCGTCGTCTTTGCGGCCTTCGTACCTGGCCAGGGAGAAGAAATTGCGCGGGGTGGTCGCTATGACGGCATTGGGCGGGTGTTCGGGCGTGCCCGACCAGCGGTCGGATTCTCCGCTGATCTCAAGCGCTTATTGCGGGCCGGGGCAGTCCCGGATGCGACGCAGCACCGGCCCGGAGCAATCTATGCGCCCTGGTCGGAGGACGAGGCGTTGCAGAAAAAGATTGCCGAGTTGCGTGCCCAGGGAGAGCAGGTTCTGGTAGCGCTGCCCGGACAGACCGGGGGAGCCGAGGAGATGGGGTGTAGCAGAAAGCTGGTTCAGGAGGGGCGGATGTGGGTCCTGAGTGGGGCATAGTCCCGCTTCACTCCCAACTGGCGCGAGGCAACAGAGAAGAGCACGAATATGGGTAAGAATGTTGTTGTAGTAGGAACTCAATGGGGCGATGAGGGCAAAGGCAAGATCGTCGATCTGCTGACCGATGAAGCCGCCGCCGTCGTTCGTTTTCAGGGGGGGCACAATGCAGGTCATACGCTGGTCATCGACGGTAACAAGACCGTCCTTCACCTGATCCCGTCCGGCGTGTTACGTGAAGACGTCAAGTGTCTCATCGGCAATGGCGTCGTTCTCTCGCCCTCCGCCTTGCTGGAAGAGCTGCAGATGCTCAAGAAGAACGGTATCCCGGCCACGGAACGCCTGTCGATCAGCGAGTCATGTCCGCTGATATTGCCCTACCACGTGGCGTTGGATCACGCCCGCGAGGCGGCACGTGGGAAAAAGGCGATCGGGACCACCGGTCGCGGCATCGGTCCCGCCTACGAAGACAAAGTGTCGAGGCGGGGGCTCCGGCTGGGGGAACTGCTCGATGAAGCACGCTTCCGGGAACGTCTGCGTGAGGTGATGGAATACCATAACTTTGCTTTGCAGCACTATTTCAAGGTAGAGCCGGTAGATTATGCGCGAGTGCTCGACGAAAGCCTGGCGATGGCCGAGAAGATTGCGCCGATGGTGGACGATGTGCCCGGAATTCTCCATCGCCTTCGCGCCGAGGGCAGGAATGTCATGTTCGAAGGCGCTCAGGGTGCACTGCTCGATATCGATCATGGCACCTATCCCTATGTGACCTCATCCACCACTACCGCGGGCGGCGCCGCGGCCGGGAGTGGTACGGGCCCAAGGGATCTGGATTATGTGCTGGGAATCGTAAAGGCCTATACCACGAGAGTGGGGGCCGGTCCGTTTCCGACGGAACTGTTTGACCGCAATGGTGAGTATTTGGGCGACAGAGGCAACGAATTCGGCGCAACAACCGGAAGAAGACGCCGCTGTGGCTGGCTGGACACGGTCGCCCTTCGGCGATCGATGAAGCTCAACAGCGTCAGCGGAATATGCATCACCAAACTGGATGTATTGGATGGCATGGAGACGCTGAAGGTCGCCGTCGGATACAATCTGGAGGGCAAGGAGTTGGATGTGCCACCCGTTGGAGCCGATCGTTTCGAGCGCTGCGAACCCGTCTACATCGAGATGCCGGGCTGGAAAGAATCGACGGCGGGTATCCAGGATTTCGATGACCTGCCGGAAAATGCGCGCCGCTATTTAAAGAAAATAGAGGAGCTTTGTGAAACCCCCATCGATATCATCTCTACGGGTGCGGATCGAAAGGAAACCATTATCTTGCGGCATCCTTTCTCATGACCGTTTGTCGTCAGTAGCGACAACCCAGTGCTTTGACATGATAATGAAAAATGCGTTTTCATGAATTTCTTCACTCAATGATCTGGATATTGTAATTTTTTTGCTATTTCATTATGTTACATGCAATCCAGGGCTGGTTGTGCCATTGCCTTTACCGTGGGAGCATGTTGAGTCGAACACGGATCGGCTGCAAATCCTTGGAGAGTGAGCATCCCACTATATAGGTAAGCACCGAGTTAAACCCGTCCCCTTTCAAGTATGCGCGTCTCGCCTAGCGAGATGTGCAAGGGACGACGAGATTAATCTACAGGCACTCTGTAAATGTAAACCCTAAAAGAAAGCACGATATGTGAACGCTTTGGGGCTGTGAAACAGAAAATAACAGGGGTACGTGTTTAACTTGGCGCTTAACTATTATGGGGCTACTGTTCATTTTGCTCAATAAGCTGATTTGATTCGCGCTCAGTGGCTTTTTTGCTTCTATCGATTAGATTTGACAGACTCTTGGTATCACGAGCAAATCAACAAAGTGCCGGGTTGTTAATGACCCGCTAAATTTGATAGCGGTCTGCCGATAGTTTATTTAATGCATTGGGGGATGGATCGGTGTCGCAAAAGCAATCTAGGAGTCTGTCGGGTTTAGGATTAATCTACTGCGCGGGTGGGAAAGCGGTCCATTTTTCCTCGATTTTTCGTTGCGTAGACCCACTATGCGCCTCAAAATCGAGAAAAACTGGCCTCGCTTTCCCACCATGCTCGCGACGATTACCTAAACCCGACAGACTCCTAGATTAGAATCGTAAGCAGTACCTCGAATATTAAGGTTGTCCCAAGGAAATTGATTTACGAGATACCGATGTTAGGTATTAACACAAATGCGAAGGTAGTTGATCACCCGATGATGTTGTTGGTACATCGGCTGTTGGCGCCGGTGGTTACACTGGCGACACTGCTGGGTACCCTGTGGTATTACGGTGAGCCCGCTTCGTCGGGCTCCAATGTCGCGTTGGCGGTTATTGCGTTTCTGCTGGCGCTCACCATTTTCGACCTCCCTGAGAAAAATCAGTGGGGCAGGGTGGTAATGCGTCGACAGGCGTCGGACATCCTGTTTTCCTGGTTGCTCTTCTCTACGGCACTATTACTCGTGGCATTATTGACGGACCAATTATTTCGCTATCCACGCAAGATGCTGCTGACGTGGTTTTTTGTGACGCCGTTTGTGCTTATCCTTGTTGAATCGGCGGTCAATCAGTTGGCCCTGATGATGATTGTTAGTCGTCCGCCGAGAAAGATTGTGCTGGCGGGCGTTAATGATTTGGGGCGTGCCTTGATCGGACGTATCAACACGGACCCGTATCTGAGGATGACTTTCGAGGCCGCATTCGACGACCGGGCTTCTTCCCGTGTAGGGCCTATTGGTGTAGACAAACTCAAAGGGCGCCTGGGTGATCTACCGGCCTACGTGAATGCGCACCATATCGACGCCATCTTCGTGACGCTGCCTATGACCCATCAGGATCGTATTCTAAATCTTCTGGATCAGTTACGTGATACTACCGCCTCGATCTATTTCGTGCCGGATATCTTCGTGTTCGATCTCATTCAGGCGCGGGCAGAGGATGTTGATGGCCTGTTAGCCGTTGCCGTGTGCGATACTCCGTTCTATGGGGTAAATGCAGTGCTGAAGCGTGGTAGTGATATCGTCATTTCCACCCTCATTCTCACCTTGACGTTTCCCCTCATGATTCTCATTGCGCTTGGAGTCAAGCTGGGTTCTCCAGGCCCTGCGATATTCAAACAACGGCGCTATGGTGTGGATGGTAAGGAGATCGTGGTCTACAAGTTTCGCAGTATGAAGGTTTGCGAAGATGGTCAGCAGGTCTATCAAGCCAAGAAAGATGACCCCAGAGTCACACGGTTTGGCGCATTTCTACGTCGCACCTCGCTGGACGAACTGCCGCAGTTCATCAACGTGTTGCAAGGGCGCATGAGCGTCGTGGGTCCGAGGCCACATGCAGTCGCCCACAATGAGATGTATCGTAAGCTCGTCAAGGGATACATGATTCGGCACAAGGTTAAACCCGGTATCACGGGGCTTGCTCAGGTCAATGGCCTGCGTGGAGAGACCGAAACGGTCGAAAAAATGGAACAGCGCATTCGATACGATCTCGACTACCTGCGTCACTGGTCCCTTGCGCTGGATTTCAAAATCATTCTGAAAACGTTTCGGGTCGTGTTCAAAGGCAATAATGCCTACTGACAACCTGTGGAATAGCAAGGCTGTTTCGGGTGTAGTGGTAATCGAATATCATTCTCTTCTGTGGATCTTTCGTTTTGCGGGATTGTGTTCGATAGACAACCGATTCGGATATTGGGCCAGAACGCGTTGATACGGCTGATTGTCCATTTTGACATCACCTGCCCAACGGGTAGGGGTGTGTATTGCGGTTACTACCAGCCAGCCCGATTTGGCGCAAATCGGCCGCAAGTCCGACAGACTCCTCGTGCTGTTTTTACATTCATCGGTCGTCATCCAGCGAGTCACTGGCGATTCCTGTAGTGGTTGTGGCATCCAATATCCGGTTGTGGATGAGGGAAGGCAGGTATGCGGGGCGCTATTCGGTTGACTTCTTGGTGTGTGAGGTGCCGGTTAAAGTCTGTTGTTTCATATGGTTACATTTCTAATCCATAGTTGGATGTTACATCAGCCCCTATTTATTGGTATGATGAAAAGATGATGCGTTCGCGTGCCTTGTAAGGCGAGATTCAGCCAACGGCAGGCATGTGCGTTAGACCAGATCTTGCCCTAGCTCCATCGCCTTGGGAAAACGTCTCTCCCGCGGGATGCCAGGGCTGGGTGTAACGTCTCGGGCCGAAGTTGGAGGATCGGGAGTAACACCCGCGAGCAAGCAAGATTGTACTTGCCCTATTGGATTGATGATTCATTTTGATGGCGCTGTTGTTGGATGTGGGGATTTCGTTGTCTCTGCCTCCCCAGTCAATTAAGGATGAGAAAAGATGCCAAATACTGCCCTCTCGATGCAACCTCAACACGATGATGTAGGTGATAGAAAAGAAAGAATGAATGTCGAATATCTGGAGATGGATGAGGAGGTCAGAAGTGTTCATGACTACCTCGATATTGTTAAGCGCCGCAAGTGGCAGTTTATCGTTCCTGCATTGTTGTTGTTTCTTGTTACTGCCGCCGCAGCATTCCTCCTACCACCGGTTTATCGCTCGACGGCAACTATTCTGATCGAGCAACAAGAGATCCCGGAGGATTTGGTCCGCTCCACGGTGACCAGCTTTGCGGATCAACGTATCCAGACTATCAGTAAGCGCGTGATGACCAAGTCCAATCTGGCCAAGATCATCAAGAAATATGATCTCTATAAAGAGGAGCGTCGCACGGAAAGCATGGTGAAGGTAGCGGACAAGATGCGCGACGACATCAAGCTGGAAATGGTTAGCGCAGATGTTGTGGATCCACGCAGTGGCCGGCCGCGAGAAGCGACCGTTGCCTTCACGCTTTCCTATGAAAATCGTTCTCCACAGCTAGCGCAACGTGTGGCCAATGAAATCGTTTCGCTGTTCTTGGAGGAGAACTTGCGTGTCCGGCGTGAATCGACGAAGGAAACAGCTAGGTTCCTTGAAGAGGAAGGACGCAAGCTGAATGAAAAGATATCCGAGCTTGAGGCCAAGTTGGCGAAGTTCAAGGAAAAGAATGCAGGCGCGTTGCCGGAGTATGCCGCTTTGAACCAGCAGATGTTGACGCGAATGGAAGATGAGGTCTCAAAAATTGATCAGCAGATTCGAAATCTCAAGGACCGCAAGATATATCTCCGTTCACAACTTTCGCAACTTGATCCAAACGGTAGTCTCTACTCGGTGGACGGGAAGCGTATCCTCACCCCAGAAGGTCGTCTGAAGGCGCTCCAGGTTCAATATATCTCCATGACCACCAAATACGCTAAAGATCATCCGGACATGGTCAAGATCAGGCGCGAGATCAAGGCGCTTAAGAAGGAGATCGGCATCAACGATAACACCGGGGAATTACAGACCCAGTTGGAGGCGCAAAAGGCGACGCTGGCGGACTTGCAGAAACGCTATTCGGATGACTACCCGGAAGTGAAGAGGCTGAAAAAGTCAGTGGCTGCAACGGAATCCATGCTCATAAAGGCGGGCGGCAGGAAGTCGAACCATAAGCCATCGATCCAGCAGGCGAAAAACCCAGCCTATGTTGAGCTTCAAACACAACTGGAAAGTACCGATGCGGAGCTGCGGTCACTTGAGGCACAACGGACGGACTATAAGCAGCGTATAGCGTCCCTGGAAAAGAAAATGATGCGGGCGCCCGAAGTGGAGCGAGAGTACCGGGCACTGACGAGAGACTACGACAACTCCGTGGCGAAATATAAGGAGATCAAAGCGAAGCAGCAGCAGGCTCGTCTGGCTGAATCCCTCGAAGAAGAGCGCAAAGGAGAGCGTTTTTCCCTGATAGAGCCGCCAGCTCTGCCTGAGGAGCCCGCCAAACCCAATCGGCCGGCTATCTTGCTGTTGGGTTTTCTGCTTGCATTAGGGGCGGGGGCCGGGCATGTGGCCCTCCGGGAAAGCCTGGATGACACCATACAATCCTCTAAAGAAGCGGTTGAGTTACTTAGTATTCCTCCCATGGCAGTGGTACCATATATTAATAATGCAGAAGACCGGAAGCGAAGGCATAAGCGGATCTTGATTAAGATTGTGATGAGCTTCGTGCTGTTGGGCGTAATCGCTGCCATAATACATTATTTTGTTATGCCCCTTGATGTCCTCTGGTACTATTTGTTGAGAAGAATAGGGGCGATGGTATAGCGTAGGAAACGTGTTGGACAAGGTTGATCAGTGGGAAGGTAGACTACATGCCGCAGATGTGGCGGTGGTCGGTCATCAGTCCAGCGACGCTGGCTGTGCTGTTAAAGGGGGGGACTCCCGGCTACGGCGACTCGACGGATACCACGAGCCAAGAAGCGGGTAGGTGTTAGATTCGTCTTTAAGGAAATGGTATTCCCTTTCCAGAAAAATAAAGGCTCCATGACGCGTGTCACTGCGCCATAGCCTGCTCGAAAGGAGTTGCCCAAAGCGACCATACGGCGCGATGGGCCCTTGGATATGGAAATAACCATTCTCTACGGCTCATCCCGCGTCTTGGTAGCCTTGGGTGACCCTCTCTAGCTAATGTTGGGGGGAGTTGGGTCACGAGGAACCTGTTGAGGTCCCTCGCGGTTTGACTACAAAATCCTGCGTCATGGTATCGAGTCGTTGAATCCTGTAGTCAGGTGCGATGGTGCCGAACGATTTGATATTTTGGTTGTGACATCCCGCTTGCATAGCAGGGCAGTGTTCACGGTAAGATAGAATCTTGCAAATACGGTGATGGTGAGGATCTATGGAAAAAGTGAAAAAAGCGCTCGCGAAGGCCCGGGCGGAACGAGATGTGGTTGGCGCCACGAGTTCGCCGCCTAAACAGCGTAAGAAACGCTCGGATAAAAAGGCGCCAGCGGATCTGAAAATCGTATATACCGAAACGCAAGTTGTCGATGTTGTGCCAGAGTATTGGCAGCATAAGCGTGTCATAGCGGATGCGAGTCTAAATACCCATCAGGCAGAGGCTTATAAGATTTTGCGTACTCGGGTTTTACAGCGATTACGTGCCAATAACTGGAACGCAATTGGTATTACCAGCCCGACCGAAAATAATGGCAAGACCCTTACTGCGGTGAATCTTGCCATCAGTCTTGCGAGGGAGGTCAATCAGACGGTTCTTCTTGTCGATCTTGATCTACGCAGGCCCAATGTGCACACTTGTTTTGTACCCCGTTCAGTTCCTGGAATCAGTGATTATCTGACGGATGATATGGAACTTAGCGATATATTGTTCAATCCGGGTATCGAGCGTTTGGTCGTGTTGCCAGGCAACCACTCTTTTGTCCATTCCTCCGAGATGCTTTCCTCTCCAAAGATGGTGTCGCTCGTCGAGGAGCTGAAGAATCGCTATCCATCACGTATTATTCTATTCGATTTACCACCCGTGCTTTCATGTGACGATGTTCTTGCGTTTTCGCCGTATATAGATGCAACTTTGCTGATAGTGGAAGAGAGTAAAACGACAAAACAAGAGCTGAGACGGGCAGTGGATCTATTGAAGGAAACGGAGCTTTTGGGCTGGGTGCTCAATAAATCCCGTGACGAACGGGAAGGATATGGGTACTATGGTTACTACTAGGAGTCTGTCGGATTTAGGATTGATCTACTCGGCAACTGCTCCATGCGTTGCTCTACCTCCTGCATCCATGCAGTCGTGCGCTGGTGGGGAATCGGTTTATTTTTGCTCGATTTTTCGTTGCGTAGGCCCATTATACACCTCAAAATCGAGAAAAACTGGCCTCGCTTTCCCATCATGCTTGTGATCACCTAAACCCAATGGGCTCCTAGCTAACCGCGGTAAAACGAAACGCGCTGGAGTCAATGTTATTGATTGGTCGAATGATGCGAACGATGAGTCTGTTTGACGAATCTGATAAGCTAAGTTTATCGTTTTTCACGGATTTGTGGTCGATCGGTGTTAAGTCGGACGGCGTGCCTTAGGGAAACGCCCCGGGCGATATTCATTCTTTAGTTCTGGAGAAAGCAAAAAATATCCAGGGATAAAGAGCGTTGTTGTCGTTGTGGTAGACATAAGAGGACGTGTGTACGTCTTTTATTCATAAACAGGGGTGATACATGAAGTTGATGCATTACCTCGGGAAGTGTTATCTCCATGTACAAACGGTTCTATGGACTGAAAGAAAAACCCTTTACGCTATTACCTGATCCACGTTTCTTATATATGGGACACCAGCACAGCGTTGCGTATGCCATGTTGGAATACGGATTGACGAACCAAGCTGGCTTTTCTGTTATTGTAGGCGATGTGGGATGTGGCAAAACTACCCTCATACGTCACTTGCTCAATGAAGTGGAAAATGGCATTACTGTCGGGCTCATGAGTAGCATGCATAACAGCTATGGACGCTTGTTGCAGTGGGTCATGATGGCGTTCGATCAGCCCTATCGTAACAAGAGCGATATCGAGCTTTTCGATGATTTTGTCGACTTCATTATAAGCGAATATGCACAAGGGCGGCGTACTGTACTGATTGTTGACGAAGCTCAGAATCTTCAGATCAGCACTTTGGAAGAATTGCGTATGCTCTCCAATATCAATGCGGACCAGGACCAGGTAATACAGCTCATTCTGGTAGGCCAGCCTCAATTGGGTGACATGCTGAAGCGGCCGGAACTCGAACAGTTTGCGCAGCGCGTGGCAGTGGACTACTATCTTTCCGCCTTCACAGAAGAGGAAACGGTCGAGTATATCCATCATCGTGTTGTCTGTGCTGGCCAACCCAGTAAGCTTTTTTCCGATGTAGCATGTTCGCAGGTCTATCAAGCGAGCCGTGGTACGCCCCGGTTGATCAATATCATTTGTGACACGGCGTTGGTCTATGGTTACGCAGGAAATAAGGCAGTGATCGACGAAGAGATCATTCAGAATGTGATAGAAGATAAAACACAGACCGGCATTATCCGGCTGACTACGGGCGAGGAAACGGGTATCGCTCGGGCGGCTGGCCAAGAATCGGCGAGTTTACAGTCATCTCGAACATAGTAGTAATATATGTCCCGTTCAGGGTTTCAGGCAGGTGCCGAAAAAAGGGGCAGTGCGCAGGTACGGGTCATTCCCCCGCCAAGGTCGTTCTAGCGTACCCATGCACTTGTAATACTTGACATCCGGTTCAGTTGCGTTGGAATGCAGGTCCGGCGCCTGCATGAACCCCCATAACCTTATGATCACCGATAAGAGGCCGCGGCTTGTCGGCCTCCTGCCACCGCTGAAATTAATGAATATTGTTTCCGGGTAGACGAACGCATTGCAGCTCCTCGGAGTGGACTCGACAACTTACGCTATATGAGCCTTCCATACGATGCAGTAATCCACAAATACAACCGAACCGCGTGGCTGGTATTGGCGCTGCTGGGATCGATTGGCGCCTTTGTTTTCACGGATGCCCTGGGTTCAATGTTGGCGAGTTGGAGGAGCGCAGAATACAGTCACGGTTACCTGTTGCCAGTATTGACGCTCTATTTTATTTGGCAGAAACGCATTCGACTGTCATTGTTGCCCAATCAATGGGGCTGGGGTGGGCTTGCACTGGCCATGGCCGGTATTTTACTACGTTTTGCCGGTGAATTGGGTTCTCTTTACATCGTAGAGCAATATGCGGTTTTGATATTTATTTACGGGGTTGTCCTGGCGTTTGTTGGTTGGCCACGTTTCAAATTGATATTTCCAGCGTTGCTGCTTTTGTTGTTCGCAGTGCCGTTACCTTCTTTTTTATTCAATAACTTGTCTCAATCGCTTCAATTGATTTCCTCGGAGATTGGGGTGCAGGTGATTCGCTTGTTTGGCGTCAGCGTGTTTCTGGAAGGCAATGTTATCGACCTTGGGAATTTCAAGTTGCAGGTGGTGGATGCGTGCAGCGGGTTACGGTACCTCTTTCCGTTGATGGCGCTGGGCTATATTGCAGCCTATATGTTTAAGGGCGCGTGGTGGAAACGGGCGCTGATTTTTCTGTCGACCATTCCGATCACGGTGTTGATGAACAGTTTTCGTATCGGTGTGATTGGGGTGATGGTGGATCGTTGGGGGCAGGCAATGGCCGAAGGGTTCCTGCACGATTTTGAGGGCTGGATCATTTTTATGGCCTGTGCAGGTGTATTGATTGCAGAAATGTGGGGGCTCGCACGTATCGGGCCGCACAAGATGGCATTATCGGAAGCGTTTGGTCTAGAGGTGACGGCACAGTTCCCGAAAAGCGCCAGGGTACGCCGGTACCCAACGCCTGGTCCCTTGTGGGCCACGCTCGTGGTGACGGGGCTGGCCCTTGGAATGACGCAGGTAATGGGACACCGGCACGAGATTGCGCCGGTTGTGAAAAGTTACGCTACCTTCCCGATGCGGGTGGGACACTGGAGGGGAAAACCGGATCATCTGGATAAGATTTATACGGATGCACTAAAACTGGATGATTATGTGCTTGCCGACTATGTGGACGATGAAGGCGTAGCGGTGAATCTGTATGTCGCTTGGTATGCCACGCAACGGAAGGGAGCCTCGGTGCATTCACCACGATCATGTCTCCCGGGAGGGGGATGGGTGATAGAATCGCTTACCCAGCGAACTTTTGATGATATCCGGGTGGCGGGAGAGCCCCTCAGGGTGAATCGGACTGTCATTCAGCAGGGTGATGTGAAGGATTTGGTTTACTATTGGTTCCAACAGCGTGGGCGGGTAATTACGAATGAGTATCTCGTCAAGCTTTTTCTGTTTTGGGATGCGATAACAAAAAACAGGACCGACGGGACGTTGGTGAGGTTGACGGCATCGATTCCGGTGGGGAAGGACGTGGCAGAGGTGGATCGGGTATTGGTCCGGTTCGCCCGGGATATAGCGCCTGTTTTAGACCAGTTTATTCCGAGATGAGGAGTAAACATTTGGCGCCGATCGCGGGCTTATGAGACCACGTTATGAGTCAGTGTGACTTGAGAGGAGGCGGCGGAGATTTGGAACGTGGATTGCTGCTTACATAGAGCCGCATGGGGTTCTTTGTGAGTCGTCTCCAGCTCATCGCCTATATTTTAAAGTGACGCGGATTACTGCGATCTATACATTTGTTTTGGCGTTGTTTGTTTCCACTGCCATGGTCCCTGTTCTCGTCCGGATTGCGGGTTTTTTGCGGATGGTGGATATCCCGGCTCCACGCAAGGTGCATCAGGCGCCCATCCCCCGCGTGGGGGGGATAGCCATTATTGCGGGTGCATTGCTTCCCCTTTTTATGTGGATGCCAACCAATCCGCAAGTCGATGCTTATCTGGCAGGCGCGCTGCTGTTGGCGTTCTTTGGCGTTCTTGACGATCGCTTCGATCTTGATTATCGATTGAAATTCCTGGGGCAATTCATTGTTGCTATTATCGTCATAGCTTATGGTGACTTGGTGATTCGGCGCATCCCGTTTCTGGATGACGGCGTATTGTTGTCTGATGTTTTTGCTGTTCCTTTGACCATTTTTTTTATCATTGGTGTGACCAACGCGATTAATCTCGCGGACGGCTTGGACGGGCTGGCGGGTGGGACGAGTTTGATCGCCATCGGTACGGCAGGATTGCTGGCATATCGTTCTGGGGAGATGGCTCTAGTCATTGTCGCGTTGTCAATCGTAGGGGCGACGTTAGGTTTTTTGCGCTACAACACCCATCCTGCAAGCGTCTTCATGGGGGACTCAGGAAGCCAATTTCTGGGGTTCAGCGCTGCGGTATTAATGATACCGGTTGCCGGGACACCTGATTGTGTCATAAGTCCCGTGGTGCCACTGCTCGTTCTCGGTGTCCCGATCTTTGATACGTTGGCAGTCATGGTACGTCGAATCCTAGACAAACGTTCGCCTTTTTCTCCAGATCGGGCACATATTCACCATAAATTGCTCGATCGTGGTTTCAGTCAATACGAGGCAGTTGTATTAATTTATGGCGCACAGTTGCTCCTGGCACTCGTAGCCTTAATGTATCCCTATGCGGCTGATGGCGTATTGTTGGGTTTCTATATTGCCTTTGTGATCAGCAGCATTACCATTCTAAGGATGGCGCGGAAATTTCAGTGGAATTCCCTAGGATGGCATGGTGAAGGGTCTCCGGTGAATACCCTCGTGGGCTATATGCGCCGTACCAGGGTATTGGCGCGATTGACGTATTCTTTGCTCCTCGTATTCGTCCCTGCATATCTTGTAGGTGGAGCAATCCTTGCTCATGCTATCGATAGAGATTTTGGATTGTCTGCCTTATTGGGATTTCTGTTGCTGGTGTTCGCGATGCTCAGTCGCCGCGTGTCTGTGGTATATGCGTTGCGTCCAGTTGCATTTCTGGCGGCGACGTTTATCCCTTATCTAGTGGAGTCTAGTCTTTCTGATACGGGGTATCTCATTATCGGTCTGCACGTATTTTTTGCGGGTGTGGCGATCCTGGTGGCGGTCTTGGTTCGTCTGGGCGGCGCTAGACCTGGTTTTAAGGCCAATACGCTGGATTACCTGGTTGTAGGTATCGCCTTTATTGTTCCAAATCTCTTGAACTACCAGTTAGGCGGTAAAATGCTTGGGGCCGTGGTGGTCGAAGCAGTCATCCTGTTCTATGCGATAGAGATCTTGCTATCGACAAAAAAAAATCACTGTAAACCATTGGTCTATGGTGTGCTTGCCTCACTGGGGATAGTAGCGCTGCGAGGTTTTCTGTAGATCTCATTGCTTTATTTCCGTAACCGTTCAAACCACACCGTTCTTCCGTAAGCGCCCACGAATCGACACCTGTTTCCTGCCCCTCACCTGCTCCAGAGTTTCTCCTGTTTTATCACAACGCAGGAGGACGTCATGAGCTATAGTTGTCAAATCTGGTGTACAGGCTCTTGATCAGGCTGCGTCCGTGTCTTCCTCGTCGTCGGCGTTCACTTCAACTCCATCCTGGAACTTTACTCCCTCGATAACCTTCGCGAGGTGTGCGAACCCTCTGAGCTTTCTCCAGCGCTTTTCGGCGCACATCCCCAGCTTGTAGATCATTGTCAATATCGTGGTAAGCGATCATTCCAGACCGTTCTTCCCAAGCAGCAAGTTGCCCCCTAATCTGCTCCTGTACTCACCAACAGGAGCTCATCATGACTACACGACGCCCCCGCGCTCAATGGGAAGCATTTGGTACAAGAACAGGCCAAAAGCGGCCTGAGCCAGACCCCCTCTGTCAGGATAGATGTCGCCTCCCTGATGTGGGACTCTAATAGACCGGCGGAACGAGGGGCAACCCATCACCACCTGGCAGGCGTCGAATCTAACACAGAATGATTTGCCTATGGACAGCGGCGGAAATTGTGATATACTTCACAATAATTACGAAGTGGAGTAGTATAGTTGAGGGTGACAATAGTGGGTTGTCGAAAGGGCGTCGCCATAAGTTGTGAACCCCGTGTAGCATGATTTTAAGTCTCCGTCTAGTGAGGGCTGTGTGCTGGAGGATGGGGCTTCGCTCCAAGTAATTCAAAGAAACGGGAATTTCAAGGAGAAAAGGGCATGAAGGTAGGTGTGATTGAGGCAGTTATAGCGGCAGTGGGATTGGTTTTTTCAGGGGTTGCGTCAGCTAGTGCGGTGACGTATGCCTTTGTAAATGAGGGGGTTTTTGAGCATGACAGTAGTAGGGTGAAATTCGTCGGGGAGACCGTTCCGGGCGCCTATTCGGAAAGTCGGCAACCGTCGAAGGATAAGATTGCTAATGGGTACTATACAAGTTACTTCCTGGCTGCTGACGCAACCGGAACCGGCAGTCCTCATAGCGATACCAAGACCTATACGTTCTCAAATGACATCGTTGCGGTGGTTTGGAATCGTGTTCTCTTAAGCCAATTGGACGCGGAGATCGGCCCCCACCTTTACTCGGGGCAGAACCGACATGGGTTGGAGGGGCTCGATCTATCCCACCACGGTACCGGGCTTGGAAATATCCAGAATGATGCGTTTACGTTCGGGGCGGATGGTCTTGCGCGCAATCAGATTAGGGTTGACTACAATCGGTTTGATTTGAATGTCGACGCGTTGCGCGTGCTGACCTCTCCTGTCCCGTTGCCTCCAGCGTTGCTCCTTTTCGGGTCAGCGCTGGTTGGGGTTCTTGTGGTTCCTCGTAGGAGAAAAAGTCAGCATCAGCAGGGGAGCACCGCTGTAACCGCGTGATCTCGACCCACACTCGAACAAGAGGGCGGGGAGGCCGTTTCCAGCGGTCTCCCTGTCGTCGTGTGTGAGAGTAACAAGATCGTTATCCCTGTGAGTCGGCTGCGAGTAGAGAGCAGATTTTTATCAATCCTCTATTCGCAAAATCAAGCTTGCTCTTTCGTTTTCTTTTGTCTGACAATGTCTCAAAAGTGTGGTCGTGAGTACGTTTATATGCCGTCCGTTATGAACGTATCACCGGCCAGAAGCCGGTGGTTTCAGATTACGGCTGACAGCCGGGGGTGACTGGTAGCCCCAGGGCCGATCGTTCTCCTTCTCAATACTGGGAGAGGAAGGGCAGGGTGAGGGAACAATAAACCTGGGTTAGCTCCTAACGGTATGGGTTTTGCAGATCTCTTTGGTACAAAATTCATGCCGCTTCCGACAAGGAAGCATGGGCGGCCCGCACCTTGGCGGGGGTGGCATAATAGCCATGCCGTTGGAGCAGCCAGTACCGGTTGAACCGTTCCTTG